>Ga0070734_10000693_pt1 | contig 63235 bp, 47 predicted proteins | sample Coa_R1_8_FD_66444 | JGI IMG/M metagenome (GOLD analysis project Ga0070734, IMG submission 66444) | Surface soil microbial communities from Centralia Pennsylvania, which are recovering from an underground coalmine fire - Coalmine... | ecosystem: Environmental > Terrestrial > Soil > Unclassified ...
AGGTGATGTTCACACTGGGAGCGTCTGCTCCCTACGAGACCGCAGGGCAGGCTACTTTTGCAGCATCTCTTCTGCTTTGGCGCGCGCCCGGCAGATCTGGAGCATCGACGACCCCATGCCATCTATCGCCGAATTTGTATTGACGCTGCATGGATGGGCGCCGGAGCTACCGGGGAACAACAGCAAATTGCAATAAATTGCAATTAGGCGCCTGCATTACGAGGTGAGAGGGTGTTATCCAATCGGCTATTCCTGTGGGCGTTCCTCAGTGCCGCTTTCGGCGTTTTGATACTCGTCAATGCGCTGAAGACGCTATAGATGACAACTAGTCAATATCTTCATCCCCGCGTCCTACCGGCCGAAATCGTAACAAAACGTACTGATTGAACTATATGGCAGGGCCACGCGTTTGATCTGACCTTCCGAGCGGAGCAATCACTAGGGGCAGCCGTCGGTACTCTGCCTCACGCTTCCCTTTGGCTTGGCTTAATAGCGTAAGCACAGAATGGCGCCCGCAGTGATAACTCTAGAGTGAAAGCCAGTCGCGGCGCATCCGGCTGCGAGGAGGGCTAGCGACTTTCATGGCGACCGAAACGAGTCCATACCAGATCCTGCTGGCCGAGGATTCGGCGGCTGATGTGGGCATTGTCCGCATCGCTCTTCGCGACCAGAAGCTTAATCACGTTTTGCACGTGGCACGGGATGGCGAGGAAGCCATCAAATTCATAGAGAAGGCCGATAACGATTCGAAAGCACCGGGACCGGACCTGCTGCTTCTCGACATGCATCTTCCGAAATATGATGGCGAAGCCATCCTCAAGCGGCTGAGGTCGACCGAGCGCTACGCGCAGATTCCGGTTGTGGTCATGACCTCCTCTGATGCTCCACAGGATCATGAGAAGGCGCAAAAGCATGCGGCGATATTTTATTTCCGCAAGCCTTCGCGGCTCGAAGAATTCATACAGCTCGGCGTGATTGTCCGGGAGATACTGACGGGGAAGAAGCCCCTTACTGTCGCCGCAGCCGGGCCGGCGGAGGGAGGTGATGCGGCATGACCCGAATGCGCACTGTAGAAGCGGACAGAGCAGGGCAGAATGGCGCATCGGCGCCCACGAGCGCGTCGAACGGCGCCTCCGGTGACGCGATGTCACACGAGCTTCAAGCCTTGCGCCGCAGCGAGGCCGTACTGCGGGATTTCGTCGAAACCTCGACGATCAGCCTTCACTGGGTGGGCGAAGACGGAACAATCCTCTGGGCGAATCAGGCGGAGCTCGATCTTCTGGGGTACACACGCGAAGAGTATATTGGCCGTAACATTGCCGAGTTTCACGCCGACGAGGCTGTCATTAACGACATACTCGCTTGCCTGAGCCGGGGCGATATGCTTCGCGACTACCCGGCGCGTCTGCGGCATCGCGACGGATCGATCCGCCATGTCCTGATCAATTCGAGCGTTTTGTTCGAAGACGGTAAATTCGTTCATACGCGCTGCTTTACCCGCGACATCACCGATCTCAAGCAGGAACAGGAAGCACGGCAGGCGCAGCTTGCCGCAGAACTCGCGGACACCAAGCTTTTGCAGGAAATCAGCGCGCAGCTTATCGAGCAGGGCGATGAAGACGCGCTCTACGCAAAACTCGTTGACGCTGCCGCGACGATCATGCGTTCGGACTTCGCAACCATGCAGATCCTCTATCCCGAGCGCGGGCCGAAGGGCGAGCTTCGGCTCCTGGCGTCCCGCGGGCTAACCTCGGAGGGGAAGAAAGTCTGGGAATGGGTTCGCTTCGATACCGAAAGCACTTGCGGACAGGCGCTGCGCACCGGCAAGCGCGCGGTCGCACCGAACGTCGAGACCAGTGAGTTCCTCGCTGGGACGGGCGGCATGGCCGCGCTGCTCGACGCCGGCATCCGGGCCGCGCAGTCGACGCCGCTGTTCTCGCGCAGCGGCAAGCTGCTGGGAATGATCTCCTCGCACTGGAGCCAGCCGCACAGCCCCACGGAGCGCGATCTGCGGCTGCTGGACATCCTGGCGCGACAGGCGGCTGACCTAATCGAGCGGAAGCAGGCCGAGCAGGCATTGCGCGAGAGCCAACGCCGTCTGCGCGAGATCATCGAGGCGATCCCCGCAGCAGTCTACACGACGGACGCCGAGGGCCGCATCACCTTCTTCAACCACGCGGCCGTTGAATTCTCCGGCCGCGTCCCCGAACTGGGCAACGATTCATGGTGCGTGACCTGGAAGCTCCACAACACGGACGGCACCCCGCTGCCCCACGATCAGTGTCCGATGGCTGTCGCCCTGAAAGAGAAGAGGTCCGTATTCGGCCGCGAAGCCGTCGCGGAGCGGCCGGACGGAGAGCGCCGTACATTCACGCCGTATCCGACCCCGCTTTTCGATGAAGAGGGACGCTTGACGGGCGCCGTCAATATGCTGGTCGACATTACCGAGCGCAAGCGTGCCGAGGATATATTGCGGGAAAGCGAGGAGCGCTTCAGGGCCATCGTCGAGACCACGCCCGAGTGCGTCAAGCTGATCGCCGCTGACGGCACGCTCCTGCTGATGAACGGGGCCGGGCTGGAGATGGTCGGTGCCGCGGCCGCCGACGAGGTGACCGGCAGAAGCGCTTACGATCTCATCGCGCCGGAGGACCGTGAAAGCTTCCGCGCATTCAATCAGCGCGTTTGCGCCGGGGAGAAGGCCTCGCTTGGATTCGATATCATCGGCTTGAAGGGCAAGCGGCGCAGCATGGAGACGCATGCGGTGCCGTTGCGCCGCTCGGACGGCTCCGTCGTCCAGCTCGGCATTACGCGGGACATTACAGAGCGCCGCAAGGCCGAGGAGACGCGTCTTCTGCTAGGCGCCATAGTCGATTCCTCGGACGACGCCATTATCAGCAAGGATCTTGACGGACATATTACGAGCTGGAATTACGGCGCGGAGCGGCTCTACGGCTACACGGCTGAGGAGGCGGTCGGGAAATCCATTTTCATTGTGGTTCCCGCGGACCGGCACGAGGAGGAAAAGCAGATCCTTGAGCGTCTGCGGCGCGGCGAGCGCGTCGATCACTTCGAAACGACACGGCGGCGGAAGGACGGAACGGTCATGAACGTATCGCTGACCATCTCGCCGCTCAGGAACCAGCAGGGCGAGATTATCGGCGCCTCCAAGATCGCGCGCGACATCACGGAACGAAAACGCGCCGAAGAGGCGATCCGGACCTTCAACGCGCGTCTGACCGAGGACCTCGCCGCGATGACCCGGATGCAACAACTGAGCACGCGGCTGGTGCAGTCGGGCGGAATACCGGAGTTGCTCGGCGAGATTCTCGATGCCGGAATCGAGATCACCGCCGCAGATATGGGCAATATACAGCTGCTCGACGATGCCGGGCGGCTGGGGATTGTCGCTCACCGCGGTTTCGAGGCGCCGTTTCTGGATTTCTTCAACGAAGTGCATGACGGCCTTGCGGCCTGCGGCAGTGCGCTGCAAAAGGGAGAACGAGTTATTGTCGAGGACGTCGCCAGCAGTCCTGTTTTCGCCGGCACGCCGGCGCTCGACGCCATGCTCGCGGCGGGTGCGCGCGCCGTGCAGTCGACGCCGCTCGTCAGCCGCTCGGGTAAGGTGCTGGGCATGTTCTCGACGCACTACCGGCGGCGGCGGCGCCCCACCGAGCGCGAGCTGCGGCTGCTCGACCTGCTGGCGCGCCAGGCAGCCGACCTCATTGAACGCAAGCGGGGCGAGGAGGACCGGTCCCAGCTTTCGGCTATCGTGGAGGCCTCCGGCGACGCAATTTATACGTACGATTTGAACGGCACGATCCTGAACTGGAACCGCGCGGCCGAAGAGCTTTATGGCTTTAGCCCGAACCAGATTATCGGACGTCCAGCCGAAACGATCGTTCCGCCGGACAGGAGGCTAGAACTGCACGAGACCATCGCGGCGGCGGGCGGCGAGTCCGGGAAAACCATCCGGAATCTGGAGACGACGCGGATGCGCCGCGACGGCAGTATTTTCCCTGCGGTGCTGACAATTTCGCCCATCCGCGACGACAGCGGCAAGACCATGGCGCTGTCGGTGATCGCCCGTGATATCACGGTACGAAAGCGGGTCGAGAACGAACTGCGGCGCGCCAACGGGGATCTTGAACAATTCGCCTACTCGGCGAGCCACGACCTACAGGAGCCCTTGCGGACGATCAAGATTTATTCGCAGCTGCTGGCTGATCGCTTGGGCACCGTTGTCGAAGGGGAAACTGCCGAATTCCTCGATTTCCTGCGAAACGCCGCGACCCGGATGGAACTGCTGGTGCGCGACCTTCTGGCCTATACGCAAGTCGCCAGGCTGGATACGCCCATTCAGGAAATCGACTCCAACGAGGCCGTCGCGGAGGTGATTGCAAACCTGGGCGGTGCAATCTCGGAGAGCGGCGCGGCCGTGACGTTCGACACTTTACCCGCCGTGCCGGTGCGGAGCACGCACCTGCGGCAGCTTTTTCAGAATCTGATCGGCAACGCGATCAAGTACCGGAGCGATGATCGCGCACCTGCGGTGCATATCGGCGCCGAACGTCAGGACGGACATTGGCTCTTCACCGTCCGTGACAACGGCATTGGCATTCAACCTGAATTTAGGGAGAAGATCTTTGGACTATTCTCACGCCTGCACAACGCGGACCGTTATTCCGGGACCGGCATTGGCCTCGCTATCTGTCAACGGATTGTGGAGCGTTACCATGGCCGCATCTGGGTCGAATCAGAACCCGGATGCGGATCGGCGTTCCGCTTCACGCTCCCGGTCTGAGGAGGCGGGGGCGCCGCGGCCCTGCCACATACTGATCGCGGAGGACAGCAAGTCGGATGTCTTCCTGATCCGTCAGGCGCTCCAGAAATCGGGGATCAACGCGCAAATCCACATCGCCGACGATGGCGAGAAGACGATGAAGTTTATCGAGCAGGCGGATGCCGATCCGCAAGCCCCCTGTCCGCATCTGATCCTGCTCGACATCAACATGCCCCGCTACAAGGGCGGGGACATACTGCGCAAGCTACGCACCAGCGCACGCTGCAAGAACGCACTTGTCCTGGTGGTAACATCCTCGGATTCGCAGCGTGACCACGAGGAAATGGACGCTTTTGGAACTAACGGATATTTCCGCAAGCCGTCGGAATTTCCGAATTCATGAAACTCGGGGACCTTGTTCGTGAGGTCCTAGCGCAAAACGAAACGTCGCCGGCGTGAACGGTATCAGCTCGGGCCGTCGCTGCTCAGTGGAAGCCTGAGTTCCAGCCACGCCCTTCTTCGCGCCGCCGGGGTATTAAACTCATCACTGCGCGGACCACGCTTTCGATCGAGCCGACAACCGGTGTAGAGGGGACTTACACTCCCGAACTGTCGAACGTGCTCGGCACACAAAAGAACGGCCGCGCTTGCAGCGTGCAAACGCGGCCGAGATTCCAAATCCATTCCATGGCTTGGAACAACAGCTACCGCTGAAACGTTCCACTCAATCGTTTCCTAAAGACCAAACCCGCGCCACCCAGCATGAGGAATGACAGCATGGAACCTGGCTCCGGAACCGTACCCCGGACACCTACCACGTTCACGCCAGCCGTTGTTCCGAACGAGAATGTCGCGCTACTAATGGTTGTCGCAGCAGTAACACCGGCAACATCGACTGTAAACGTAGCCGTTTGGTCGAGAAACGGATTGTGAGGCTTGTTGCCGGCGACCGAAGAATTGGCGTTGTCGTAGACGCCACCAGATCCGGCTGGCCCGATAATCAAATTCTCGGGCCCGATGAACCCGAGGGCATCCAGTTGGAGCCCCCCGCCGACGTTGTTGTTTAACCCCCACCCAGTGCTCCCGGTCGAACCCAAAGTGAAGGTGCCGTCCGATGCAATCGTAATCTCCTGACCCGAACTTGAGGCCAGAGTGCCGGTTGTCGCGCCATTGCTCAACACAAAATCGAGATCGCTGAGCAGTTGCGCCACGTCTGTCGGATTCGCCTCCAAATTCGTCAGCGTTATGTCGACAACCCCATTACCCGTGGTAAACGTTGCTGACGCATCGACCGGACCACTCGTGGTTGCACCAGCGGGCGTAACAAACGTAATCGTATTTGCATAAGCGCCCGTCGAGGCCACCAAGACCAGCCCAGCCGCTAAAAAGCTAAATTTCATCCTCCGCACTTAAAACCACCCCTTTTCTGCCGCAGCTTGCCGACTCTAAATTATGACTTTAGTTCTAAAACTTCCAAAAGTTCTGATTTAATAAAAACGAATCAGTACTTTAGATACGTTGTACTGATTGCCACTTCTCTGACGCGCGAAACGCGACAACCCGGCGGGCGCTATTAGACCGATCTACGGCTCGATCGCGAGGTAAGCATCCGGCGGAGTGGTCGTCCCGTTCGTGCTCAGCGCAATCGAAAGATTGCCGGCTGGGGCGCCGGCCGGGATCCGGATATTGACCTGGGACAACCCGGCGAAACCGGGCGCGGCGCCGGCATAGAGGAGGGCGCCGGTGGGCAACGGCATCCCGTTAAGCGAAATTGACACCGGCTGCGCCAGCGGTGCGGCCTGGTTCGCGAGCAATCCCGGAGGGAACGCCGGGTCGGTCAGGCCAAGACCGGTGAGGTAAAGCGAAACGTAATCGCCGGGCCTGGCAGGCGCGACGATCGTTCCCGGGAGGGCTCCGGCAGGACCGACGATCGCGCCCGTGATTGCATTGATGGCGGCGACCGGGTTCGGGCCACCGGCTGTGTGCGTGAGGTAAAAAAACTCCGGGGCCGCGGACCGCACGGGGATGGTCTGGGGGCTGCTCGCGGCCTGTGCGGCCGCCCCGCAGTTCGCGATGATGACGGCCGACACAGTGCCGGCCGGAAGCATGGGCGCCTGGACGTTGATCTGGCCGGGCGAGACGAAGATCATGGGGGCGAGATGCTGGTTGAGGGCGACGCAGGTGCATGCCAGGTTGGCGGGCAGCGCGCCGTCCTGCAAATCGGCAGCGGCGACGGCGCGAGCCGTGCCGGCGGGCGCGAAATTCTGCCCGAAGATGCTGATCAGGCCGCCCGAAGCGACCTGCACGACCGGAGGGACGCTCAGGCCGGCGCCAACCACGCCGGCGGCGCCGATGGCGGGCGCCGCGCCCGTTGGTCCACAGCCGGAAGGAGCGGGCGGCGTGCCCAAGTATTCCACCGTCACGTTCAGTTGAAAAGCGCCGCCGCCCGTCTGTCCGGAAGAATCGGCCTGCACCGTGTAGTCGCCTTGAGACGACGGCAACGCCGGCAACCGGAGCAGCGCGCCGCCCAGATCATCATTGTTGCCGGCGCCGCACGCGGCGAGCAGTTGCAGGCCGGCGGCATAGGAGGACACGCCGAACAGCGTTCCGAAGAGGTGATCGAGACAGTTTGCGCGGTAGCCCTGCACGAGTACACGGAGCGTGTCGCCACCGCCGAGATAGACGTCGTAGGGCGCGGCGGTAAGCGCGACGGACTGGCCTTGGGCAGTCTTCCCCAACGCTGACGCGATGGCCGGCAAATACGTCCACTGGCCGGCGACGTCGCTCCACAGATGCCATTCTCCGGGAAGCGCGCTTACGGTAACGCTGTTCAAGCGCACGCGAAAGTGATGGAGGGGCGCAGGGGCGGTATTCCAGGTGAATTTCAGGGTTCGCGCGTAGATGCCGTTGTCCGCGCCGCGGTAGGGAAGGTGAATGTGAGCCATCGCAGGCAGGGCGCCGGCGGAGGCAGGGTAGGTGATGACCTCCGTGACGGCAGTGCTGTGCTGCGAGTGCGTGACCGCCTCGACTCCGACCGAAGCGGCGTTCGGCGGAGGCGGCGGCAGGGGCACGTCGAAATCGTAATCCATATCGTTGACGGGTTGCTGTTCAGGGGCCGGGGTTCCCCAAATGAACGCGGTGGGGCCGGCCGAGGAATGGATGGGGCCCGTGAGCGACAAGCCGGTGATCTGCTGCACAAACTGGAGCAGAAGCGGCAATTCGAGCGAAGGCAACGGGCCGGCCTGGTAATAGGTTTGTTGATCGGCCTGGCTGAGCACGTCGCGCAGGCGCCCGCCGCCGTGGCCGCCTTGCGCGAGCAGCGCGTCCATTCCGGACGGGTAGTGGTTGGCGGCTCCGCCATGGCCGCTGACATAAATGTCGACCTGCGTCGCAAGCGCGATGGCACTCGAAATCGCCGGCCGCCGGCGGAAGACGGCGACCAGGCGCGGCGGATGGATTTCGGTGCGATCGCCGATCTCGGGGTGGCCGGCATCCAGAACCCAGCGGCCGACGAGGTACACGCGGTCGCCGCTGGCGGGCATAACCCAGGCCGGCATGCCGATCTGTCCGGTTTCGTAGCTTTGCGGATTGCCGGCGTTGAGCGCTTCCCACTCGACCTCGACGCGGCCGATTGCCACTCCCGAATCGTCCTCGCCGCTGGAAAAATAATTGGCGGTGCCGACGGTCCACCGGTAGGCGGAGTCCGGCATCAAATAGAAATTGGTGTCATGGGCATAATGAGTGATCGGGTCGTCCTCCCAACTGATGCGCGAGGGCTGATTGGCGCCGCCGCCGGTCACAGGCGCGACGGTTCCGTAGAGGCCAACCGGGAGGTTGTCCCAGACCGAAGGCCAGTTGGGATCGGTGCGCTCCGGGGAATCGACGCTCAAGGGGCCCGGCAGCACGCCGTCGCGGCTGCCGCGTTCGTGGCTCCAATCGATCGTGCTGCTGTTTCCAAGGTAGGTAGCGGGGCAAAGATTGACGGCATCGGCGGCATCCGCGGCGGACGACGCTGCGCCGGCGGCGTGCAAGCGATACAATCCGGGCCTGGGAATCTGCGCTTGCGGGCCGGTCACGCCCTGATCATAGGGGATGGGCAGCGAGCTGGAAATATTCCCGTGAGTATCGGCAGTGACCGTTCCGAGAGGCACGTTGCCGGGCGATACGGCCGGTGAATTCAGCGGGCCGTAAAGCGATAGCGAGACGCTTTCACCCGGCTCCCAACCAGCACCCGAAACCGGAAGGGACTCGTTCCAAGTAAAAATCAACGGCTGGATGGCGCTGCCGCCGGAGAAACCACCGGACACGGAGATGGCGGGGGATGGCGCGGCATATGTAACGAAGGCTCGAAAAACGATGAGAAGTACGGTAAGCAACACAGCGCTGGCTTGAGTCATTTGTCGCACGGCGGCCTCCGTGCAGATGACGTGCCAATGCACGCTGACGCGAGACTGCACGCCGGCCCGCGGGGCTTTTGTGACCGCAAACACGCGGAACTGTTGCGATCCGTGCGGAGCCGCTCATTTGCCGGATTGGGATGAAATCGCGTCCCGCTATAATCCACTTGGTGAAACTTCGCGTGGGAAGGTGGACAGCTCTGGCACTCTTCATTTCGGCGCTGGAGGCGCACCTGTGGGCGGCGCCCACTGTTGCCAGTGTGGCGAATGCAGCCAGCAATATTCCGTTCCAATCCGGAATCGCGCAAGGAAGCATCTTTGTGATCAAGGGGAGCGGCCTGGGACCGGCGAGTATCTCGTTTGCGCCAACGCCATTCCAGAGCACCAGTTTGAGCGGCACATCGATACGCGTGACGGTCGGGGCGACGAGCGTGGATGCGCCGCTGTATTACACATCCGCGAACCAGGTTGCCGCGCTGCTCCCGTCGAACACACCCACCGGCGCCGGTACGTTCAGCGTCACGTACAACGGACAGGCGAGCAACGCGCTAGGACAGACGATCACGGCGAACAATATCGGCGTTTTTACCATCGACTCGAGCGGACAAGGACCTGCGATCGTCAGCTATCCCGATTACTCTCTGGTCTCGGCGGTGAAGGCGCCGAACTGCGGCGGGCCCGGGACTCCGTGCGGCGCGGCACATCCGGGCGAAACGCTGATGCTGTGGGGCACCGGATTGGGTCCAGTCAGCGGAAACGAAACGGGCGGCGACGGACTAGGCCAGGCGATGGCCGCGGTTCCGCTGACGCTTTGGGTGGGAGGGATCCAAGCCCAGATTCTTTATCAAGGCCGGTCCGGATGTTGTGTGGGCCTGGATCAGATCGCGTTCGTGGTTCCGGCCGCGGTCCCGACCGGATGCGCCGTTCCACTGGTCCTGCAAATCGGGGCGACCGCTCCCGCAATCAGCAACAGCAGCGTGCTGCCGGTCGCCTCGGGAAGCCGCAATTGCACACCCAACAATGCCGCGGCTGGTCTGGAGGCGAGTCAGATTCCGGCCACCGGGGCGCTCGCCATCGGCGACATTGATCTGGAAAAGGTAATGAGCACCGGGGGCGGTTTGCAGGACGAGGCTTATTTCGCGTTCGTCAGCTTTACGTTCAAAGCAGGCATGCAGCCATTTTTCCAGTCTTTCGCGGATCAGTTACCCGCCGGCGTGTGCGTGGTCTACAGCAGCCTCACGCCGAACGAGAATATACCGATTGATAGTTTTTCGGTGCTCGATGGCGGTTCCAAGGTGACATTGAAGGGGCCGGCGGGCAGCGCTACCGTGCCCGGTCCGTCCTTCAATTTAGCGAGTTTCAACGCGGGGGGAACCTTTCTTGCGCCTGGCGCGTACACGGTGACGGGGACCGGCGGAGCCGCGGTTGGGCCGTTCAGCGCCACGATTACCATTCCGCCGCCGCCCACATTAACAAGCCCGCTGAGCGCCACGAATGTGAGCCGCTCCGCGGGCATGACGGTCAACTGGAAGGACGGAGACCCGAATGGAAACGTTCTGGTGTCTCTCCGCAGCGCGGTAGACAGCGCGAGGACGACCGGAGCAACCGCGCGCTGCAAAGTTCCGGCCAGCGCCGGTACCTTCACGATTCCGCCGTACGTTCTGCTGGCGCTTCCCGCAGGCAGCTTCACCGACTTCGTTTTTGGAACCGCGGAGTCGGAAACGCCGTTTACGGCCCCCGGCATCAGCGGGGGGAGTCTCCACACGCAGAGCGCGGTGTCTGAGTTTACCGGCTTCCCGTTGAATTAGGTGACGGTCCATTATCCGAGCGGCGCGCCAGCGGCCCGGTGCTATACTTGCGGCGATGCAACGCGACCAGGCCGTGATCGACCGGTGGAGCGGCGCCGCGCCGTTCTGGGAGAAGCACCGCGAAACGATCCGTCAAATGTTCGCACCGGTCACGCAGGCTCTGATCGACGATGCGCAGATCGAGAACGGACGGTGCGTTCTCGATGTCGCGACCGGCCCGGGAGAGCCGGCCCTGGGCATAGCGGCTGTAGTCGGGCCGGGCGGCAGAGTGGCGGGCATTGATCCGATTCCGGAGATGGTCGCTGCCGCGCGGCGCGCGGCGAACCGGAGCGGGTTCGGGAACACGCAATTTGAGGTCGCTTTTGCAGACGATCTGCCGTTCGCGTCCGACAGCTTCGACGCTGTGGTCAGCCGGTTCGGGATCATGTTCACTCAATCTCCGGTGGACGCTGTGCGCGAGATGTTGCGCGTGCTCAAGCCGGATGGGAAACTGGCCCTTGCCGTCTGGCATCTCGCGGAATCGAATCCTTTCTTCCACGCGCTGTCGCGAGCGATCGAACGGTACGTCGAGGCACCGCTGCCGGAGCCGGATGCTCCGGACGCATTCCGCTTCGCCGTCCGCGGCAAATTGCAGAGAGTCCTCAGGGATGCCGGCGCGACCGGTTCCTCCGAACGACTATTGCGCTTCTCCATAGAAGCGCCGTTGTCGGAGGAAGAATTTTGGGCGCTGCGCGTCGAGATGTCGGAGAAGCTTCGTCAGAAAGTCGCCGCGCTATCCCCGGAGCAGTTGGGCGAAGCGAAGCGCGAGGCGATCCACGCGATGGGCGAGTACTCGACTACACGCGGAATGAGCTTCCCCGCCGAGGTTCTGATTGTGAGCGGGACCAAGAGCCGGCCGACACAATAGAGAACCCCAGCACGTCTGCAACGAAACGCGAGGGCCGAATTTTCAGGCTACGATCTGCGGGATCAGTTCGCCGGCGACGTCGGTCAGGCGCATGTTGCGGCCGTTGTAGTAGTAGGTCAGACGCTTGTGGTCCAGACCTAACAGGTACAAGATCGACGCGTGGAGATCGTGCGCGGTGACGACCTGTTCGGCGGCCTTGTAGCCGAACTCGTCGGTGGCGCCGATGGACTGGCCCCCTTTGATGCCGGCGCCGGCCATCCAGACGGTCAGGGCGCCGGGGTTGTGATCGCGGCCGACGCCTTTCTGCGAGAGCGGCATGCGTCCGAATTCGGAATGCCACAAGACCAGGGTCTCGTTCAACAGCCCGCGGCGCTTGAGATCGGTGATCAGGCCGGCGATCGGTTTATCGACTTCGGGGGCGTGGCGGCCGTGGTTGTCGACGATGCTGTTGTGGGCGTCCCAAGTATCCACGTTCTGGTTGACCACCGCGCCGTTCCAAAGCTGCACGGAGCGGACGCCGCGCTCGACCAGGCGGCGGGCCATCAGACACTGGCGGCCGAAGGGCTCGCTCACCTTGTTGTCGAGACCGTAGAGGCGCTTGGTCTCGTCGCTCTCGTCATCGACATTGATAGCTTCGGGCGCACAGCCCTGCATGCGGAAAGCTAATTCGTAAGAGCTGATGCGGGCAGTGAGCTCGCTGATGCCGGGGTGCTTCTCGACGTACTCCTGGTTCATGCGGGCGAGGGCATCCAACTCGGCGCGCTGCTGCTCGGGCGACAAGGAACCGGCATCGGGGTGCAAGTCCAGGATCGGGTCGCCGGCGGAACGAAAGACGGTGCCCTGGTAGGCGGCGGGCAGGAATCCGGAACTCCACTGCGCAGAGCCTGTGAAAGGGCCGCCGCGGGGATCGTGAATGACGACGAAGGCGGGCAAGCTCTGGTTTTCGCTGCCGAGCCCGTAGGTGACCCAGGAGCCCATGCTGGGATAGCCGGCGATGATCATGCCGGTGTTCCATTCGTAGTGCGACAAGGTGTGATCGGCCGAGCGGCCCTGCGCCGAATGGATGAACGCGATGTCATCGACCACGCCGCCGATGTTGGGGAAGAGTTCGGAAACCCACTTGCCGGATTGGCCGTACTGCTTGAACTGGTAGGGGCTCTTCATCAGGGGGCCGGGATAACCCTGGCGCACCAGAACCTCGCCTTTGCCCTCGAGCGGTTTGCCGTGATACTTCTCGAGCATCGGCTTGTAGTCGAAGGTATCGACGTGGCTGACGCCGCCGCACATGAACAGCGAGATGATCGATTTGGCGCGGGCTTTGAAATGAGGCGGCTTGGGCAGGAAGGGAGAATCGGTCACGCCGGCGGAACCGACGCACGCGTGCGGCGCGGCGGCCGGCGCCGCGAGCAGGCCTTGGGAACCGAGCAGCTGCGCGAGGGCGATGCCGCTGATGCCGCCGCCTGCCTGAAAGAGAAGATCACGGCGCGAAATAAATCGACGGCGGCTCTTGCCGGTGCAGTTACATTCGGGTTCGTGGTTCATGGCTGCGCCCTCCTAATTGATGTAGAGGAACTCGTTGGTGTTGAAGATAACGTGAGCAAACTCGGCCAGTGCGGACTGGCCGCCGGGCTTGGTCTGCCGCTTCAAGAAATCCTCGGCTTCGCGTAACTCGCGGGCGCTGGGCTCGCGGCTGAAGGCAATGCGATACAGCAGCTTGATCTGGGCCGCCGGGTCGCCGCCGGCTTCACGCGTTACGCGGCCGGCCAGATCCTTTGCCTGAAGGAGGAAGAACTCGTTATTGAATAACGTCAGGGCCTGCGTCGCGACCGTTGTCACTTCGCGCCGCTCGCAGCTGAGGGCCGCATCGGGCTGGTCGAAGACTTCGAACATCGGATACTTCAGGTTGCGTTTGACGTAGGCATAGATGCTGCGTCTCCAGGTGGCCGGCCCTTCCTCGGTTTTTTCCCAGCGGCCCTTGGTGGGAACCTGGCTGGTGACGGCTTCGGGAACCGGGGGGAAGAAGGGCTTGCCGCCAGCCTGGAAGTTGAGATCACCGCTGGCGGAAAGGACGGCATCGCGAATGATCTCCGCTTCGAGCCGCTTGACGGGAAAGCGCCAGAGGAACTGGTTGGTGGGATCCTTTTCCGCGTCGGTTCCGGTGTAGTAATCGGAGGCCATCTTATAGGTTTCCGAGTTCATGATGAGGCGGTGCATCTGCTTGATGCTCCAGCCGCGCGCCATGAATTCGGTGGCCAGCCAGTCGAGCAGCTCGGGATTCGACGGCGGCGTTCCCATCTTGCCGAAATTATTGGGCGTGGTGACGATGCCCTGGCCGAAGTGCTGATACCAGAGGCGGTTGACCATCACACGAGCGGTCAGGGGATTATCTTCCGAAATGATGGCCTCGGCGAATGCCCGCCGGCGGCCGCTGGTGGGATAGCCGTTCTTCGGCGGATCGGCGAACGGCTGCTGACTCGGCTTGGCGAGAACCGTAAGAAATCCGGGTTCGACGATGGGCGCCTTCATCTCGTCGGCGAACGGCATCAGGCCGGTAGCGGCAAAATACGTGGGCGGCGGCTGGTAGTGGTCACCGGGCGCGGGAATGTATTTGCCGGTGAAGCCGTATTTCTCGTACACAATCCCGCCCAGCGATCCTTGCTGGAACGGCGGGTGCGGGATAAAGCGGAAATCCCCGTCGCGCACACCCAAGGCTACGGGCGGCTTCGGCGGCATCTGCTTGTTGAGCGCCTCGATCTGCTCCAGCAACTTGGCGCGCGCCTGGTCGTCTTCGGCGCTGACTTTGATAAGAGCCGGGTGAGCGCCGGTGTTAAAGTCCTGCTCCTCTTCGCCGCGCACCGTGGACACCTGGGCCACGAGCAGCTTCTGTCCCTGGGTTCGTTTCTCCTCCGGAGTGTTGAACGCTTCCTGAATGTCCGCCGGAAATTTCGCCAGGATCTTTTGAAATTGCGCTTTGCGATAGGGTGCTTCGATAGCCGTGACCTGCTGCCGCAAAGCTTTGATCTTGCCGTTGATTTCGTCCGAGGCCGTTTGGTATTTGGCCCACTCCTCGGATGAAACCAGGGGGTGATCGTACTCGATGAAGCCATTGAAGACGGCGATGGTCTTGTAATAGTCCTTGCGGGTGATGGGATCGAACTTGTGGTCGTGGCAGCGCGCGCAGTTTACCGAGAGCGCCTGGAAGCTTTGATACGTGGTGCGGATGATGTCGTCGAGGTAATCGTAGCGGTAGTTGGGATTCTCGAGGTCGCGGTCGAGAACGCGCGGGCCGAGGCGCACAAAGCCGGTGGCGGTCAGGCTGTCGAAGGTCGGCTTGTCGAGCTCATCACCGGCAAGCTGCTCAAGGATGAATTGGTTGTACGGCTTATCCTGGTTAAAGGCCTTGATGACGTAATCGCGATAGCGCCAGGCATCGGAGACGTCGTAATCATACTCGTAGCCGGTGCTATCGGAGTACCGTGCGACATCGAGCCACAGGCGGGCCCAGCGCTCGCCGTAGTGAGGCGAAGCGAGGAGCCGATCGATGAGATCTTCGTAGGCGTGCGGGGACGGATCCTTGACAAAAGCATCGACTTCGGCCGGAGACGGCAGCAGTCCCAACAAATCAAGATAGGCGCGACGGATCAACGCGCGGCGACCGGCGGGAGGCGCGGGCGTCAGACCCTTGGCTTCCATCTTCGCCTTCACCAAGGCATCGACCGGCGAATTGCTCCAGCGGGGGTCCTGGACCTGCGGAATTGCCGGGCGAACCGGTTTCTTGAAGGCCCACCACTGCCGGTCGGCATCGGTGATGGGGCGCTCGTGATAGCCGTTGTAGGAGAGAAGCGAAGCATCGGCCGGCTGATTTGCCGCGGGCGCGGGTTTAGCTTCTTCCGGCCACGGCGCGCCCTGGTCGATCCACGCCTTGACGGTCGCGATCTCATCCGGCGTCAGAGGAGAGAGGGGGGCCATCGGCATCGCGGGCTTTTCCTGCCCGGTGATGCGCTTAAACAGAAGGCTGTCGGCGGCATGACCAGGAATGATCGCAGGGCCATGGGCGCCGCCTTGCAGCAAGGCATCGCGGGTGGCGACGCTGAGCTTGGACATCTGCACGGCCGTGCCATGGCACTGCTGGCATTTCGCCAGGATCGCAGAGACCTCGGCGGCCTGGGATTTCTGGCCGCGGGCAGCGATCGAAAGCAGACCGAGCAGCGACACCATGGCCAGCAGTGTGCCGGCCGTTTTCACGGAAGATTTTCGATGCATCATCCCTCCTGGCACCGGGCGCCGGTTCCCGCAAAGCGGAAACGGGATTGTTTACAGGCTACACCCCTCATATGCCGAGTTCAATGTGGGTACTGTACAAGTCATTACCCGAAGGTTACTCTCCGTCGAGCGAGAAGGTCATCAGCACGTCGCCAACAGCAAGGGAAACGTGCTGTTTGCCATTACTCAGGAAACTGACCGGTCCGGCAAATACCGGGCCGTTGCCAAGAAACCGCCAAAGCCGTTTGCCGGTGCGGGCGTCCAACGCAAAAACGTTTCCTTCGAGCGTGCCGGCGAATACGAGATTACCAGCCGTCGCCATGACGCCGGACCAGGGGGGCGTCAAGACACGGTACTCCCACTTGATCTGCGCGGTGGCAGGGTCGAGGGCGACGAGCTTTCCGAAGCTCTCGTCGGGCGCGAATTGCGGGCGCGCGCGGAAACCGGCCACGGCCTCTTCGGTCGAGGGCGGGCGGTATTCCGTCTTGGCGTAGACGCGGTGCTCTTCGCGCGCGAAGGTATAGAGAAGCCCGGTCAAGGGACTGTAGCTGTGGGCCATCCAATTGGCGCCGCCGTCGACGCCGGGCCAAACGTCGACGTTGCCTTCGGGCGTCGGGTCGTTGCCGGCGATCAACTCGGGACGGCCTTTGTCATCGAACCCCTTGGCCCAGGTCTGTCTTACAAACGCCTTGGCGGTGAGGAATTCGCCGGTTTGGCGATCGAGCACATAAAAGAAGCCGTTGCGATTGGGCCACAACAGCAGCTTGCGCGGCCGGCCGCGAAAGTCGGCATCGACCAGGACCGGCACCTGCGTCGCGTCCCAATCGTGCAGGTCATGGGGCGTGAACTGGAAGTGCCATTTGAGTTTTCCGGTATCGGGATCGAGGGCAATGACCGAGCAGGAATAGAGATCATCTCCGAGGCGCACGTCGCCGTTGGTATCCGGCCACGGATTGCCCGTACCCCAGTAGAGCGTGTTCGACTCGGGGTCGTAGGAGCCGGTGTTCCAGGTGGAAGCGCCGCCGCGCTCTCCCGAATCGGCCGACCAGGTATAGTTGGGCTCGCCCTGCTTGGGAATGGTGTTGAAGCGCCAGGCCAATTTTCCGGTGGCGGCATCGTAAGCATCGAGGAAGCCGCGAACTCCGTGTTCGGCGCCGGCCATGCCGACGATCACCTTATCTTTCACTACAAGAGGTGCGCCAGTGGCGGCGTAGCCTCCGGCAGCGGTGTAGTCGAACATCTGGGAGCGCCACAATTCTCTGCCCGACCGCGCGTCCACCGCCACCACATGCATGTCCAGGGTGTTCATGAAGAGGCGGTTTCCAAGGATCGCCACGCCGCGGTTAACGCGGCCGCAGCAGGGATAGAGCCTGGCGGGATTGCGGTATTCGTATGTCCAGAGAGCACGGCCGGTCTCGGCATCAAGCGCGATGATGTCGTTTTCGGGGCGGGTCACATACATGACGCCGTCGACCACCAGCGGAGTGGTCTCGACCTTGTTCACCGTGCGCATTTGATACAGCCATTTCACCTTCAGGCGGGCGACATTGCCGGTGTCGATCTGCGCCAGCCGGCTATAGCGCCAACTGTTGTAGGTGTTGGAGTACATCAGCCAGTTGCCGGGCTCCTGGTCGGCGTGCAAGAGGCGCTCGTAAGTGACAGGCAAGCCTTGGGCGGCCAGGCAGGCGGCGGCCAGCGAGGGAGCGAGGAGTCTGAAGAAGGAGTGGAGATTCATGCGCGGCATCTATTGTTTGGTATCGATGGGGTGTTTGGAGGCTTCGAAGAATTCCTTCTGCAGCCGCGGTCCCGCGGTATCGGCTTTGATGGCCCGAATGGCATTGGCAATCCCGTTGGTCCGCGCCTGCATCAAAGCCGTGCCGCGCGCGGCATTCGCTCCGGCAGCATCGCCCTGGTAATGGTTCGGAAAGCTGGCGTACCACCAGATGCCGGTATAGACGCCGATCGGCAAGTCGAGGCGCTTCAGATCGGCGCCGGACTCCTGCGGCGCGCGGTCGGGATGGACGAGGTCGGGGCGATGCGCCATTACGTTCGACATCTCGGCTTCTCCGGCGTGACCGTCGGCGCCTGGCTTGGAAGGACCGGGGACGCCGGCGCCGCCCTGTGCGCCATTCATGATGGCGTACAAGACCCAGTCTTTGGGAGTCTCCAGTTGCGTCTGGGCGAAGAATTGAATCAAGTTGGTGTTGCCGCCGTGCCCGGAAATGATGACCACCTTGGAGCAGCCGTTGCGGGCCATCTCATTGGTGGTTTCCTGGAGCAGCTCCAATTGCAGGTGCGTGCTGTAGGCGACGGTGCCGGGCTGGTGCTTGGCTTCGAAGATCTGGCCGAAGTAATACTCGGGGAATACGATCGCGTATTCCTGCTTCACAGCCTCGAAGGTGGCGTAGCGGACGTTCAACAGATCGGTGCCCATGGGACCCGTGGGGCCGTGCTTCTCGATAATTCCGAAGGGTAGCAGACAGACACCTTTGGCCTGCTGGATGGCTTTGACAAAGTCCGGGCCGGTCAGCTCCTCCCAATTCGCCGACAGCGTCTGCGCCGAACTGCAAGCGGCGGCGAGGGCCGCGATCACAATCAGCCGCATTATGACGCTCCCCTTAAAGAACTCAGATAGGCTACCAGATCTTCGATTTCTTTTTTGCCGAGGGCGGTTCCGTAAGAGGGCATGAGCGAAGGCTTGTCGCGTTGAATCTCTTTGACCTTGTCCTTGAGGAAGGCGCGCAGGTTGCCGTTCATGTCGCGCAACTGTATCGAGATATCGTCCTCATTCAAGCGAATCCCGGTTACGGTTTCACCGGAGGCGGTGACGACGCGAACGGCGCGGTAGGCCAGGGGCAGATCGGCTTCGGGGCTGACGATCGACTCTTCAAGATACTTCAAAGAGCGGCGCCGGCCGACGCGCGTCAGGTCGGGGCCGATGACTCCGCCGCGCTGGTTGATGGTGTGGCAGGCGGCGCAGCCGCCCTTAGTGTCGTAGACAATCTTGCCGGCAGCGGGATCACCGGGAGCTTTCTCATCGAGGCCCTGGCTGCCGAGGTGCTTGACAAAAGCGACGAGGCGCCAGATATCCTGGTCGGGTCCGCGAGTCGGCGGCATGTCGGATCCGGCAATGCCGTTGCGGATGGTCTCGAACAGCTCGGCATCGGAGCCGCCGAAGCGGTATTCGCCGAGCGTCAGGTTGGCGCCGCGGCCGCCGGTGCCATCGTTGGCATGACAATACGAACAGCCGCCGCGGGTGACGAAGGTCATGCGGCCGAGTTCCGCGTCAGCCGGTGTATCGAACGGGTTTTTTGCCGCGGGCGCGGCGGATCGCGGCAGATCCACGCCGGCCGGCACTTCCTGCGCAAAGGCGGCGGCTGTCAAGGCCAGGGCCAGACCGAGGGTTGCCTTGAGCAGCCGCCGCATACTAGAAGATCAGCTTGAGCGCGAATTGATACTGGCGCGGGTTCAGAGCCAGATTCGACTGGGTAATCTGGCCGAAACCGCCGGCGCCGAGAATCGGAGTCGCTCCAGGCGCGCCCGTGCCGACGCCGGCAAGCGTGGAACTCCACTTGGTGATGTTGATGTTGGGTTGGCCGAAGTTTTCCGTGTTCGTGATGTTGTAAACTTCGGCGCGAAATTGCAGCTTAATCGACTCGCGAATGGCGAAATCCTTGAACAGGGAGAAGTCGGCGCTCCTTTGGTGCGGGCCATAGAGCTGAGAGCGCATTTCGCTGCCGACGGTGCCGACAGGCTGCGGAGTAAAGGCGTTGACATTGATCCAGTTGGTGTAACTCTGGTTGGCCGGAGCATAGGGTTGTCCCGCCACGACATTGGGACGATCGACGGTGACGAGGTTGCTTACGTTCGACGGGACGGGAGTCGCGGTATCGAGCACCGTGAAAGGCACGCCCGACTGATAGAAGGCGAGCAGGTTGGCTTGCCACCCGCCCAGGGTGAACTTCGTCAGCTTGCTTCCGCTCTTTCCGAAAGGCAGCTCATAGTTCAGGCGGAAGGAGATGCGGTGCTTGATACCGATGTCGGAGTTGCCCCAGTCGTAGGCCCGATTATTCGGAAGAATCGCCCCCACGGTAGCCGCACCCGTGGTCCCTCCATCGGAAATGTTGGTGAGATTTCGCGCGAAGGTGTAGTTGGCGTTCGCAGTGAGGCCCCTGGCGTAACGCCGCTCGAACGACACCTGCATGGCGTTGTATTCGGCTGCGCCGGTTGCCGTGTAGTAATTGATGGAAGCAAGATTCGGCATTACACCGGCAAAAACTCGCGGGTTGTATACTCCCAAGCCGGCCTGGCTTGGTGGCGGGATGTTGATATTCGGAGCGTACTGCAAATGCCGGGCGACCTGGCCAACATAGCCGGCGCTGAAAACATTCGCGCCCACTTGCTTCTGGAACGTCAAATTCCATTGCATGATATAGGCCTGCGGGTAATCGACGGCGTGCGCTCCCACGGTGCCGGGAAGCTGGTTATTGATGGTGGGAACCGTAACGGGAGGAGCTCCCTGGGAAAGTCTTCCGGTACCAGCCGGACAGGCAGACGCGCCCGTGCCCGTCTGCGGGAAGCAATCAAGGTTGAGCGGAACGAACGGAGGATTATAGAGGTTCATGGAGCCGGAAGCGTAGTCCTGGGCATAGCGGCTCATACCGAAACCGCCCCGGATCACGAAACTCGGACGCGGCGTCGCGGCGAAACCAAAGCGCGGCTCGAAATTGGTGTAATAAGACTTCACCCCCGCGGTCGCGCCAACCCGAAACGGATTGCAACTGGCGGGCGTGCATGCAGCGGCCAGGACCGGATCGAAGTTGGAACGTTCGCCCTGAGCCGCGGTGATGGGGCTGAAATGGTCCCAGCGCAAGCCCAGATTCAGAGTCAGCCAAGGCTTGGCGCGCCAATCGTCCTGGACATAAACAGCCGGCTCCCAGAAGCGGAAGTATTGGCGCTTGGGATTAATCTGCCGCTGAATTTCATCCGGCGTGCCTTGCAGGAAATTCTGGAGATCAATCAACTCACTCTGCGTGAACCGGAAGTAGCCCAGCCCGAAAGTGTTCTGATAATAGTTGAGCTGGCGGCGAATCAGACTGGCCCCGGTTTTGATGTTGTGAGTGCCGCGGGTCCATGTAAGCGATCCCTGCTCCTGGAACACGTTGTTGATGTCGAGGATGGGAACAAAGCGATCGTCGCCGATGGTGAAGCTGCTGCCAACGGCACGCATCGGGACGATGTCAATTGTCGCCAACCCGGAAATCTGGTCGCTCACGTCGGTGTTCGGCATCCCGAACTTCTGACTGGCATTCGAGCCCTGATTCGGAGCGGATGTATACAGCCACAGTCTGGTAAACCCAGCCTTCAATTCCACGAGCAGCGTGGGGCTCAGAATGTGCACGAAATCCAGCATGTAGCCCTGCGAATTGGCCTCCGAAGGACCCGGGAAAATTCCTCCGCCCGCGCTGACACCAACTCCGTCAACGGTCGTGTTGGGGAACAGGGCGGGTTGGGAATTGTAGGTCGGATTGTAGGAGAACCGGCCGAACATGCTGGTCTTATCGGAGAAGTGATGATCGACGCGGGCGTCGTACGTCGTGCTGTTGTAAGTCTTGGTGACGTTGGCGTTATAGTTCGCTCCGAGGAATCCGGGAGCCCCCACATTCGGCGCGGGGAACAGTTTCCAATACTTCAGAGCGACCGGATCGAGTTGACTGGGCGGAATGATCTTTCCGCCGGGTTGATCGCTAAAATTTCCCGGATTTTGCTCTTCGAACAGCGTGGGCGTGAAGATCTGACCGGTGGGAACGCCCTGGACGATTCTCAGTGCTTCGACATCGCCAAAGAAAAACGTCTTGTCCTTCCTGATGGGGCCGCCGATGGAGCCGCCGAACTGGTTCTGGCGGTATTCCGGCCGCGGAACGCCGCTCAGATTGGAAAAGAAATCGTTCGCATTCAGCTTGTCGTTGCGCAGGAACTCGTAGAGGCCGCCGTGGAAGCCGTTAGTTCCGGACTTGGTCAGTAGATTGACGACCGCGCCGCCCGCCCGGCCTACTTCGGCCGGGTAGGTGTTGGTGTCGACCTTCACTTCAGCAATCATGTCAATCGAGGGGCGCATCAGAATGGTAAATTGCTCCCGTTCGTTGTTGTCCATGCCGTCGATCATCTGGTTGTTGAACGTTTCGTTCTGACCGTTGGCAATGACATTGGCCGTCTGGCGCCGCTCGTCGGGCCGCGTTCCGCTCAGAATGGAGTTCGACGGCCCAGCAGCGATACCCACCGTGCTCTGAATCAGGGTCACGAAGTTGCGACCGTTCAAGGGCAGGTCCTGCACCGATTGGGAGGCCATCACGGTGCTCAGAGTAGCCGAATCGCTTTGCAGCGCGGGACTTTGGGCCTGAACCTCCACCGCTTGCGCGACATCGCCGACCTGCAGTTCCATATTGGCGCGAGCGCGGTCTCCGGCTGACACCGTCAAGTTCGTGGTGGCTTGCTTGAAACCTTTGGCTTGGACGGTCACGATGTATCGCCCGGCCTGCAGAAGATTAAAGACAAACTCGCCGGAGCCGCTAGTGGTCGCCGTGCGTCGGTCCCGGGTATCGGCGTTCTCGACCGTAACAGTCGCCTCGGTAATGACGGCTCCTGCCTGATCGGTGACAGTGCCGACGATATCGGCGGTGCTGACTTGGGCTCGAACGGAACCCGGGCTGGTCGACCACAGGGCAATCGCTAGAAGAATCAGAACGCTGCGAAAATTGCGAAACATCGTCAAACCTCCTTTTCGGGCAAGCCTCGAGGCGGTCGGGACGCTTCCACAGACACCGGCGAACGGTTTGCGAACATCAATCCGTCCGGGATGAAGCGTTGTATGGCGCAGCCTCCTGCCGGGTATCCGCTGGTTTGAACTAACCCCTCTACCGCTCCGGTCCCCCGCCATTTCGGAGCTAACGGTCCCCGCGCAATGAGTTAGAGATGCGCTTTAAACGAGTCAGAGTCAATGAGGCGGAGTTGAGGAATCTCTAAGGAAACGTCGAGAGGGGCAGTAGCGACCGTTTTGAGTCAGCAACTTACAGATCATCAATGGCGGAGTTCTCCGGTACGACCCAAACCAAATGTAAATAAGGAGTGACCGGCAGCAATCGAGACGTACTGCACGCCGTCGACGGTATAAGTGATGGGGGCAGAGGCGACTTGCGAACCGAGGTAACACTTCCAAAGTTCTTTGCCGGTTTTCGCGTCGAGAGCGAAGAAATAGCCCTCCCGGTTGCCGGAAAACAGCAGATCGCTGGCGGTGGTGAGAATCCCGGCGTCGCTGACGTCGCGCATCTTGTAATCCCAGACCTTTTCGCCAGTCGCCGGATTCAGCGCGCGAACGACGCCGTATCCCCACTCGGGCCCCCATTTGATGAAAGGATCCCGCTTCAGGGACTGAAACGGCGCTCGCGCGGCGCCGCCGGTGAAGGACTTGCCGGGTTCATAATTCTGATCCCACTGGAAATAGGTGGTGTGATAGTCTTCCCAGGCGGTGAGATAGAACAGCCCCGTACCCGGGCTGAACGAAGGCGAATACCAATTCGTCCCGCCCTGAACGCCGGGGTATGCGTCGGTGCCCGCTACGCTCGGACTCTTGCCGGGCGCTTTGATAGGCTTTCCAGCTTCGTCGATTCCGCTCGACCAGGTCTGCTTGACGAAGGGCTTTCCCAAGAGGAATTCGCCGCTGGTCCGGTCGAGCGCATAGAAGAAGCCGTTGCGATTGCCCCACAGAATGACTTTGCGGGGTTGCCCCTTCCAGGTTATGTCGGCGAGGACGGGGACTTGGACCGAGTCAAAATCCCATTCGTCGTTGGGCGTAAATTGATAATGCCACTTCAACTTGCCCGTATCGGCATCGAGCGCCACGACCGAATCGGTATAGAGGTTCGCACCTTTGCGGAGGGCGGGATTCCAATCAGGTCCGGGATTGCCCGTGCCCCAATAAACCAGGTTGAGGTCGGCATCGTAGGAACCCGTCACCCAGACAGAGCCGCCCCCGGTTTTCCAGGAATCGCCGGCCCAGGTTTCATTTCCGGGTTCTCCCGGATGAGCGGTGGTGTTGAATCTCCAGACTTCACGCCCGGTTTGGGCATCGTAGGCGGCGAGGAAGCCGGCAATGCCGCGTTCGCCGCCGGCGGGCCCGACGATTACCTTATCCTTGACGGCGAGCGGAGCCACCGTGATGCCGTAGCCGTGCGTGTACTCGGCGACCTTGGTGTCCCATTTTTTTCGGCCGGTGGTCGCGTCGAGCGCTAGAAGATGCGCATCGAGCGTGCCGAGAAACAAGGTATTGCCGAGAATCGCCAGGCCGCGGTTTACGTTGCCACAGCAGACGTACGTAGTCTCCGGCATCGGGTATTGATAAATCCAATAAGGGCGCCCCGTGCCGGTATCAATCGCCGCGACCGTATTAGGCGGTTCGGTCACATACATGACGCCATCGACGACGAGGGGGGTGGCCTCGAATTTCTCCAGCGATTGCGCCTGCCAAACCCACTTCAGGCTGAGGTTGGCAACATTCTCCGAGGTGATCTGGTTGAGGCGGCTGTAATGGGTGCTCTGCAGGCTGCCGTTATAAGTCAGCCAGTTCTGCGGCTCATCGACGGCGCGGAGCAGCCGGTCGAAGGGGACCTGCGCGGAAAGCAGGCCCGCCATTATTGCGGTCAGAGCCGCTGTCAGTGCCAAGCGTTTCATTGTTGTCCCTCGCGGCCGGATGGGCCCCGCAGAGTCGCCAGGTAAGCAACGAGATCTTCCAATTCGGACGGCTTGAGCTTGCCTTTAAACGACGGCATAGGCGAGGTCCTCAGGATTTCGTAGGTCGCCAGATCGGCTTTCCATACCGAACGCAACCGCCCGGACGAGTCGAGGATCTGGAACGAGTCGGTGTCCTCGTTCATGCGGGTACCAGTGATCGTCTGTCCGGTTTTGGTGCGGCCGCGAAGCGACCAATAGTCCGGATCGACCTCGGCGCTGGGATCGAGCAGCGCGGTTTCCAACTGGATCAGCGAGCGGCGGGAGCCGATGTAGGTCAGGTCGGGACCAGCGAAACCGCCGGGCTTGCCCGCGGTGTGACATTGGGCGCAGCCGCTGTCGTTGAAGATCTGCGCGCCCCTGCCGGGATTTCCCGGGGCTTGGCCGGCACCCTTCGCGACGTTCGCTGAGCGAAGGAACGAAATCAGCTGCCAGACCTCGCGGCCATCGAGCTTGAACGCCACCATCGGCGTTCCCTCGACACCTTTCGTGATGACGGTATAGAGCGCTTCGTCGGAGTTACCATGCCGGAAGGAGCCGGTGGTGAGGCTTGGACCCGCGGCACCCGACGCATCCGGACCATGACACGCGGCGCACTGCGAGCGGAACGACCGCTGCCCCGCAGCTACATCCTCAGGCGTATCGAACGGGTTCCGGATGACATTGGTGTGATCCTGTGCGCCCAACCAGCCTGTTCCGAAGCAGCACAATAAAGCGATGCGTGCAACTCTCCGATTCATTCCCACCCTCTTGACCGCGTAGGTCGCTGCAGCGACAAGACCCGTGCGCGGGAAACGCCGCTCGCAACAGTGTATCCGGAAACCTACTGCCAGCCAAGGGCCTCACTGCGGTCATTGCGCCGGCGCCGGCCGGATAAGTTGATTGGCCGCAACGCGGTACCTGAGCATTCGGGATTTCTCGACAATTGCTTCGGAATTCCTCGCGGATTCCTAGAGCCTCGCACGGTTGACACCCACCTCGCCTACCGGTAGGATTGTGCAGTTCCAACAACAAGCTCGGAGGAGAGCACTCTGCCCATGAAAAGCGATCGTCGATTTCCGGTTTATGTAACCGTTCTATTGGTCCTGCCGGCCGCGGCTCTTCTTTGCGGAGGTCGGCTGATGGCTGCCGACAGCCCGGTTTACGTGGAGAGTCAACGGGTGCTCGACAATTTTGGGAAGCAGGGTGGAAACCCTCTGGTTCCCGGCGAGGCGTATCGCGTGCAGACGGACCGGCGCACGGCGAACGGAAACATTGAAATCCACGAGAAAGAAACAGACATCTTCTACATCATGGACGGCAGCGCCACCATCATCGTGGGTGGCACTGCGGTTGATCCCAAGCCGACGCGGCCAGGGCAGATGACCGCGAAGGACATCGCCAACGGCCAAACCTACAACCTGAAGAAGGGCGACGTGCTCGTCATACCGGCAGGACAACCGCATTGGTTCAAGCAGGTCAATGGATTTATCAATTACCTGACTGTTAAGTCGGTCGCGCCCTAGTTGCGAAGACCGATAGCGAAGCACTCACCTCGCAGTTTGCAGGTAGGCGCCCAAGTTCTGGACATCGGCGGCCGAGTAGTTTTCCAGCAAGCCCTGATGCCGCTGCCGCGCCGCAGCGGTTTTCGTATCATGCAGACGGCTCACTTCCCAGGAGGCGGCATCCAGGGGCATCGGTCTCAGAATCCGTTGTCTCAAGGTGGAGGGATCGTACTTTCCGCCGACGTTCGCCAGGTCGCCTGAGACGGAGTGGCAGGAGGCGCACTTCTCGTCGAAGTACGATTTGCCGGCGGCGGCATTGCCTGGGCCCGGGCTTTTCGAATCGATGAGCTCTTTGTAACGGCCCTGCGCGCGGGCATAATGGATCCACCGAACCAGAGCGCCGATTTGCTGGTCGCTCAGGTCGGAGAACTGGGGCATGGGAGACAGCTTCGCGGTCTGGGGTATACCCGCGCGCAGGAGAGGGCCGATCAGGTTTCCATTCTCGTCGCGACCGACGAGAGTCGAATGCATCAGATCAGTGGCTTCGCCGCGGCTTACGAGGTCAAGACCGTGGCAATACGCGCATCCGAACAGGACGAAGGTCTCTTTGCTATGTTGCAATACCGGATCCGGCAAAGGCTGGCCAATGTAGTTGAAATCGTACGTCTCCCGGGAGACGGACTGGGCCCATCCGGCGGTCATCGTGAGCGCACCAGCGATCAGCAGCAACGCTTTGATCATGTCTTCTCTCTCCCGAAATCAGCTCAGGCCAGAGCCCGCTTGCAATAATCGAACATCAAGTGAACCTCTTCCACCTCGGTGCGCAGCGTACCGTGCTCGAATTCGAGCAGGGCGACAATGGGCCACCGGTTATCGCGGATCAGCCGCAGGACTTCGATGATCGGGGCGTCACCTTCCCCAAAAGGCGTGCTGCGCCCGTTATTTTTTCTCCTGTCGCCGAGATGCACGCTGGAAACGCGTTGGTGATGCCGTTCGAGAAAGCCCACGCAATCGCCGTTGGCGGCAGTGAAGTGACGAGTGTCGAGCGTGGCTTTGAAATCGGGTGAGAAGGCGAGTCCTTTCTCAAAACTCTGCTCGGTGTTGAAAGCATCCGGGTCCGAGAGATTGTCATGGTTGTGGAGCCCCACAAAAAGACCGTGCCGCGCCGGAAAGGGAACGAGCCGGTGCGCGATTTCGAGGCCGTAGGAGCCCACGCAGCCCTGCGCTCCAAGAATCTTAGCAGCCTCGAACGTGGCATCGATTTCCGCATCCGTGTCCGCATCGCTGATGTTCACATAGTAGGTGAAAATCGTGATCCCGGAATCGTCGAACTCCCGCTTGATTTTCCGGTAGTAATCCGCGGGCGCGCTGACGCGCCAGTTGCGCAGTTTCTGGCGGGCTTCCTGCGCGCTGACGCCCGGGCCGTCAAAGCGCGGCTCGCACCAGGTCGCGTGGAGTTCGACCATGCCCATGCCATTCTGCACGAGCCGGCGCACTAACTCGGGACGGTTCTGAGTATTCATCGCCAGGTCGTGATAACAGAACGGCTGCAATCCGAACTGCACGCCGTTTATATAGGACCGGTTCGGGTTGGCACGAGCCTGCGCCGAGGCGCTCGAATGCAGCGCGGCGAGGCCGGTGAGCGCCGGAAGGGCGGTCAATGCCGATTTCGTAAAATCGCGTCGGGACAGGTTCATGAAATCCCCTTTACTGCTGAACGCGGAAGGCATACAGCGTTTCGCCCGCAGCGGCCAGCAGGTATTGCACGCCGTCGAGCCTGTAGGTGATCGGTGTATTGCTCACATCGTGGTCGAAGCGCGTGTGCCACAACTGCCGGCCTGTTTCGGGATTATACGCCACGAAATAACCTCCAGGGGCGCCGGCGAAGAGAAGTTTTCCCGCGGTGCTCAGAAGTCCTCCCAGGTGCTCCGGACGCGGCGGGTTCCATTCGGTGCCGGCATACTTATGCACCCACCGCAGCTTGCCCGTTTTTGGATCGAGCGCACGCAGGGAAGCTTCGAGCCCGCCCACGGCCTGCGACGTATGCCCGGAACTGCCAAACGAGGGCCGGCCGGTCTCGAACTGGTAATGGATTTCGTATCCCTGCGCCGTGTTCAGATAAAACAGCTGCGTATCCGGATCGTAGGTCGGAGGTGTCCAATTGGCCGCACCGCCGTTGTTAGGCGAAATGAGCGTACCGCCGGGTTGCGAATCCTTTTCCGGGTTTGGAATGGGCTGGCCGCGTTCGTCGATGCCTTTATACCAGTTCGGCGACTCGACAAAAGTCGTGGTAACGAGGTTCTTGCCGTTGGTCCGGTCCAGCACGAAGAAAAACCCATTGCGGCTGGCCTGCGCGAGTAGTTTTCGGGGCTGGCCGTTCACATCCATATCAAAGAGCACAGGGACTTGGGCGGCGTCCCAATCGTGCGTATCGTGGGGCGAGCTCTGAAAATACCACGCCATCTTACCCGTGTCGGGATTAAGCGCGACGATAGACGCGGTGTACAGGTTCGAGCCCTTGCGCAGATCACCGCGATAGACCGGATTCGGATTGCCGGTGGTCACGTAAATGAGGTTGAGATCCGGGTCGTAGGTGACCGGCTGCCAGGGCATGCCGCCGCCGTGCTCGGCCGCCTCAGCGCTCGGCCAGGTCTCGATTCCGGACTGACCCGCGCGGGGCGTGGTGTACCACTTCCACTGGATCTCGCCGGTTTCCGGGTCGCGCGATTCCAGCCATCCCGGCACATCCAAAGCGTCGCCGGAAAGACCAACGATCACGTGATTCCGGATCACGATAGGCGGAGAAGTCGCGAAATACTCGGCCCGCACGTCGGCAATTTGTTTGTGCCAGCGCTCCTTACCCGTTTCGGCATCCAGGGAAACGATGTAGCCGTCGGGCGTTTCAAGATACAGCCAACGTCCGTATATGCCCAATCCGCGATTGCCGATGTGATCACCGCCGCTGGTCCTCCAGAAAAAATGCCAGATCTCGCTTCCGCTACGGGCATCCACTGCCCAGGCGTGGTCGGGCGCTGAAAAGTAAAGGACCCCGTTCACGAGCAACGGCGTTGATTTGAGCAGGCCACCGGCCAGTGCACCAGGCCCCAGGTGGATGGGAAGCGGTTCGGGAACAGATCCGCCGACCTGGGCGCCGCGCGCATTGGTGTTCGCGCGATAGAGCCAGGCCAGACCAAGCTGCTTTACGTTCGCTTGATTGACCTGATCGAGCGTGCTGAAATGACGGCCCGAGTAGTCACCGTGATAGGTGGGCCAAGCTTCCAGGGGAGCTTTGCCAAGCAGCGCCGGGTCCAATTGGGCCTGCGCCAAAAGAATGCCGGCGGAGGCGGCCGCCGCCCATAGGCTCCGATATATCTGTCTCATTTCAAGGTCACCAGGTAAGCCGTCAGATCATGCATCTGCTTGTCGGTGATTTTCAGGAAATTGTCCAGGTGCGCCTGGTAGGGATCGACGATTTCCACTTTCGGAACTTCATTGTCCCGAGAAAAGGAACGGCGCACGCCAGCACCGTCAACGAGCGCCACGGAAAAATCGTCCACGGCGACGAGGCGGCCCGCAATCGTTTCACCCGAGGGCAACGTTACCCGCACCGTGCTCGGCCTGGCTGGGCGGACGCCGCCGCGCGGATTGATAATCCGGGCCTGCAGTGCGAATGGATCATATTTTGAGCCGATCCCCTTGAAATCCGCCTCCGGATTGTGACAGCCGCGGCACTTCCCTGCTCCATTAAAAAAAGCCGCGCCTTCCGCGGCATTGCCGACAACGATGGCGTTGACGTCCATCGGCGCGCGTGCGCGGGATTCTTCGATTCTGGCGTGCAGAAAGGCCGCTAAGTCGGCGCTTTGCTGGGACGCAAGGCCGCCAAAGGCCGGCATTCCCGCATCGGGGCGGCCTGTTTTCAGGAACGCGTCTAATTTTTTCCCGTCGACATCCTCTAAGACTATTAAGGAGCGAGCCAGATCCGGACCGGCGGCTCCCCGGGCGTCCAGTCCGTGGCAGAAACCGCAGTTCGGGCGATAAATCTGGCTTCCCCGCTCCACAGCCGCCGCATCGGGACTGGCTTCTCCGGAGCGCCCGCCCGGTTGCTGACCGAGACCAGCACGCGCCAGCACGAGAGCCACGCCGATCCGCAGAACAGGTTTATCCCAGCGCATTTTTCATATACTCGAGATCCCTGCGCGTCTGTTCCAGCGCAGTTCCCGCCCCCTGAAACTCGCGCTCGACGAGGCAGTAAATGGGATAGCCGTTATCGCGGATCAGGGTCAAGCATTGCTTGATCGGCGTGTCCCCGGTGCCCCACTCCACATTGGGGCCCCCGTTTCGCTTCCTATCTTTCACGTGGATATGGGTGATGCGGTCGTGATGCTCGCGAATGTAGGCTACGGGATCGTTATTGCCCGCGGTGAAATGCCCGATGTCGAGACAAATCCGAAATTCCGGGGACAGGCGCGTCAATTTTTGCAGGCTCTCGATCGATGCGATTTCATTCGGATCCGTTACCTCGGCATGGGTGTGAAAGGCAGGCCGTATCCGATATTTTTCGACCAAAGAAACCAATCGCGGGCCCATCGATACGCGCGTTTGATTCGTTTGAAACACGCTGATTCCGAGTTCCCTCATCTGCCGGAACATGGCGTCCATCTCGGCGTCGGTGACGTCGTCCGCGAAGGTGTTGGACATGGAGAACAAATTAAGGCCGACAACGTCGAATTTCTTTCGCACCTCGCGCGCCCGATCCACTGCAGCCGGGGACAGCCGCCACTGCCGCAGCTGCTCGCGCGATCTCTGATATTCGGGAGTGATCGTTTTGGGCACCTGGCCGCCGATGGCGGCCGCTTGCAGCGGCGGGCCGAAGAAGCCGGCGGCCAACTCGACATTGCGGCATTCCAGTTGAGTGCATTCTTCGACGAGGATATCCAGGCGATCCTTTCCCGGAACATCGGGCAGGGGATTCAGGGAACCGGTAGTGATTCCCAATTTGACACCGCGCACCACACTATCGGCAGTCGCGACAGCCTGGAATCCGAGAAGCGCGGGTGCGACGGAAAACGCCAGCGTTGTGAAATCACGGCGGGTGTGGCCCATGAGGTTCCTCGTCCACGGTTCAATAGCGCGTCAGGAGTTCAGAAGCTGCTTCAGGTACTCCATCTGCGCCCTGGTCTGCTCGACGGCATTGCCGGGCGCATCGCGATACTCGCGCTCGATAATCCCATAGATCGGCCATTTGTTGTCGCGGATCAGCGTCAGGCATTCTCTAATCGGGGTGTCGCCGGCACCGAGCGCGACGTTCGGGCCGCCGTTCCGCTTGCGGTCCTTGATATGAATATGGGTGATCCGGTCGTGGTGCTTTTTTAAAAAATCCACCGCGTCATTGTTGCCCGCGGTGAAATGGCCGATGTCGAGGTTGATGACGAACTGCTTGGAGAGGGCGAGCAGTTTTTCCATGCTCGCGGGCGTCGCGACCTCGTTGGAGTCGTTCACCGCCGCATGCGGATGCCAGGCCGGCTTGATCTTATACTTTTCCGCGAACGGCACCAGGCGCGGGGCCACATCCACCCGGCTCTGGTTGGTGCAGAAGCAGCCGACTTTCAGGGCTTGCATCTGCTTGAAGACGGCGTCGATCTCCTCGTCGGTGAAATCGAGATCGAAAGTCATCACGTAAGAAAACAGGTTCAGGCCGGCATCATCGAATTTTTTACGGATCTCGCGAAAGCGGCTGACGGGCGTGGTGAGCCGCCATTCCCGGACAGCGGTGCGCGACTTCTCGTACTCGGGCGTCATCGGGTTCGGCGGATGCCCGAAGCTCACCGCGCCTACGAGCCGCGGCTCGAGCAGATTGACAAGTTCGATATTCGCGGCGCCCACCGCCAGACAGCCTTCGATTACCGTATCGATGACGTCTTTCCCTGCGGGCGTGTCGGGGAGCGGATTCAGCGACCCCGTAATCAGCCCCATTTTCACGCCGCGAACAGTGGAATCGATTTTAGCCGCCTGGAGCCGCGGCAGTGCGGCCAAAGCCATTCCGCCGAGCGCCATTCTTCCGATTTGTCGTCTGGAGTGCATCATCGTAATGTCCTCATCCTAGAAATGCAATCGCCCTCCCGGCCCAGCCCACACAAAACCAGAGCGTGAGCGAGACGGCCGCAATCATGACGGCCCGGCGCGGTGCCGGCGGCGTCTCCGCCCGCACGACTTTCCGGAAGACCGTGAAATGAAAAAGGATTGCTGCCAGCAGGATTACGAGCTTGGTTCTGAAGGCGGTGTTGGCGGCGTAGCGCGCGGGATCGGGGATGAACACCAGGATTCCCGTCGTGATCGATACCAACAGTCCTCCCACGGCCAGGCGCCACAGCTGGCTGCTGATCACCGGCACGGATATCTTGCGCACGCCGAGGCCGAGCAATCGCAGATTGAAAATTACCGTGGTGCCCAACACCAACGTGAGGCCGAACAGGTGGAACGATTGAATCAGCGGGATGGCGTACTTGGCGTTGCGGAGGATGTCGACGGTTTTCGAGCTATACGACCACTCCCATATCTGCTGAAGCGACATCACAGTCTGCCTGCGCTATAGCTCATACGCCATGGTCCGGCCGAGCGCGATGACGCACGCCCAGATGATCAATGACAGCGCGCCCGAGATGCGCGCGCCGCGCGGCACCACGCCGCTCTTGTCCCATTCCGCCATCTTGGGATAAAACTTCACTTGGTAAAACAAAGCGTTGAGGCCCGCCAGCACCAGCAGCGCCAGCTTGAATCGAAAAAACGTATTCTGGTAAACCTTCTCCGCTTGCGCGATAAACAGCAGCAGGCCGGTGATGAACATCGCCGCGAAACCCGGCAGGGACAAGGGAACAAATTGTTCCATGATCCGGGACACCGGCTCCGCCGCAAATGCCAGCCGCAGAAGCCGCAGGTCGAAAACCAGAATCAGCCCCACCGAAAGCGCCAGCGCCATGATGTGACTGCCTTCGATCAACGGAAACAGCAGATCCGATTGCCGAATGCCAGTGGCAAACGGGGTGTTTTGGAGCCAATGGCACCAGCTGAGAAACGGCATGAATGTACGGACGCCCTACGGATTCGAGGAGCCTTCGCTTTTCGGCCTCGCGATATCGTGATACAGCCGTTTGCCGTCCGGCAAGATCACGTAAAAAAGTGAAGCGCCTTTGGTCCCGTCTTTCATCGGGTGGGCAACCACCTTGATATGGTCGCCCGTCTTGAACGTGGCCCGGTTCCAACCCTGCCTGCCCATAATGTTCGTGGCCCCGCCCTCGATATCCCAAGTGCCCACCGTAGCCGGGTCCGGGGCTCCAGGGTCAACTTTGACGATGATGTGCGTGTGCGGGTTTTCCCACCGATACTCTTGCACGGTGCCCTCATACGTGACATCCTTCGTCAGTTCAAACATGGCGAACGAATGATGCGCGAACGCCGGAATTCCGATTGCCAGCAAACCGCTCAATGCGAAAATTTTGATATTCATTGTGAACTCCACCTTCAAACGTCCCATTCACTTCCTGGCGCGAAGCGCCTATCGCCCGGGCGCCTCCAACAGAAATTGGGCGCGCTCTTCATTATTGGCATCACAGTCGAACTCGCGCGCCTCCATACCTTTGGGCGACCGATAGTATCGGAATTCGTAGGTGTGGGGCCGGGCGAAAATCTTAGGGTCCTCCCACGTGAATGTTACCGAGAGCAGCTTGCCGCCGTCCAGCAAACGATAGCGCTCCACCAGGTGCGACGTGGTGGTACGGCGCCCGCCACCCGGAATCCGGGTGAGTCCTTCCTCGGAAAACCCGACGGTATCCACAATCAGCGTGTCACCCTCCCAGTGCCCGATGGAATGGCCGTTCGACACCGGGTCGAAAACGTCCGGATTGACATGGCTTCGGCCATCGGTATAAATGTGGCGTGCCGGCGATCGCAGCGACGACGTGATGATGATCTCCTTGCCATTCTGGTTCTGCAAAATGTCGATCGGGGTACTTTCCATGGAATAAGGAACTCCCATGAAGTGGCACCACCGGAGTTCGGTCATGTCCTTTTTATGCTGAATGGCGGGATCCTCGGCCGCCACCTCCGGCTTGAGCGAGGCCGGCGGCACGTTCCGGCTGTCGAAGTGAAGCTCCCAATATCCGGAGAGACTCGGGGACGCCTTGGAATTCTGAGCCGCGGCCGTCAAGCAGCAGAGCATCAGAGAACCGAGCGCCGCCGAGCCGCAAATTACGCTGTGGCGAAAACGCATAACTCCTATTTCTGCGGCGGTTCGACTACCGAGCCGCCCTGCACCGGATCGTCGGCGTGGCAGTATTCTTCAAAGGCGTACGTTCCCGGCTCGGACTTGTGGTACGTCAATTCGTAGGTATGCGGGCTGAGGTAAATTGAAGGGTCCTCCCACGTGAACGTGACGGATAGAACCTTTCCTCCATCCCGCAACCGGAAACGTTCGACCAGATGAGTCTTGGCCCCAACGCGCCCGCCGCCCGGCGTGCCGGCGCCACCCGCAAACCCGATCGTATCGACCACCAGGGTATCGCCTTCCCAATGGCCGATGGCGTGTCCGTTCACCGAAGGTTGCAGGTGCGCTGCGTCGGGATGCGGCCGGCCGTCCAAATAAATATGCCGCGGAAACGTATGGACCTCCGGCACCTGGACGATCTCGTTATCGGTCTGCACAATGTCCCAAGCCGCCGAGTGCTGCATGAAAAAAGGGTATTGGTTCGTCAGGCACCATTTGGAGCCGAGCGACACCACTTCTCCGCGGGCCTGGCGCGCGGCCGCCTCGCGATTGGCGGCGATGATTTCCGGTTTGAGCGCGGCTTTGGGGATTCGCTCCAGCGTTCCGCCGAAGCTTCCGCTCCCGATTTCATCTTTGCGCTCCCAAAATCCGGAGAGATCGGGAACCGAAGACTTGGATGGGGTGCTTTGCCCAACCGCCCCGATTCCGCAAAGGAACGGGAGGGCTGCCAGAATCGCAGATTTCAGTCGAAGGCTTCGCATTTTCCACCCTCTTCTCTAGACTACCCTCAAAACACGAACTTCAGCGCGAGTTGGATATCGCGCGGAGTGTAGAACGCGTTCATACTCGTAATCTTGCCAAAATTGCCGGCGGGCGTCGGCACTGCGGTGGACCCGGTGCCCGCCCAGGACACGATATTGCTGCCGGGCAGGCCGAAAGACGGATGGTTAGCCAGATTGAACGCTTCGGCGCGGAATTGCAGCTGCTTCGATTCAGTAATCTTGAAATCTTTGAACAGCGAGAGATCCACGCGCTGATTGGACGGCATGAAGAAGATGTTATGGCCCTCGTTGCCTTCGGTTCCGAACGGCTGCTGGGCAAAGGCCGCGGTATTGAACCACTGATTCAGCGATTGCGTGAAGGCTCCCTGCGGCAGCACGTTGGGCCGGTCGGCCGTGATACCCGTGTTCTGCTGCGGCGCGCCCTGGTTCAGCACCGTAAACGGCTGGCCGGTGGCATATGCAAAGATGCCGTTCACCTCCCAGCCATGGACGATCTGGCCGGCGACGCCCTTCAGAGATTTGCCGAAGGGAAGCTCGTAGTTCGCCGTCAGTGTGAAGCGGTTCCTGACCATGTAATCGCTGGGGCCGTAGTCGCGACCAAAATCGTTGAGCACTTGCGCGCAACCGGTGCAGGCGCCCCCCGGCCCGCCCACATCGGAAAGAGCGCTCGCATGCGTGTAGTTGACCACGAACGTCAAACCTTTGCTGGTGCGCCGCTGGAACTGGACCTGCAGCGCGTTGTAGTTGCTGATTCCGTTGGTCTCGGCAAGCTGGATGCTGCTCACCAGCGGCAATTGCGAATAGTACGGCTGGCAGGGATTCGGCAGGCTGATCGCCGTCGTCGCGCCGCAGCCGCCCGGCCCCAGCGTGGGCACCGGGATATCCGCGTTGGGAACCACACGGGGCAGATTGCGAACCGGTTCTCCGACATACCCGACACTCAACACATTGCCGGCAAATTCCTTCTCCAGCATCATGTTGACCATGTAGATTTTCGTGTACTGATAGTTGGTCACCGTGCCATCGGGAACGCTCTGCACGCTGGCATTGCCGCATGCGGCGGATAGGCAGGTGGCTGCGGGCGCCACCGGCGGCACAGGGTTGGTAAATAGCAGCGTCGGGTTCCCCGGAGTCTGGTTCAGCGTGTAGTTGGCGGTGAAAGGAGCGTTCTTGAGGTTGAACGGAGAGGCCACATTGTTCGGCCAATAGCTGATTCCGAAGCCACCGCGCAGCACCATCCCGCGTCCCACCGTTGCCGCGAATCCGACACGCGGCTGAATATCGCCGAACTGGGTTCCGATATTGAGGGTGTCGCTGAACCCGTTGGCTCCGGCGACCTGGATTCTACCCGCCGCCAGCATTGCGGGATTCGTGGGATCGAAATTCGAAAGATGGTTATGCTTCTCTTTGAACGGCGTGAAGATGTCGTAGCGCAGCCCCAAATTCAAAGTAAGCCATCGCGTGACGCGCCAATCGTCCTGGACGAATTCGCCGATTTCGGTATCCCGGTACTGGGGGGCGACCAGTGACAGGTTGCGCACATCCTGCGCCGGATACCCGGCCAGCAATGAAGCGAAGGCGTTGCCGCCGGTGCCGCCGGCCGCTCCGATGGTCGAGTTCGTCTGCGCCGCGGAAAAGATGAATTCTGCCTTGAACAGTGCCTGGAAGGTACTCCAATCGCGCCGCAGCAGATTCGCGCCGAATTTGATCGTGTGCGCGCCTTTAGTCCAGGTGAGCGCGCCGGTGTACTGATAGTTGGTGTCCCAATACGCCGTGGGCAGCGCGAAGGCATCGCCGATACCGGCATACGCGCCGTTGAAATTCAGAAACGCCAGGCCGCCGGTGCCCGGCAATCCCGTGTTCACGTTGCCCGGGCCGCCGAATGCCGTATTCACGTTCAACGACGCGTTCGGACTCTCGGAATCGGTCACATAGCGAGCCAACTGCGCATGAAGGTCCAGCAGCAGGGTGGGCCGCAGGATGTGAACATCGCTCAGCGAGACGCTTTGCTGCCGCTGATACGCGGTACTCGGAAACCCTGCGTTGAAATTCAAGCCGTTCGGATGGACGGTCAGGCCGGCCACGCTGACTACCGGCAGGGCATCGGGCGTCACGGTGTCCGTGTTGTTGAGCGAGTATCGCGCGTAAAAGCTGTTCTGGGCACTGAAGTGGTGGTCGATCCGCACATCGCCGACGTGCGCGTATTGCGTGGCGTTGAAGCTCGAAATGAAGTTGCAGTTGATACCCTGGCACGCCGCCGTGGGCAGCGCCGGATAGAGCGCCGCATAATTCTGCGCAATGCCGCTGATCGAGCTCAGGGGGATTATGTTGCTGGCGAAGGGGCTGTGCGTCTGAGCGTTGTAAATCGGCGTGGTCGAATCCGAAAAATTGCCGATCTGGGTGATGCCGTTGCACGCCGCCCGGCCCAACTCGCACGCCGTGGGAACGGCCGCCTGCTGCGTCTGTCCCTGGATCCGGCGAAACCCTTCATAGTCGACAAAGAAGAACGTCTTGTCTTTCCGGATCGGTCCGCCGACGCTGCCGCCAAACTGATTTTGCCGGAATTCGGGCTTAACGCCGGCCAGAGGATTGCCGGGCTGCGGAACATTGAAGAAGTTCTTGGCGTCCAGCCGATCGTTGCGCAGAAATTCAAAAAGCGTGCCGTGAAATGCGTTGGTCCCCGACTTGGTGATCATGTTGACCACGGCGCCGCCTGCCCGGCCCACCTCCGCCGAGTACATATTGGTGTCGACTTTTACTTCCTGCAGAGCATCGATCGAGGGTTTCACAATGATGGTCGCGATGGCGCGCTCGTTGTTGTCCATTCCGTCGAGCATGAAATTATTGGCGGAATCGGTCTGGCCGTTGGCCGAAACCACGGATGTCTGGCGGCGGTCGTCGGGACGTCCTCCGCCGCCGAGGGAACTCTGGACGCTCTCGCTCGCCCCCGGCGCCAGCTGCACCAGTCGAATGGCGTTTCGTCCGTTCACCGGCAGATCTTCGACGGCCCGGTTTGAAACCAGCGCGCCTACGGTCGAACTGTCGGTCTGCAAGGCCGCCGCCTCCGCCTGCACTTCCAGGGTTTCGGTTACGGCACCGACCTGCATCTTGGCATCGACGCGAGCCCGGTCGCCGGTAGCCAGTGCGATGCTTGGGAACGTAAACGTCTTGAACCCTGGCACCTCGACGGTAATCGAGTAACTCCCGACCGGGAGCAGGGTAAAGGCGTAATCACCGCTGGTATCGGTCTCGCCGGAACGCACCAATCCGGTGCTGAGATTCCTGGCGGTCACTTTCGCCGCCGCGAGGACTCCTCCTGTATTATCCGTAACAGTTCCGACGATATCCCCGGTTCCCTGCGCCAGCAGACAGCAGTTTGCGGCAGCCGCCAGGGCCAACAGAGCGACCCGGAAACCCATACCCTTCTCTGAGCACGAACGCGACATAGCGAAACCCCTCGACAGATTGCGGCATAGCGCCGCGGATTGACAGTAGATAACGTCTATTTGTCGGGAATTGCAAGCGCCCTACCGTTGCGTTACGAGACCCGCGTATAAACGTTTATTATTCTATAATTTATCAGCTCTCCCGACGGACCGTATCAAGCCGTAGCAATACGCTTTATGCAGGGCTTTTACCAGAAATGCGCGACCACAACCTGGGGCGGCCCGGAACTGCGTCCCACCACATGAGCCTGGATGACGATTTGCATGTTCCGGCGCTCCCAGCCTTTCGGCGCCTGGCGTGAGACCTGCTCGAGGTAGACCGGATTCGTGAGAAATTCGCCCGCCGCTTCGGTCCCAAACTTGGCCAGGCCCGATGCCGTCACCACCAACCGCCCCGTCACCGGGTCTACGACGCGTGAGATGATCGCATAATCTTCCTGCACGCTCCCATAGGGTGCCGTCATCTGGTGCGACCATTTGATCACACCGGGGTTGTCCCGATCCTGGATCCAGCTGACGTGGGTTTCCGGATTTCGGGCAAAACTGAAACGCAGTTCACCGGTGAGACGGAGGGTCCAACTGTTGTTGAAGGCTCCGATGAAAACGGCCGGGCCATCCTTCAAATCGTCCACCTTGGCGGAAATTTGCAGCCGGGTGCGATACAACTTGTGATGCGTGCTCATCAACGCAATGATCCGGGCGAAGGCGGTGGCATCGGCGTAGGCCACCCGCTCGGAATTCTGCAGATCGGTGAGACTGACCGGCTGCGGCGGCAGTTCCATGGAATAGCCCCCGATGTATACGAACACGGGGTCCGGTGAATCAAGCACGGGCGCCCAGAATTTTTCCAGGGCTCCCTGCGGGCTCCAAAGGCGGAACGCAGCGAAAACAATGACCAGTAGCGCGACCGCCGCGGCTCCGATCGCCCAGTTCCGATTGCGCGGAGGTTCGGGCTCCAAGGCCGGCTTGAGCGGATGACGAAACTCGGGCAGGTACGTGCCGGGCGGAAAATCGATGCGAATTTCGGATTCGTGCGCCGCGTCGCTGTAATACTGCGCGATACGCTTGCGAATTTCTACCGCCGACGTGCGCACCACCGGATCGAGATTCGTGTCGTAGTCGGGCTCCCGGCCGAACACCTCCACCCCGAGAGTTCTTTCCTTCAGGTGGTCGGAATGCCCTTCCAGCGATCGTTCGACTACATAGCGCAACAGATTCGGATAGCGCTTGCTGTTTTTGAACAGGGAACTGCTGAGGATTCGTTCCAGTTGCTCCCGGATCGCCTTCCGTTCCGCTTCCGTTTCCGGAACCCAGACATTATTTGTGGAACGATTTGGATCGACCGTTGAACTCGACGTACCCTGTGTCTCCCGTGCAACGGATTATATCACTGAAAGGGAAAGGGATACCTGTTAATAGCGCTTGCTCCAGACGGGGCATCCGGCGAAATAGTTCCCTTTGGCCAACTCCGCTGCGCATCGTTCGCGCGCCCGCTGGGTGCCCCCTTTGATCAATTCATCCACCTGTTCGATCGTCAGCACATTCGGATGTTCGCGCGAGACCGAATGGACCGGCGAATCCTTCTCCACATCCAGCTTGTAGTAGTCGATAAGGTCGTGGAAGTTGTCCGGCCAGAACTGGTAATCGTAAGCGGCGGTCGCGATATCGCCTTCCATGATCACTTTCTGCGCCGGCGCATAGGCGAAGACGGCGTCGGCCATGTGAATGTTGTTGCGGGCCCAAAAGACGTCGAGCGTCATGGTCTCGTCGGAGAGGCGCAAATGGTCGTCGACCGGGATGAACTTGAAGGGTTTGGGAGATTTGGCTAGATCATCGGGAAAATCGGGGGCCGGATGCAGAGCCATCTCGCGAAACACGCCTTCACTCCCGCGCCGCGAGATGACCGTCAAGCCTTCGGCGACGGCCTCCCGGAGACCGGCCGCATGATCAAAATGGTTGTGCGACACGATGAGTTGGGTGACCGGCTTTCCGGGAGCGAGCGTGCGGGCATACGCGATCATGGCTTTGGCCTGATGCCAGTTGGCATCCAGTTCGAAGAAAGTGAGATGATCCCTGAACTCGACGACGGTTGTTCCGCCCTGGTCGATTCTCCAGATTCCCTTGGCGACCGGCACGGAGGTGATCTGAGGAACCGGATACGAAGCTGGCTCCGGCGCATTGCGAACGTCCGCGGGCGCCGCCAGGTCGGCAATATCGGTATCGATATCATAATGGTCGACGTAGAGTTTGAAAAACTCGATATTTCGCCAGTCGAGCCGCGTATCGTAGCCCAGCGGCAGCAGCAGCCCGTTATAGGCCGCGTAACCGGTGAAGCTGGTTGTATAGGTGACTTCTCCTAAATCGGTGTGCGGATGCGACCACCGGATCCAGGCTGGGAGGTGATTGCCGGCGAAGGCGGCGGTGAATTTGTCGCCTGCCTTCAACGTCACATTCACAACAGTGCGGCCGCCTTCCTGGCGCGGCGCCGAGAGTTCAGTGCCGGGGTCCATGAGGGTCCGCACCAGCACTACCGGGTTGTTGAGCATCCACAAGCGGCGCATGTGAACACCGTCTGTTTGCAAAGGCGTGTCGCTCCAGCGCGGCACCCGCGCGGCGCGATCGCCATTGACGTCATATGCGATCTCGCCGTCGAGAATCAGGTTGTTCAGCGCGAAGCTATGACCAAACGCGGCCAGGAACGGAAACAGCATGTTTCGGCGCTCGAGCTGCTGAAAGCGGCCGTGCTCTAAATCGTAAACACGGCGCAGATCGTTGGCGGCGATATATTTCTCGGGAGCATCGGGAGCGCCCGTGATGCGGCCGCCGCCGAACATATAGGCATATTGTCCAAAACCGGCCAGAGTGATGTTGCGGACCGAGCGCACGCGCGCCGCGCCGCCCAGCGCTTCAGCCGCTTGTGCGACTACCGCGCGGGCCGGACCGCTACCCACCGCGCGCGGAGGGGCCTGCGCAGCAGCGACGGGCGCTCCGAGCGGGCACAGCAGCCCGATGAGCGTCAACTCAATCCAATCGGAAATCGAAAATCTCATAACCAGCCTTCCTCTGTTCTCTCGCGCCTCGCTACTTGACTTTACAAGGTTGCGGATTCCATTTCGATCCATCGTGCTCCATCTTGAACTGCTCGCTGGTGATGAACGTGTCGTTAAGATATTCCGGATCGTCCACGACGCTCGTGAGGATCAGATAACTTTCGCCTTCGAATTCTACGCGGTCAAAGTATTCGGTCAGAACTGCATCGGCGCCGTACGGCACGCCATTTTTGCGAAGATAACCGGGCCGCATGTGTGTCGTCACAACTTTCAGCGCCCCTCCCTTGCCGGGCGCCGGCCCGCCAAACGGCGGAGCGAAGCCACGACTCTGCACCTGGCGCACCCAGGAAGCCACCGAATCACCCTGCCATTGGGGCGCACCGCCCGGCGGGGTGAAGGCGCCGAAATGGAACACTCGCTGTTGCCGGCCCGCATCGGTTTCCACCTGCAAAGCCATCTCATCCGCCCACGCAATGTGCAAACGAGTGGGGAGCCGCATCAGCCCGGCGGCGCCGTACGCTTTGCACTGATTGCCGTCTGACTCATCCTTGGCCGGATCCCAAAGGTTCCCAACCCGTCTGCCTTCGGCGTTTAGAGGCACGCTCGCGAAATCGCCCTTGGGAGGCGTGACCATTCGCCATCGCCAGTCTTCGTCGACGATCGAAACCCAGTAACCGGCCATGTCAATTACAGCGCCGGCATGGCCCGTCGGCTGAGGGGCAGGTCCGCGACCCTGGGCGAAGAGGAAGCCCGCCGCGCAAAACAGCACCGACGCTGTGCCCGCTGATCTCATCATTTCTTTTTCGCGCTTAGCTCGTTGTAGACGGTTTCGATGAAACTCGCGGTGGTCCACGGTCCGGTTTCCGACCCGAACTCGCCGTCGTAGTCGTAAGTGGGGCGCGCGGCTTTGACCTGTTCGAGCGACCTACCCCGCTTGACCATGTCCTGAATCCGATCGCGAATAATGGTCAGCATATCGCGGTAGATGGCGACATCGTAGCGGTCGCACACTCTGCCGTGACCGGGAATGATGTACGTGCCGCCTTCTTCGTTTTCTTTCGGAACGGCAAGATCGAGCGAGATGTGGTTCAACGTCTTGAGAATGCCTTCCAGGCTGCCGCCATGCTTACGGTCGATCACCGGGTATCTGGTCATGTCGAACAGGTCGCCGGCACTGATCACATCGGAACGCCGAAAGAACACGAGCGTATCGCCATCTGTGTGGGCGGCGGCCGGATGTTCGAGCAGCAACGGTTCATCGTTCGCGTAGAGCTTCCAATCCGGACCGTCGTAGGTGTCAGTCGGCCAATTCGCTGCCGCCGCGGCAAACGCCTTGTCGCCCGCGCCGTTCATGCGAGTGAGCAGATTCACATGAGCGACAATGGAGGCCGTCTGCCTCTGCTGGTTGGCCGATGTCAGCATGAAGAAGCCGTCTTTCGCGAGCGCTTCGTTGCCGCCGGTATGATCGCGATCGGCGGTGGTGTTGACGATGTAGCCCACCGGTTTGGCGGAAATCTTATGGATCGCTTCCCGAACCTCGTTGCTGAGCGGCGCGACTCCGGAATCGACAAGCACCACAGCCTGGTCGCCGGCCTGGACCGTGATGTTGGCTCCAGCGCCGGCGATCAGGTACACATTGGCTTTTACATGGATCACCTGCAGCTTCGGCCGTCCGGCTGGATCCTGTGACAGCCCGCACATTGCGGCGAAGACCGCCAGGCAGGAAACCCAGGCCATCTTCATTTGCCGGTCCCCGCTGGCTTGGCAGGAATCGGCATCGTCTCGAGGTTCAGCTGATATTCCGGATACATAGTTTCGGCGCCGCCGCGCACGGCGGCCTCGGGAAATCCGTTCTTGCGCGCATAGTCGTAGAGCCAGGGGTTAGCGCCGGGAAGATGATGCGGCACCCAGCCGACCGGATGATCGAGCTCGCGGCTCGGCACGCAATACTGGGGTGTCGGCGCATAACCAGGATTCAAAATCCAGTTCGACGTGCGAATCAACGGCTCGGTGAGGAACACGGGATCTTTGACGATTGTCACCACCGTCAAATCATCACTGTGCCGGATGAAATATTCGACCATTTCTGCTTTTTCGCTGCGGGGAAGCCCGTTGCGGCGCAGCCAGCCTTCTTTGAGATGAGTCGTCGTCACCTTGAGCATGTCGCCGACCCATTCCCCCGTGGAAAACCCGCCCCACGTATGCTGCGCGAATTCCGACGGATGCGGGCGACCGTCCATGTAGATCGTGCGTTCGGGATTCATCCACATAATCATGGTGTGCCAGGCGGTGATGTCTTTCGTGAGCGGATCCATGTCGGCCCAGATGCGCATGCTGCCGGGGCCGCGCACCGCATAATCGGCCGGGTGCGGTTCGCATTGATGCTCGAGCAGGGTCCATTTGTCCGCGTCCCAGGAGTCGGCCTGCATGCGCGCGCGATCGTTGATGGGCAAACCGGTGTAGTCGCCGATTTCGGGCCCGCCGCCCCGCTCGGGGGCATCTTCGTGCATCTTCTGCCCCCATTCGCCCGAAAGATCGACTTGGGCCCTGGCCGGAACGATGAATCCGGCGGCAAGTAGCACGGCTGCGAAACTCAGCCGGATCAGAGCGCGTGTGAAAATCCCGTGCATATTTTAAAACGAATATTTCAGCGCAAACTGGATCAACCGCGGATTGACCGACATTCCCGTGATCTGCCCGAAACTGGAGGGCGTATTGACGTCAAGGGACGGATTATTGAATTGCGGATGGTTGAAGAAATTGAAAAACTCCGCGCGAAACTGCAGCGTGGCGCTTTCATGAATTCCGCCAACCCGCGTGGTCTTGGCCGCCGAGACGTCCCAGTCGAACTGCCCGGGCCCCAGCAGCACCCCGATTCCGCTGTTGCCGTATCCGGTGCCATTGCCCACCGGCGGCGGCGCGCAAAACGCGCTTCTATTCAGATAGCCGGGACCGCCGCTGATGCCGCCGAGCCGTGAAGTCAGGCCGCCCGGCGTCGCGATGTCCGCATAACTCATGCCCGGGCACATCTGCGCTCGAGAATTCTGCAATCCGTAAACCGTTGCGCCGCTGCCGTCGTTGATCGTAAGCGGTATTCCGTCCTGAACCGTAGTCACGCCGGAGAGGTTCCAGCCGTTGATCAGCGCGCCGGCAACCCCCTTCCGCTGCGCAATTGGAAGATCCCAGCTGTAATTTACTGTCAGACGCTGGGGATGGTACTGCGGGTTAAGGCCGTATTGCTGCCGGAAATTGTGCGGATCCCCGCTTGCCAGATTGTTCGTCGTGAACGCGCGGCTCCATGTATACGCCGCCTGAACGGTAAAACCTTTCGAGAACCGCTTGCGCACGGTGGCCTGCAGGCTGTTGTACTTGAAATCGCCGTTCGTAGTTTCAACCGTTGAGCCGGCGGAGAGCCCGAGATACGGCACGCGCACCAGGTAATTCGAGGTGGTGTTGTCGGTGACGCCGTTCACCGGATTCTGCGCGCTCGCCAGGTAGGGAGCATTGAAGTCCCAGCCCGTCGTCATCTGGTGAATCCCGCGCGACCCGACGTAGCCCACTTCCAGCACCCAGTCTTTGACGAACTCATATTGGGCGTTCAGGTTCCACGAGTAGACCAGCGGTGTAAGGAAATTTTCACCCATGATCACTTCGTTGAGGTTCGAGCTGCTGCCATTCGCGAAGTTCGCCCAGCGGACAGGAAATGTTCCGGCGCTGAGCGAATTGAACGGCTGTGCGAGGCTGGCGCCCGTGCCGCCGCTGGCATCGGCGGCGTACGGCGGCTGCAACTGGACCGACTGGATGATGCTGGCGCCCGGGATGCGGTCATAGAAGAGTCCGGCTCCGCCGCGAATCACGAAATGCGACGTGTCGAGCGGTTGCCACGCAAACCCCAGGCGGGGCGCGAAATTATCGCGCGGAGGATCATTGCGCGTCGGAATGTTGTGATTGCTTTTCAGGACTCCCGGCGGCACAGAACCCGTGAAATTGGCCGGCACCACAAAACCCGCCGGCGTGCCGGTCGCGGGGGAAGATCCCGGGGCCACCGTCCCCAGTTGGCTGATCCAGATATTCGTGTCGTTGCCGTACTTGTCGTACATCATGCCATCGTATTCCCAGCGCAGCCCCAGGTTCAGCGTCAGGCGAGCGGAAATCTTGTAGTCATCCTGGACGAAAGCCGCTGCGTTGTTAACCCGTAATCCATTCACCGTGCCGTTGGGCGAAGCCAAGTGATTGCCCAGGATCTCGGCGATGATGTTGCTGATCGGCGCGCCGGTCGTATTGCCCGGATTCCCGCCGTTGCAACTGACCGGAAACGTTCCGGGCGTGCAGGCCGGCCTGCCAAGCAGGAAATCCGCGAACGAGGGCAGGATCAGCTCACCTTTGGCGATACTGGGGAATATCCAATTCCATTGCACGCGCGAGTACTCCCCGCCGAAGCGAATCGTGTGCTTATTTTTCGTCCACGAAACCTGGTCGTTGTACAAAAACGTGTTGACCCACAACTGCTGCTGATCGAAGATGCTGCCGCCCACCTGGTAAATGCCGCCGATGTTCATCGGCGAGAGCTGATTGATGCCGGCGGTGGCCGGCGTGATGCCGAACTGCGGGTCGCTCAGCGTATAGCGCGGCTCGTCATTGGTGACATTGCGCTGGAATGAGACAGCCGCCTCATTGACGACGCTGTTCGAAACGAGCGACGTGAGCTTCGCGGTGGCGTACAAGTTTGTAAACTGCGCAAAGGCGCGCGAGCCGTCGACGCAGCTACCGCTGCAGAGAGGAAGGAACGCCAGCGTCTGCGGATCTGTGGACGCAAAGAAGCGGCCGGAAAACGTGTTCTTCGCGTTGAACACGTAGTCGCCGTTGCCGATGTACTGGTTCTCGTGATAGGTGCCCGGCACGGTAAGCGGGGAGTTCTGAAATCCGGCATTGGTGGATCCGGGCATCAGATAGTTGCCGTTGGGCAATCTCGTTTGTAGCATCCGCAGGGCAACAGGATTGATATTCGACCCATCGCAGGCCACCTGGACGCCGCCCAGGTTCGAGGTAATTCCCGTCAGATATCTGCGGTCGCCGGGGTGGTTTCCGGGACAAAATGCCGCGCCCAGAGCGGCCTGAAAGCCCGCCGCGGACCGGTCGCCGGCTGGAATCGGTGGCAGGATTACGCCAGGCTGGTAAGTCGAGACCGAGGCTCCGTTGATCTGACGGGTTCCTTGATAGGAAAAGAAGAAGAACAGCTTGTCCTTCTTAAGGGGCCCGCCCAGCACGCCTCCGAACTGATTCTGGTTGATCACCGGCCGGTTCTGCCCGACCCGGTTCAGAAAGAAATCGTTGGCGTTCAGGTCCGTGTTGCGGAAGAACTCGAACGCCGTGCCGTGGAATTCGTTGGTTCCGGACTTGGTTACGACATTGACGTTGGCTCCGGGATTCCGCCCATAACCGGCATCGTACTGCGACGTCTGGATTTTGAATTCCTGCAGCGCATCCGGACTGGGTATGCCAAACGACGTGTAGGAGCCTCCTTCATGCGTCGTACCCTGCCCCCCGAAGTTCTGAATCGAAACCCCATCCATCGCGAAGTTGTTTTGGCTGACACTGGCGCCATTGACAGCGAAATCCTGCGATCCCTTCCCCAGCGCGGTGGCGTTGTTCACGGTGGCGTTCACGCCGGCCGAGAGCGCCAGCAGGTTGGTGTAGTTGCGGGTGTTCAGCGGCAGGTCCACCACGGTGCGGGTGTTGATAACCGTGCCCAGGGTCGCGTTCGTGCTCTGCACGGTCTCCGCGACGGCCTCGACCGTAATCTGTTCCGCCTGTTCCCCGATTTCCATGGCCCGGTTGAGGACCGGCTTTTCCGTGACCGCGATATTGACCGGCCCAACCTCGGCTGTTTTGAACCCCGTCGCCGAGAACCGCACGCGATACGTTCCTGGAGGCAATAACGTCAGTGTATAACTCCCGTCGGAACCCGTCAGCGCTGTCCGTTCCTGGCGGTTGCCTTCATTGATCGCGGTAACCGAAACGTTCGGGATCGAAGCCCCGGCGGGATCGGTCACATTCCCGGTGAGAGCGCCTGTATCGGCCGTCTGCGCCATCGCCCAGCCTGCGAACACGAATGCAGCGGCGGCGATCCTGGCCATCGGCGAAATCAATCTCATCATCTACTCCCCTCCTGAGAACGACACTGCCAAGCCTCGGTCGTTGTCGATCCAAACCTAGTTTGGTATAGTGACTTCGAACCGGCGGACTGACAACTTCAGAGGGGTGCGGTAACTGTTAGCGCCGCCGTTAACGCGCCGCAACATATTGCAATGGGGGGATTTGAACCGAGCGCGGCCAGTGTTCACCGAGCCACCGCTGGCCCTTCAGCAGAAGCCATCCGCGAGGAGCTGCGGCGCCTCCTGGACAGCGTGACTTTCGGCTCCGCGCGCGCCCAGAAAAAATTTCTGCAGTATACGGTAACCGAGGCGCTCGAGGGCCGCGGTCCTCTTCTGAAAGAGTTCACCCTGGGGGTCGAAGTATTTGGCCGGGGAGAATCGTTCGACCCGCGAACCCACAATATCGTGCGCGTAGAAGCCGGCAAGCTTCGCGCGAGGCTTGCCCGATATTACGCGACCGAGGGTCGCCACAATCCGCTGCGCATCGACTTTCCGAAGGGCGGTTACGCCCCGGTTTTTCGTAACATCGAGGCGCCGGACGCGACACGGGGAGCTCAACCCGCAGCCGGTTCCGAATCGCTGTGGATGAGGCAGCGTTTTCGAATTGGCGTAGTCTTCGCTGCTCTGACTGCAACCGTGCTGGCCGGCGCAGTCGTGTCCCGGGTTCGCGCCACTGGAGCGGCGTCTGCCGTACCCTCGGTGGCAGTTTTGCCGTTTCTGAATCTGAACAATGACGGCAACGACCTGTTGAGCGACGGTATCACGGAGGACCTTCTCGATTCATTAGCGCGAGTTCGCGGAGTGCGTGTAGTCGCACGCACCTCGTCGTTCGGCTATAAAGGAAAGGATGCCGACCTCGGCCGGATCGCGCGTGATCTCAAAGTGCGCACGGTTCTGAAGGGCACGGTACGACGCGTCGGATCGCGCCTGCGGATCACCGCCCGGCTGATTACTACCGCTGATGCCTCGCAGCTTTGGTCCGAGAGCTACGAAAGGGATTCCCAAGATGTGCTCACGGTCCAGCATGAGATTGCCGCTTCCATCACCAACGCCCTGGGCGTTCAGTTTGCCCGGCCCGGGGGCGGCGCCGGCTCCCCGGCCGGCGTGGCATCTGTAAATCCGGAAGCGTATCAGGCCTATTTGAAAGGCCGTTATTTGTGGAACAAGAACGCCCCGGAGCCCGTTAAGGCCGCCATCCGTTATTTCGAGCAAGCGATCCGGGTAAGCCCGGAGTTCGCGCTGCCTTATACCGGGCTTGCGCATGCGTACACGGCTCTGTTAGTCATTACGGCAAGGCCGTCCGAAGAACTGATTCCGAAAATTCGTTCCGCCGCATCAAAGGCCCTGGAACTGGATCCCACACTCGGCGAGGCGCACTTGGATGTGGCCGAAACATTCCTGGCGCGGTTTGACTGGCCGAACGCCGAACTGGAATACAGGAAGGCGCTTGAACTGAGTCCGGGTGATGCGGTGGCACACCGCTACTACGCGTTTTACCTCGAGAAAATGGGCCGGTTTTCCGAAGCCACCGGCGAAGCCAGAAGAGCCCTGGACTTGGATCCGATTTCCCCATTCGTCGGCGAAGGACTCGGCGAAGCCCTTTACTACGAAAGGCGGTACGCCGATGCGGCGAAGCAATACCGCAGTGTGCTGGAACTGGATCCATCCTTCGGTTTCGCGCTCCGCAGCCTGGGACGGTTGTACGTCCGGCAGGGCCGTTTTCAGGATGGGATCGAACAACTGCTGGCGGCCCGCAAAGTCATGGAAGACGATCCGATGACTGCCGGAGAACTGGCGGAGGCGTACGCGTTTGCCGGCGCGCGTGCTCAAGCCAACACCATCCTCCAAACTCTCTTGACGCGTTCCGAAGACGGACGCCTGCCGGCACTGGCAATTTCGAAAGTGTATTTCGCTTTGGGCGACAAAGATCGCGGCTTCTACTGGTTGGAGAAGTCCATCGCCGAACATGAATTGACACTCGATTTAAAAGCCGAGCCTGTGTTTGATACGGTGCGCTCCGATCCTCGCTTCTTTGCGCTGTTGCATCGCATCAGTTTGAGCTAGCACGGCTGGGTTGCTTTGAATAAATCAGCTTGGCGCGCCGACCCGCGCTAAGTACCGCGCCTAGCACGGCCGCCAGGCTGAGCAAACTCGAGCTCTCGGGCAGCGCCGGCGAAGTCGGTGCGGATGACAGATCAAACACTGCGTCGTAATCTTGACCGGCAAACGCACTCACGCCTATGTCGATTGAAATCGAGTGCCCGGCAAGTCCAAAGTTCAAGGGGCTGGTCTGCAATGTGTTGAACAGGGTGCTGGTCTGGAACGTGTTGGATTCCTCGGAAATCCCGCTGAACGCTGGATCCGTGAACGTGAAGTGAAACGTATCGGGGAACCCAAACAACCCGAAGCTGAAACCGGCGTGGGTATGGATATCCAATTGGGTGGCGGTAAACGTGGCCGTGATTAGATTGCATGAAATGAAGCAGCCGAGTTCCGTGCCGAACTGAAGCTGGCCGGGTTCAATCACAACGGTCGTGCCCTGCAGGTTCTGAGAACCGGCCGGAATCACATTGGTTGCGACGGTCGGGTCGAATAAGTTGACCGCGCTCGCTCCATCTGTAAAGGCGCCGGTCACGGATGAGCCAATGAGGTCCGCCCGCATTGAAAGGGTGGTCAGGGAGAGCAGAAGCCCCACGTGAGCTAAGTGTCGACGAAATCGCATGAGCAAGCTCCAAAACGGTGCGTGATTTATGCAGAATGAGGTCAGTGTACTCTTTTTTGTACTAGAACATTGACCGTTTTTTTGCGGGTAGCGTCTTAGATTGTACTAGACCTGAAGTACTGGAATCCTGGGGCGGTGACAGGTCCGTATACTACACGTATGGCCGAAAAGAAGAGCGTTTCTGACACCATCGGGCGGGCCGCCCAGGAAGTGGAGGCGCAGGTGAAACGCGCCGTGGACTATATCGAAACCAACATCGTTCCTAAGGCTCGGCAGGATGGAGAGAAGGTGTTGCGCCGGCTCTCCGAGGAATTGAGCCGCTGGGCCGACCGACTGCACGACGAGCAGCGGAAATGAGGCCGCTCGATGGCGTTCTTGTTCTCGACCTGAGCCGGCTGCTGCCCGGAAATGCAGCCTCGTTGATGCTCGCCAACTTCGGCGCCGAGGTCATTAAGATCGAACAACCCGGCGTGGGAGACTATGGACGGTCCATGCCGCCCTTCCTCCACGGCGAAGGGGCGGTATTCGGACTCCTCAATCGCGGCAAGAAGAGCGTCGCCCTGGATCTCAAAGACGCCAGCGGGAAGGAAGCCCTGCTCGACCTCGCCGCCCGCGCCGATGTTCTGATCGAGAGTTTTCGCCCGGGCGTCATGGCGCGGCTGGGATTGGGTTTTGATGTGTTGAGCGCGCGTAACGAGCGGCTGATTTACGCCGCGATCACGGGGTATGGCCAGCAGGGTTCGCGCAGCCGGATGGCCGGGCACGACATCAATTACCAGGCGCTCGCGGGCATCTTGGAGATCACAGGCGAGCCCGGCGGCGCGCCGGTTGTTCCGGGTGTTCAGATTGCGGATCTCGCCGGCGGCGCGATGCAGGCAGTCATCGGCGTGCTGCTGGCTCTCGCGGCGCGCACGCGAACCGGCCGCGGTCAGATGGTCGATGTGTCCATGCTGGATGGCGCGGCCTGGATGCTGCCGGTGGCGCTCGCCGCTTACCAGGCGACCGGAGCGCTTCCCGACCGCGGCGCCGCGGTTCTGACCGGCCGTTATGCGTGCTATCGCTTGTACCGCTGCGCCGACGGCCGATGGATTTCGGTGGGCGCTCTGGAGCCCAAGTTCTGGTCCGCGTTGTGCCAGGCGCTGGGTTGCGATGATTTGATCCCGGAACAGTTCGCGGAGGGCGAGCGGCGAATCGAGATCATCACCCTGCTCTCGCGGATCTTCGAAACCCGCATGGCCGCGGAATGGACTCTCGCGTTAACTCCGCACGACGCTTGTGTCGCCCCGGTGCAGAACGTGGCGGAAGCGATGCAGGAATTCGGTCTCGGTGTAGCTGAAACGGTGGTGATCCCGAAGCTGAGCGCCACGCCCGGACACTTGGGCGGGCCCGCGCCGCGGCTGGGCGAACAGACACACGAGATTTTGAGCCCGCGCGACCGCTGAGGGTCCGCGCTTCCCCCGCGCCCCGGTTCGCTATGATTGTGGGGCATGGAACCAATCAATCGCCGCGAGTTTCTGGCCCTCTCGGGATTGGCGTCGCTACCCCTGGTTGCGGCGGAACGCGAGAAGGCTGAGGTGACGCTGCGGATCGCGCCGGTCTCGCTCGAAATCGGGCCGGGCAAGATCATCAGAACCGCCGGCTATAACGGAACGGTGCCGGGCCCCACCCTGCGGTTCACCGAAGGCAAGCCCGTTACCGTGGACATCATCAATGAGACTGACGTTCCCGAAGTGGTTCATTGGCATGGACAACAAATCGCCTCGGCGGTAGACGGCTCGCTGGAAGAAGGAACCCCGGAAATTCCCGCTCAGGGCCGCCGCCGCTATCGATTCACGCCCAAGCCTGCCGGCACAAGGTGGTATCACACGCACACCATGGCGCATGCCGACCTGACGCGCGCCGGCTTTTCCGGCCAATACGGTTTTGCGATCGTCGAGCCGGTGCGCCAGCCAGGCAATTACGACCAGGATGTCGCGATCGCAGCGCATCACTGGGAGCCGTCGCTCGCCCACATGGGGCCGCCCGATAACGGCTGGGAGATCGCCTATCAGTCCGCGACGCTCAACGGGAAAATGCTGGGCGCCGGCGAGCCTTTACGCGTGCGCGAAGGGCAGCGCGTTCTTTTCCGGTTTCTGAACGCAAGCGCGACCGATGAGATCCGGCTTGCCCTCCCAGGTCATCGCTTCCATGTGATCGCAATGGACGGCAATCCGGTCCGGCAATCCAGAGAGGTGGACTTTCTGTATCTCGATATCGGCGAGCGCGTCGACGCATTCGTCATGATGAACAATCCCGGCGTCTGGGTCCTCGGATCCGTGAAAGATGACGAGCGGATGATGGGGATGGGCATGGTGGTAGAGTACGCCAACAAGAGTGGTGCGCCGCAGTGGCAGCCTCCCTCGAATGTGGGCCGCGGTCCGTGGGACTATGCGCTGTTTTCGACCGGCGAGCCGGCGCCCACGCCCGATCACCAGATCGAAATGAAATTCGGGAAGATTCCCGGCAATCGCGTGGATTTCAATCGCTGGACGATCAATGGCAGAGGCTATCCAGAAAACGGAAAGATTCGCCTGGAAAAAGGCAAACGATACCGGCTCCTCTTCAATAACGATACCGGCGATATTCATCCCCTGCACTTACACCGGCACACCTTCGAGATCACCCAGATTGGGGATAAGCCGGTGTCTGGGGTGAAGAAGGACGTGATCAGCGTCGCGCGCCGCAGCACCGCGGCCATCGACTTCGTGGCCAATAATCCCGGGCTGACGCTGTTCCATTGCCATATGCAGCTGCACATGGATTACGGATTCATGCAGTTGTTCGACTATGCCGGCTGATAAAACGGCGCTGCTCGCGCCAACACAGTAAAATATGCCATAAGGGCGAGGTCCCGATGATTCACCGCCATTTGCTTCGTATTTCGCTGCCCGCCGCGCTCGTGTTGTGCGGGGTCCTTTCGGTTTCGGCGCAAGCGCCTTCCAAAGCTGCGCCGGGTGCCAAATGGAGCGTGCCGCGCACACCCGAGGGCCACCCCGATCTCGAAGGGGTCTGGGATGCGGCCAGCATGACTCCTCTGGAGCGTCCGGCCGAGCTCGGCGATAAGGAGTTTTACACGCCCGAAGAGATCGCTGCCTACGAAAAGAAACGCGGGCAGGATCTTAATCGCGACCGTCGTGACGGCTCGGCGGAGGCCGATCTCGGCCGCGCCTACAACGAAGCTTGGTTCGATCGTGGCGCGCATTTGGCCAGCGACCATCGCACCTCGCGGCTCGTTGACCCTCCCAATGGCCGATTCCCTGCTATGACGCCCGCGGCCGCGAAAAAATATAAGGACGTGCACGCCTGGCTGGCCGAGCACGCCAACGATGGGCCCGAAACCCGCGCCCTTCCCGACCGCTGCCTGGTCTTTTCGCAATCCGGCCCGCCGTTCCTGCCCGGCAATTACAACAACTACTATCAAATCGTCCAGTCCCCGGGTTCCATCGCGATTCTCTCGGAGATGGCCCACCAGGCGCGGACGATTCCGGTGGTTGACGCCGACGCCGGCACGCCGCGCCTGCCCCAGAACGTGAGGCAGTGGCAGGGCCATTCCGCGGCCCATTGGGAAGGCGACACGCTGGTGATTGAATCCACGAATTTCCGCGCCAGCGACCAGAGCCGCTTCGGCGTTCAATATGACGGCATGAGCGATGAGAATCTGCGTGTCATTGAGCACCTCACGCGCACAGGTCCGCATACCATCACCTATCGCGCGACCGTGATCGACCCTACCGTGTACACGCAGCCGTGGACCGTCGAATTCCCCTTGGAGCGAACCGACAGCCCGGTTCTCGAATACGCGTGCCACGAAGGGAACTATGCGATGACCGGTATTCTTTCCGGAGCGCGAGCCGAAGAAAAACGGCCGTAACCCGTTTTGATCCGAACCCTGTCTGAACAAACTCCCGCCGCCGGAATATTACCCCCGGAGCTTTACCGGCAATATGGCGGCGATCTGGTATTCCCGCCCGCATTCGCGGACCGGCCCTACGTCATCGGGAATTTTGTCTCCAGCCTCGATGGAGTCGTCAGCTTTCTGGTTCCGGGCCATGCCGGCGGAGGCGACATCAGCGGCCACGATGCGCATGACCGGTTCATCATGGGACTTCTGCGCGCCTCGGTCGATGCCGTCATGATCGGCAGCGGCACGCTTCACGCGACCGCGCCCGGTCACTTATGGACCGCGGAATCCATCTATCCGGAAGCCGCGGAAATTTACGACCGGTATCGGAAAGACATTCTAAAGAAACCCGGTCCGCCGTTGACCGTGATTGCCAGCGCCGGTGGTCTGGTCGATTTACAGCGGGCGACTTTCCACACGCCGGGGATCTCCGTCCAAATCATTACAACCGCCGAGGGCCGCGTGCGGCTCGACGCCGGCGGCGTGAAGCGGTTGAGATCCACCCAGGTTACGGTCCTCGCCGATTCAGGACCTGCCGTCGCTCCCGCCGCGATACTCCAGTTCCTGCGCGCCGAAGCGGGCACCCGTCTTCTGCTTCATGAGGGTGGCCCCACGTTGTTTGGCGAATTCGTCGCCGCCGGACTGGTGGACGAGTTCTTTCTTACGCTGGCGCCGCAAATTGCTGGGCGCGGTTTTGACCGGCCCCGGCCCGCCATGGTCGCCGGCGCGGAGTTTCTTCCGCAAACCGCACCCTGGCTCCAACTCCTCAGCGTAAAACAGGGCGGAAATCACCTGTATCTTCGCTACCGCCGAACATGATCGACTGCCTGTGCCGTTCCATACGGCGCTCGCGTCCTGATCTCGGTACCTTCAAATTATGAGACTCCAGGGGAAGCGCGCCCTCATCACGGGCAGCAGCCGCGGAATCGGTCAAGGCATTGCACTGACCTTCGCCCGCGAAGGAGCTGACGTGATCATCAACTACATCGGCAATCCCGCCGCCGCCGAGCAGACCCGCGGCGAGATTGTGAAAATGGGGCGCCGCGCCGAAGTGATCCAGGCGGATGTCAGCGTTCCGGCTCAGATTCGAAAACTGATCGACGATTCGGTAGCGGCGCTGGGCGCACTCGATATCCTGGTGAACAATGCGGGAATCGAGCGGCGCGCTCCGCTTCTGGAGATTACGGAAACCGATTACCGCGCTGTGATTGACGTGGATATGACCGGCCCGTTCTTTCTCTCGCAGGCCTTTGTCCGGCATCTGCGGCAGACCAGCCGCCCCGGCAAGATCATCAACGTCAGTTCGGTGCACGAGGAGTTGCCGTTTCCGCATTTCACCCCCTACTGCATGGCGAAGGGCGGGCTAAAAATGATGATGCGAAACCTGGCAATCGAGTTGGGCGATTGCGGCATCACCGTGAACAACATCGCGCCGGGCGCCATCGAAACACCCATTAACCGCAACCTGCTGAACGACGCGAAGGAGCTCGCCGCTCTGAAATCGAACATTCCCATGCGGCGCCTGGGAAGGGTCACGGACGTCGCCGGGACCGCCGTATTCCTGGCATCGCCGGACGCCGACTACATCACCGGCGCGACCTTCGTAGTTGACGGCGGCCTGCTCTGGAACTACAGCGAGCAATGATTCCGTCGCCGGCGTTCGGAGTGCGCCCTGGTCAGCCGGCCCAAGAAGCTTTAAGCTGGATGGCATGAAGCCGCGGGGGCTGTTTCTGGCGTTCGTGTTCAGCGCGGGCCCGGCCCTGCTATCGATGGCAGCAGCCGAAGAATATCGCCTTGCTCTGCCCGATTACGACGGCCGGCTCCATTGGTCGATTGACGAATTCAAGATCATCGAAAGCTCGGCCAAGCCCAACGGCCGTGAGATCGGCTTGCGCGGCCGCGACTCCTCGGGGCGGCCTTACTTTCCTCGCTTTCCTTTTCCTCGCGCCGGAGAACGCGCCGATGACCGGCGCGGCCTGCCGTGATGGCGTGCTCGCTCAGGAGAAGAAGGCCAACCCGACGCTGAAGATTCTCAAGAATTCCGAACTGCAGCAGTCCGGCGCATTGCCGGTCACCTTGGTCACGTATACGGCGGCGAATACCGATGGCTCCCCCGCTTATCGCGTACGCGGCTTCGTGGCCGCGGCGGATATTTGCGGGGACCTCGAGTTTTATAGCCACGACCCGATTCACGATGACGACTCCGACCTGAAGCGGGCATTTGCGAGCTTTCGTTTAGACCCCAGCTACACGCCGCAGTTCGGCGACCTGGCCCTCTACGCGCAGATCCTTCTGCGTCAGCGGGACTATGCCGCCGCGGCTCCGGTTTTTGAAAAAGCACTCACTCTCGTGCCGGCCGACGGCGCTCCTTTCTCGTCCCCTCAGCTGGCCCGGCGCGTCATCCGCGATCAGGCCGGCATGTCCTACGGCATCTCCGGTGATTTGGCAAACGCCCGGCGTATCTTCGAAGAGGGCACGCTGCGAGATCCGGATTATGCGATGAACTATTACAATCTCGCCTGCGCCGATGCCGGCGAGAATAAGCTCCCGGAAGCCCGGAATCATCTCCGGCAAGCCTTCGATCGGAAGAGCAACGTGAATCCGGGCGAAGCCCTGCCCGATCCGACGCAGGATGGTTCCTTCCTGCCCTTCAAAAACAACCAGGAATTCTGGGGCTTTCTCGAACAGCTAAAACCGGGGCGGTAGCTCGTGTTACGGGGCTCGTGTTACAGGGCTTGCAGGCGTGCTCCGGTTTCAATACAATCGCGCGGGTGGACCTGATTCGACCGTCCAAGGAGGTCTGAGAACATGCGCAAACGGATTCTGTATGTCGGAATACTCGTCGGGGCTGCCGCGTTCACTGGATTACTGGTGGCCCAGACAAAGAGCGAGCCGGTTCGCGTCGGCGGCGCCGACCTGGGCGGAGTCGTAACCAGTTCCAAGGGGCCCGAAGCCGGCGTGTGGGTGATCGCCGAAACCACCGATCTGCCCACTCGTTTTGTCAAGATCGTCGTCACCGATGATCAAGGCCGCTACCTGGTGCCGGAGCTTCCCAAAGCCGCCTACAACGTCTGGGTCCGCGGCTACGGCCTGGTGGATTCACCGAAGCTCAAAGCCACGCCCGGCCAGACTTTGAACTTGAAAGCGGTTCTGGCGCCCGACAAGAAGGCGGCCATCGAATACTATCCTGCCCTCTACTGGTTCTCTTTGCTGCAGGTGCCGCCGAAGAGCGATTTCCCGGGCACCGGTCCGTCCGGCAATGGCATCTCCAAGAGCATCCACAGCCAGGGCGAATGGATTCGCGACATCGTGAATACCGATGGCTGCACCGGCTGCCACCAGATGGGCGACAAGGCGACGCGCGAGATCCCCAAGAGCATTCTCAGCCAAGTCTCCGATAGTAAGGCCGCTTGGGATCGCCGCATTAAAGCGGGCCAGGCGGGAGGCGGCATGAGTGCCCGCTTCGATCAGGTGGGCCGCCAGCGCGCGCTCGCCATGTATGCCGATTGGTCGGATCGCATTGCGCATGGCGAGCTGCCCGATGCCGCTCCCTCGCGTCCGCAGGGCGTCGAGCGGAACGTCGTCGTCACGATGTGGGATTGGGCCGATCCCAAGACCTATCTGCATGATGCGATCTCGAGTGACAAGCGCAATCCCACCGTGAACTCGAACGGCCCCATCTATGGGGCGCTCGAAGAGAGCGGCGACTATCTTACCGTGCTCGACCCGAAAAGCAACTCGACCAGCCAGGTGAAGCTGCATCCTCGCGATCCGCAAACGCCGAGTTCCTTCGCCACCAAACCGGCGGCGCCATCGCCCTACTGGGGCGACGAGGCGATCTGGAACAGCCAGACCACCGTCCACAGCTTCTCCATGGATAAAGAAGGCCGCGTGTGGGCCGCCGGCCGCGTCCGCAAACCCAGGACGCCGGACTGGTGCCAGGCGGGATCCGATCAGATTTCGGCGAAGCTGTTCCCGATCCCGCAAGGGCAGCGGGGCCTGATCCTCTACGAGCCCAAAACCAAAGAGACGACCACTATCGACACCTGCTTTACCTGGGGCCACGTCAATTTTGACGACCACGATGTGCTGTGGTCCTCGTTCGGGCCCACCGGCGTCGAGGGGTGGTTCGACACCAAGATCTGGGACAAGACACACGACGAGAAGAAGGCGCAGGGCTGGAGCGCCTTCGTCCTCGACTACAACGGAAACGGCAAGCGCGACCCTTACACCGAACCGAATCAGCCGGCCGATCCCGCCAAGGACCGGCGTATCGACGTCTCCTTCTATGGCGATTCGCCGGCCCCGGATGGCTCAGTCTGGGGATCGGTGCTCGGCATGCCCGGCGCGCTGGTTCGTTTCGTGCCCGGATCGCATCCGCCCGAGACCGCGCTCGCCGAGTATTACGAAGTGCCGTGGAACAATCCGAAGGCGCCGGTACAAGGCTTCTCGCCGCGCGGCATGGACGTCGACAGCAAGGGCGTCGTCTGGACCGTTCTTTCGAGCGGCCACTACGCCAGCTTCGATCGCAGCAAGTGCAAAGGCCCGCTCAACGGCCCCGCCGCCGCATCCGGCCAGCAGTGCCCGGAAGGCTGGACGCTGTATAAGTTCCCCGGCCCTAATTACAAGGGCGCCGTCGAGAATGGCGCGGCCGACTCGGCCTACTACAACTTCGTCGATCGCTTTGACATGCTCGGCGCCGGCAAAGATGTCCCGCTCGCCACCGGCAACTTGTCCGAAGGCCTGTTGGTGCTGGTGAACGGCAGGTTCCTCACCCTGCGTGTCCCCTACCCCATGGGCTACTACGCGAAAGGCCTGGACGGCCGCATCGACAATCCGAATGCCGGCTGGAAGGGCAAAGCAATCTACACCCCAATCTCCACACGCGCCCCCTTCCACATGGAGGGCGGCAAGGGAACTGAGCCCAAGCTGGTGAAGTTCCAGTTGCGTCCGAACCCGCTGGCGAACTGAGCGCCGCGGCCGCCGCCACAAGGCGCGGAGGAGGGAAGGACAAATGTCGAACAGCAAATCGTCGGCGCAGCCTGGATCGACCGCCAGGGATGCGGGCGAGTTCCTGATCGGAAATGACTTGCGTGTGGCGCGCCTCGGCTTCGGAGCCATGCGCATCACCGGAAAGGGGATTTGGGGCCCTCCCGCGGATCGTAATGAAGCGGTCCGCGTGTTACGGCGAGCCGTCGAATTGGGAATCAATTTTATCGATACGGCAGACTCCTACGGACCAGCCGTCAGTGAAGAGATCATCGCCGAGGCGCTGCATCCGTATCCGGCAGGATTGGTGATTGCCACAAAGGGCGGCTTCGACCGACCCGGTCCCAATCAATGGGTGGAAAACGGGAAACCTCCCCACCTGAGGTCGGCCTGTGAGGGAAGTCTCCGCCGTTTGCGGCTGGATCGGATCGATCTTTATCAACTACATCGCATCGATCCGAAGATTCCCGCGGAGGACCAGCTTGGCGCGCTCAAGGATCTACAAACTCAAGGCAAAATCAAACACATCGGTTTGTCGGAAGTAAGCATCCGGCAAATCCAGCACGCGGAAACAATTGTTCCCATCGCCAGCGTCCAAAATCGTTACAGCATCACGGACCGTGGGTCGGAAGATGTTTTGCAATACTGCGAAACGAAGGAGATGGCTTTCATTCCCTGGTTCCCGCTGGGGGCCGGAAAAATATCCGACGGCGATAGCGCGGTCAATCGGGTAGCGGAACGAGGGCACGTCACGCCCTATCAAGTAGCTCTGGCTTGGCTGCTCGCGCGATCCCCGGTGATGTTGCCAATCCCAGGGACCTCGAAGGTCGCACATCTGGAAGAGAACGTCGCAGCCGCCGGCATCAAGATCGGCCAAGCCGAGTTTCGCGAACTGGCTCGCACCGCCTGACCAGCCGGTCCAGGTTAACTCCGATGCCTTCAGGCGCTACCCGCGGCGTCGATACCGCTCGCAAGCTAGAACACTCGCCGCTTCAGCCTCTCCACCGTGAACTTGGCCGTTTCGGCTACCGCCATGACGGCCATCACACCGGCCTGCACCGGGTCGCTTACCACCAGGTCGGCAGCCTCCGGCACGCTGCCGGCCATATTTAAGCTGATCACCAGCAGGCCGGCCTGCCGCACTTCCCGCACGGCGGTTTCGATATCGCCGCCCATCAGCGATCCCGCCAGGACCAGCGCCTTGGCCCGCGGCAGGCGTGCCACCGCACGCACTGCGTCAGCGAGTTTCTGCTCGCCCACCAGCGGGATCGTATCCACCGAAATGTGCTCGCCGCGAATGTTGTGGCGGTCCGCTTCCGATACCGCCCCGATCGCCACCTGTCCCACCTGCGCGCCGCCGCCCATAATAATGATCCGTTTGCCGTAGATCTTCTGCAGCGTCTTCACGACCTCGACCTGCCGCACGATCTCGAGTTTCCTCAGATCGGCCACCAGCGCCTCGGGATCATGCGGCATCAACACCTCGAAATAGGTCCGCGCCGGGTTCGGCCAGTTATCCAGTATCTCGACCGAAGTGATGTCGCCTTCATGCCGCGCGATCACTCCCGTCAACTGGTGCAAGACGCCGGTTTTGCCAACCGCGTGTACCACGAACCCCAGGGGTTCGCGCTCTCCGCCGCCGGCGTGGCCGGTGGCGCTGCTCTCGTTATTCATGTCTGTGTCCGGTAAAATACACATTATGGCGCGTTCCGATGCCAGCGCCGCGGTTTCGGTCGACCGGTTCTTCCAATTCTCGCTGTTGGGACTGGTGGCCAGTGGCTATCTGGCCGTCGCCGGCTCCGGATACCTGGACACCCCCACCGTCGTCCTGGCGGCGGCCGGCTTGCTGGCGCGCGCCTTGCTCATCGCCGGCTGGATCCGGCTTCAGTTTTCCGAGCGCTTCATCACTGCCATTACTCTTTCTTACGTCGGGTTCTTCGCGCTCGACTACTTTCTGCTGTCGCGCGATTTCCTGAGCGCTACCGTGCACCTGGTCTTTTTCCTCGCGGTGATGAAGATTCTCACGGCGGAAACAAACCGGGACTATCTCTATACTGCAACCATCGCGTTTCTGGAACTGCTCTCCGCCGCCATCCTATCGGTCAATTTCAATTTTTTCTGGTTCCTGGCGCTGTTCCTGCTCTGCGCCATAGCCACGCTCACCAGCGCCGAAATCCGCCGCTCGCTGGCGCGCACACCGGCGCCGTCGCGCACGGTTCTAAAGCGTTTTCATCCGCGGCTCGCGTTCCTCGCTTTCTCCGTCACCGGCGGCATCCTGGTCCTTACCGCGGGCCTGTTCTTTATCCTGCCGCGCACCGCCGACGCCGCCCTCTCGCGCCTTGCCGCCCATCCCATTCACCTGCCCGGCTTCACCAATGAAGTCACGCTGGGTGAGATCGGCGAGATCAAAATCTCTTCGCGGAGTATCATGCACGTGCGCATTTTCAGCCGCGAAATCCAGGCCGGCTTGAAGTGGCGGGGCGCCGCGCTCTCCGAATTCGACGGCAAGCGCTGGTCGAATCCGAATCCGGCGGCGGAAACGATCGTCATGGAAGGGGGCCACGCCAAGCTTACCGATTCCAGCCCGACCGCCGCTGCCCGGCATATCGGATATCACGTCGACTTCGATGTCACTGATACCGATGCCTTGTTTTTCGCCGGCATCCCGGAAACCCTGGATGTCCGCCAGCCCGTGGTCCTGCGCACCAGCACCGGCGCGTACCGCCTGCCGCAGCCTCCGCCGCCCGGCTTCCGCTATGACGCGTATAGCCGCCTTCCGGATCCGCCCGAGAGCGCGCCGCCCCCCAATGCCGCGACGGTGATGGGCCTTATTGATCGGCGCCGCTATCTCCAGTTGCCGCCCCTGGACTCGCGCATTCCGGAGTTGGCGCGCGCCTTCGCCTCGCGTGCTTCGACCGATCTCGAGCGTGCCCGCGCCCTCGAGCGTCATCTGCGCAGCGATTACGGATATACCCTCGAGCTTCCGCAGCAGGAGGTCCGCGATCCGCTCGCCTATTTTCTGTTCACCAGGAAGAAAGGGTATTGCGAATACTTCGCATCCGCCATGGCGGTGATGCTGCGCTCGCTCGGCATTCCCTCCCGGCTGGTCACCGGATTTCAGAGCGGAATCTACAATCCGATTAACGAGCTCTGGGTGATTCGGGCATCGGACGCGCATAGCTGGGTCGAAGCCTGGATCCCCGGCTACGGCTGGACTACCTTTGACCCGACCCCGCCCGACCCCACCGCCACCTTTGCCTTGTTCACCCGTTTCGGCCTGTACCTGGACGCCGCCCAGACATTCTGGCGCGATTGGGTGGTCAGCTACGACGTCAACCGTCAGGGCACATTGACCGATCGTATGGAACAAGGCGCGCGCCGGACGGGCATCCGCTGGCTTGATCTGCTGTCCGGCGTCAATACCGCTGGTTGGAGCCGGAGGGCCCAACGATTGGGCCCGGCCGCCGC
>Ga0070734_10000694_pt1 | contig 63157 bp, 60 predicted proteins | sample Coa_R1_8_FD_66444 | JGI IMG/M metagenome (GOLD analysis project Ga0070734, IMG submission 66444) | Surface soil microbial communities from Centralia Pennsylvania, which are recovering from an underground coalmine fire - Coalmine... | ecosystem: Environmental > Terrestrial > Soil > Unclassified ...
AGTTAAAGATGTAGTGAGGATATTTCTCAAAGAGCGCAAAATTCGTGCGCATGGTTTTTGAGAGATATTCCTGGATGACCTGCGGATACTCCCATCGCCATTGGGTATCCAGATGCGCGTAGCCCACCACAAAGAGAGTCTTGCCCTTGCTCAAGTCCAGAGGTGGTTGCTCATGGCCGGAGGCTCGAACGTTACTTGCCTGAGTCTTGTTTCCCTGAACTTTATTTACTGGGCTTGTCCCTTGTTGCTCTTGGGCAAGGGACGTCAGCGATATCAACAGGACGAACAGAACAAAAAGGACCGATCTCATGGCTTTTGGCATGGGCGCCTCGTGGGTCGAGTTTTGTATTCGAGTCTTGTATTGTGGTGCGATCCGGCGATGGAACTGTACTGATGCAAGATTTGAATCGTATAGGATAGCTCAGCCCAGAGTCCGGAAAACCGGAGTCCGCATCACGAGTATCCGGATTGGCGGCCAGGAGGATACCACGCGCGGCTCCCAAAGCCGAGCCATAGCCCTCGGGATGTACGTTTATTCTGCTCGCCGCACGACGTTTGTAACGCTTGCTTCTATTCGAGAAGGCGCTATGCTTACGGGATATCTTTTAGCGTTGCCATTTTGGGAGTTGCTAAATTAGGGTTGCTAATTCTAGGGTTATTAATTCTAGGAGTTGCTAAATGAGCGTGAACATCGGTAGCCGGTCGCACCTTGCGAAACTGCGCAGCATGATCGGCACTGTCTTCTTTTTGATCGCCATTGTGGGGTTTGCCTCTCTGTGCGCCGTCGCCCAGCCTAAAGCTGCCAGCCCCTCCGATGCCTCTGCGAGCGCCTCCCCTGCGGTCCGCGATGTAAGTGCTTCCTTGTCCGATCTTACCCATGTGATCTCCGAGACCAATAAGGATCTGGCTGCGGTAAGCTCTGAAAGTAAGAAGGGAAGCTGGATGACGTTCTGGCGCAAGGACAGCCCCAGTCATTATCAGTCGGATCTGAAGTCATCGATTCAGCGCAACCTTGAAGCCGCTGTTCCCGGATTGATTACCGACGCACAGAATTCGCATGGAAGCCTCTCAGCCACATTCAAGCTCTACAACAACCTGATCGTGGTTTGCGAGTCGCTCGATTCATTGGTTGGTTCAGGGAATCGCGGAAGGAAAGACGAATACTCTGCCCTGGAAAACGATCTCGGAGATATGAGCCGCATCAAGCGGGAGCTATCCGCTTATATCCAACAGACGGCTCTCCAGACAGAAGCCAAGCTTGCGGAACGCACTGCACCCCCTCCAGCTACAGCAGGCGTAAAGAAGATTGTGGTGGACGACAATGCGACGGACAAGCATCCCGCGAAAAAACGGGCGGCCTCGCGGCCGAAGCCCGAGAACAACTAACGCGTTTCCGCCATACAGGAATGCTTGAAAACGCTATAAAATGGGTGTGGGCTTTGGGCTGTGAATAGGCTCACTTCTTGTTGAGTGAGTTGTGTTAGAACGGATTCCGTCATACTGAATTTGAAGACCGGATTTCAAATCGCCCAATGAATCCGGGATTAAATACGACGACCGATTCATTACACTTCATTATTTTTGCTTTTCGCAAAACTGCATCCAAAATGAAGAAAATTAGATATCTCTATTTTTCTTAAAAAGAAAGCCGCCACGGAAGCCATGCAAGCAGGGATGCCCAGGATGCAATGGGGCAGAGCGAACCCTTACAAAAACTATTGCCCTGGAGTCAGCGTAAGGCTGTGACTTGCGGCGGAGTGCACTGCCTGCTCCGAATACGGTAGCGTAAAAGTTTTGTTGTTATACCAGGCGTCCCACTGGTCCATGTAATAAGGGCTGAATATCTGGCCCGATTCGCCGATCACGATGTTGAATGTGGAGTTGTCGAGATTGGAGAAGTCCACGGTCATGCGCTCGGAGGGGCCAAACTTTCGCCCGACCTGTTTCACCGTGTAGCTGCCTCCTGATTGCGGCAGAAGCCCCGGCCCTATGGACGATTTCAACAAGCTGCTCACGACCGGAATCTTGCTGTAGAGATCGTGACTGATCTCCACCGGATATTGCTGGCCGTATTTCCACGTGCTGAGGTCTGCTGGGGCGTTTGCGATGGCCTCGGCCACGGAATCGGTAAGCAGATCGTCAAAGTTGCCGTAGCCGGTGGGCAGCCAGCGGGCGATTTGTTTTTGAACAATGTTTTCCAGGGCAACCGCCGCTTCAGGCCACTCGTAGTCGGGCCAGTCGTCTCCCAATTTGGACCGCAGGATTTTTTCGGCGAGAACTGCGCGTGCTTTCACTTCAATGGTGGGCGCGGCGGCATCCGCAAGCATGCGGCCGTCAAATCCCCTTAAGACTGCGGCAGCCTTACGCACGCGGTCGGTTGCTTTCGGGCTGTGGTCGATTGCATAGACGAATCGGTCGGCAAAGAAGCGATCGTAGTCCGAGGTGATGTCGGTCTGCAGGCGAAGCATGTCCGGTGGGCCGAACTTCGCTCCCGATTCCAGCACGCGATAGATGCGTTCGGCGCGGTAGGGCGGTACCCACTGTGTGGAGAGAAGGTAGGGATACCCATTGGGTGTAATGCGGGAATTTGCCGTGGCGATAATGCCGGACGGCGGATCGTAAAGGTCAGGCATCTTGTCGAAAGGCAGATACCCGGTCCAATCGTGCTTGCCATCCGCGCCGGGAACAGGCGCTGTGCCATCGCCTGAGGCTCGAATCGGCACGCGGCCCATTGGCTGATAGCCGATGTGTCCGTCCACGTCCGCGTAAACAACGTTCTGCGAAGGAGTGGCAAAGTTCGAGAGAGCCTGGCGAAATTGCTGCCAGTTCTGCGCGGTGTTCATGTCGAACAGCGGTATGCCCGCTCCCGCCCTCTCGTAGTCGTAGATGAGCCATTCAAGGGCGATCTTGCGGTTTTCCCCGGGCAGCAGGTCGGTAATAATCGGGCCATGCCGCGTGATCACCACATCCAGGTTCACGTCAGGCTGGTTTTTCACATGGATGACCTCATGGGCCACCTCGGGCTTTTGCCAGCCGGTGGGAGTCTGATATTCGCCCGTGGCGTTGAACCTCTCTATAAAAAGATCCTGCACGTCTGGATTCAGATTGGTGAAGCCCCAGGCAATCCGCTGGTTGTGGCCCACAACGACAAAAGGAAGCCCCGGCAGGCTAAAGCCTGCCATGTTGTAGTCGCCCGAATGCAGTTGGACTTCATACCAGACGCCCGGAAGCCTGTGCCCAAGGTGCATATCGTTGCTCAGCAGGGGCTTGCCGCTTACCGTGTGTGCACCCGAAACCACCCAGTTGTTCGATCCCGGAATACAAGCCTCGCAATCGCCAACCGCACCCGCTCCGTGCAAATGGGTCACGCTGCTGGCAGGCCTCTCTTCATCGGAGTCGTTCTCATCCCGCGCCGGCGGAAGGACCGAGGCATCCTTGGCGGCATCCGCTGGAGGATGATCGCGCCACGAACTCACGGGATAAAGATCGGCCAGCAGTTCCGGTGAAAGACGCGCCGCGACTTTCTCTCGCCAGTACTCCGGTTCATATTGGGTATTCAGGGCCTGGCTCATATTTAAGCCGGTCATTACCGAGTCGGCGACCGTCCAAGGTTTGGGCGTGTAGCCAAGCACGGTAAACTCCAAGGGCAGATTGGTGCGGTGCTGCTCCATATAGGCGTTGATCCCGCGCGTATAGGCTTCGAAGAAAGCGCGGTCGCGAGCCGGCAGGCGCTGGGCGATGGCCTCGGCAACGGCTCTCAGCCTGAAAATCCGCTGCCGCTTATCGATGTCGAGAATGCTCTTGAGTGTTGTTGGCCGGCTGCCGGGTCCGCCTGGAGGAAAGGTTGCTGCGGGAAGGATCTCCGAGAGTTCGCCGGCGGCTGCCCGCCGCGCCATATCCATCTGCCATAAGCGGTCCTGGGCTGTAATGTAGCCCTGCGCAACGAATAGATCGTCCAGGCTGGCCGCGGTGATGTGAGGCACGCCATGAGCGTCCCGCTGCACGGTAACGGAGGCCTTGAGTCCGGGAATCGCAATCGAGCCATCCAGTTGTGGAAGCGGAGAATGTGAGAGGCGATAGACCCACACAAAGGAACCGGCGAGAACCAGCAGCACAAGCGTCAAAAGAACCTGAATCAAGCGCTTCAGCAGTGACGACTTTCGAGGGGTGACAGGCGCGGAGACCGTTGGGACAGACATAACGACGAGAATTGTAAGCCAGGTATGTTCGAGTCACAATCGGGCGTTTTCTGTTCGTGATAAACCAGCTGTCTGGGAGAACAAAGTGGGGGGCTGGCGCCCTGACGAAGTACAGAAGTACATAAAGGAAAGAATGGGCCAACAAAGAGGGCTTAACGTCCCACAAAATTTGAATTGCTGCTGGCGAGTTGACAGGCCAGAGGCGAGTCAATAGCATGTCTAATTGAAAATGAATTTCATTTTCAATCTAACCTTCAATCTGGCCTGGGATTAGCTAAAAGCATGCTGCAGCGACGAATTGACGACCACGCTCCCACGACCCGGGAGGGCATGCGCGAAGCCCAGGACATCTTCTATAAGCATCTGAAGCGAGTCGGTCTCAAGCATACCGATCAGCGCGACATCATCTTGCGGACGTTTCTGGAGACGCGGGATCATCTGTCCACCGACGAGCTTTTTCGCCTGGTAAGGAAGAAAGACGCAAAGGTCGGATTTACCACGGTCTATCGGACTCTCAAACTCCTGGCGGAGTGTGGTTTGGCGAGCGAGGTGGCCTTTCACGATGGCGTCGCCCGCTATGAGCACCAGTTCAATCGCCGCAGCCATCATCACATGGTGTGTACCGACTGCGGAGTCTCCGTTGAGTTTTTCTCTCCCGAGGTAGATAAGTTGGAAGAGGAAATCGGGCGCAAATATCACTTCGACGCCACGCGCCACACCTTTCAGATTTACGGCCTCTGCGAAGATTGCAGGAAGCGCGGCCCGCGCAAAGCTGTTTGACGGCTTGGCCTGAGCTCAAGAGCATGAGTTTGGCTTGCTGGCAACGGCACTCTCTTTTCGAATCGACCTATTCTTAAATCTTAGAATGCAAGCGATGCCTAGGGCATTCTGCGATAGGCAGTCTGTGATGCGCAATGCAATCACAGCCATGTCGTCGTGCTGCTTTGCCGAGGGCTACGTCGGTTCGTAAGAACCAGTGGATCCGGAGATCGTTCTTCCCGATACAATCTGCCTGCCCGGTACAATGCTCTCGTGTTGTGCCTGCGCGAATACCAGCCAGCGGATTTTGAACGTCTCCTGGAGATCGACCTTACGTGTTTCGCCGAAGGCATCGCGTATTCGGCGGCGGAGTTGCATCATTTTCTGTCACTACCTTCGGCCTTTACGATCATTGGCGAGGACGAGGGTGACATTCAAGGGTTTATCGTTGCGGACCATTATCGGCCGCGTGGCGCAAAAAGATACGTGGGTAAAATCATCACCATCGACGTGCTGGCGGATGCGCGCCGCAGCGGACTCGGAAGTAAGCTCCTTCAGGCTGCGGAGAAAAAACTGGTTGCAGCCGACTGTGGCTATGTCTCCCTGGAGGCCGCTGTCGACAACCTTCCCGCTCTGGGCTTTTACAAGAAACATGGCTACTCGGCTCTGCGGATTCTTCCACGTTACTACATGGGTTCTCTCGATGCGCTCTTAATGGGAAAGAGGCTATGACGCATGGTGGCAGTTTTGCAGCTTGGTTTTGAAACAGCGTCGAAACAGAGTCCTGGGCGTGTGACCGTTGAGCAGATTATCCCTTTCTCAAGTGCAATGAAAGCGGAGCCGCCCGCGCCTCCGTCAGCACCCCTTCAGGTATAGTAAGGGTCCGGGAATTCATGCCAGCTTTTCGTTTCGACTCCGAAATTCAAAAAGGAATTTACATGAGCAGCAGAGCCATGAGCAGTAGAACAATGAGAGTGGTCATGTCCGCGGCCGTAGTGGTTGCCGGGACACTTTTTTTCGCAATCGGTAAGTTGGGAGCGCAATCCGCACAAGCCGGTGCCGAAGCGAAGACTGCCGAGCAGGCCTTCAAGAACATACAGGCGTTGAAGGGAACGCCCGCCGATCAGATGATTCCCTCCATGCAATTCATCAGCAATTCTTTAGGGGTAGAGTGCGAGTTTTGTCACGTCGAGGGCGCCTTTGAGAAAGATGACAAGAAGGAGAAAGAAACAGCCCGCCAGATGATCAAGATGCAGTTCGCCATCAACAAGGAAAATTTCAACGGCCAGACCGAGGTAACTTGCAATACCTGCCATCGCGGCTCCCACAGTCCCGTTGGAACGCCGATCATCTCCGACGAGGAACCCAAGCACGATGCTGCCAAGCCCGCCGCCTCGCTTCCAACCGCCGATCAGGTGCTCGATAAGTTCGTCCAGGCCGCCGGTGGCGCCGACGCTTTGCAAAAGGTCACTACCCGCTCCGGCAAGGGCAACATTAAGGTTGGCGGACGCGAATTATCCATTGAAGTTCTCTCCAAGGCTCCCGACAAGCGGGTCTCCATCACGCACACGCCCAATGGCGACAACGTCACTGCCTTCGACGGCCATTCCGGCTGGCTTGGAAACCCTGGTGGAAGGCCGCCTCGCGACATGAATGCCGCTGAAGCCGAAGGCGCGCGCTTTGACGCTGCGTTCAATCTTCCGCTGGAGCTGAAGAAAATGTTCGACCAGTTCCGGGTCAGGTCCGCCGACAAGATTGCAGATCATGAAGTCGTGCAGCTTATCGGGATCAAGCAGGGGCATCCTCCTGTGCGCCTCTTCTTCGATCAGCAGTCCGGCTTGCTGGTCCGCAGCATTCGCTATGCGGAAACGCCTCTCGGACGGAACCCGGTGCAACTCGACTATGCGGACTATCGTGATCAGAATGGGGTGAAGGTGCCGTTCCGCTGGACTCTGGCTCGCCCGCTAGGCCGCTTTACGATTCAGTTGGACCAGGTGCAGCAGAACCTCCCCATTGACGATGCGAAGTTCGAAAAGCCCGCTGCGGCTCCCCCTTCATCCAAGTAGGATCGCGCACCTTATTAAAGATTCGTTGAACTATCTAACCGGCGTCAGTTGGCTTTCCCGCTCTGACGCCGTTCCGATTTCATGATGCCCAGTCGGATTTTGTGCCATGCCGAAGGGTTCTTTCCAGTTCATGATAGGAAGAATAGGTAACGAGAAGAATGAGCTTTGGAGGTGGGTTTTTCTCCGGTTTCTACCCAATGGCGTTAAGATTTTCTCGAAGGCCGTCAATACTCTGGCAAGCTAATTGAAATCAACAATTTAGAGGGAACATCGGTGCGCTAGCCGCGCAGAAATATTAAGGTTTTCCAAGGATAGGCTTGCGCAAAGCGCCATTTCGTTGCATCATGCCGCAGCGGATTATAATTCAAGTACTTATGCCGCAGTTTTGGTTAAGAGTCGCCTTGGTATTGTATGGCGTGGGGTTACTGGACGCTCTGATAGGACTATGGGGCGGCCGCAGGCTCCTTGCCAAGGTGATGATTCCAGCGGTCGGGTTGGGCACCGTTGTCCACTGCGTGTCTTTGGCAGAGGGCGCGATGCTGAGCGAAACCAATCCCTTGTCTTCGCTCCATCAAATTGAGTCGCTGTTCGCATTTCTGCTGATGGCGTTTTTCTTCTTCATCTACGCGCGCTACCAGACAGCCTCTCCCGGCATCGCAGTGTTCCCGTTGGTCTTTTTGCTGACGTTTTCGTCGGCCTTCGCGGGAATCTCTCCGCAGTCGCCCTCAACCCATGTAAGCCCTGGATGGATCTACATGCACGTGGGGCTGGTTCTGTTGGGCTATTGTGCGCTGTTTTTCAGTTTTTTTGCGAGCATCCTGTATTTGATCCAGGAAAGAAATCTGAAGGCGCGGGGGACTGGCGGATTCTGGTCGGGCCTGCCGCCTTTGGCCACGATCGATGAGATTGGTTATCGCAGCCTGGTGGTCGGCTTTCCCTTTATGACGTTCGGCTTTCTGGCCGGGGCGTTTCTGGGAGAGGTCCGCTACGGAGCCGGTTATTTTCGCGATCCTAAGATCCTCGTTTCGATCCTGATGTGGGTCGTCTACACGGTGCTGCTGTACACGCGCTGGAATGTGGGCTGGCGGGGACGCCGCGCCGCATATCTCGGCGCATTTGCGTTTTTGGCCGCAATTTTGGCGTTTGCAGCGAATACATAAGGGGACGGGTTTCGTCGCTTTCCAATGAACTTTCAACTCATCGGAGTGAATCACAACAGCGCGCCGTTAGAGCTGCGCGAGCGTCTCGCCATTCCGGAGACGCGGTTGCCCGATGCCATCCAGAGCCTTGTGCGCCAGCCCGGCGTGGAAGAAGGACTGGTGCTCTCCACCTGCAATCGCGTGGAGTTGTTGGCCAGTACCCGGCACGGAAGCGATCTGAAGGATTTCTTGCGGAGTTATTTTGGCGTCAATTCCGACGCGCTTCGCTCTCATATTTATGAGTTTGAGCAGCGGGATGCGGTTCGCCACGTCTTTCGTGTCGCCTGCAGCCTCGATTCCATGGTGGTAGGCGAGCCGCAAATTCTGGGACAGGTCAAGGAAGCTTATGCAGTCGCTCGCGGCCTTGGAGCCGTGCATTCCGCGCTGGAGGCGCTTCTTTCCCGCGCCTTTGCCGTAGCCAAACGCGTTCGCACTGAGACCGCAATCGGCAGCTCCAGCGTCTCAATCTCATCGGTAGCCGTGCAGCTTGCGCAGAAGATCTTTGGCACGCTCAAAGACAAAGTTGTGTATGTGGTGGGCGCGGGCAAGATGGCGGAATTGGCTGCCCGGCACTTAATCGCAAACGGGGCCGAGACCATCCTTTTCAGCAATCGTACCTTTGAGCGCGCCGCTCTTCTGGCTGAGGCGTTTGGCGGCAAGGCCATTCCCTTTGAGCAGCTTTACGAGACGGCGTGCCATGCCGATATCGTTCTTACCTCTACAGGAGCCTCTGAGCCGTTGTTTCGCCGCGAGCATGGCGAACGTCTGTTGAGCCAGCGCAAGAATCGCCCCATGTTTTTCATCGATATCGCTGTTCCGCGTAACGTCGATCCCGAGATGAACCGCCTCGATGGCATGTTTGTCTACGACATCGATCATCTGCAGGGCGTTGCTTCCAACAACAGCGCTGAGCGCAAGAAGGAAGCCGAAAGAGCCGAGAACATCATTGAGCTTGAAGTGGATCGCTTCGCTTCACGCATGAAGTCGCTGGCGGTGGTGCCGACCATCCTTTCCTTGCAGGAATACTGCGAAACGATCCGCCAGGCCGAAATCGATCGCTCTCGCGGCAAGCTGGGCAAGCTGAATGTGGATCAGGAGGCGGCCGTCGAGGCCATCACGCGCGGCATCATCAACAAGCTCTTGCACACTCCGATCACAACGCTAAAGTCGAGCGCCGCCAGTCCGGAGGCCGCGACCATCCACGAGATGATTCGCCGGATCTTCAATTTGAACGGCAATTTAAACAGCGCGAATGGAAACAATACCCAAGCAAGCAGGGATCAATCAGGCGAAGAATTGGAGTACCCGCAAGCGAATGGTCCTGGTCCAAAGACTGGAAGGTTTGACAGCTAAATGGCGCATCTACGCATAGGCTCGCGCGGTTCCGCGCTGGCTCTTTGGCAAGCCAATCATGTGGCCGCTCTCCTGCGCTCTCAGGGACATTCGGTCGAGATTCAAATCATCAAAACCACCGGGGATAAGATCACCGAGGTGGCTCTCTCCATGGTGGGAACCAAGGGTATGTTCACTAAGGAGATCGAAGAGGCACTCGCTGCCCGTGAAGTCGATCTTGCCGTCCATAGCCTGAAGGATGTTCCCACGGAGTTGCAGCCGGAGTTTACTCTGGCCGCCATCATGAAGCGCGAAGATCCCCGCGACGCCTTCATCTCCCGAAAGTTCTCCGACCTGCCTGCACTGCCTGGAGGCGCGCGCGTGGGTACCAGCAGCCTGCGCCGCCAGTGCCAGCTCAAAGCGCTGCGTCCGGATCTCCAGGTGATTTCTCTGCGCGGCAACGTGGACACCCGCATTCGCAAGATGGAAGAAGGGGATTACGACGCCATTATCTTGGCTTCAGCTGGCGTTACGCGCCTCGGCTTGCAGCAGCATCTTCGTTATCGGATTCCCGCCGAGCTAGTCTGCCCCGCCGCGGGGCAAGGTGCTCTTGGGATTGAAACTAGGAGTAACGACGCTGCCACGGCCGCCGCGCTGGCTTTTCTCGATGACGAGGATGCTCGCGTTACCACCCAGTGCGAGCGAGCCTTGCTCAACGGTCTGGGTGGCGGATGCCAGGTGCCGATTGGCGCGTACGCCGAAAGGACGGGCGGAAAGCTGTCGCTGGTCGCGATTGCCGGCCGTCCCGATGGCAGCCAACTTCTGCGCGAAAGCGGCGAAGGCAGCGATCCTGAAAAACTGGGCAGGGAAGTCGCAGATGCGCTGCTACGCAAAGGCGCCGACCGGATTCTGAGCGACATTTATCAGAGAGAAGTCGTGGCTCCGGCGCAATCGTGAGAATTTGAGCGATTCGTTCCTTGATCGCAAAGGTCTGTGATCGAACGGGCTTGGCTTATATAAAATGATCCCAAAAATAAACAGGAAACAAACTGACCAGAAATAACGGAAATGAGTTGGCAAGAGACTAAGTTGGTAAAAAGGCTAAGTTGGTAAAAAGATGACGACCTCGACCGCTGCAAAAAGCGAAACGCTCACTGGTCTACGTATCCTCGTTACCCGAGCAAGCAAGCAGGCCAGTGGGTTGGCTGCGCCGCTCCGCGATCTCGGCGCAGAAGTTGTTGAAGTTCCAACTATCGAGGTCAGGCCGCCTGCCAGCTTTGCCCCTTTGGATCAGGCCCTACGCGAAATCGCCTCCTATGAGTGGTTGATCCTCACCAGCGTCAACGGCGTGGATGCGCTGTTTGACCGCTGCCGGGAGCTAGGCGTTTCCGTGCAGAGTCTGCAGCATCTTCAAATCGCCGCCATTGGCCCCGCCACCCGGCAAGCGATCGAATCGCATGGCCTCCATGTGGCTGTAACTCCTCCAAAATATGTGGCTGAATCGGTGGTGGAAGCTCTTTTGGGAATGACCGTTGGCAAGCGCGTCTTGCTGGTGCGCGCCAAGGTCGCGCGCGATGTACTGCCCAATGAGTTGAGAAAATCCGGGACCGTGGTGGATGTGATTGATGCCTACGAAACCATCGTTCCCGAGCAGGCCGAACAGAAACTCCGCGATCTATTTTCCAGTCGCCCGCCGCACGTCATTACCTTTACCAGTTCGTCAACGGTGAACAACCTTCTGTCCTTGCTCGGCTCCCACGCAGGCGAGTGGCTGAAAGGCGTGAAATTGGCCTCCATCGGCCCCGTGACTAGCGGAACGCTAAAGCACGCAGGTTTCCCACCGGCGATTGAAGCCCGTGAATACACCATGCAAGGCCTAGTAGAAGCCATTGCCGAGAATGCCCCAAGACTCACTCGTTAAACTCATTCGTTGATGTTGCATCCGCACTTGGCTGGCGGATCGTACTTTTTCAGAAATTCCGCCACCTTGCTGTACGCGTCAATCTGGTTCTCCACCTTGGCGAAGCCGTGGCCCTCGTTCTCATAGACCTTAAGTTCGGCTACGCCGTGTCGTTTTTTAACCGCGCTGGACACCTGCTCCGCTTCCGTATGCGGGCAGCGCGGATCGTTTCCACCCGCCAGCAGCAATAACGGCGCTTTGATCTGATCGACAAAATTGATCGGAGAGCGGTCCTGGTAGCGGGCCTTGTCTTTCATCGGATCACCCATGGTGGAAAGATCGTACTCGCGCAAGGCCGCATCTTCGTTTTCCACCTCGGTAAACCAGTTCACGAAGGGGACGATCGGCACGCCTGCCGCCCACAGGTCGGGATTCTTGGTTACGGCCATCATGGTGAGGTATCCGCCATAGCTGCCGCCCATCACCGCAACTTTTTTCGGATCGACATATCCTGTCTTCTTCATCCACTCGGCGGCCGCAACAATGTCCTGGAGGTCGCCACCTCCCATGTCGAAGCGGTTGGCGTCCACAAACTCCTTGCCGTAGCCGGTTGATCCTCGATAGTTGGGCGCGATCACGAAATATCCCTGGTTCACCAGGTACTGGATATTTCTGTTGAAGGAATTGAGCGTCTGCGAGGTGGGTCCGCCGTGAATATAAACCAGCGCCGCATTCTGCCCATTGCGCTCCGCGTTGTAAGGCACGTAGACGAATGCGGAGATCGACCACTTGCCGTCGCTGCTTGGATAGTGAACGAGAAACGGTTCCACGAAATCGTCGCGGCGGATTCCGCCGATGATGGAATTCGTGACCTGAAAACTTTTGTTGGAATTAAAGTCGTAAGTCCACAAATCGCCAGGAGCGTTGGGGCCGTCATGGTAGTAGAGCATGCGCCGCCCATCCTGGGTGAAGGGAACTCTGCCACCTCCGAGGGTGTTCACGCCCTTTGCCAGCGGCAACGCATGCGCCTGGTGCGCCTGCACGTCGTAGGAGAAGATGTCGAAGTTTCCATCCCGGTTGATGGTCCAGGTCGCATGTTTTCCATCGGGAGAGAAGCTTCCGGCATCCATCTCCCATTTTTCATTGGTCAGCCAATCTATCTTCTTGGTGGCGATATTGAGCAGGCCGACATTGTCGTAGCCGTTGCGCGCATTCGATGAAATCAGGATGGTCTTTCCGTCAGGCGAAATGCTGCTGGCAAAAAAGTTCTGCTCACCCTCATGCGGAGTGAGATTGGTCGCTTTGGCGTCGGACACGTTGGCCACAAAAACGTTGGAGTCTTTCCCGTCCGCGCGCGACTGCGTAAAAACAATCTGTTTGCCATCTTTCGACCATAGCGGCGCAATGTTGGAAAGACCTTTTGGCGTGTTGCTGGTGAGGTGCGTGACCTTCTTCGAGTTTACGTCGATGAAATCGATTTCGTGGCCGGAGGCGTTCTTGGGCTTCACGGCGTAGGCCAGCATCTGCCCGTCTGCCGACCATGTCGGCGACTCCTCGGAGACTTCGGGCGTATTCGATAAATTGAAGACTTGGCCGCTTGTGGATGAAACCAGAAACAGGTCCCACTGCTCGTTGCCGTCGTAGTCGGAGACGTAAGCAATCCAGCGCCCCTCCGGAGACCATGCCACGCTCGTCTGCCTCTGGTTGCTCACGGTAAGCTGAGTAGGCCACCCGCCCTCGGAAGGAACCAGCCAGATGTTCGAACGGCCGCTGGTGTTCGTCACAAAGGCGATCTGCTTTCCATCCGGTGACCAGCTATTCGATCCGACCGACCGCGTCATATACAGCTTGTCGATGGGAAATGCCTGAATGTCGAACTTGTCCTTCGACTGAATCTGAGTAGGGTCGGAAATGAAGCCGGGAGCGGAGGTCTGGGAGTTTAGGAACGTTGCCGCTCCCAGGCACAGAATCAATAGAACAATGCGGCGCATGGCTCTCCTAGAGTTTGGCGGATTTATGAATGTCGACGGTAGACCAGGTCTTATCGCCGGCGTGGCAGAGCTCTTCGAGTGTGCACTCCGCGCACTTTGGCTTGCGGGCCATGCAGACGGCGCGCCCGTGGTGAATGATCAAGTGCGAGAAATCGATCCAGCGGTTTTGCGGGATCGCGCGCATCAAATCTTGCTCAATGCTCTTCGGTTCGTCGCCCTTCGTCAGCTCCAGGCGGCGGGAGATCCTATGAACGTGGGTATCGACCACTACACCGACCGCTTTGCGAAACCATGTGCCCAGGACCACGTTGGCTGTTTTACGCGCAACGCCGGGCACGGTGAGCAGCTTGTCCATATCGTCGGGGACTTTGCCGCCAAAATCTCCCATCAGCTTTTTCGCGCTGCCTACAATCGACTTTGCCTTGTTGCGGAAGAACCCGGTGGTGCGGATCACCGGCTCAATTTCTTCCGGTGTGGCGGCGGCCAGCGCCTGCGGCGTAGGATACAGGCGAAAAAGCTCCGGCGTTACCATGTTCACACGCACGTCCGTGCATTGCGCGGAGAGAATCGTGGCAACCAGCAACTCCCATGCATTGCGATGCGTCAGTGCGCAGGTGGCTCCAGGGTAGGCTTCTTCGAGCCGGTGTAGAATATCTTGGATTCGTTGCGGCGCAAGCGGATCGTAACCGCGGGAAGCCGGCTTGGTTTTGGCGGGAGTGGTTTTAGCGCCGGATACTGCTTTCTTGGCACGTTTGGCTTGGGCTATAGGCATTGGGATTTGGCGCTTCGGCGCGAAGATTTTTATCTTACATTTAAGAATATCAGCAGAGGGAAACAGATGGCATCCACCACCGAAGTCGCGATTAAGACTCTACCACACGACCTTCCACCCGTTCCTCTCACCCTTGAAGGCTCCAGCGTGCTCCACCAGATGTTTCGCATCCGCTGGGCGGAATGGCGCAAGTTGAGCGAAGCGCAGCGGCAGGAAATTGCGAAAGAAGCCGTCGGCGTTCTTTCGAAGATGGAACAGGATATGGAAGGGCAGAGCGCCATCTTCTCTTTGCTCGGCCATAAAGGCGATCTCCTGGTTGTTCACTTCAGAAATTCCTTCGAGCACCTGAAGGCCGCCGAGTTGCAGATTTCCGGCCTGCGCCTGAGCGACTTTCTCGAACAGACCACGTCCTATCTTTCGGTTGTGGAGTTGGGCTTGTATGAATCGTCGGTAAAGATGTATCGCACCTTGCAGGAGCAAGGCGTTGCCCCGAACACGCCGGAGTGGAAGTCGGTGATGGAAGAGACCGTGAAGCGGCAGACCGAAGCCATGCGTCCCCGGTTGTATCCGCAGATTCCGTCAGCCCGGTATATATGTTTCTATCCCATGGACCGCCGCCGCGGAGAAGACAAGAACTGGTATCAGCTTCCCATTGAAGAGCGCCAGCGGCAGATGGATGAGCACGGAATGATCGGACGCAAGTATGCCGGAGTGGTCAAGCAGATTATTACCGGCTCCATCGGTTTCGACGATTGGGAGTGGGGCGTCGATCTTTTTGCAGACAATCCCCTGGAGTTCAAGAAGCTGATCTACGAAATGCGCTTTGACGAAGTAAGCGCCGTCTACGCGCTCTTCGGTACGTTCTACGTGGGTGTTCGCTGCCCTTCAGACAAACTCGATGAGCTTCTCAGCGGAAAGCTGCCGGGTTGATGCTTGCGTGGGGTGTGGATGTTTCCACGGCCCCGTCTTTGCGGGATGCCTGGTGTTTGGAAAGCCGGTGTTGCCGGAACTCCGGTGTTGCCGGAACCAGAGAGACGCATTGACGTTTGCGCAAAGCCCTGAGTAAGCTCTTTGGTATGTCAGTCAAGTCGATCCAGTTGGGGCAAGTATGGCGCAACGATGAACAGGGCACGAATTTTCTCGTGACCAAGGTTTACAGCGAGCTTTTTACCCAATACGCCATGTTGCGTCCGGCGGATTTTAGCGCTCCTCAGGCGGATACCATCCGGATTAAGGTATCCAAGACTCCGAGTGGTGTAACGCTGCCTGGTTACACTTTTACCCAGGAGTCGTCGCAGGAGTTTTGAAGGCCTCGCTTGCGGAAACCCCAGCGCGCCTGAAAAGCCCGCATCTTGAATACAAGCAAGATCGTAAACATGGAAGATCGTGCCGGAAGCCTTTCCATCCAGCACGCCACATTGAAGAATCACAACATCTTTGAGAGGCACAAGAGTTTCACACAATGGTTGAGAAGATCATCACCGCGCTGGCAGGCTTCGTGATTGCCGTCATCTCCAAGGCAGGCTACGGCGGAGTCGTTGCCCTCATGGGGATCGAATCGGCCTGCATTCCGCTGCCCTCCGAGATCATCATGCCTTTCGCCGGATACCTGGTGTATCTCGGCCAGTTCAAGCTTCTTTGGGCGGCCACAGCTGGGGCCTTGGGGTGCAATCTTGGTTCGGTGCTGGCCTACGAGATCGGCTATTACGGCGGACGCCCGCTCGTGGAGAAATATGGCGCCAACTTGCTTTTGAGCCGCCATGACCTGGATCGCGCCGATCGATTTTTTCTCAGGTTCGGTTCAGCTGCGGTTTTTCTTGGCCGCTTGCTGCCGGTGATCCGCACATTCATTGCGCTGCCTGCCGGTATCGCCCGCATGCCGCGCGGCAAATTTCATCTCTATACCTTTGTCGGCTCTTGGCCCTGGTGCTTCGGGCTGGCTTGGGTTGGCATGAAATTAGGAGAGCAGTGGCACACGGACGCTCGCCTCTCCCACTGGCTGCATCGGCTTGATGCGGTCATTATTGTGGCCATCTTGCTTGCGGCGTTCTTGTATGTGCGCTCCCACTGGAAGAACCGTATGAGCGTTCCTGCAAACACTTGATCGATTCTTGATTCCATGCGCTGCTCTTAGCTTTGGTTCATCACTTAGCTTGGATAATATCCTTGGCAAAATAAAAGGCGGTTGGCCAAGATTGATCTTGCTGCGACAGGGTAACGCTATTTAGGTTTTACAACGATTACAAAACACGCGGGACTGCCTAAGTACGCGTAAAGCCGGACAAGATCACAAATGGTGTGGGCTGGGAATCAGGGTGCGCTGCCGAGGACAATATCCTTAGTCTTTTACACTTTCCAAGGATCGACAATTTCAACACCCAATCCGGCGAAATCTTTGCCATTGTGCGTGACAACTGTAAGGCCATGCTCAAGAGCAGTGGCGGCAATGAGACCATCAGCGATATTGAGAGGCGCGCCGCGAAGCTGTCGCTCTGCGTCGAGAATTCCCCAACGTTCTGCTACAGTGTCACTCACTGGCAGAATGCGCGCGGCAAACCATTCACGAACGTCCTTTTGAATCCATTGCTCCAATTGTGACCGGCGATTTGGATCGCGCAGAAGTGTAAATCCTCTCCAAATCTCTCCAAGGCTGATCACGCTCAAATACAACTCGTCATCATTGGCCGCATTCAGCCATTCGATTACCCTTGGTTCAGGACGAACCCGTCTCATTTCTGAAGGGGATATTCGTATCGAGGAGGTAGCCTCTCATAGATCGATGGGTCTGCCCGTCGATTGATTCCGCTCGAATTCGACCTCAAGCCCTCTGAGAGGCGCAAATAACTCCACAATACTTTTCCCGCGCGCATGGCGCTCTCCGGTCACGCTTTGCCCGCTACGTTCTTCCAGTACACGACTTACGTACGCTTCCAACGAAAGCCCCTGTGCTGTGGCTTGTGCCATCAGCCCCGCTTCCACTTTAGCGTTCAATTCCACCTTTAAAGTCATAGCTTTACTCACTACTATTTTACATTGTCTTGTTCTGCAACGACCGTAGACCGGGTTTGAAGAAGACCGGATTTGAAGATTCAGCCAAACCTCATGCGTCCGCCCCGGCAATCAAAGACGGCGCTTCATTCAGCGATAACTCACCTTAGCGACTTTCTAACCTTGCTTCATCGCCACAAGAGCCTGCTCGACATCGGCCTGCAAATCGGCTGAAGATTCCAGGCCCGTATAGAGTCGAACAATTCTGTGGCTGTAACCGGGCCGCTTGGGCGAGTCGAGGGTGTACGCCATCGCCAGGCTGGTGGTGCCGCCCCAGCTATAGCCGATCTCAAATAACTGCAGCGCATCGACAAATTTGCGAACCTGCTCTTTGGTGAAGCTGGGCTGAAACACAAGCGAGAAAAGCCCCGTGGACCCGGTAAAGTCGCGTTTCCACAATTCATGTCCGGGGCATGACGGCAGAGCCGGGTGCAAAACTGTCTCGATTTCAGGCCGCAGTGCGAGCCATTGTGCCAGCGACAACGCCGATTGCTCGATCGTCTTCAACCGCACGGCCATGGTTTTCATGCCGCGCAGCGCCAGGCTGCAATCGTCCGGAGATGCGGAACAGCCCAGCACCTGATGCGTCTGACCCAGGCGCTCATAGAGATCGGGTTTGCGCACCGTGACCGAGCCAAGCAAGAGGTCGCTGTGGCCGCCGACATACTTTGTGAGGGCTTGCAGGGTAACGTCTACTCCGTGGGCAAAAGCGTCAAAGTAGATTCCTGCCGACCAGGTGTTATCCAAGACCACGAGAGCGCCGTGTTTGTGAGCGGCGTTGGCGATGGCGGGCACATCCTGCACCTCCATCGTGATCGATCCTGGGCTCTCGCACCAGACCACGCGCGTATTATCCCGAAACAGGGAATCGATGGCCGCTCCAATTCCGGGAGGGTAATAGCCGACCTCTACTCCGAAGCGCCGCAGGATTCTGGAGGCAAAGTTGCGATTGGGACCATAGATATTCTCGGGAAGCAGGACATGGTCGCCATATTGGAGCAGCGCGAGATGGACGAGTGAAATCGCACCTTGTCCACCTGGAGTGATGATGCTTCGAAAGCCCCGCTCCAGTTCGCACACCTTGGCCGCCAGCTCCAGCGTCGTCGGTGTCCCGTATAGACCATAGGTATATCCAACTTCATACTGGTTCCAATGGTCGGTGGCCGCTTCCGCCTTCTCGAACAAGACCGTCGAACCGCGGTGCGTTGGAGAGCTCAGGGAATGAAAGCCGCCGGGTGTAACAGCATCGGAATGGATGAGAAGAGTCGCCCAATCCTTCTTCTTGTTCTCGGTCATCGTCAGCATTGTAATGGCGGCAGCATAGTAACGGCGGCCCGTCTTGTTAGTTGCGGGCGTTCAAACAGGAAGATAGGAGGCGCGAAGCGCCTGCGTTTTTAAGCGCCTATATTTACAAACGGCCATGAATACGAGAAGATAACAAGTTTGAGCCCACAAGGCTGGACCATGTGCAACCTAGGGGCTTGGTCCCCTGTTCTCCGCTTTATCTGCTTTCGCTGAACAGGTTTGCCGGAAGCAGCTTGTTTCCCAACATTTCAAGCCGGCTTTCAAAAGATCAATCGAGAAATGATTTTTCAACTTATAAGGATGGTTTTCCTCAATGGCTTCTAGTTCTTCCAACGGTGATAAGAAACCGGCAAGTCAGATTGCTCCCGCCAAGGGCAAGCTGGGCGTAATGATTCCAGGCATGGGCGCCGTCGCTACCACCTTCATTGCCGGCGTTGAAGCTGTCCGCAAAGGTATCGCGCAACCCATCGGGTCTCTTACGCAGATGGGCACAATCCGCTTGGGCAAACGCACCGATGGCCGTTCCCCCAAGATCAACGAATTTGTCCCTCTCGCGCCGCTGAAAGATCTTGTTTTCACCGGTTGGGACATTTTCGAGGAAGATGCCTACGAATCGGCCGTGCACGCGGGGGTTCTGGAAAAAACCCTTCTCGACCGTATCAAGCCCTTTCTGAAAACGATCAAGCCGCGCAAGGCCGTGTTCGATCGCAACTATGTGAAGAAGCTTGATGGCCGGAACGTGAAAAAGGGCAGGAACAAGATGGATCTCGCGGAGCAATTGCGCGACGACATCCGCGATTTCAAGAAAAAATCGAAAGCCGACCGGCTGGTCATGGTCTGGTGCGGATCCACGGAGATATTTCTGAAACAGGGCGAGGTCCACTCCTCAGCCAAGGCTTTCGAGCGCGGCCTGCAGAAGAACGACGAAAACATCGCTCCCTCAATGATCTATGCTTACGCCGCGATGATGGAAGGCGTTCCGTTTGCCAACGGCGCTCCGAATTTGACCGTCGATATTCCCGTGATGTGGGAGCTTTCACGGAAGAACCATGCTCCGATCGCGGGCAAGGATTTCAAAACCGGCCAGACGCTCATCAAGACCATCCTTGCGCCGGGATTCAAAGCTCGCATGTTGGGACTGCATGGCTGGTTCTCCACCAATATTCTGGGTAATCGCGACGGCGAGGTTCTCGACGATCCCGGCTCCTTCAAGACCAAGGAAGAGTCCAAGCTTTCGGTGCTCGAACACATCCTGCAGCCGGAATTGTACCCGCAACTCTACAAGGACTTTTACCACAAGGTCCGCATCAACTATTACCCGCCGCGGGGAGATAACAAAGAAGGTTGGGACAACATCGACATCTTTGGCTGGCTCGGCTATCCCATGCAGATCAAGGTGGACTTCCTTTGCCGCGACTCGATCCTGGCGGCCCCCATTGTTCTGGATCTTCTGCTCTTCCTCGATCTGGCCAAACGGACCGAGGAACTCTCTGGCTTGGGAATCCAGGAATGGTTGAGTTTCTATCTGAAATCTCCGATGACCGCGCCCGGACTTTATCCCGAGCATGATTTGTTCATCCAGTTGATGAAGCTGAAAAACACGCTGCGGCATCTACGGGGTGAGGAATTGATCACGCATCTGGGTCTTGAATACTACGATTGATGCCTTTTGCCGGGCGGCCGGTTCCTGGAAGGCGAACGCGGCCGCTATCGGCGGCATCGTATTGCCCATGGCTGCTAGAAACTTGGGTCGCTAGAACATGGGTTATCGGAACCTCGGTTGCTGGAATTTCGATTGCTTGAATTTGGCCGCGCTCTGTTTGCTGTGGGCTTGGATTGGCGCCACCGAAGGGACATTTGAGGGCCGAATCGTCAGTGCTCCAGAAGGCGCGCCGGTTCTCCAGGGTTGGATCTATGTCCAGAGCGGTCGCCGGGCGCTGCGGAGGGTCGAGGTCTCCCAGGCGGCGATTGCTCAGCTCGAGGGCGGTCATGAGCGGCCCTGTCGCCGGCCGGAATGTCTTGTGGTGGGTCAGGAAGTTCGAGTCACCGCCGAGCAGGACTCGTCGGGCGAGTGGCGGGCAAAGCGGGTGGAGATTCTGAAAGGCCCAGATCCTAAGGGCTCGGAGCCCAAAACAGGGGATGCCGGGCCTCAAGAGCCCGAACCACGACCGCCTGAAGTGCAAGAGCCGATGGACTTTACCAAATCTTTACCGATTTTGGAAACGTAGTCTGGATAACCAATGCCAGACTTTTCGGCATCTCATTGCGGTAGGAAATCCGTGTAGGCTTGCCTTGTTCTGGCAGTATAATGAACGTATCTTGAAGATGAAGCGATTCGTTCAGGCTGGAGTGTACCTAATGAAGAGTCGTGCTTTTTTCTTGTCGTTAATTCTGGCCTTGGGGGTGTGTCTGCCTATCCCCGTGTTGGCCTCGGACGATCAAAAACAGACGCCAGCGTCGGATGATAAGAAACAGTCATCAGCCGATCAGAACCAAACAACATCGGCCCCGGCGACATCGAATCCAGCTTCTGCGAACGACCAGACTCCAGCGGCATCGGGGCAAAATCAGGCTCCAGCGGCCGATCAGGATTCCACTGCGGCCAGCCAGAATCAGTCCTCCACCGATCAGGACCAGCCAGGGGATTCCAAGAAAAAGATCAAGCACGACGGCAGCAAGAACGATGTAGAAGCCGTTGGCAACCGCAAAGTGGGCGGTATGGACTGGTATTCGATTGAGAAAGAAGTGCGGATGGGTAAGGAATATGCCCTGCAGATCGAGCAGAGCATGAAGCTTGTGCAGGATCCTGTCATCAACGAATACGTCAACCGCATTGGCCAAAACCTGGTTCGTAACTCTGACGCCAAGGTGCCCTTTACCATCAAGGTCGTGGACTCCGACGAAGTGAACGCTTTTGCTCTTCCAGGCGGATTCTTCTACGTCAATTCCGGGCTCATTCTGGCCGCCGATGAAGAAGCGGAACTTGCGGGCGTGATGTCGCACGAGATTGCTCACGTGGCCGCTCGCCATGCCACCCGCCAGATGACCAGGGCTGAAGTCGCCAATATCATGACCATCCCTCTGATATTCGTCGGCGGTGGCGTTGGCTATCTTGCCCGTCAGGTTGCCGGCATCGGTTTGCCCTTGACGTTCCTGAGTTTTTCTCGCGGTTTTGAAGCCGAGGCCGATTACTTGGGCTTGCAGTATATGTATAAGGCCGGATACGACCCCAATGCCTTTGTGGCCTTCTTTGAAAAACTGGAAGCGCAGGAGAAGAAGAAGCCGGGCACTTTGGGCAAGGCTTTCTCCACTCACCCCCAGACTCCCGATCGCATTGAGAAATCGCAAGAGGAGATCGCCAAGATCCTTCCTGCCCGCGACCAGTACATCGTCAGCACCTCGGAATTCGATCAGGTGAAGGCTCGCCTGGCTGCCATTGAGAACCGTCATCATGTGGATGACGACAAGACCAACAAGCCCACATTGCGCCGCACGGCAGGCAATACCTCCAAGGACGGCAAAGATAGCGGCAATGGCAATGGCGATGATCGCCCGACACTGAAACGGCGCGACCAGTAAGGTAAAAATTGCTATTCAATATGGCGGGCGGCCTCGAATGGGCCGCCCGTTTGCTCGATCGGCCTCCAAGCGACAAAATCCGAGTACCCGGATAACCCTCCCGGAAAATCCCGCATCTCTTAGCGCAACCCAAAGGCATCTTTTTTAAAGCCTGACCCAGAGCAGTAGACATTTTCGCGAGCTTGCGTGTGCGTGCGCTCGCATGGAACGGAGTGTGTTCGTGAGGATTCGTGTCTCTTCGCCGTTACTCTTTCTTGTCGCAGGGATGGCGCTGTGCTTCTCTGTGTACGCCGATGATCGGGGCCAAGCCGCTGGCAATGGAGATAAGAGCCAGAACCAGGCACAACCACAAGACCAGAAACAGAACGAAACATCGACTCCAAGGCCGACGAGCGATCAAACCGGTGGCACACCGGCGAATGACGCAACCGGCGATCAGTCCGCCAGCGATTCGGAACAGAGTCCCGTCGCGGAGCCTCATCCCAAGCACGATGGCGGCAAGAACGATGTGGAGGCCATCGGAAATAGGAAAGTCGATGGGATGAATTTCTATTCGATTGAAAAAGAGATCCAGATGGGCCGGCAGTTCGCGCAGATGCTGGAAAAGAACGTAAAGCTGGTCACCGATCCCGTGATCAACGAATACGTAAACCGTGTTGGGCAGAACCTCGTCCGGAACTCCGATGCCAAGGTTCCTTTTACCATCAAGGTCATTGACGACGACACCATCAATGCGATGGCCCTTCCCGGCGGCTTTTTTTACGTAAACTCCGGGCTAATCCTGGCGGCTGACGATGAATCGGAGATGGCGGGCGCCATGGCCCACGAGATTGCTCATGTTGCCGCGCGTCATATCACCAGAACCATGACCCGGGCGCAGCTCGTGAATCTCATGATGATTCCAGCAAGCATCGTGGCAGGCCCTGGCATCGGCGGCTATATCGGTGGACAGGCGGCGAACTTTGGTATTCCGCTGGCTTTCCTGAAATTCTCCCGCGGTTTTGAAGCCGAAGCCGATTATCTTGGCCTGCAATACATGTATAAGACCGGCTACGATCCCAACGGACTTGTTACGATTTTCGAGAAAATCGGTGCCTTGGAAAAGAAGAAGCCTGGAGTTTTAGCGAAAGCCTTTTCCGATCACCCGCAGACTCCCGACCGCGTTGAAAAATCCCAGAAGGCCATTGCGAGAATCCTGCCGGCGCGCGAGCAGTATCTTGTGACTACCTCGGAATTCGATCAGGTGAAGGCCCGCATGGCTCGCCTCGAAAATCATTTCCCCGCCGGGGATGACGAAAAGACAGCCAAGCCTATGCTGCGTCGCAGCGCGGAGGGCCCTACGCCGGATGGTGGAGACAAAGACAAGGATGGCGACCGGCCCACATTGAAGCGCCGCGATCCTTCCACCGTCAATCTTTCAACGTATAGGCTTTCGTATCGTTAAGAATCGGTATGGAGGCCCATTTGGAAATCGTTCAGCGAAGTGGCGCTCCGCCCGCCTGGCGCTATTGACGGCCGGTATCCGCTAGTGAAAGTAGCGCCCCATTACGGCCATAGAAGGCGCGGAGTTGGAGATTTTCGCCGCTTCACAATGATGGAGTTTCTCCACGAGATCCAGCAGCAGGGTACTTTGACTCGCAGCCAGGAACGAGCTGCAGAGAAAGCAGTGAGACTCGATAAGCTTCGAGTTTACGTCGATCGGTTTGCGCAGGCACACTGTCTCCCTGTGAGTACAGTCAGCGGTACGAGAAGACTGTTTCATGCTCACTCTCCAAAGTGCAGAGTTAATGTTTGAGTTGATACTGCCACAAGAAGAAACGAGAGAGTAGAAAAATTGGAGAAAAGATTTGCAGATGCTTCCCGATTCGGGAACATTAAAAATAACTAAGACTGCAGCCTTGCGCCTCTAAATTTGCAGCTTCTGCAGAGGATTGGGTTCGAGTAGATAAACGGATTGGGCTCGCGCCGATCACTGCTCTTTCTGTTCAAATCTCTTCTGCTCGCGCACGTCGCGATTGTGCTTGCGAATGATCTCGTGTGCACGCTCCAGCGCCGCTTGTGCGATAAATGCGCTGGCGCTCGGAGTTCCAGGCAAAACCAGCCGCGCCTGCTCTACTGTGCCGCGCTCGTCTTCGGAAAGATAGACCCACAGCCCTTTGCTCTTAGGCGTTGGACCTCTCCGGCGACGGGACTGCTGGCCGGTGAGCGGTTTTTGAGGCTGATCATTCATGTCGGGGAAAGCCAGAGCCATCTTACTACAAATATTACTATGATTGTTTTAGAAATGATCGGAGGCGTCCGGCCCGTAGCTGTTCATTGTTGTTGCCGCCGCATTAGATTGGAGAAGTCTAAGTATCTGGTGGTCTCTGTTTCTGAGCATCTGCTCTTTCCATGCCCGCGAAATCGGAATCCAAAGTGTCTTCAATCTGTGATCTGCGCCTTATGTAGAAAAGCAATTTGCAGGGAAAGGTGCGCCCGGAGGAGATCTGATCCCGGACACACATCTCCCACGCGTTCGCGTTCAAAATTGCCGTTAAATCATGCTCTCTTGCCTGCGTAGGATTCCGCAGCTTTGCCGGCCAGGGCTTCAGCATGCACAGGATGTGCCTCGATTACCTTCATCTCTTTCCAGTCGTAGGGGAACTCTCTGCCGCAGTCCAGGCACACCACATACGTGCCGGTCAGTGAAGCCGCCGTTGGCCGCCGCTGCCCAGCTTTTCTTGTGATAGGGAAGCTGTAGTGCTTGTGCCAGCACCCAAAAAGCATGTCTAGAAGATTTGCCATGTCACCACACCCCCGGATCGGAACTCGGATCGAACGTACTGTTCTTACAAGGGTCAACACCAGTACATGTTCTACCGTGTTCTTTGGATTAGATTCAGAGTTCCGGGAAAAGGTTCGTATCTGTGGACTGTTAAATTTTGTCGGCGGAAAAGGGTAAAATGAGCATAAACTATTGAAAGTAAACGGGTTGATTGCCTTTATTAGCGAGGTCCAATGATCCCAAACAACATTGGGCGGCGTGTGGACGGAACTATCCTTCGCCGCCGATGAGGCTCAAATGGAAGATTCAGTATCGCTTTTATGGGGTTGTCTTCTTGCCGCTTTTACTGCCTTTACACTTGCTGATGATCGCGTCGTGGAGGCGGGAGCGAAGGTTATCCGGAAGCTCAAACAGTTGATTGTCGCGGTAAATCTCGATGGTTTTCTTCGTTGTATTCATCACCACAAAGCAGCTGTGGCACCAAAGCAGATGTTCATCGAGTTCGGCTCGAACTTCGCCGGTAATCGAACCATCCAAGTAATCGGTCAACTCTTTCAAAAACTCAGTGCAGTTCACGTTGGCCGTCTCCGCCTTTACTAGGCTTGAAGAATTTTGCCAGACGTTCGCGAAGCTGCAAGCGCGCCCGCAATAGCCTGGACTTAACTGCTGGAACACTCAGTCCCAGCATTTCCGCCGTTTCCTCTGTTGAAAGCCCTTCAACGTCCCTCAGCACGAACACCGTTCTGAACCCCGGAGGAAGCCCTTGAATGGTCTTCTTCAGTATATCGCTCAGTTCCGCTTGCCGGAATAGCTGTTCTGGATTCGGCCCCCAGTCCGCAACTTCTCGCGGCATGGTTCCTTCTTCTGTTTCTACGTCCTCATCCAGGGAGACAGTCTTATCCGAACGTCTCCGTCGAAGCTTCATCAAAGCTTCGTTAACGGCAATCCGTACCAACCAGGTATAAAACTTGGAATTGCCCTGAAATTGTTCTAGGTTCCGATATGCCTTGAAGAATGCGTCCTGGACTACGTCCTGGGCGTCATCTTCGTTGTGCATAATGTGTTGAGCAATACGAAAAATGTTCCGGTCGTACTGCTTAACAAGCTGGCTAAAGGCTTCCAGATCTCCCTGCTTGGCTGCCTGAACCAAAGCCAGTTCGCTGGTGTCTTCCGCTGCTTTCTTTTGGATGGTTTCCATGAATGCTCGACTCAAAATAATTTACTATGTCTACTCCCCCAAAGGGGAATGATCGCTCAAAAAAGGCTTCTTTTATTACAACGACGTTACAGCCTTTACTATTTAGACGTTCCCGCACACACTTTTGTTGATGGACACTCTCGATTTTTACCAATGAAAAAAGCTATCTTCTTTGTTTTGATGACGTTTGGGGCCATGGGCCTGAGTGGATGTAAACAGGGCGAGAGCGCAAGCCAGGGCCCGGTGGAGCGCATAAAAGTCGTAATGAAGAAATATTCGATTGAGCCCCCCGTGATTGCCGTAAAGAGCGGTGCACGCACAGAGCTGGAAGTCTCAACCGCGGATGTCCAGCACGGCTTCGGCGTTCCGCAACTGGGAATTAACGAATCCATCCAACCTGGCCGGCCTGCGGTGATCGCGATCAAGTCGCCGGCAAAGGGCGAGTACAAGGTTGTGTGCAGCATCCTTTGTGGACCTCATCACGAAGACATGACCGCGAAGATCGTTGCCCAGTAACGTTCACAAGAACTGGTACGAGGGCGGTTTGTGAATTGTTAGCCGGGAATCCCATGAACTATGTCTTTCTGGCCGCGGCTTTCTTTGCTTTCCACTTGCTGATGGAGTACTTGGTCGACCACTTGTCGATCCAGAAATCTTTCTTCATCTCGGCCGCTGTATCTCTTGGCGCTCGTGCGAGCAGGGCCGAGGGGCCTTGTGTTTTCCTGCTTCCGAGCGCCAGGTCCCTCACCCTACCCGGGCGCTAAGGACAGCGCGCCCTCGCTGACGTGGTTCGGAATAACGGCCTACTTACTTGCTGCTGAGGCCATCCATCAGTTCGACGAGCCAGCGTAAGCTCTCCGCGTTGATGTCTCGCACGCCGTCCGCGCTGACTGCTTGAGCCGTGACCAACGATTGTTCCAATATTCTCCGGCCAGATCGGGTCAGTGCCGCGTAGCCCACGCGGGCGTCATGGACGTCTCGCTCCCGCGTGACCAAGCCGATCTTCTCCAACGGGATCAGAGCTCGTGTAACTGCAGAGGCGGTCAGCCCCAGCGTCTCGGCGAGGTCCACCCGCCGCAATTTGCCTTGCGGTGCGCGGCCAAGTTGGAGCAGGAGTGCAAAATCGCCAAAACTGAGCCCGTGCAGCGTGCCCAGGTGTCCATCCAACCGGCGGGACAGGGCGGCGCTGGCTTTGGCCAGACCTATGCAGAAGTCCAGGGAAGGCGAAGTCGATAGTTGCAAAGTGCTTGATATATCATGCATATTGCAAATATATTGAACCGCATTCTTCTTGTCAAGACGTTCGAGGCTGCTGGTACGTTCTTCGCAACGGTGTGCGCGGATAGAGTGGTGCAAGAGTGAAACGGTATAGGGGCATCGACCACCGGTTGCTCAATGCGTTTGAGCTGATGAAATCGATGATCGAGGCTGGGAGCCGGGCGGAGTCCGCTTTGGGGGGGCCGGTTTGAAGCCCAAATTGTCTTTGGTCAAGAAGTGCGTCCACCCGGGCGGCAAAAAGGTTCTGGTGCCCGCGCAGCGCAGGGCGCTCAAGCAGATTGAGTTCGTGCAAAAGTTGATCGCCGCACGCCTGGCAGGGGACATCCATGGTCGTGCCCACTGTCCTGATTTGTCCCTCAATGTCGAGCCGTTTCTGCTTCACCGGAAGTACATCGGCTTGCGTGCAACCGTGTGTGCGGTTGAGGAACAAACTTGGGTAACTACCCTGGTTGACAGGCGAGCATCAGGCCATATAATCGCCCTAAAGCGTTTCCAGCGTCGGGTGGTTCCCACGAAATCAAGATCGTGGGGTCGAAGCCGTGGCGCGGCTTTTCTGCTGAAAAAAAGAGCAAGACAAGAAGAAAGCTGCACAGCGATACAGCCAAGAATCTAGGAAACGCTGGAAATGCTATTAGCTGCGATGTCACGTTCTGCCAAGATTCAATCCATTATCGAAGAGACGGTTTCGGAAACCTTCGAATCGATTCTACCTGGGCTGCGCGCCGAGATTGTCCGGCGGGCGTCTGAAGAGTTGGAATCTCTAGAACCGGCCGAGGGCCACACGCCTACCGATTTGCTGAGGGCCGCGGTGGTGGCGATTCAGGAATCGGCTGCACAGGCTGAAATACTCAAGCGCTTGCTGGAAGGCTCTGCCCGATTCTGCGGCCGATGTGCCTTGTTTGTCGCCAAGGGTGTCTCTGTCAACGGATGGCAGGGCATCGGCTTCGCCGACAACGATCTAATCAGAACGCTCAGCCTCAACGCTTCGAATGACCTAATCGCCCGCGCCTTGCAGGGACGCATTCCCGTAACAGGCGCTCCCGCCGAGTTTGACGGCGCGTTTTTGACCTTGGCCGGGGCTCCGGCTGAAGATCACTGCCTGGTTCTGCCGCTCGTGGTCAAAGAAAAGGTCGCCGCGATTATCTATGCCGACGCCGGAGATAATCTCGACATTGTGGTCGATCGTTCTGCTCTAACCCTTCTATGCCAGGTGACTGCATTGTGGCTGGAACTTACGGCTCTGCGCAGGGTAGGCGTAGGCGCCGGGCTTGAGGAATCGAACGCGGCCGTGACGCAGCCTGTGGCTCCTCCCGCGGTGGTTGTGTCCCAACCCCACCAGGCGCCTGTAGCGCAATCCGTATCCATGCCTCCCGCCCATTCTGCGGCGGTGGCGGTGGCGGCTCCCGCTCCAGCCATTGAAGAAGACGAGGGAACCAGAAAGGCCCGCCGGTTCGCCAAGTTGCTGGTGGATGAAATCAAGCTCTATAACCAGAATAAAGTCGCGGAAGGCAGGCAAAACCGCGACCTCTATGATCGTCTCAGAGAAGACATCGAAAAAAGCCGCTCCACGTTCGACAAGCGGCATGGTGAAATCGTTGGTTCCGGCATCTACTTTAATCAGGAATTGATCCGCGTTTTGGCGGATAATGATGTTTCGCTCATGGGCGGTAATTTTCCGCGTTAGGTTTTGTGGCTTTAAATTTTTCTCCGTTTAGCTTTGTTCGTTTTAGCTTGGTAAAGATTGGTTCCGTGGTAGCTCGACGTTTCTCTTTCGTTATCTTCCTGCTCGCGATTGCATGCGTTGCTCCTTTGCCCTCGCAAGGTGTGCCGCAAGCTCAAAGTAAATCGCGCTCGCAAGCTTCCGCGCGCACGCGGCGGTTGCAGCATATCAATCGCGCCTTTGTTGCGTCGACCGACTTGAAGCCGATGGCGCAGCAGCTTCTGCAAAACCGCACACCGCAGGCGTATGCCGGTGTGCAGGCGTATGCCCGCAAGCATCAGGCGGACGATGCGGGACCGCTAGCCCATCTGGTTTTGGGATATGCTCACAACCTCGATAAAGACTATGCCAAGGCTCTAGAGGACTGGCGGTTCGCAAGCGCGCTTTCGCCCGCGTTAGGCGACTATCTCGACTATCTTCGCGCCAATGCCTACCAGGAGCTGCAAAACAGCGCCTCCGTGATCAAGACTCTTGAGGGATTCGAGCAGAAATATCCGGATTCAATTCTTGTCCACGATGTAGCCATGCTCTACGGCTCCGCACTTTCTGCCAATGGCCAGCCGGAGATAGCGGCAACCTGGTTCGAGAAACATCGCGAACCGGCCCAGGCGGACATTGAATTGGCCCTTGGCCGGGCCTACGTTGGCGCCGGCAATAAGGTGAAAGCGGCGGATATCTTTCGCCGGCTCTACTTCAGCTTTCCGGTGAGGCCCGAAGCCGACGCTGCCGCCGTGGAACTGCAATCGCTTGGAGAAGCGCCGCCTCGCGGAAGCTTTGACGAACGCCGCACCCGCGCCGAATTGCTGCTCAAGGAGAAACGGTATTCGCAGGCCGCGAATGAGTTGAGCCCGCTTGTGGAACTGGCCTCGACTGCCGCTCTAGGCGAACTCCAATCGGATTTTGCCACCGCTCTCTACCACGAGCGTAGACGCGAAGATGCCCAGCATCTCTTCGAAAGCCTGTCGCAGGCTCCCACAGCTTCGGCGGAAACCAAGGCCGAGGCGCTCTATTTTCTTGCCGAGATAGCCCGGGATAAGGACGACCGCGACCGCCATGCCGCATTGATTAGCCAGATCCGCAGTACCGCGCCGCAAAGCGTCTGGTTCCAGCGCGCCCTGCTTTCCGCCGGCAACATGTATCTGCTGCGGAAGGATTTTGAGGCTTCGCTGCGTTTCTATTCGGAGCTTTATCAGAGCGATCGCAACGGGCAATTTGCGGCCTACGCCCACTGGAAAGCCGCGTGGCTGAGCTATCGTCTGCGTAAAAAAGACGATGCGCGCAAGCTTTTTGAAGAGCAGGTGAGCCTCTATCCCGGTTCCACGGAGGTATCGGCAGCCATTTATTGGCGTGGCCGCCTGGCGGAGTCCGAGAGCGATCAGCCCCTGGCTCGCGCCTACTACCAGAAGCTTTCCGACAACTACCGTTATTACTACTATGCCAATCTTGCGCGCGAGCGCCTGATCAGGATTGGCGTTGAAAATGTGGGCGATCCCGCCGTACTGGATCGGCTGCCGCGCCCGCCTTCTGTGGTTCGGAATTGGGAGACGCCTGCCGGAAATCTTCGTACACAAAAGGCGCAGCTTCTTGCCAACGCGGCTCTCTACGACTTTGCCGTGAAAGAACTACAGGCGGCCGGAGGCAATGGATCTTCCTGGCAGGCGAAGTCCGCTGCACAAATCTATGCCGAGGCGGGCGATTACCGGCGTGCTATCGAGACGCTCAAGCGCGCGGTTCCTTCTTACTTTTCGGCGAATCTCACGCAACTCCCTCGTCCGATTTGGGAGACTCTGTTCCCTCGTCCGTATTGGGTGGACTTACAGAGATATTCCACGGCCCATCAACTCGATCCCTATCTTGTGGCTTCTCTGATCAGGCAGGAGTCGGAATTCAGTGCCGTGGCGATCTCCCGCGCAAATGCCATGGGCCTCATGCAAATCTTGCCTACGGTTGGCAAGAAGCTTGCCAGAGAAGAGAAGATTCATAGCTTTTCCTCGGACGCCCTTCTTACACCTTCGATCAATCTTCAGCTAGGCACCCGCTATTTCAAGCAGATTGTGGAGCGTTACGATGGTCAGGTTGAGTACGCATTGGCCGCCTATAACGCCGGTGAGGATCGTGTAAAAGACTGGCGGAGCAGCGGCGATTACCAGGATGTGGAAGAGTTTGTCGAATCGATCCCCTTTACCGAGACCCGCGAATACGTCCAGGCGATTATGAGGAATGCGGTGCTCTATCGGTTGCTCTACGCAAAGTCCAGCACGCAGACGGCGCAGACCACGAAGAATCTCAGGTAACGGACCGCAGTCAAACCCGCCCCTGCTTTACAAATTGAGGCGAGTTGCGCCCGTCCACGCCGCTTTTTTTTCATACCGGCGATTCAATATGCTCAATTTTGGCCTCAAGCCGCCTTCATCTTCAGATTCAAGACTTCTGAAGTCTGTGCCAGAATCACTTTGTTCTAAAATATCAGCCGGTTATTTTCAGTATGGCCGACACACCAAAAACCAGATTTGAACTCTCCGTGGAACTCACAAAAGCCCTGGCTTGGCCAATTCTTATTCTCATTATTTTGGCTGTCTTCTGGACGCCTCTGCATGATCTTGTAACGCTCGCTCCCACCTTGCTTGGCCACTCGGAATCCATCACCATAGCTGGCGTCTCGATCAAATTGGGGCAGCGGTTAAGTAGTCAGGCTTCGCCCGAGGTGAAAAAGGAACTCGCGGCCATGTCCCCACATTCGATTGACGTGCTTTTAAGCCACACGAGTTCAGCATATTGGAGCTCAGATCCATCCTACGCAAAATCAGAACATGCCCAACTGGCGCAAGCAGGTTTAGTCAAGGAGCTTTCGAGCGATGATCTGCGCCGAAGCTACCCAGATAAGAATTACACCTATGGCATTCAGTTGACTGAGCAAGGACAGGAAGTTCGCAAATTTCTAATCGCTTTAATATCTGAGTTCGCCAGCCAACTCCAGGAGAGCCAACCTGCAACCAAACAAACCCTTTAAATTTCTCCCGGCTCCAATCGTGTAGCATTCAGGCGGACTACTGCACTCGCTGTTCAAAAAGTTTTGCGGCTCTTCTGTTACGAAGAGCCGCACACAAATATATCCACAGGATGTAGCAATTGCCCGTTACGGCAGAAGACAGCCTGCTATTGAGGATTCTTCCCTTGGCCTACCGATGCGGTGGCTCCCGTAGCGGGTTGATCGGTCTGTTTCTTGTCGTCTTTCTTATCATCCTGCTTTTTTGAATCCTGCGTCTGATCGTCGGGCTGAATAGTTGGAGGAGGTGGAGGCATCTGGTTCCACGAAGTCTTCTTGTCGTGCTTCACCACTTGCCAGATCGCCGTTGCGCCGCCGCCGCCCAGGGCTCCCGCCGCCGCGCCGTTGCCGCAATCGCAGATCGTCCAGCCGATGCCAGTGCCTAGAACGGCGTTCGATCCGATCATGGCCATATTGTGATAGCTGCCGAACGTGGTGCGATGCCCGTAAAGGTACCATGTGCTCATGGCCCCGCCGCCGATCGTTGCCAGCTTAGCCGTTTTTAAGCCGCCGCCCAGAAGGAAGCCCAGGCCCGCCCCGGCAGCGGCGCCGCCCAGAACCGAGAGGACGTATCGGTTGTGTTTCGGATTGAGTCCCTTCACGTCGTTCTTGTTGGGAGTGCGCTCCTGCGCCAAAGAGGTTGAGGCCAGCGTAAACAACAGGCCAAGACAAACTAGAAGTACGACCAATCGATTGAGTCTCATACAGAACCGCTCCGACTCCGAGTCCAGCCTCGGCAATTTCACCATTTGTCGAATTGGATGGAGCGATTCTTCGGCGAGATGTTCTGGAAGACTTCAGGCGGGAAAAGGCGCGGGTGATTTCTACTGTGTCCTATCTACTGGAAAATGCCGCAGGGAAATGCGCAAACGAAAATGTCGCCGAGGCAGAAGGCTGATGTGCCAATGGATGATGCGCGAATGGCTGAAGTGCGAATGGTGGTGTGCGAATAGATGATTTGTCGAGCGTTTGTATCCTGGCACGCTGACAGGAATTGGGCCGACAGGAATTGAAAAGATCAAAAGATCAGAAGATCAGTGGAGGTCTGACTGTTGGGTGCTTTCTCGACTGAAGACTATCGAGTGCCAAAAGAGCTTTTTAAGCCATCGTAATGCGCACCTCTGTGCCCTCTAGCCTTTTCCTCTGTGTCCTCTGTGGTAGCGCCGCAGGCTGGGTTTTGTTTACCGATTACGAACTGACGGCTTTCTCTTCCTGTGGAGCCAGGAAGATCTCGCTTAGGAGCAGAAGCGCTCCAATCACGATGGCGCTGTCCGCCACATTAAAGGCCGGCCAATGGTGGGAGCCGACATAGAAATCCAAAAAGTCGATCACTCGACCACTCACGATGCGGTCCCATAGATTCCCCAGAGCGCCGCCAAAAACAAGGGAAAGCGCGACTGCTGTAGGATTCAAGGCGTTGCCGTTCTTCCAAAGCAAAGCCGATACCACTCCGAGCGCCGCCACGGAGAACATGATCAGCATTGCCACTTTCCACTCGGAGGGAGAATCGGAGAAGAGTCCAAAGGCCGCTCCCTGGTTTTGCACGTGGGTCAATCGGAAGAGACCGGGAACCACGTCGACGCCGTCGTGCAGGGCGATTCTCTGTGCCACCATCCATTTGGTGAATCTGTCCAGCACCACCACAAGGGAGGCGATCAGGATGTGATACTTCCGCATATTCACGCTGGCTTATTCCTGCTCAATCTCATTCAAGGACGCCAAGCATCGTTCGCAAACCATGGGATAGCGATCGCTTTCCCCAACGTGCACCGAATAATTCCAGCACCGTTCGCACTTCTTACCTGGGGCCCTGCTTACTTCTACGTGCAACGGCGTGTTTCCGTTCCCGCCGGACGCGCGTTCCACTGCCACACCGGAGACAATCAGCAAAAACCGCAGATCGTCGCGGTAGCGTTCTAACAGTTTATACAAAATCTCGGGCGCATGGATGGTTACCACAGATTCTAAGGCGCTGCCGATTACCTTGTCCCGGCGTACCACCTCCAGAGCCTTCAGGGCCTCGTCCCGGACCCCCATCAGTGCGTCAAAGTCGGCGCGGAGCGCCTTGGCCTGCTCCGGATCGCCCACAACCCCTGTAATGTCCTCAGCCTTGGGAAAATGGGCCAAGTGAACGCTCTCCGTTCGTCCTGGGACTTTGGGGAGAAACGACCAAACCTCTTCGGCTGTAAATGACATGATGGGAGCCACCAGCCTAACCAGAGCTTCGCCGATCCGCCAGGCGGCGGTCTGCGCGGAGCGCCTCGCCTTCGACTTCGGCGCGGATGTATACAGGCGGTCCTTCAGAACGTCGAAATAGACGGCGCTCAGGTCGACCGTGCAAAACTCGTTGAGCCGATGGTAGATCTTGTGAAATTCAAAGCTGTCGTACCAGCCGCGCACCTCTTCGCTCACTTCAGCCATACGCAAAAGCATGTATCGGTCGAGCGCCGCCATCTCGTCGAATTTCACGCTGTGTTGCTCAGGCACGAACCCGTCCAGGTTGCCCAGCACATAACGGAAGGTGTTACGCAACTTTCGATAGTTTTCCGCAACCCGCTGCATGAGATCTTCCGAAACTCGCACGTCCTCACGGAAATCGACCGAAGCTACCCACAGCCGAACGATCTCGCCTCCCAGCCTGTTGGCGATCTCCACCGGGTCTACTCCGTTGCCGAGAGACTTCGACATCGCCCGTCCCTGGGGATCGAGCACCCAGCCATTGGTGGCAACGCCCCGGTAAGGAGCATGGCTGCGCGTGCCGATGGCGCAGAGCAGGGAAGAGTGAAACCACCCTCTGTACTGATCGCCGCCTTCCAGGTAAAGATCGGCTGGCCACGGCATATCCGGCTCGGTTCCCAGCACAGCCGCATGGCTCGATCCTGACTCAAACCACACGTCGATGATGTCCATCTCCTTCTGAAACGTTTTGCCGCTGCAGCTCGCGCAGGCCGTTCCAGCCGGTAGGATCTCTTCTACATTGCGCTTGTACCAGGAGTCGGCGCCTTCTCGCGCAAACAGTTGAACCACGGCGGCGTTGGCCTCTTTGGAAATCAGCAGCTTGCCGCACCCTTCGCAGAAGAAGACGGCAATCGGTACTCCCCATATCCTCTGCCTTGAGATGCACCAGTCGGGGCGGGTGGCGATCATGTTCGTGATGCGCTCTTCACCCCAGGGCGGGTCCCATTTCACGCGCTTGATCTCGTCCAGGGCCCGCTGCCGCAGCGTGCTGCCATCCATGGCTGCTTCCATGGAGATGAACCACTGCTCCGTCGCCCGGAAAATCACAGGATTGTGGCAGCGCCAGCAGTGGGGATAGGAATGTTCGATCTTCTCCGATCCCATCAGGACGCCCCGCGCAGCCAGCAGCGCAACGATCGATGCGTTGGCATCGAAGACTCGTTTGCCGTCGTACTCGGGCAGGCCATTCCGCAGGGTTCCCGATTCATCGACATTGCACGTTTGGTCGAGCTTATATTTTGCGCCTGTATAAAAATCGTCCGCGCCGTGAGAGGGAGCCGTATGGACAGCGCCCGTTCCCTGTTCGGTGGTTACGTAATCGGCGAGTACGCTGAGAATGCTGCGCTCCAGGAAAGGATGCGCAAACGTGGCATATTCCAGCTTCCGTCCTGGGAAGCGGGTAACCTCGGTCGCTCCCTCCAGCTTGCACTTTTCGATGGTCTGCTTGGCCAGCGCGTCTGCAACGATATAAACCTCGCCCTGGTGCTCCAGGGCTACGTATTCCAGGTCGGGATGGAATGCCACCGCCATGGACGCCGGCAGCGTCCAAGGAGTCGTGGTCCAGATGATGGTTGAGACCTTCTTCCCCGCAAGCTTGGCGTCGACCTTTTCCGGAGCGCTCGTCATGCGGTACTTCACCCAAACGCTCGGGCTGGTGTGTTGCGCGTACTCCACCTCAGCCTCCGCCAGAGCAGTTTTGTCGAAGATGCACCAGTAGACCGGCTTAAGGCCCTTGTAGATGGCCCCTTTCTCCAGAAAATCGAACAGAATGCGCGCAATCACCGATTCGTATTCCGGCTCCATCGTGGAATACGGCTTTTCAAAACGGCCAAACACCCCAAGGCGCTTGAATTGCTCGCGCTGCATGTTCAAGAACTTCTGGGCGTACTCGCGGCACGCCTGCCGGACTTCCATCGGCTGCATGGCCAGCTTCTTGCGCCCGAGCGACTCGTCCACTTTGATCTCGATCGGCAGGCCATGGCAGTCCCAGCCGGGCACATAGGGCGAATCGAAGCCCGACATGGTCTTCGATTTCACGACGAAATCCTTCAGCGACTTGTTCAGCGCGTGGCCCTCGTGGATAGAGCCGTTGGCGTAGGGCGGCCCGTCGTGCAGAACGTAGCTAGGGGCGCCGCGCCGCGCCTCCCGAATCTTTCCGTAAATCCCGATCTTCTCCCAGAGTTCCAGCCACTTGGGCTCGTTCTTCGGCAGATTCGCCTTCATAGGAAATTCGGTCTTCGGCAGATTCAGGGTTGTTTTCAGTTCGAGCGGCGCTCGCATCGTTTCTCCGGGTTTTCTTAGGTAAACCCCCATTATAAACAGCGCCGCATCCCTCACTCCACCAGCGCGGCCCCTAGCACAGATGCATCCTAAGCACAGACGCATCCTAAGCGCAGATGCATCCTAATTAGGAGCGTATTGGCTTCGTAATACGCGCAAGGTCGATTGCTGGTGTGCTGTAAAGGCGTTGCCGGTCTATCGAAAGACAAAGCCGCACAGCAATGAGTACGGCAGTTTTCAAGCACGGCAGGTCAAAGCACGGCATCTAAAAGTGCAGCAGTTTAAAGAAGCGTTAAAAACGCGATTACCAATGATTTTCGTCTTTCAAAATAAGGTGCAACGTGAAGATTTGTTGCGTGTGTCGCAGGCGTTTCCAGCAGAAACTTTCTCCCGCCAAAAAAGCAACTTACACCCCCACGCACTTCATCTCTAAAGAGTAAACAGAATGAGGCTCGGGTCGAACCAATGGCGAACCATGTTTTAGTTCCTCCTCCTAGAGAGGACCGCTCCGTTGCCCCCCCGGTGTTGAATCTTCTGCCTCCGGTGGAAGAGCCCATGTGGAAGTCGCTCTTTCAGAACGTGAAAGATGCGCTCTTTCCCGAAAAGCTGCCTCCTTTAAAGCTCACGTCCAGGCCGGTTGCAGTGCGTGAGATATGGAGTAACAGCAACCATCGCCAAGCTGCGGCCGGCTCGCTGACTGTGCACGGGCTCATGCTCGCGGCCATTATTGCCGCAACGATCCTGGGAGCGCGCGGCGTAAAGACCCTTGCCACGAAGGAACATGTCACGCTGATTGCGCCTCCGCTTACCGACTACCAACCGGTGATGACTCCGCACAAAGCGGTCAAAGCTCTGGCAGGCGGCGGTGGCGGCGGCGAGCATGCCAAGATCTTTGAGAGTAAAGGTCACCTGCCCAAGATAGCCCCGCAGCAGATTACCCCTCCCACCGTTGAGATTCGTAATGAGAAACCCAAGCTGGCGGTTGAGGCGACGGTGGTGGCTCCGCCAAACGTGAAGCTTCCGGATGCTCCCAATATGCCGAATCTCGGCAACCCGATGTCGGCGCGCATCAGCGGCCCTGCTTCCAATGGGCCCGGCTCTGGCGGGGGAATCGGTAGCGGTTCAAGCAACGGTGTCGGCTCTGGAACAGGCCCCGGACACGGCCCTGGAGAGGGTGGCGGCTTCGGTGGCGGCATCTATAAAGTGGGCGAGTTGGGAGTTACCGCTCCTACGCCGAAGTTCACCCCGGACCCCGATTATTCGGAAGAGGCCCGTAAGGCCAAGTTTCAGGGTACTGTGACTCTGGCTGCCATCATCGGTCCCGACGGTCGTCCGCGGAACATCCGCGTGCTTCGCAGCCTTGGTATGGGGCTGGATGAAAAGGCTCTGGAAAAGGTGCGGACCTGGCTCTTTGAGCCCGGTAAGCGAAACGGCCAAGCCGTTGCGGTCGCCATGAACATCGAAGTCGATTTCCACCTGTATTGATCACGACTTTTCGTCGTGCGCACAAAAGGAGGGGGAGGCGAACCTGCCTCTTCCTTTTTTTATTTTTAGAGGAGCAGGCTCACGGCTGGCAGGTTGCTTTTAGCCTGATGCGGCACCGCATTCAAGCCTCGTGGATCATTGCGGTTTCGCTTCTGCGGGTGCGTCCTTTTGCAGCTCTTCGAGCCGTATGCGCACATTCGTATACTCGGGTTCAAGCGCAAGAGCCTTCTTGTAAGCCTCTATGGCTTTTTCCGGCTGGTTGGAGGCATCGTAGCTGAAGCCAAGCAACGCAAAGCCTTGGGCATCTTCCGGGTGTGCATCGTTGTAGGGTGTCAGAATCCGAATGGCGGTAGGAAAGTCGCCGTTTCTAAGGGCGCGGCTCGCCGCCTTGACTTCCTGGCTTTCTTGCCTTGGACCTAACCCCAGAGCGGCGTTTCGCTGGGCAAGCTGTTGCCCGCCGACAGCCATAAGCAATGCGGTAATTGCGAGGGTCAATCCTTGGATGGTTCTATTCGCGGCGTGGGATTGCGAGAGGGACGTTGCCAGGGGCAAGCCGATGATCGCACCTGAAATCAGCCCGCCCAGGTGACACATGTTATCGATGTTGCTAAACGCTCCGAATCCGAAACCGCCAGAAAAGCCGAGAAACAGATTCATGCCGATGAAGAAGATCATTCTGCTGATGATCGATGACCTTTCTCCGCTCGATATGGAGAAATGCCCAAACTGCACGCCTACAAGAACCGCGCCCGCAATTCCGAATATCGCTCCAGAAGCCCCTGCCTCTCCCGTCTGAGCGTTGTGCGCGATGCTCAACAGACTTCCGCCCACTCCCGTCAGTAAATAAATGGCGGCCGTCGCCCATCGTCCAAAGAGCCGCTCCGAAAGCTGTCCCAAGCTCCAGAGACACCACATGTTGAAACTGATGTGCAGGATGTCGATATGCAGAAACCCGGCGGTGACCAGTCGCCAGTACTCACCGCCCATGGTCCATGGACCGTAATTCACCATCAATCGGAACAGCGAGGAGGGACCAGAAGCAAGCAAACTGCCGCCGGTAAAAAGGGTTCCGATATAGACTGCGAGATTGATCGCAAGCAGCGCAGTGGTGACGGGAAAATCGGACATGGCACCCGTGCGAATGCCGCGGCTCGCTCGCGAAACTGCTATATTGGCGCAGTTATCGCAATAAACCGGAGCGATGCCTTCTTCGTTGACAGGAACGGGATTACCGCATTTTACGCAATTCGGCATGTGCAAGTTTGTCTACAGAATTGATCATACTTGAGTCCGCCGGATTTGATAAATAGAGCCTCTAGCTTCGTACAGCCGGTTGCAGCACGATTTCGGAACATATCTGTCCCACTGTTTCGAGACCATCCGGGTGAAGGCCGCTCGCATCGGCGCTAGGTCTAAGGGACGGCGGGGGATAATCGCAGTAATGGCGGCATTTCGGTCCAGCATATTACTCGTCTTTTGGTAACTGACTGGCGCGGTTCTTTTCTTGTTCAGCTTCAGCCGTCTTGCCTTCCAACTCCAAAACGTCAGCCAATTGTTCGTGGATACTGCGATCCTTGTCGTTCAGCTTGAGGGATTTGCGCAGGGCATCTTCCGCTTGGGCGTAGCGGCCTAAATTCTTCAGTGCTTGTCCGTAGTATCCGAGTATTTGAGCGTCGCCTTCGTTCGAAGAGATGGCTCGTTGCAGAAGGTCTGCGGCTTGGGAGTTCTTTCCTTGCTCCATGTAAATGAGGGAAAGGTTCACCTGAGCTGGGAAAGAGTTCGGATTGAGTACAAGGCATCGCTCGTACTCTCGGCCGGCTTCGTCATATCGTTTCGCCTGGTGCAGGGCAATGGCAAGGTTGAGGTGTCCGGAAGAATCATCCGGCTTGGCGGCCACGTATTTTTGAAAATGTTGAATGGCGTTGGCATAGTCGCTTTTTTGCAGTGCTGCACGTCCCGCTCCCCAGTCCGCTGCATAACCTTTAGCCTTCAATAAAGGGATGAACAAAAGTGCCAGAGATATCAGGACTCCCGCGAGTGCGAGCCGGTACCCGGAAGAGCGCTCTTCCAGCGAGCGTGCTTGAGGCGAAGCGCCGATGGACCGTGCAAATAAGAATCCCAGTACCAGGCCGGTGATAAAACCACCCAGATGGGCCATATTGTCGATCCCTGCCGTTAAGCCGATAACGAGATTAAGGAAGGCAATCCTGACTAGCCATGAAAGCAGTTGCTTGCGCTGCTGGTTGGGCAGTCCCAGCTTGCCAAAGTAGAGGAGTGTTGTAAGTAGTCCAATAAAGCCAAAGAGTGCTCCCGATGCGCCGGCACTCACCCTCATTGGATTCCAGGCCAGGCTTAGCATGGAAGCGCCTATTCCGGTTACCAGGTACGCTCCGAGTGTCGTGAAGCCTCCGATCAGCTTTTGCACCAGGCGTCCCACGTTAAATAGCGAGTACATGTTGACGGCTAGGTGGAGGATGCCGATATGAAGAAATGCCGACGTGACGGTCCGCCAATATTGTCCCCCGAGTGTGCTGGGGCCATAATCGGCTCCCCATCGGATCAATTGCTCCTGAGTCGGTTGGATGGGTGAAATTCCTGAAGCCGTCATTGCGACAAAAACGGCGATATTGATTCCGAGTAACAGATTGGTTGCCGTGACCTTGGTGGCCGTTGGCGGGGCGATGTCGAGCGGTTTTTCGCTGGTCGGCGCAGGCTGCTGGGACCGGCATTCCCGGCAATACTCATTCAGTTCACCCAGAGTTAGAGAGGGTAGTTCTTTTCCGCATTGTCTGCAGGTGGCCAAGGTCCGATTCTCCCGAAAGGTATAGACGCCTACTATAACAGTGGGTATCATCGTTCAAAATCAGAGAAAAGTTGGTAAGGAAACGAACGATAAGGGGCGCTGCGAATGCGCATTTACAAAATTTCCGAGGAGAAGGGTAAAGTCGAACGGGATGCGACCGTGCGTCGCACTGTGTATCTGACATCCGGAATCCTCTTGATTAGTGTTCTGTATGTTGTCCTGTCCGAAGCCCGGAAAGGTCCATTGAATCTCCCGTTCCTCATGGTTTCGGCTCTTTTCGTGGCGTTTGTTGTGCTTCTAAGCGCTCGGCGCGTGAACAAACTAGTCGACGACGCCTATGCCTCCTTCGCTCTAACCGTGGATGGAGACTCAATTCATAAGGTCCAAAAGAACACACCCGATGTCGTACTCCGGCGCTCTGAGATTGAGCGGATCGAGGAGCTTCAGGGCAAAGGCTTCAAGATCTGCACGGGCGAGAGGTTGCGCATGATCTGGGTGCCGTGCGAGCTTGAGGATTACGAGCAACTCAAATCGGAACTTATGTCTGGCGGTGCAATCGCGCTTGTTGGTAAAACGCACGCGTGGGGAAAGACTTATGCAGGGCTTGCCGCCTATCTGGCTTTGTTCTTCACGCAGCTTGTCTCGTCCAATCGTTTTGTGATCGCTCCCGCGGCTCTTGGCAGCTCAGGATATCTGTTCTTTGCGCTCTTCCGGAACTATCGCAATCCCAACTTGACCGCCAGGGGGAGAAGGTCGATGTTTTGGGCCGCCTTGGTTGGCGTCGCTATGCTGATTCGAGCCGTTGTGATCTGGTTTTCCTGAATGAGGCGGGCGTCTTCTGGAGGCTTCGAGGTATTTGGGAACCATCCAAAGAGTTGGCCAAGAAGATTCGATAGAAGGGCTAGAAATAAGTGTCCCGGGAGGGTGCTGAAAATAAAGACGAAAAAATTTGGCAGAAGTTCCTCACGAGGTCGCTCGGTAGGGTCTTGGAGAGAATCCTGAGGTGGTGTCCGTTGGTGGCTCCTGGGGAAGAGGTTCTTGTCCCGCCGAATTAGATATAATCCCGGCGCATTTTCAGAAATCACAGCAAGGAGTTAGACCTCATGCTCGAGAAGAACGTTAGAAAAGCTGCAATTTGTTGCCTTATTCTCACCTTGGTTTCTCCCAGCCTCATCAGAAACACGGCTCGTGCCACAGCTACAACGGCGCCCGATTTTACTCTTGCGTTGTCGCAGTCCGGGTTGGTCCAGCTCAAGGAAGATCACGGCTTCATATTGGACGCAACCATTACGGCTCTAAACGGATTTAATGGCACCGTCACGGTCACGGTCAGCGGCTTGCCCCCTGGTGTCACAGTCCTGCTAAGCGACAGCAATTCAACAGTCACCGGATCGGGTACGGCTGAGCTTGAGATTCACAGCAATATGGCCGAGGCCAAATTAGGAGTAATTACGAACGTGGTGGTTACCGCGACCAGCGGGAGTTTGTCCCATACAGCTGGTTTTCAGATGAAAGTAATCGGGGGATGAGATTGCTTTTCAAACATGATGTTTTTTGGGCGCTAAGCTAAAAAAATCCACGCTTGAACCATGAGACCAATGAGTATGTCCCGGCATGGCTCAGACGCTGTTGGCGGCTCTGAAATCGTCGCTGGCAAAGTTAGTGGCCATGTCCGGGACCGCTGGACCCACGCTGAACTTCTGAGCTTCGTAGCTGAGATGGTGAAGTCCTACCCCTGAGTTAACTCCATGTGGTTCTGGATAACTTCAACATCCATCAACTTCCGCCAGCCGCCTGGATTGCCCAAATCGATAATCACGCTGCTCAAAGTGGTGCAAAGACCTGCCATCGATCCGGCTTCTGAGTCCCCCCCGAGTACGTCAATCGAGGACTTCTAATACCAGGTCGGATAAACTGGAGCGAATATGGGCCGCACCGTCTTCGTCCTCCATTCCGCACTTGCTCCGAATGCAGTTGCTGACGCTCTGCTAAGTTCAATGGACGAAGAACAATGGACGCTGTTTTCCATGTCTGGCTACCGGGGCAACCGCCCGGTGCTGGGCGAGGTTAGCCAGAAAACATTCAGACTGAGGAAGCGGATCAACCATCGCAATGACTTCGCCAGGCAATTCTACGGTCGATTTGAGCCTGAGCCAGGCGGGACGAGAATCGAAGGCCACTTCGATACCCCGGGTTTGAGCAAGTACTTCATGCGTATTTGGCTCGCCTTCGCTGTCTTGATTGGCGTACCGATTTTTATTCAAACAGCGATCGCTATAGTTGGTGGCAGCCACTCCGCGAGCGATAACGAATGGATCGGATTAGTAGTGCCTCCGGTTCTAGTGCTTTTCGGAATTGCGCTGCCGAAAATCGGACGGTTGCTCGGGAAAGGGGACGAACATTTTATCGTAGAGCATTTGCAAAACACGCTTGCCGCACGCATTGAGGTGCAGGAGCGATGATTTACGAGCGATGATTTACGAGCTATGATCGCGGATAAAGCCGCACGACGGATGGGTATCGAAACGTCGCCATTGTGCTCATATACTGCAACGCGAGCGCGGTTGATGACCGCCCGCAAAAGATCTCGGCTCTTGGAAACTGCCATCCTTCTTCTACCCTTGCTTTTCCGGACCGCCATTCAATGCGGTAATGGCGGACACCATTGCTCCTTGCAATCGCCTTCCTGAGATGGGTGTTTCTACCTCTGGGTCTGGTGTGGTGCGTGGCACCTCCGGAGCTTTGGCTAAAGGTACCCATTACAATGAATAGACTGAATTGACCTGAATGAATTACCTCAAGCAGCAGAGATACCTGCGGGAAAGCCGCGTTTATGCCCTTGGCTCAGGCATCATTTTTATATTGTTGGCTTTAGCATGTTGGAGGTTGGGCGCATCAACGTCCGGCGCTTCCATGGTGGTAGCGGCCATGGTGACCGGAGCTTTGGTTGTGTGCCTCTGGTATTTACCCAACTATTTGCATCTTACGGTCGATCCGCAGCGGCAGGCGCGTTGGGCGGTGAAGGTGCGATGGCGGATCGTTGCCGCTGTCCTTATATTGGGTATGGTGGCGTCCTCGTCTCGTGCCTCGGCAATTGCCGCCGGAATTGCGTCGGTTTGGCTCCTGCTGTCGACATTGGTGGCGAAGCGAATACTGTCTTCCGCCGTCGCCTGGTTGTGGGTATGCGAGTTTTCGCTCATAGCGGTTCTGGTGGTTGGGCGTTGGCTTAATCCTGGGTTTGGTGGCCTGCTTCTGGCTGCGGCCTCTCACCTGGCGATCGTCGCATCGAAGAGCCGCCCGTTTCGCTGGGCGGGCCTGACTGCTTTTGCCGGCCTCGCCGTTCTCTGGATTTCGCTTTATCATGAAAACAGCGGACCTGCTTTGTATGCGTTGCTTACCGGTTTGATTTTGTTTCCAGGTATGGTTACAGCTTGGCTGGTCCATCGCTCCCAGCGTCAGAACGAAGAAAACAAGGCTGCCGCCATGCGCGAGCTCACTGACTTTACCGGCTACGGGCGCGAAAAGATCGAGCAGTTATGGGCAGTGAGCAATCGGCAGCTCGCGGAAAACTGGCAGCAGGCCGCGATTCCGCCCGACGAAAGCGAGCGCCTGGCGCAATGGTATCGAGACAACTCCGAGCTGTATCTCTTTGCTATCTCCGGTTACAACCTTGAGTACAAACGTATCGTATCCAACCTCAACGTAATGAAATCGGCGACCGGGTCGTGCCTCGACTATGGGGCCGGCAACGGCGAGATTATTCTGGAGCTTGCCCGCCGTGGACATCGGGCGACCTACTATGACGTGGATGGCGTTACGATGAAGTTTGCTCGCTCCCGCGCGGCTCGGCAGAATCTTGCGGTTTCTTTTTGCCTCACCAAGGATGAGCTGGCTGCCGACGCCCAGGGCCGCGGCTTCGATACCATCTTCTCTTTCGATGTTCTCGAGCACCTGCCCGACCTTCCCGGTGAGCTTAACTTCTTGTCTTCGCTCCTGGCTTCTGGAGGTCTTTTGATGTTCGATGTTCCGGCGGGATCCACCAAGGCCCATCCGATGCACCTTAACCACAATCTCAACGTTTTTTCCTTCATGAACGCCAAGCAGCTTCGAGACGAGCGTGGGCTGGCTTTGCGGCTGCCTTTTAAGAAGGAAGAGAAATACGCTTATCGTAAGCTTTAGCCGATTCAGGCCCTAGGCCGTTTTCAGCGTAAGTGAGCCAGGAATCAAGGTCACGACGCGGCTTTTCCGCCCTTTTTCTTCGTTTCTTCATTCAAAAGAAAAGCCGCACGGAAGCATGCAAGTGGGGTGCAGTACCGCTGAAAACGCTAGTAGCCGGTTCGTCCGGCTACGGCGCCGTCGATCTTCCATCAGTATAGGAAAGAGCGTGAAGAAATGCCCTCTCTCTTGTTAAAATTCAATTGTGGAACCCTCTCTTCAAAATCGCAAAATCGAGAAACGTCCTGAGCAAGTCTCGCTAAGTGGTCGCATCCTTTTTCTCACCGAAGATCCGGAATTGATCCGCCGTCAATTGGCCGGCGAGGATCTGCCTTGGGATACAAAAAATCCGCAGAACAATCCCAAGCTGCGCGATGACATCTCCACCGATGAGATTACTCCGGCGCATATCTGCTTCTTTTTCGATGAGACGCTGGGAGAGTTTCCCTATACCGGCTTGAAGTGCGGCGATGAAGTGCCGATCAAACGCGGCGATGTGAAAAAAGGCGGCTTCGTGGCTGCCGTGAGCGGCAAGCGCCGTGGCAAAGGATCGAGCCGCGAGCAGTCGCCTTACGCCGAGCTGTGTGCGGGCATCAAGCTGGTGATTGCCGAGAATATTGAGAGAATCTACAAGCAGAACTGCCAGAACCTTGGCGTCCTGACCTCCACGGATTTCGGTTTGATCGATAGGGTACGCGCCGGGCAGCAGATTCCCCTCAGCGAATTTACGCGTGGCGAAGACGAGATTACGCGCCAGGTAATCGAGCACGGGGGACTATTCCCGTTCAACGTTGGTCGTCTGCAGAAGAAGGTTTTTCTGCCTTCCATTGAGACGGCGAAGCGTCCCATGACGATCTCCGAGAAGATCTTCGCCCGCCATATCTTGAATGAGAAAGGCGAGGTGGGTGTCCCCTCGGTGAAGCCCGGCGATACAGGCTTTGCGCGGACCGATCTCCGCTTTAGCCACGAATACGTGACCCCGATGGCTGCCATTTTCTTTGAGCATTTTGTTGGCAAGGATGCCAAGGTTAACGATGCTTCCAGCATCATTTTCTTCCGCGATCACCTGACGTTCCTCGACGACGTGATTTCGGAAGAGAAAAAGAAAATGGGCCTGCTTGATCTTGCCGGTCAGCTTAAGTTGAAGCAGGAGCAGTTCTCCCAGAAGCAGGGAATACGCCTGCATGGCGAGTTGCGCGACCGCAAAGGTTCCGAAGGTATCTGTCACTCCGTGATCGCAGAGAGCTACGCTCTGCCTGGCCAGCTCAACGTGGGTTCCGATTCGCACACGCCCCATGTGGGGGCCGTAGGATGCGTCGCCTTTGGCATCGGTACAACCGACGTATTCAACTCATGGATCACCAAAGATGTGCGGGTCAAGGTTCCCGAGTCGGTCAAGGTTGTGGTGCGCGGAAAGCGCCATCCCAATGTTACCGCGAAGGATTTCATCCTGCTGTTGTTGAGCATGGACTACATCCGTAGCGGCAAGGCTCTGGCCAAGGTGATGGAGTATTCGGGCGAGGCCATCGAAGAGTTGAGTGTGGATGAACGCGCTACCATGACGAACATGGCGGCTGAGATCGGCGGCTTTACGGGAATCGTTGCGCCTGACCGCAAAACCGTAGATTTCCTCGTAGAGCGCCGTGGCATGCCCCGCGCGGAAGCCGAAAAATTCTGCGAAGGGCTCTATAGCGATCCCGAGGCTCAATATGCGCACGTGATCGAACTCAATGCCGATGAGATCGTACCGATGGTCGCAACCCCAGGAGATCCGGGAAATGGCAAGTTCATTCGCGACCTCAACACGCCCGTTCCTGTCGAAATTGCGTATGGCGGCACCTGCACCGCAGGCAAGAACGCCGATATGGATATGTACGCCCAGGTGCTGTCCGAAGCCCTTCAGCATGGACGTCGTGTGGCTAACTCCTGCAAGTTCTATATTCAGTTCGGCTCTCAGGAAACGCGCGAATACTGCGTGAGCAAAGGCTATCTGGAGATCTTCAAACGCGCCGGTGCCGAGGTAATCGAGCCAAGCTGCGGAGCCTGCATCAATGCGGGGCCCGGAGTTTCCACCCGCCCGGATCAAGTCGTGATTAGCGCGCAGAATCGCAATTTCCCCGGGCGTAGCGGCCCCGGACAGATGTACCTGGCGAGCCCCTATACCGTGGCTGCCAGTGCTGTGGCCGGTTACATTGTGGAATACGAGCCGACTACCCAGCGCGAACTTGTGGAAGCTTGAAACCGAAGTAGAAAGTTGTTTTAGACTTGAACCAATTGATTCCACTTGATGAATTGAGGCTTTTTTTCAGGTGTCCTAAAATCAATGCGAAATCAATCGAAATGAAGAGATGCTGCCCGGAGGAAAGCTGCTGGAAGCTGCCTGGCGCCCTGGGAAGCGAAGCTACAAAAAAAGGAAGCTTTCCACAGATCTCTTTGTCTTTACTGCCGTAATGCTGGTGCTAAAATAACCGGTTAAGCCGTCATCTTAAGAAACTCGTGGAGAATTTAGCTTTATGGCCTATGTAATAGCAGAGCCTTGCATCGGAACGAAAGACGCGGCCTGCGTGGACGCTTGCCCTGTCGATTGCATCCACCCCAAGAAAGACGAGCCTCAATTCGAGGGCGCGAATCAGCTTTTTATAGACCCTGTTGAATGCATCGATTGCGGCGCCTGTGTTCCCGTGTGTCCCGTCTCCGCGATCTTCGCCCTGGATGACCTGCCGGAGAAGTGGAAGACCTACACCGATATTAACGCCAAGCACTTCGGACGCTAACTTTCAAAGCAGGCTCGGGACGCGCATGAATACACTGCGCGTCTTTTGTCTTTTAGGTGGCTGGGTGGGCCTGAAATGCCGAGGCAATCTGAAGCTCTGATCTTGCGCACCTATCCGCTGCATGAAGCGGACTTGCTGGTTACTCTTTTCACTCGCTCGGACGGCAAGATTCGAGGTGTTGCCAAGTCGGCAAAGAGGTCGAAGAGGCGCTTTGGCGGAGCGCTGGAGCCTCTTACGTATGTGGTGGCGCACTGGGAAGATAAGGCGCGGCAGGAACTCTCTCGCCTCGACTCCTGCGACATCCTGGCTTCACCGCTCACGACCGAAATGGCTTATCCGCGTGCGGTTGCGTTGGGCTACGTGGCGGAGTTAATCGATGAGCTGCTGCCCGACCGTGAGCCGAACGACCATATCTTTCGGTTGGCCCTTTCGGTTGTGGGCCATCTGCACGGCGAGCAAATCTGGATGCCGCTCACCTATTTCGATCTATGGATCGTGCGTCTGATTGGCCTGCTTCCCGAGCTTGGACATTGCGTGGTGTGCAATGCCGCGTTGAATGGGAGCCGAGCCTACTTCCATCCGCTGGCGGATGGCCTATTGTGTGCCGACGATAAGCGTCTGGCCAGCACCGAGATTTCCGAGGAGTCCCGCATTGCCGCAGCCGGCATGTTTCGCGCGCCCATCGATTCCTTTGCCGATTCACCCTGGCCGCGCCAGAAGTGTGCTGATCTCCGCAAATTTCTAGGGCAGCGCATCGAGCGGCACATCGAAAAGAAATTGGTCACCGCAGCCATGCTTGACCGGCTAGATTGAAGCGTAACCGAGGCTGGCTCCAACGAAGAAAGATTGCACGGAGAGCATGCAAGCAGCGATACAGCAAACGCTATCAATCCGCGTTCTACCTGTTCTGATACATTAATATTTTTGCCACCCATGCCAAAATCTACCGCACCTACCCTTCAGGAACTGATCTTGCGCCTCCAGCAATTCTGGGCAGCGCGCGGCTGTGTCTTGCAGCAGCCATATGACATTGAAGTTGGAGCGGGAACCATGTCTCCCGAGACCTTTCTTCGCGTTTTAGGTCCACAGCCCTATCGCGTTGCATATGTGCAGCCCTCGCGTCGACCCGCCGATGGCCGGTATGGTGACAATCCCAACCGGCTGTACAAACACATGCAGCTCCAGGTCATCCTCAAGCCCCCGCCGGAGAATGTGCAGGAGCTATACCTGGAATCGCTCGCTGCAGTGGGCATCGATCTTCGCAAGCACGACCTCAAGTTTGAAGAAGATAACTGGGAGTCGCCGACGCTGGGCGCGTGGGGCATTGGTTGGCAGGTGATGCTTGATGGCCTCGAGGTCACCCAATTTACCTATTTTCAACAGTGCGGCGGAATCGATCTGGATCCAATCTCTGCCGAGCTAACCTACGGATTGGAGCGCCTGACCGCGTTCCTGCAGGATGTGGATAGCATCTACGAGATCGCCTGGGTTCGCGATGCCGAGGGTCAATCGGTGAGCTACAACACGGTTCGCCATCAGGATGAACTGCAGCTCTCCGTCTATAACTTTGAATTTGCCGACGTGCAAAAGGCGTGGAAGCACCTGGAGCTATACGAGGCCGAGTGCCAGGCGCTGCTGGATCGTTACCAGGCTCTTAGCAGCGACAAGAATGCCGGCGAGGCTGAGAAAAAGCGGTTCCCTCTGTTGGGCGCTTACGACCTGTGCCTCAAATGCTCGCATCTGTTCAATATTCTCGATGCTCGTGGAGCCATCTCGGTGACGGAGCGAGTCGGAGTGATTGCCCGTATCCGGCAACTGGCTGTGGGCCTGGCGAAAGCTTATGTAGCGCAACAAACCGTGGCTGATCAGAAAGGGCAGGTGGCCTGATGCCCGATTTCTTGTTAGAGATTGGCTGCGAAGAGATTCCAGCCCGAATGCTAGATGATGCCCGCGAAGAGCTTTCTCGCCGGGTCAAGGATTTGATTGTCCGCGAGGCCCTTGTTCTGGAAGAGGGATTGGTGATTGAATCGTTCTCGACCCCGCGGCGCTTATCTACGGTTGTGCGGAAAATCGCCTCGACCCAGGCGGATACCACTGAGCAGGTGCTTGGTCCGTCTGTGAAGATTGCTTACAAGGATGGTAAGCCGACGCCCGCCGCCGAGGCTTTCGCCAAGAAGGTAGGCCTCGACGTTTCGAAACTGGAAAAAGTCAGCAATCCCAAAGGCGAGTATCTCGCCGCCACCATCACCAGGAAAGGCCGGGGCGCCGTTGACGTATTGAGTGAGTTTTTGCCCAAAGAGATTGCATCCATCTATTGGCCCAAGAGTATGTACTGGCGGCCTGGCAAGACCGAGCGATTCGTCCGGCCCATCCGTTGGATTGTTGCCGTGCTTGGCGGTCAGGTCGTGCCCGTGGAATTTGCTGGAATCAAGGCGGGCGAGACAACCCACGGGCATCGCATTCTCGCTCATGGCCCACTGAAGGTTTCCGATGCGGCCCAATATACGGTCCTGCTGGAAGGAGCAAGCGTTATCGCCGATTCCAAGGTTCGAGAGCACCGGATTCGTAAAGCCCTCGATGCCGAAACAAGGAGTGTTTCCGGGGCGCGCTGGCGCGAAGACGCCGACCTATTACAGACGGTCGTGAATCTGACCGAGTGGCCCTCTGTCGTGCTCGGTAGCTTTGACCGCCAGTTTCTGTCCCTGCCTGAAGAGGTGCTGGTGACGGTCATGCGCGATCACCAAAAGTATTTTGCGGTTGAGGATGCTTCGGGCAAGCTGGCTCCGCATTTTTTGGCCGTGCTGAACATGGACGCGGATGCCGATGGCCTGATTCGCCACGGGAACGAACGCGTTCTGCGCGCTCGCTTTAACGATGCGCGCTTCTTCTGGGATACGGATCAGAAACTCCCGCTCGTTGGCCGCGTCGAGATGCTGCGCGCCGTGACCTTCCAGAAAGATCTTGGAAGCTACTTCGCCAAGGCCGAGCGTCTCGTGCACCTCAGCGGAGAACTATCGCCAATTCTCGACAGCGTCGGCAGGAAAGTGGATCACGCCGCCGTTGCCGAAGCCGCCCGTTTGGCCAAGACCGATCTCACCACCGAACTTGTCAAGGAATTTACCGAACTGCAGGGAATTGTTGGTGGCCTGTATGCCACCGCGCAAAAGCATTCCCAAGCGGTCGCCGACGCGATTTACGACCAATACCGTCCCGAATCGATGGACGATGCCATTCCGCGCACCCTGGAAGGGGCCTTGCTCTCGATTGCCGATAAAGCCGATACCATCGCCGGAATGTTTGCTATGGGGCTTGTTCCTTCCGGCTCCAAAGATCCCTTCGCATTGCGTCGTCAAGCGAACGGCATCGTTCGTACGGTTGCCGGACACAAGTTGCCGCTGAAGATCAGTATGCTCATGGGACAGGCTCTCAAAGGCTATGCGGGTGGCGATGCCATAAAGAAGTTTAGCCAACAGGGTGAAGCCTATGCCAAAGCGATTCAGGGCTTTTTCCGCGAGCGTCTGGAGTTCTTCTTGCGGGAGCAGGGGCTTGCTTACGACGTGGTCAACGCGGCACTTGCGGCGGGTGACGACGATATTGTCGATGTTGTTGCCCGTGCCCATGCGGTAGCAGCGGTGCGTCCTTCAGCGGATTTTGAGTCGATCTCTACTTCGTTCAAGCGCATGAAGAATATCCTTCTGCAGGCTTCGGAAACCAAGAAGCGGGTGGCGGATCCCTACGATCCCGCTAGCTTGAAAGAAGAAGCCGAAAAGAATCTTGCGGCGCAGGCTCCCGAAGTTGCCTCCCTTGTAAAGTCGTTGGGCGCGAAAAAAGAATACGAAAATGCCCTGCGCGAGATTTCCAGGTTGCGTCCGCCAATCGACGCCTTCTTTGACAAGGTGATGGTCATGGTGGAGGAGGAAGACCTGCGTGCTACCCGCCTTGGCCTTTTGCAGATGCTCGTGAATGACTTTTCCAGCATCGCCGATTTTTCCGAGATTGTTACCGAAAAGAAATAGGACTCAGAAGATAGGAAAGACTTGGCCGGCTGAAACGATCCGTTCCTCCCATTTGGGAGGAACGGATCCTGGTCAGTCAGCGATAACTCCTTAAGTTAGGAGGGCAGTTCCTGTAAGTCCCAAACCCTCCAAAACTCCTTCATCTCATCCGGTTTGCCCAGTGAGATTCGTGCGTAGGTGTTGAGTGGCGGGAAGGGCCGTCCAATTTCGATCTTATTCTTCTGAAAATGAGCGATGGCTTTTTGGACAGGCATGTTCGTGTTCAGCATGACGAAATTGGTGGAAGACGGTATCACGCTGAGGTTTCGGGCTATTGCCTGGCGGGTAAATTCGTCGCGGTCGGCGGCATTTCGTTGCTGCGCTATCCGATAGCTTGTCTCGTCGCTTAATGAGGTAAGCGCGCAATGCAGTACAAAAGCATTAATGTTGTCCTTGAGCTTTTGTTCCAACATATGCTTGGCTGTTGAGGTTGAGACAACGGCATATCCCAGCCTCATGCCCGCAAGCGCATAGATCTTGGAGAACGTGCGGGAAACAATGAGCCGCTCATCCTCTACAGGGCGGTCGAGAAACGAAATATAGTCCACGCCGGGAGAGACAAAATCGTAATAAGCCTCATCGATCACCACATGGATATTTTTAGGCAGCTTGGAAAGAAAATCTTCAATATCGGCCCGTGGCGTAATGTTACCCGTCGGATTATTGGGGTTACATAGATAAATCAAGCCGGTTTCCGGACCTGCGGCCTTCAGCATGGCTCCAAGGTCGTGGCAGAAATTGCTCGCCAGGGGAATCTCGATCGTCCGGGCCCCCACGATCTGGCCATATTCGCTAATCCCTTCAAAAGTCGGCGCCGAGCGGATGATCGTCTTGCCCGGACCAGTAAATGCATTGGCGGCCATGCGTAGGATTTCAGTCGATCCACATCCGAGCAGAATGCGGGAAGGCTCAACCTTGTATTTTCCGGCGAGTCTCTCTTGCATTTCCTGGCAATAGCGGTCTGGATAGCGGTTGATCTCCATGAACGGATTTCCGAGCGCCAGCACGCTAGGGAAGGGTCCGTAGGCATTTTCATTGCTATCCAGAAGTATGGGGCCGTTAGCGGATCGTACTCGCGGTGGAGCGGCCCAGCTTGGCAGAGTTGGAAAACTCACGGACGACGCAGCGGCAGCGGCGCCCAGACCAGCGGCTTTTATCAGATTCCGTCGGCTTAACATGGTAGAAGAATTCTACTGCCGTTCGGAGTAACTAATCGAGTGTACTCTGGGTCTAGTACCAAACTGGAATTAGAAATCACTAAACTATTAACAATCCCCAATCATTCATTATGAACTTCTAATGGATCCGCCGATTGCCTCCATCGCCGCAATCATCTGGGACGACCACTGCGCCACTTGGATGTCCCGCAGAGTCTGTTCATTCGATTGAAATTGTGCCCGCAGTAGAACCGAATATTTGCCTTGCGGCACCGAGCCGCCGCGAAATATCTCCGCCGGAGCGAACGATCTAAGTTCAGCGATTTTTAATGCAAGGATGGTCGATTCGATCTTTTCGAAGTAGATCGAGTCATCGAACACGAAAGAGAAGTCACGATCGATCGCCGGATATTTGGAGGCCGCCTGGTAGCGGGGAACGCGCAAGGGAATGCGAAGCAGGCGATCGAGAAATAATTCGGCAGTATAAATGTCCTGTTTGAGTTTACGGGCCGATGCCAGATCGGGATGAAGCTGGCCGAACTGGGCAATAATCTCGCCTCCGCGGGAGACTTGAACGGAGCGACCGGGATGGTAATGGGCGGGGCCGGGGGAGTCGATACGCACATCACGGGTTTCGAAGAGATCGAGGAGAGCTTCAACATCTCCCTTCAAGTCGAAGAAAGAGTAGGGGCGCGGTTTGGCGTGAACTCCCGTTTGTTCAGAATAGCCGGTTGCGCCCAGGCATATGGCTTTGGTTTCATCGGATTTTTCAGTTACGAGGGAGAAGATGTGTCCTGCTTCGAACAACCGTACATCAGTGGATCCGCGATTGAGGTTCCAGCCGATCATATCGAGCATTCCAGGCACCAGGGAGGTGCGCATCACCGACTGTTCTTCGCTGAGGGGATTTGCCAGGAATACCGCCGGTTGGTCGGCAAAGGCACTGGCGTTAGCCGGCGAAATGAAGGTATATGACATGGCTTCGTTGTAGCCGAGCGCCAGGAGCTCCTGCCGTAGCCTTGCCTCGGTTCGAGCGGACGATGCTTCGACGACACCCTTGCCAAACGTCGGTAAGCTATCGGGAAATTTATCGTAGCCGTAAACGCGCGCTAGTTCCTCAAGAAGATCGATCTCACGCTCCACATCCAGCCGCCACGTTGGAATTGTTACGTCCCAGGAAGTTCCATGATTGGACTTGGCGGGCGTCAGGACGAAACCGAGCCGCGAAAGAATGCGATGTACAACGTCCTCCGGGATCTCCTGGCCGAGAAGCCGGGAAATCTCTTTCTGGCGCAGAGTAACCAAGCGGATCGGCGTCGGCGTACCAATAGCATCCACCGGTTCGCCGTCCAGTTCTCCGCCAGCCATTTCCAGGATCAATTCTGCAACTCGATTGCAGGCCAGCAGTGTCGCGCCCCGGTCGGCCCCGCGTTCAAAAATGTGGGAGGCATCGGTGTGCATTCCCAGCCGGCGGGCCGTCCGGCGAACTGTGGCCGGATCGAACCAGGCAGCTTCGATCAGAATATTCTTCGTGGAGTTTGAAATCGCGGAATCGAGACCGCCCATTACTCCGGCGAGACCAACCGGTTTCCGCTCATCGGCGATGATCAGATCTTCTGGAGTTAGCTTCCGCTCAACGCCGTCAAGGGTTTTCAGGGTCTCCGACTCTCTCGCTCGCCGGACGATAATCCTTCGGCCTTCGAGTTTATCCAGATCGAAGGCATGGGTCGGCTGGCCCATTTCCATCAGCGTGTAGTTGCTGGCATCCACGGCATTGCTTACCCCTCCGTGCTCCTCAATCCGCAAACGGGAAAGAATGCGCTCTGGAGACGAGCCGATTTTCACATTGCGAATGGCGCGCGCCGAATAACGTGTACACCCTTCCTTGTCTTGTATATCAATCGCAAACGGCAGGTTTTGGGCAGCCGCGGAAGGCAGCTTGGGAGCCATGGGTTTTAACGGCAGATTGTAGATTGCGGAACATTCGCGTGCCACGCCATAGTGATTCATGGCATCAGGGCGATTGGTGGTGATCTCCATCTCAAAGATGGTTTGTCCTTCACTCTGCTGAATTGACTCCACGGCAATGCCGGCAAGAGTGAGGTCGTCCGCAAGTCGGCGGTCATCGACCTTCAGGTCGACAAATTCTCGTAGCCACGTCGGTGAGAGGCGCATAGTAGCATTCAGCACTCAGCAATTAGCATTCAGCAATTAGTCCAAGAAACGATCGCCAACAGCAGCTAGTGTGAGTGTTTTTAACCCTTCCAGTTTTCTTACCAGTTTCCATGCTAGGAGCAATCTGCTTTTTTCGCAGACCTTCAGATCTATGAAATCCTTCATCGACGGAGCAATCCTGGTTTGTCTCACAGATTTCTTGCTATTGGCCCGTCGGTCCAAGAACACATTCGGATTTTGCTGGCTGCTGATGGCTGAGCGCCACCTAATTAAATTGCTCCAGGAACCGCACATCCCCCTGATAAAATAGGCTGATGTCGTCAATCTCGTATTTCAGAATGGCGACCCGTTCCACGCCCATTCCAAAGGCGAACCCGCTGATTTTTTCAGCATCGTAACCGTTCTTTTCCACAAACTTGAACACGCCGGGATCGACCATGCCGCAGCCAAGGATTTCCACCCACCCGCTCTGCTTGCAGAAGCGGCATCCTTTTCCGCCACATTTGAAGCAGGTCACCTGTACGTCGGCGCTGGGTTCGGTGAAGGGAAAGAACGAAGGATAAAAACGGGTCTTTACATTGGAGCCAAACAACGATTGCATGGCGTGCTGAAGCGTGCCTTTCAGATCGCAAAAGGTTATGTTGGTGTCCACCGCCAAACCCTCAACTTGATGAAAGACGGGTGAGTGGGTGGCATCCGCAGTATCGGCCCGATGTACTTTTCCTGGAACCACGACACGGATGGGGGGCGACAGCTTTTCCATTGTGCGAATCTGCACTGGAGATGTGTGTGTGCGCAGCAGCAAGCGGTCGCGCTGAAGCTTCTTTTCCTGGCCGGAGATAAAAAGCGTGTCCTGAGTATCCCGGGCAGGATGATTCGGCGGAAAGTTCAAGGACTCGAAATTGTAGTAGTCGGTTTCAATCTCAGGTCCCTCGGCTACCGAATAACCCATCTGCGCGAATACCCGGATAATCTCGTGCATGGTCCGGATGACAGGATGCTCGGCCCCAAGAGGGCGATGAATTCCCGGTAGGGATACGTCAATGCGCTCCAATTCAAGCCGAGACTGGGCCGATGAGCCATTGCGACTCTGGGCAGCCTCCACAATCTGCTCCACTTCAGATTTGACCTGATTCACGCGGGCGCCAACTTCGCGTTTAGCAGGGCCAGGAGAGGATTTCAGCCACAATTCGTTGATCTGGGTTAGGACACCGTTTTTCCGGGCAAGCCAGCGATCGCGGAAAATCTTCCATTCATTTTCGCCCGCAACAAAGCCCGCTTCGCTGCGTGCAGCTTCCAGCAGGTCATGGGTTGCCTTATCCAGAGCGGTCGCGGAGAAATCGTCGAGTTTGGGAACTGTGTAAACGGCCATAAAAATAGAACCTGGATTGTTTGTACGACCTGCAAACGCATTTCTTGCGCCGAAAATAGGAACACCGAAAATGGAAACACCCCAGGCGAATCCGATTAGGAACGCCTGGGAATGTGTGAGTTGGAAATTGCTTCGACCGGGTGGATTTCTACTTGGCCGCCGCAGCGTTTGCTTGCTTGGCTGTTTCGGCGAGATTGGCAAAACCGGCGGCATCGTTCACCGCAAGATCGGCCAGAATTTTGCGATCCAACTCGATCCCGGCCTTTTTGAGGCCGCTGATAAATCGGTTATAGCTAAGGCCGTGAGGCTTGGCTGCGGCTCCAATGCGAACAATCCAGATCGCACGATACTGGCGCTTTTTTTGCCGGCGTCCAACAAAGGCAAACTTGAGTCCACGCTCTACCGATTCTTTTGCGGCGCGGTAGAGCTTCGATTTTGTGAGGAAATATCCACTGGCGCGTTCCAGTATTTTTTTGCGGCGCTGCCGCCGTTTTGTGCCACGTTTTACGCGAGGCATAGGTTGCTCCTTTTCTTTCCGTGTTGTTAGCGGCTGGAGGCAGAGAACGCTGGATCAAAGCCTTTTCACTCGCTTGTTGGTTTCGGATTCAGCCACTGCACCGATCGTCCCAGGCGGGCTAAATGCCGTCCCGAATCAAAGAAACAAAGGCTGCGATCGAGGCAGCTTGTTTCTCCTGGCTCCCGCAATCCTGCTGCGGACCACTTTTAGTACGGGATCATCCTCCGCACCTTTGCGGCATCCGCGTCGCTGACCAGCGTTTCGCTGTCCAGATGACGTTTGCGCTTGGTGGGCTTGGAGGTAAGAATATGGCGCTTAAAAGCTTTGCTCCGCTTGATCTTGCCGGTGCCGGTCTTTTTGAACCGTTTTGCTGCGCCTTTGTGAGTTTTCAGTTTTGGCATAGAAAATTTCTTACTACTTACGTTTGCTGCGTCGGAGTTCCGCTTCCCTGGGCTGCCGGCTGCGGTGCTTGTTGCGGCTTTTCCGGTTTCTTAGGGCCGGGAACCTGACGGGGCGGAGCGATAATCGCGTGCATCGTATTGCCTTCCATCCTCGGACGGAACTCTACGATTCCTTTGTCGCCAACATCTTTAATGAGCCGTTCCAGTACATTTCTGCCCAGATTCTGGTGAGCCATCTCCCTACCGCGAAAGCGGAGACTCGCCTTGACTTTGTCTCCCTCGGTCAGAAACCGTAAAACGTGGTTTCTCTTCGTCTCGTAATCGTGCTCATCCACGTTGACGCTAAACTTGACTTCCTTAAGGATAATCTGCTTTTGGTTCTTTTTTGCGGCCCGTTCTTTCTTTTCCTGTTCGTAGAGGAACTTTCCATAATCCATGATGCGGCAGACGGGCGGAGTTGCATTGGCTGAAATCTCCACCAAATCGAGGTTCTGCTCCCGCGCTCTTCTTAGGGCATCCTGTGGAACCATGATGCCAAGCTGGCTGCCGTCCGCATCGATCACGCGAATTTCGCGTGCCCGGATGCGATCATTCATGCGAATAAAACGTTTGTCGATGCCATCCTCCTGAACATCTTGCGTGCTTGAGCCGCCATCGCAAGATTCAGAAATTATAACATGCAGGCTGAATAGGATTGAGCTTGGCTGCTAGCAATTCCAAGGCTGGTCAGGACAAACTGCATACCCGAGAGGCGATCAGGCTCTCCGTTCCAACAGCTTTTACTTCTACTTGCATCCAGGTATTTACAGGGTGGTGGCCGGTAACTTCGACTTTCAGATAGTTATCGGTGAGCGCCTCGGTTGATCGCTCCTCAGCTGCCTGAAGCGTAATCACTTTCAATTCTCTACCCACGAATCGCTGGCGAAATTCAAGATTCTTTTGCGCCGCCAAATCGCGAAGGATGCGATTCCTAGCGCGCCCCTCGCCCACAGGAATCTGATCCGGCATTGCGGCCGATGGAGTTCCCGGGCGCGAGGAATAGGTAAAGACGTGCAGGTAGGTGAAAGGGAGCTTCTCGATAAAGCTGCGGTTCTCTTCAAACAATTCGGCGGTTTCGCCTGGAAACCCGACCATGACGTCCGCGCCGATAGCGGCTTCGGGCATCGCTTCGTGAATCTTACGAAGCTTCTCGGCATAGTGCCAGGGGCGATACTTGCGCCGCATCAGGCGCAGTACGTGGTCGCTTCCCGATTGCAGCGGGATGTGAGCATGCTTGGCAATGCGCGGGGAACCGGCCGCGAGCCCAATCAACTCATCGCTCCAATCCATAGGCTCCACAGAACTGATACGGATTTTCTCGATATCCGTATGCTCCAGCAGCGAGCGCAGAAGCTGTTCAAGACGTAGCTGGGGCTGAAAATCGCGGCCCCACCTTCCGAGATTGATACCGCTGAGAACAACTTCCCGGTAGCCCGCCGCCACGAGCGCCTGCGTTTCCCGAAGTACACTCTCCAACGGCAAAGACCGGCTCGCGCCGCGCACGCTCGGAATGATGCAAAATGAGCAGCGATTATTGCAGCCATCCTGTACTTTCAGATTTGGTCGTGTCTTGGTAGAGACACTGTCGCTTGTAAAAACCGGCGCGGCCATCAGTTCGGTATGCGCGAAGATATCGCCGACCGCTGTAAATGGCGGCGAACTAAGAACAACTCTTTCCACGGGAACCAAGTTTGACAACCCTGCTGAAGCGTGGTCCGCATAGAGAGGAAGCGGGTTGGCGGGAAGAGAAGGGAAGGGCGATTTACCAGGCTCTCTTCCTGTTCCATCTGAAGCTACGATATCCGCTACCTGATGCTTGTGGGAGTTACCAACGACCCAATTGACGCCGGGAAGGGCCGCAACCTCCTGGGGCGCACGCTGGGCATAGCAGCCAGTTACAAGGACTTTTGCCGTGGGATTTTCGCGTTGTGCTTTTCGGATTGCGGCTCGTGCGTCTTGATCGGCTGCGGCAGTAACAGTACAAGTGTTGAGTACGAGAAGGTCCGCTTGTTCAGCCGTTTCTGCCCGGTGGAAGCCTCGAGCTACCAATTGCCGTTCAATCGCGGCGCCATCGGCCTGAGTGGCCCGGCATCCAAAGTTCTGCACAAAAAAGGCGCGCACAGGGGTATTATAACAATCAGCGGAACGTTGCTCTGCGGGACGGCTTCTCCGCAACCCCTGAGTTGCCGCCAGCATCAGACTACCTCTGCAAGCCGCCGGAACCTTTCCCTGGAGTTTTCATGAAACGCAGAATTCTCATTGTCGACGATGAATTGGCGATCCGCCTTACACTGAAGGCAATTCTTGAACTTCACGATTTTGAGGTTGAAGCCGCTGCTTCGGCAAAAGAAGCCGCCTTGAAGTTGAAGTCCGGTTCCTATCACATGGTGATTACGGACATGAAGATGGAAAGCGACAAAGCAGGCTACGAGGTTATACGCGCGGCCAAAGAGGCGGATTACGATCCCGCCATCGCCATTCTCACTGCTTTCCCTTTGCTCGGCAGCGATTGGAAGAGCGAGGGAGCTCAGTCCATGCTAGTGAAGCCCGTCAACGCGGAAGATTTGCTTCGGCAGATTGAGGTCTTGCTGATCCAGCATGAAGATCAAAAACAAAAACATCTTCGCCGGCCCGCCGCCAAAACTACCAGAACCCGCGCTGCGAAGAAGCCCGCTTGAGGACAGGCACACTACGCCTCAAGCGGCTTGACAGCCTTACGTTATCGGAAGCGGCTATGCGGTCGCGGCGGTAGTCTTCCGCTGTTGGAAGCACTCGCGACAAAATACCGGGCGTCCCTGCGTGGGTTTGAATGGAACCGTGGTTTCACGCTGGCATGCAGAGCAGACTGCTTTTGTTTCCACTCTCTGGTAGTTGCCGCCGCCCTGGGGAAGACCAAGAGCTTGAGCGCGTTTTGATTTACAGTTCTTGCATCGCTTGGGTTCGTTCTTGAACTGCTTATCGTGGAAAAATAACTGTTCTCCGGCGGTAAACACGAAGTCCGCGCCGCAATCGATGCACTTTAAGACCTTGTCCTGGAACTCCATGGAGAGTTGCCCCCTTTTCCTCCTTCACCCGGAATCCAACCAAGGAAACGAGCAGGACTCCAAGTGACTCCTCTTACTAGGTTCGGCCCGACCGTCAAATTACGACGGTTTACTGCAAACTCGTACAAGTGCCAGACTGCTCTTATAAATGCAATTGCGGCGTTCCTATGAAATCGGCTGTTCCTCAGGATGAGGCGGGGCAGCCCCCGTACTTCCTATTCCCTATGCTTTATTTCCTATGAATGAACCATGCTTTTTACGTGCTTTTTGCCAGCACCCAGTGCTTGTGTGCTTGATATTCATTTTTAAGCAGGAGTGCTATTCAATTCAAGCGCTTTGAATCAAATACTCCGGTCCAAACATTTGTGCTTGAAGCCGGCACCAAAGTGTTGCAAAGCTCAATTTGCCAATCGGGTTACCCCCTTACCCACCCGATAGGACAAGTCCCTTTGGAACAGTGTTGAGTGTTGCAGTCTCCCGTGTGCAAGTCAAGAACTAAGTTTTCAAAAAAGAAAGATGTACTGTTCCGCTCAAGGTTCCTGTCTTATTTTGAGACATTTGTTGCCGTTCCTCCGGCGCTCGCATGAACGGGCCATCCGTAAAGCTGCGCGGCGTTGTCATGTAAGGTCATATGGGCCAATTCAAGCGCACGTTCGCGGGTGATTTCTCCATCCTGAATCATGCCACTGAGAGCAATGGCCAGTGCCTCCCGGCCAGATTGGGTGGTTTGCCAGCCAATCTCTTCCCAGTTAATCTCCGCGGTATTGGGGAACAGATCAGTACCGAACAGGACTTTTTCCGGATACCATTCGAGCCAGTCGCGCACCACTTCGCTCAACTTGCGGGTGGAAAGCAGCCAGGTCTGTTCGGAAAAGTCGGCGTAGACATTGGGTTTCATCAGCAAATAGTTGGTGTATTTCGTGAATGCCGCCGCCCCGCCATGGATCAGAACAAACTTGGTCTTGCGCAGCGCCGGATCGTTGAGCACCGATTCCAGCAGCGTTGGATTGGAGCCGTTGAGCATGAAATACGATCCGCAGCCTCCACCGGTGTGGATATGAACGGGCATGCCTAAACGCCCGGACTCACGGGCGATGTAGCGGAAGAGATAATCCTGAAGCTTAATGTAATCCGCTCTCGGTGGAACGCCGCCCTTGGCATAGTGCGAGTAAATCTGTTGTGCCTGGCTTTGATATTCGGATGGATCGCTGGGAATGGGCCCAAAATCCAGGGAGCGGAGATAGGCCGCTTCAAACTTAATGGCCACCGCTCCCTGTCGCTTCTGTGACTCAAGCGTTGGCGTAATCACCTTGGAGACGTATTCCTGCAGCGTTGCGGGAACGGCGTTCAGGCTCTGCTCTTTCAGATACCGGCCCAGGACCATCTCTTCGCGAGAATAAAAAAACTTGCGGTCAGGAGTCTCGTAGGCGACGCTTGTATTGTTCAGCGGAAGCATGAGGGCATCGTCAAAGGGAACCCAGCGAAAACGGGGTGGCTGCAACCCTCGGCCCAGGGCTACGCGATTGGCCAGTTCAACCTCGATGCCAAGCTGATCGAGCACCCAGTTGGGGAAATTGTCGCCCTGCTCGCGCATGACCTTGTATTTGCTATTGAGCAACTCACGGACATGATCGGGACGCCGGTCGGCATAGCTGTATCCGTAAAGCGCTTTCCATGCGCCCAAAAACTGCGGGTTTTCCGGGCGCCCAATCGTGGTTGGATCGCTGGGTTCCAACGGGTCGCATGGCAGGGCATCGAAATCATCGTCCTTTTCCCCTTGGCCGACGACTTTGGGCGGATGCGAGTGATTGTCAATCGCCTTGATCTTGTTGATCTCAGCCAATAGCTGCGGGTCGGCGCTTTGAGCATGAGCGTTCAGGAATAGAAAACATAGGACGAAGAATGAAGTGACAGTCTTCATGGCTAACCCTCCAGGTTGGCAGCGGTGGAATGTGGCCGATGCTAGTTAATTTATTGAGCCCCGGCTACCGACGGTTGACCGCCCATTCGATGGGCTGTATTCGTGAATCTCTCGGGCGGATGGCGGTGGTTCGTGGCTTGCTCGTAGGCATAGGCATACTTGATCAACGCAGGTTCGCTGAAAAGCCTGCCGAGGAACGTCAGGCCCGCAGGCAGCGAGTTGTAAGTAAATCCCATGGGAACGGTGATTGCCGGGAACCCCGTTTGGGGAGAGAGAATCTGGCTGTTGTCGCCGGCCGGTGACTGCAGGTCGCCGATCTTACGCGGCGGATTGCTCCAGGTAGGATAGACAATTGCGTCGACGCGCGCGTTATCCATGGCCTGCAGCATCGCATTTCTAAAAGCGATCTTGCGGTCGTTGTGGTAAAGATCGGGGCACGGTGCGCTTTGTTCCGAGGCATTCTTGGGATTGACCGCTTCCTTCAATCGGCTTTCGATGTAGGGCAGATACAAACCTGAAGCGACG
>Ga0070734_10000696_pt1 | contig 63049 bp, 51 predicted proteins | sample Coa_R1_8_FD_66444 | JGI IMG/M metagenome (GOLD analysis project Ga0070734, IMG submission 66444) | Surface soil microbial communities from Centralia Pennsylvania, which are recovering from an underground coalmine fire - Coalmine... | ecosystem: Environmental > Terrestrial > Soil > Unclassified ...
AAAGGCGGATTGAACGTATTGGATTATTTCATTTCTACACACGGTGCTCGTAAAGGTCTTGCGGATACGGCGTTGAAAACAGCTGATGCTGGTTATTTAACTCGTCGTCTGGTGGACGTTGCGCAAGATGTTGTTATCACTGAAGAAGATTGCGGAACATTAAGAGGTATTGCAACTTCAGCATTAAAAGATAATGAAGATATTGTTGAGCCATTGTACGACAGAATTCTCGGTCGTGTTTCTTTGCATGATGTGTATGACCCTGTAAGCGAAAGATTGATTGTTCTTGCAGGCGAAGAAATCAAAGAAGAAAGTGCAAGGAGAATCGAGGAAGCCGGAATTGAAACAGTTGAAATCCGTTCAGTGCTTACTTGCGAAAGCAAGCGTGGCGTTTGCGTAAGGTGTTATGGAAAAAATCTTGCAACAGGTTATACGGCGCAAAGAGGTGATGCAGTTGGTATCATCGCGGCGCAGTCAATCGGTGAGCCGGGAACGCAGTTGACACTTCGTACATTCCACGTGGGTGGTGTTGCGGGCTCTGCTTCTGTTGAATCAACCATGCTTGCAAAATTTGAAGGAACTATTCAATTCGACGGATTAAGAACTGTAGGGATTGAAAATAATGAAGGCGATAAAGTTCAGGTAGTAATTGGTCGTACAGGTGAGGTTCGTATCATGGATGTGAAGAACGACAGATTATTAATCACAAATAACGTTCCTTACGGAGCAACATTGAATGTGAAAGATGGACAGAAAATTGCCAAAGGCGATGTTATCTGCACATGGGATCCGTTCAACAACGTTGTGATTTCTGAAATTGCAGGAACTGTGAAATTCGACAGTGTCCTTGAAGGGATCACTTACCGTGAAGAAGCTGATGAGCAAACTGGTCACCGCGAAAAAGTGGTTATCGAAACAAAAGATAAAACGAAGATTCCTTCTATCAATATCGAAGGAACAAAAGAAGTGAAATCATACAACCTTCCTGTTGGTTCACACATTGTGATGGAAGAAGGTGATGATGTGAAAGCAGGTCAGGTTATCGTGAAGATTCCACGTGTGCTTGGAAAATTGAGAGATATCACCGGTGGTCTTCCTCGCGTAACTGAATTGTTTGAAGCACGTAATCCTGGAAATCCTGCTATCGTTTCTGAAATTGATGGTGTCGTTTCCTTCGGTAACATCAAACGTGGTAACAGAGAGATTGTGATTGAAGCAAAAGATGGCGTAGTGAAAAAATATCTTGTTCCGTTGACTCGTCAGATTCTGGCACAGGATGGTGACTTTATCAAAGCCGGTGCACAATTGTCCGATGGACAAACAGCACCTGCAGATATTCTTTCCATCAAAGGGCCATTCGCAGTGCAGGAATATGTGGTGAACGAAATTCAGGAAGTGTACAGATTACAGGGTGTGAAGATTAATGATAAACACATCGAAGTAATCGTTCGCCAGATGATGCGCAAATTGACCATCGTTGACCCAGGCGATACAAGATTCTTAGAAGAAGATACAGTTGATAAATTCGAATTCCTCGACGAGAATGACTGGATTTTTGACAAGAAAGTTATTTCTGACCCGGGCGAGTCCGGCAAATTGAGGGCAGGACAAATTGTTAGCCTACGCGAAGTGAGAGAAGAAAATTCAATCCTTCGCAGAAACGATAAGAAGCTTGCTGAATTCAGAGATGCAAATCCTGCAACTTCAGCTCCGTTGCTGCTTGGTATTACCAAAGCTTCTCTTGGAACACAAAGCTGGATTTCTGCTGCATCATTCCAGGAAACAACAAAAGTGCTTTCATCTGCGGCCATCATGGGCAAAACAGATGATATGCTTGGGTTGAAAGAGAATGTAATCACTGGTCATCCAATTCCTGCGGGCACGGGCTTGCGCGAATTTGAGAATATGATTGTCGGAAGCAAGGAAGAATATGAATTGCTGCAGACAACACGCGAAGCGATGACATTTGATGAAGAAGAATAATCATTGTGATTAATAAAATTCAAAGCAGGAAGATTTCTTCCTGCTTTTTTTATTGTCTGAATCAGGATTTTCAGGATTGTTGGATTGGTAGGATATCAATTTTGAATTTTAAGGAGTTCTCTGTGGTTCTCTGAAACCTCGGTGGGCTGAAGCGCTGAATCCGGACTCTCTCGGATAAGCATCCAAAAAATCTCAAAATTTCAAAAGGTTCGAATCTCAATAGCCTTGTCCCTTGTTTCTTCGATCTTTAAGCTTAATTCTTTTAACACTTCTCTTTTCATGAAAGGATTTAATTTGCAAAAAAAGTTTTGATGAAAAATTTCTCCTCAATTATTAGTGTTATTTGTCTGGCTCTTATCGGTGTATTATTTTTTTTATTTTATAATCACACCAAAGAATTAAAAGAGATATCAGTAAAAACTGATAAGCAAACAGCATCCACTTTCAGGATTGCATATTTTGAACTGGATTCGCTCGAAGCGCACTATAATTATTTCAAAGATGCAGAAGCCCAGGTGAAAACAAAAGAAACAGCCATGAACAATGAGCTTGCTTCAATGGAGAAAGGCTATCAGAAAAAAATTGCGGAGTGGCAACAAAAAGGCTCAACAATGACGCAGGCTGAAGGTCAGCAAGCGCAACAGGAATATGCAGCGATGCAGCAAAATTTTCAATCGCGCAAACAGGCATTGCAGGAAGAACTGGCAAAGAGCAACACCGAAGTGATGACTGATATTAAAAGCAGGATTGAAAATTATCTCAAAGAATATAATAAGCAAAAGAGCTTTGCATTTATTTTTTCTTACGATCCCACAACAATTATTTATTACAAAGACAGTGCATTCAACATCACAAATGATGTTATTTCCGGATTAAATGCCAGCTACAAAAAGAAGTAGAGATTTATTGTTATTTGAGTGCGCACAAAATTCCCTCGAATTTTTATTGAGCTTTGTTTGATTTCCCATGATTTACTTATCTTACCAGATAAATTATTTCTATGGCTGAACAGACTACTGCTTTCAAACCTTCGCTTGGATTATTAGATGCAACCATGGTCGTTGCAGGCTCTATGATTGGTTCAGGGATTTTTATTGTGAGTGCAGATATCACAAGGCATGTTGGCAGTGCAGGCTGGCTGATTGTTGTTTGGATTATTACAGGGTTCATGACGGTCACAGCTGCTGTCAGCTATGGTGAATTGAGTTCAATGTTTCCCAAGGCAGGGGGGCAATATGTTTATTTGAAAGAAGCATTCAATCCGCTGATTGGTTTTTTATATGGCTGGAGTTTTTTTGCAGTGATACAAACAGCTACCATTGCAGCAGTCGGAGTTGCGTTCGCAAGGTTCACCTCCTATTTTATCCCGGCATTTAGTGAAAAAAATATATTGATTGAAATTGGGTCGGGGTTCAAAATTTCTGCAGCGCAACTCGTTTCTATCGGAGTGATTGCCTTGCTAACGTATATCAATACACGTGGAGTGAAAACAGGCAAGACTATTCAAACGATTTTTACTTCCACGAAACTGATTGCATTATTCGGGCTCATCATTTTTGGTTTTCTTTTAGTAAAAGAAAGTTTCTGGAGCACGAACTGGACTAATGGTTTTGCATCTGCACAAGATTTGGGAGGGAAAGATGCAAGCGGGACTTTGGTTCCCACGGGTTGGCAGTCTATTGGTGGTGTTACCTTGATAGGAGCTATTGCCGCATCAATGACTGGCTCTGTTTTCAGCAGCGATTCATGGAACAATGTAACATTCATTGCGGGGGAAATTAAAAACCCAAAACGCAATGTTGGATTGAGTTTGTTCCTCGGCACTTTTATAGTAACCGTTATTTATATCACAACAAACCTGATGTATATTCATGTTCTTCCAATGAACAAAGTTGCATTCCCACAGGAAGACAGGTTGGCTGTCGCGGCGGCAAATGTGATTTTTGGAAGTGCGGGCCGATCAATCATTGCAGTTCTTATTATGGTTTCAACTTTCGGGTGCATCAATGGGCTTGTGCTTGCAGGCGCGAGGGTGTATTATACAATGGCACTTGATGGATTGTTTTTTAAGCCTGCTACAAAGCTTAATAAAAATGCAGTCCCCCAATGGTCATTATGGGCACAATGTGTAGTAGCAGCATTGTTATGTTTAAGCGGAAGCTATGGGCAATTGCTTGACATGATTTCTTTTGTTGCAGTTGCGTTTTATGTGCTCACTATTGCAGGAATTTTTGTGCTTCGCAAAAAAAGACCTGATGCAGAAAGGCCATACAAAGCTTTTGGGTATCCTGTGCTCCCGATCATTTATATGCTGATGGGCGCAACATTTTGCATATTACTGATTTTCTACAAACCACTATATGCAGTATTAGGGTTAATAATAACGTTGATAGGTATCCCAATTTACTACATCGCAGTTTCAAATAAAAAAAGTACAGCATAACATAGAATTTAATGCTGGAATTTTAAAGCACCTAAGACATTTAAGTTCATCTTAGGTTTTCTTAAATGTCTCAGGTTGTTCAATTTATTACTTAATCTCGCTATAAAATTTCCACGAAGTTTTGAAATCTTTTGTTAGTGGCTGATTTGTCAATATCGCTCTGATCATTTCAATCGGCATGCAATTCAAATGCATGATGGCGTCATGATATTGTTTAAATGTCATTTTTTTGCTGTCGACCAATTCGTTTTTCAATGCATAAAACTGTCTGCCGCCAGTTAAATAGGCGAGCTGATATAATGGAGGATAACCACCTTCAAAAGAACGGCGCACTTCCCCTTCTGCATTGGCTCTTTCATGATTTACTCGTTCAACTAAAAAATCAATGCATTGTTGAGGAGTCCATTTCCCCATATGATAATTCAACGAGAAAATAATTCTTGCACAACGGTGCATGTGCCAATACAGCATGCCAATGCGGTCTTCAGGGCCTTTAGGGAACTTCAAATCCCACAATAATAGTTCCCAATATAGGCTCCATCCTTCAACCCAAAATGGGGTATTGAAATTTCTATAAGTTCTATACCTATCGTTCATAAAACCTTCTAGATTGTGACCAGCAATCAATTCGTGATGTACTGTTGCTCTGGAAAAATGAGGATTATTTCCTCGCATGCTCATCAGCTTGGCATCTTCATCCATTGTGTTGGTGGGATATGAGATGATAATGCTTTCTCCGCCAAGAAAAAACGGGTTTACTAATTGCCTTTCGGGAGACATCATATACATGCCCCATGTTTCTTCTGCAAGTGGTGGAACAGTTATCAAATCATTCTTCTTCAAAAAATCAACAGACTCATTTAATAAACCTAAAATCATTTCAGGTTGTTTGCCGGCAGGAACATAACTGTTCTTCACTTTTTCTTCTGCAGCTTTCCAGTCATCACCAAAGCCCATTTCACGGCTTGCTTTCAACATCTCTGCATCGCACCATGCAAATTCTTTGTTCGCGATATCAATCAATTCTTCAGGCGAATATGGTATCATTTCATATTGCAATTGGCGAACCAATTCATCTCGCCCGCATGGCTGACCAACAATTCCACTTTTATCAGGTGTTGCAATGCTTTCTCTTTTTTTCTTGAATGCATTTGCGTAATCGCCAAGCAAACTGTCAAGTGGTTTATATGCTTTTGGAACCCACCATGTGAACATCGGATCGTAGCCATTATAAAATTGATAAACACTTTCCGTTGCTGCTTTAATTATTCTGATATTGTCAGCAGCATCATAAGTGTTTTCGAAAGCAATCGTTTTATCATCCTTCAATTTCGCCTGAAGTGATTTTATTTCATTCGAAATATCAAACCATTCTTTGGCAATCTTTTCGCCATCAAGCTGAGTGCCGCGCCTGCGCAGCTTTTCAACAGCATAAATTTTGTCTGCAAAAGGAACCCATGATTTTATTTTTTCATACGCTGCTGCTTTTGTTGCAGACAATTGCAGACTCCCGTTCAAATCTCTTTTGAAAAGAATATAATCCACTTTACATTCCTGAGAAAGCTTGTCAAAATCAATTTTAGAAAGTTTGTCTAAATATTCTTTGTACAATTTTTCGAGGCGCTCTCTTTTTTCAGGCGATGCAGCGCCGTTGTCATTTCGCCAGCGATAACCAAACGGCGAATCATTTCCGGAAGGAGTATAAAATCTTTCTATCGCATTATAGTCAGCATTGTATTGCTGCATAATATAAGGCATCTCGCTGCATGGAACATAATCAGCTTTTGATTGCGCAAAACATAATGTTGATGCAGGAAATAAAATGAAAAGAAAAAAAAGTTTTCTCATGTGAATCTTGTGCATAGCAATTGTGATTTGGTATTGAAGTTCTATAAATATTTTGATACAGGCATTGGTAATCCTGTTGAGCATCGTTGCAGCTTGTCCGCCGCGGCGGATCGCATTTCGTTCATCGGTAGTGCTACTATTAAGCTTTAGTTTCAGAGCAGAATGTTTCTATTTAATTTCCAGTTTCCAATTTTCGGTTTCCAGTTCATTGTCGCAAAATGTATAATAATTTTATAATCACTGATGCACCTAAAGAACTACAAACTGTAAACTACAAACTTGAAACTCATAATACCTGAAACCCATGCGCATATGGATCGTCATCATCAATGATAATATTATTATATCCTGTAACAATTGCCCAACCTTCAATGCTAGGAAAAATGGCCGGCTTTTCTGCAATCGTCGTTTCTTCTTCAATTCTTCCTATGAATTTTGAACCAATAATGCTTTCATGAATAAATTCATCACCTTTTTTCAATTTGCCTTTTGCATGCCACTGCGCCATGCGTGCAGATGTCCCTGTTCCGCATGGCGAGCGGTCAATTGCTTTATCGCCATAGAAGACTGCATTGCGTGCAGTTGCATCAGGCGATATGGTTTTTCCTGTCCAGAGCAAATGGCTTAACCCTTTGATGTGCTCATTTTCCGGATGAATAAATTTATATTTTTCATTTAATCTTTCTCTGCAAACCCTGCTCCATGAAATTAGCTGATCGGCCTTGAAATTTTCAAGACCATTGAAATTTTTTTGCGGATCAACAATCGCATAAAAATTTCCACCATAAGCAACATCCACTTTCAGCAACCCTAAATCTGGGCAATCTACTTCCAAATCTTCTGCATATAGAAATGATTTCACATTCGTAAGTTTCACTGACTTCACTTTTTTCCCTTCCTGTTTATATTCAACCAAAACTAATCCTGCGGGAGTTTCTAATCTTAATTTGCCAGGAACTTTTGGAATAATCAATCCTTGCTCTATTGCGATGGTAACTGTTCCAATCGTTCCATGCCCGCACATCGGAAGGCATCCGCTTGTTTCAATAAACAAAACGCCAATATCATTTTGTGCATCATGTGGCGGATATAAAATGCTTCCGCTCATCATGTCGTGCCCGCGTGGCTCAAACATCAATCCTTTTCTTATCCAGTCATATTCGCGCAAAAAATGAAGGCGCTTTTCCATCATATTATTGCCATACAAAATCGGTCCACCGCCCGCCACAAGACGAACAGGATTTCCGCAAGTATGCGCATCTACACAAAAAAAAGTTTTTGAAGCCATCAGGGAGATTGAAATTAATAAAAATAAAAAATGCCGTGAATGGTCAATGGTGAATTGTCAATATGTTCGAGATCATTATTCACCATTGACTATTCACCATTCACGAAATCATTTTTCCATCGCCTCCAGCGCAGCGCTTTTCAAATGATGATAATCCGGTAATGATGGTCTTTTTGCCAAAGCAGTTTCAATAACATTCATTACTTGTTTTCTCTCTTCACCTTCCAATATTAATCTTGGTGCTCTCACATATTCTGAACCAATGCCTGTTGCTTTTGCAGCTAGCTTGATATATTGAACCAATTTTGCATGAATATCCAATTCGAGCAATGGCAAAAACCAGCGATAAATCTCAAGTGCTTCTTTAAATCTTCCTGCTTTCACCAATCTGAAAATTGCAACTGTTTCAGCAGGAAATGCATCTACTAAACCTGCAACCCATCCATGTGCGCCGGCAGCAAGGCTTTCGTAAGCCAGCGGATCAACGCCAGTTAATACTTTAAAGCGATTGCCAAATCGGTTAAGCATACGCGTTACATTTGAAATATCTCTCGTAGATTCCTTCACAGCTTGTACTGTTGCGAATTTTGAAAGTTCTTCAAACATATCCAGCGTCACGAGAATTTTATAATCAACAGGATTATTATAAATCATGATTGGCAAAGAAGTGCTGGTGGCAACTGCTTTAAAATATTCCAATGTTTCTCTGTTGTCTGCATTATATCTCATCGGCGGTAACAACATCAAACCATCAGCTCCGTTTTTCTCCGCATCTTTTGCTGCTTGTATTGCAGCCTTGGTGGATTGTTCTGCAACATTTACAATTACAGGAAGGCTCTCCTTCAAAATTTCCTTGCTATATATTACCAACTGATTTTTTTCGCTGTTCAGTAAAGTGCTTGCCTCTCCAAGTGAGCCGCCAAGCACAATTCCATCAACGCCTGCACGCACTTGTGTGTCCAGGTTTTTTGCGAAAAGATCAAAATCAATTTCTTCATTTTGTTTGAAAGGCGTGAGCAGTGCAGGAAACACGCCAAGCCAGTTTACGTTTGCCATATATGTGTATTTAATTCAACGCAAAATTAATATTCCCTTATTCTTACAGCAATCGGCTTTTAATTCATTCTTTACGGATTTTGACAAGTTCAACTTCATACTTCATCAATTGATTGTTCTTTAAATTGACCGATGTATACTTTTGGTGAAGTGCCTGTAATTTGTTTGAACACGCGGTTAAACGTGACTGTGTTGCTAAATCCTGTTTGATAGGCAATAGATGAAATGCTGTCATAATCACCAGCAATCATTCTTTTGCATGCTTCGCTGATGCGAACCTCATTTAAAAAAGTGACAAATGTTTTCAAAGTGTGTTTTTTAAAATAACGGCAAAATGCCTGTGGTGTAAGATGAGCAATCGAGGCAATCTTATCAAGTGGAATATTATTGGTATAGTTTGCCATTGTGTATTGGTAAATATTATTCATGCGCAATCCGTCTGAGTCAGTAATGGCATATTCAATATTTTCCATGGAAAGCATTTTCCATTTTTTTAGATTGGAAAGCATTTGTAATAACTGAATGAATGAAGTGATTTGCTGTGCGTTTGTTTTGTTTTTCACTTCAGTCATAGCATTAGCAATTGCTGATTGAAATTTAGAAGGAGCCTGCAATCCATTGGGGGTGATAGCGAGAAATTTTTTAATGGATTTCATTTCAGGTAAGTCGAACAGTTTTGCAAGCGGCCCGTCTGTGTTTAAAAAAATCATCAGAGAGTGAACTCCTTTTTTCCTTCGCTTGTCGAAATAAACAGGGTCGCTTTTAAAAACATGTGGCTGGTTTGCGCCAATAATATAAATATCTCCCGACTTAAAACGCTGCATATTATTGCCGGCGATAAAAGTTCCTTCGCCTTTGATAATCCACATAATCTGCATTTCCTTGTGACGATGCAGGTGTTCATAAAAATGAGGTAATACATCTTCCTGTACAATGACGGAATGATTTTCGGCAACAGGTATCGTAAACTGAACGACCTTCATTTTACAAATATTAACTCATATTTTTTCAATGGTAAAAATAAAGGTTAATATCCGTAAATAAATCATCAATCATAAAAACGGATTCTTTTCAGGAAAGGCTAACTTTGAGAAGGTTTAGTTTCTTTCATCCATTATTGCATTGCATGAAAATCAATATCAAAAATCTGCTCTTATTATTAGTATTAATAATAACCACGATGAATTTGGTCGCACAGACAATTCAGCAATTCCAGCCTGTAAAATTTTCTCATGTAACTATTAATGATGATTTCTGGAAACCGAAAATTGATAAAGTGGCAACTGTCACTATTCCTGTTTGTGTTGACCAGACTGAAGTGAAAACGCCGCGCATCCGAAATTTTGAAATTGCTGCACATTTAAAGCAAGGAAAATTTGTCGGCATTTTTTATGATGATTCTGATGTGTACAAAGCGCTTGAAGCAATCAGTTATTCTTTGAGCCATAACCCTGACAGTGCTCTTGAAAGAAAAGCTGATGAATGGATTGATATTATTTCAAAAGCACAATTACCGGATGGGTATCTCAACACATATTTTACTTTAAATGGATTAGATAAGCGCTGGACAGACATGAGCATGCATGAAGATTATAATGGCGGTCATTTGATTGAAGCTGCAGTGGCTTATTATGATGCAACAGGAAAAAGAAAATTATTGGATGTGGCTATCAGATTTGCGAATCATTTTGATTCATTATTCGGTCCCGGAAAAAGGCATTGGGTAACTGGTCATCAGGAACTGGAACTTGCACTTGTGAAATTGTACAAGGCAACGAATGATAAGAAGTATCTGAATCTCGCGGACTGGTTATTGAGTGAAAGAGGACACGGTAACGCCTATGGCTATACGTGGACAGAATGGAAAGACACTGCTTATGCACAAGATGTTGTGCCCGTGAAACAGCAACAAAAAATTACAGGTCATGCGGTACGTGCAATGTATATGTACACCGGAGCTGCCGATGTAGCTGCCCTCACCGGTGACACAGGTTATATGCATGCGATGAAAACAGTTTGGCAGGATGTTGTTTATCGGAACATGTATCTCACCGGAGGCATTGGCTCTTCCGGCAACAATGAAGGATTTTCGAATGATTATGATTTGCCTAACGGTGAGGCATACTGTGAAACCTGCGCATCGGTTGGAATGGTTTTCTGGAACCAGCGAATGAATTTGTTGACGGGTGAAAGCAAATATATAGATGTGCTTGAAAGAACTTTATACAATGGCGCACTTGATGGCATTTCATTAGAAGGAAATCTGTTTTTCTATGGAAATACGCTTGCATCAGTTGGGAAGAATCATCGGCGCGAATGGTTTGGCACGGCATGCTGCCCTGCGAATATTGCACGCCTGCTTGCATCACTTGGAAATTATGTGTATGGTCATAATGACAATGGCATTTGGGTGAATCTTTTTATTGGCAGCAATACAAACATTCAAATAGGAAAACAAAATGTGCCTGTGAAAATGGAAACAGGTTATCCATGGAATGGTGATGTGAAGCTGACATTATCTCCTGAAAAGAGAGCAAAATTCGATCTGCATATTCGCATTCCCGGATGGGCGCAAGGAAATGCTGTTCCTGGCGGACTTTATAATTTCGAAGACACAGCTTCTGCAAAGATTTCTATTAAAGTAAATGGAAAAGATGTTGGGTATGCAATGGACAAAGGTTATGCTGTTATCAATCGTGAGTGGAAGAAAAATGATATCGTTGACATTTCATTTCCGATGGATATTAAGCGTGTTGTTAGCAGACCAGAATTAAAAGCTGATGAAAACAGAGTTGCATTGCAACGTGGCCCGATAGTCTATTGCGTTGAGGGTGCAGATAATGGAAACCGTGCGTGGAATTTTATTTTGCCGGAAAACACAAAGCTGTCAACAGAAAAAAAATTGATTGCAACTGAACCTGTGATTACGATTGAAGGTGATGTGCCTTCGTTATCTGTGAGCACTGATGGTGCTTCTGTTCAAACAGAAAAAAAGAAAATGGTGGCGATCCCCTATTACGTTTGGTGCAATCGTGGTCAGAATCAAATGCAGGTATGGCTGCCCGTTAGTATTAAAGATGTGAAGGTGAATAATTAAAGAAGCAGTTAGTGTTTAGCTGTTAGCTTTTAGTAAACTCTAATGGCTAATGTCTAAAGCCTAATAGCTCTTTGGATACCAGCCTTGTAATTCTAATAAACATCGTTGCGTCGCAATCCGTTCATCTGTAATGCTACTATTAAACTTTCGGCTGCAATTTTAAATCTCAAACTAATTTCAATCATGATTAATAAAAAAAATATCTGCCTTTTTCTTTTTCAGTTATTTTTTATTTCATCCTTCGCTCAGTCTTATGTGCCTGAAAAAAATAACAGCAGTGTGAAAGTGAAGCCTGTTGCTGCTTTGCAGGCTTATGCATTTAATATCAAAGATGTTCGCTTGCTGAATAGCCCTTTCAAAAATGCCATGGAAAAAGATGCGGCTTATTTGTTATCCATAGATGCAGACAGATTGTTGTTCAGGTTTTATGAATATGCGGGATTGCCTACAAAAGGTGATGTGTATGGAGGTTGGGAAAGCGCTGGATTATCCGGTCACACGATGGGACATTATCTTTCTGCATGTTCCATGATGTATGCTTCGACCGATGATAAAAGATTTTTGGATAAAGTAAATTATCTCGTCGACAGATTAGCTGATTGCCAGAATGCAAAAGGCACCGGTTATGTTGGTGCTATCCCAAAACAAGATTCCATTTTTGGAAGGCTCGCAAAAGGAGATATCAAAACAACAGGTTTTGATTTGAATGGAGGTTGGTCGCCTTGGTACACCGTTCATAAAGTGATGGCAGGATTGGTTGATGCATATTTGTATTGCAATAACCAGAAAGCATTGAGTGTTGCAATTAAAATGGCAGACTGGACGGGGAACACTTTGCAGAATCTAAATGACGAACAGCTTCAGAAAATGATGGCTTGTGAGTTTGGAGGAATGAATGATGTGCTCGTGAATATTTATTCCATCACAGGTAATAAAAAATACCTTGATCTTTCTTATAAATTTCAGCACAAAGCAATTTTGGATCCACTCGCAGCAGGCAAAGACCCATTGCCCGGAAGACATTCCAACACACAAATCCCCAAAATAATCGGCTGCGCAAGAAGGTATGAATTGCAAGCTGACGATAATGATAAAAAGATTGCAGAAAATTTCTGGGACATTGTTGTTCATCATCACACTTATGTAATCGGCGGTAATAGCGATCACGAGTATTTAGCAGAGCCAGATAAGCTGAGCGATTTTTTAAGCGAGAGCACTTGCGAAACATGCAACACATATAACATGCTCAAACTCACAAGGCATTTATTTTGCTGGCATCCAAACAGTGAACTTGCAGATTATTATGAGCGTGCTTTGTACAATCACATTCTTTCTTCACAAAATCCTGAAGACGGAATGATGTGTTATTTTGTTCCGTTGCGCATGGGAACAAAAAAAGAATTCAGTGACCAATTCAACACATTCACTTGTTGTGTTGGCAGCGGGATGGAGAATCATTCAAAATATACAGAGGCAATTTATTACGGAGGGAGCGACGGCAGTTTGTTCGTGAATTTATTTATTCCCTCAGAATTAAAATGGAGAGAAAAAGATATTTCAATTCGACAGGAATCAGATTTTCCAAATTCTGATACTGTTCATTTTTCTATTGGTGCAAAAGCACCTTCTCAATTTGCAATTCGCATCAGAAAGCCATGGTGGGCAAAAAACGGGATAGGCATTACTGTTAATAATAAAGCTGTCAATATTTCAAAAGAAGAAAACGGTTATATTATTATCAATAGAAAATGGAGCAATAATGATAAGATAAAATTAGTGATGCCAATGAGCTTGTACACTGAAGCAACTCCGGACAATCCAAATCGAATTGCATTTTTGTATGGCCCGTTAGTGCTCGCAGGAAATCTCGGTGAAAAACAATTATCCGATTTTCATGATGTGCCTGTTTTTCTTACCAGCAATCACAACATCAATGAATGGATAAAACCTGTGAGCAATCAATCATTGACTTTTAAAACGGTCAACACGGGAAAACCATTTGATGTTACTTTCACTCCGTTCTATAAAAATTATAATAATTACTATAGTGTTTATTGGGATTATTTCACGAATGAAGATTGGGCAAAACGCGAAACGGATTATGAAGCCGAAAAGAAAAGACAAAAAGATATTGAAGACAGGACGATTGATATTTTGCGCATTGGGGAGATGCAGCCGGAACGCGACCATAATCTGAAAGGAGAAAACACATACATAGGAGAGGAGCAAGGAAAAAAATCACGCAATGCGCATACGCTTGGATATTTTTCTTTCAATATGAAAGTGGACAGCTCAAGAGAAAATGTTTTGCTCGTGACTTATTGGGGCGGCGATAATAACCGCATTCATGATATTGTGATAGATGGAACGATTATCGTAACACAAGAGTTGAAACATGAACACCCGAATAAGTTTTTTGATATTGAATATTCAATTCCTCCCTCATTAATAAAAGGAAAATCTTCTGTCAATGTAAAATTTCAGGCACACGAAGGGAAAACCAGTGGCGATGTGTATGGTTGTCGGGTTATTAGAAAATAAAGAGATACGAAACAAGGGACAAGAGACAAGCCTCAAGCCTTTAGTGCAACATTCAAAATTATTTGTGATTTCCTTGCGTCTTGATTCTTGTCTCTTGAACCTTGTCCCTTGTTTCTTATTATCTTGCAGCCTGAAAAGTTGCGTCATGAATTTTGAAAAATTATTTCAGCAGTTTAAAAAAATTAAAGTAGCTGTCATTGGAGATGTGATGCTCGATACCTATTGGTGGGGGCATGTTGAACGTATTTCACCTGAAGCACCTGTGCCGGTTGTGAGTTTTGATAAACGTGAGCATCGCATTGGTGGTGCGGCAAATGTAGCTTTAAATGCTGCATCGCTTGGTGCAGAAGTGAGCATGTTTTCTGTTATAGGAGACGATGATGATGGAATTTTGCTACAGGCACTCATTTCAAAGTTTAAGATTGATGCTTCAGGATTGTTGAAAAGTGATTTAAGGATTACTACAAACAAGACACGCATTATCAGCCGCAACCAGCAAATGATGCGTCTTGACGCGGAAACAATTAAGGATTTGCTGGAAGAAGATGAAAATAAATTAATCAACTCCGTCAAAAAATATATTGAAAAGAAGAAACCTCAGATTGTAATTTTTGAAGATTATAACAAAGGTGTTCTTACAGAAAATGTGATTTCCAGAATCACTGAGCTATGCAAAAAGCATCATGTGATTGTTGCAGTTGACCCCAAGCGAAAAAATTTCTTTACGTATAGACATGCGGATATTTTCAAACCCAATATGAAAGAAGTAAAAGAAGGATTAAATATTTTGGTGGATGAAGTTCATTTACCGGTGTTAAAAAATATTCATGCACGGCTTGCAGAAAAATTGAATCATCAGATTTCTCTCATCACACTTTCTGAAAAAGGGATTTTTTATCAGAATGAAAAGCAGGCAAAAATTATTCCTTCACATTTGCGGAATATTGCTGATGTTTCCGGAGCTGGTGATACCGTGATTGCAGTTGCATCGCTTGTTTATGCTGCTACAAAAAATATTCACCTCATGGCCGAGATGGCAAACATAGCAGGAGGATTGGTTTGCGAAGAAGTGGGCACAATGGCGATCAATAAAGAAAGATTGATGAGTGAATGCAAATTGTTGCTGGATTAGGATCTATCAAGTCAATTTGAGTTTGTAAGATAGAAGATTAAGTTAATCATTAAGAGAAACAAAAAGCTCTGCCTGGATTTTCCATTTGTTGTTAGACTTCCGCCACATAGCCGAATAATTTCCTCCTTTGCTGTATGAATTAATCCCAATCCATTTACCGGTCTCCCATGCCAGCGAATCGTTCTCACTGATAATGATTTCAGTTGGATTACGGATATAGCTAACTTTTGGGTTCGCGGCGAAGAATTTTTTCCACGAAGCAACAACACTGTCCTTGCCTGTTTGATGTTGCGCATTTCCTTTTACCTGAACAAAATCGTCCATCAAAAATTGTGACATGCCTTCAACATCATGTTGAGAAATAAATTTATTGGAAGATATTCTTGCAGCTTTGATCGTTGTGATATCCTGTTGTTTGTTTTTTTGTCCACGAACAAATTGAGTTAATGTCGCAAGCAATAAAATATAAAAGATCTTTCTCATGTTATTTGGTTTGGCATCTTAAAAAAATAAATCATAATCTGAATTTGCCGCTCATACAATTTAAGGATTAATTACAGCAAGTGAGGATATATGTCGTAAATACAGTTATTATTTTTAGTAATGGTTTGTATTCAGATCACAAATCTTTCCCCTATAACTAACACTCTTAAATCAGAAATATTGAAACCCTTAATACTGGCAGCTTTCCTCATCTGTGTCGCTTGTGCTGTTTCCGCACAAGGCAATAGCTCAAACATCGTATTTAAAGGAGCAGTGATTGATTCAGCATCAGGTAAAGCACTTTCTTATGTTACTGTTGCTTTGCAGGATGCTAAAACAAAGCTTTCGGTAAAAAGCAGCTTGTCAAAAGATGACGGGAGTTTTGAAATAGCTGCAGCAAATAATAAAGAATACATTCTTGTATTAGCGTTCACCGGTTATGCCAACAAACGCATTGATCTAAAAAATGATCAACCCATTACAGATCTTGGCAAAATTATATTATCTCCTTCTTCCAAGCAATTGAAAGAAGTTACAGTAACTGCATTGCGGCCAGTGATGAAAAGACAAATTGATGGGATCACGTATGATGTGACTGCCGACCCTGAAAGTGTCGCGCTCACTGCATTGGACATGATGCGCAAAGTTCCTTTGTTGTCAGTGGATGCTTCTGACAACATTAAGCTAAAAGGTAATAGCAATTATAAAATCCTTATTAATGGAAAAGAGTCTGCACTCGTTGCAAAAAATCCTTCTGATGTATTAAGAGCAATGCCCGCAACAAATATTGAGAGGATTGAAGTGATCACAACGCCGCCTGCAAAATACGATGCAGAAGGATTGGCGGGCATTATTAATATCATCACCAAAAAAAATATGGATCAGGGATATAATATTGGCGTGAACGGAAGATATAATAGCATTTGGGGACCAGGTATGAATATAAATGGAACGGTGAAGGAAGGAAAATTTGGGATGTCAGCATTTATCGGTTTCAATGTTCGTGGAGATCAGACAACCGGTTTTGGCAATACGCAAACTTTTTTTGCTGACAACTCTGTGCTTTCTCAAAGCGGACTGAATACATACAATGGAAACAACAGATATGGTAATGCAGAGTTGAGCTATGAAATTGATAGCCTCAATTTGTTGACCGGTTCTATTGAATTTTACAAAGGAAGACGCAATCAGCACAGTAATCAGCTTACTGATCAGGTAGACGGAAATGGCATTTCACAACAAGAATATCGTTTGATGAATGATGGGTATGAAACCTGGAGTGGAATGGATGCCGCGCTCAATTATCAATTAGGATTTAAAAAAGACAAGAATAGGTTGCTCACACTATCTTATAAATTCAGTTATTCGCCAAACAAACAGTATAACAATAATATTTTTTCTGATACACTGAATTATGAATTTCCAAATTACAATCAATACAACAGCGCAGGAAATCGGGAGCACACTATTCAATTGGATTATGTGCAGCCAATAAAAAAATTCACACTTGAAGCAGGCGGCAAAGCGATCATCAGAAATAATTATAGCAATTTTGAAACAAATAATTTCAACGATTCAACTGATAAATACGAACTGAGCCCAACGCTGAGCAACGACTTCAATTATCATCAGGATATTTATAGCTTCTATAATTCTTATCAGTTCAAATGGGAAAGGTGGACAGCAAAAGGTGGACTTCGATTAGAGCACACTACCATTGATGCAAATTTTCTTTCTGTTGGAAGTTCAGTTAACCAGAATTATAATAATCTGATTCCTTCCATTTCCATTCAGCGAAATTTTAAAAGCAGCTCTATAAATTTTGGATATACAGACCGAATCAGCCGTCCCGGGATTTATCAGTTGAATCCTTTTGTAGATCAGTCAAATCCAAAATTCATCAGCACCGGAAATCCGAATCTAAAGCCCGAATTGAATCATACTTTCGAATTAAACTATAGCAATTTTGCGAAGACAGCGGTGAACATTGGATTGAGCTATGCATTCTCTTCTAACTCCATTCAGAATGTTACGAGCCTTGAAACAAATAATACCGGCGATACAGTAACGCTCACAACTTATCAGAATCTGGGAAGCAATAGCAGGCTTGGTTTGAACGTGAACACTAATTTCAGTATCATCAAAGATCTTACGGTTAGTTTGAATGGACAGATGGCGCATGTTTGGTTGAAAGGCGCTTATAATGGTCAATTTTATACCAACCACGGTTTTGTGGGCAATGCATTTTTCAATGCAGGATACAAATTTGGAAAAGATAAATCATACCGCGTTGGCATCGATGCCGGCATATTCAGCGGCGACGTGAACCTGCAAGGAAAAAGCGGAACCTTTATGTTCAGCTCTTATGTTTTGTCAAGAACATTCATGAATAAAAAAGCGACTATCGCGATTGTTGCAAATAATCCATATAGCAAATTATTCACCTGGCGTTCTCATAGTCAGACTGTTGGTTTTTACCAATCTTCTTATGGTCAGAACCCATATCGTGCATTTGCATTGCGATTCAATTTCAAATTTGGAAAACTGAATAGCGAGATCAAAAAAAATCAGCGCGGAATTAATAATGATGATTCTAAAGGCGGCAAAAGCGGTAGCTCGAATCAATAATAAAATTATTGCCTGTCTTCAGCGATTGAAAATAATTTATATCCTTTGAGCTGATAGCCCGACAGCACGGTTTGAGCAGTCAAAGAGATTTTCATTTGTGGGATCATTTCTTCTTTTGAGACTTCACGAAAACCCATTGCCTGTCCACAAGCAATAAATTTTGTGCCTGTCTTTTTTATCATTTCTTCGATGATAGAAATATTTGGATTATCAGTTTTATATTTCTTCTTATACCTGTCGTTGTTGTAGAATGCAAAAAGAGCCGGGCCATGAACAACAATAACCGGATTGATATTGCTGACAGGAATGCCGGAAGCAACATGCAGATTAATAATACGGCAAATTTCTGTGATGCCATGATTGATTTCTGTTGCTGCAGAATCTTTATTGATGATGAGAAGTTCAAACAATAATTTATAATTCATATTTGGATCCGGAATTTCTGTTGGGTCATTAACAGGAATTACACCGGAAAATTTTCCTGTGTTGAACAAAGGATAAACCATTTTCGCTTCAAGTCTCGCCCACTTGAGTGAATCTGCTTTTGCTTTCGCAGCATTATCTTGTTTCTGCGCGGTTGCTGAAAAAAATAAAAAAGAAATAATACCGAACAATAATGTTTTCTTCATGAGAGTGTATTTGAAATGAAGATACGTTTTGTAAAGGAATATTTTTTTTATTAAGCTTAATTAAAAATGTTGAAATGTAAAATGAGCGATAGTTTATTAGCTTTGGTATCTGAAAATTAATCTAATAAAAAATAGAATGAAAAATATTAAAGACCAGTTCTTCTTAAACCCAGAAGTTGTTTTTTTTAACCACGGTTCTTATGGCGCCTGCCCAAAACCTATTTTGGAAGATTATCAGGAATGGCAAAGAAAGCTGGAGTTCGAGCCGGTTCAGTTCATTACGAAAAAAAGAGAAGAGGCATTATTGGTATCTAAAAAAATTTTCGCAACATATCTCGGTTGTGATCATGAAGATTTTTTCTTTATTCAAAACCCTACAACAGCAGTCAATCAAATTGTGAAAAGCCTGAACCTGAAAGCTGGTGATGAAGTACTGACTACCGATCATGAATATGGTGCTATGGATAAAACATTTAGTTTCTACTCGAAGAAAAAGGGATTCTATTATCGAAGACAACATATTTCATTGCCCTTGTTGTCCAAACAACAATTCATCGAAGATTTCTGGAACGGATATAATGAAAAGACAAGAGTGATTTTTATCAGTCATTGCACAAGCACCACGGCGCTTGTTTTCCCTGTGAAAGAAATTTGTGAGCGTGCAAAAGAGCTGGGATTGGTAACGATTGTGGATGGTGCGCACATTCCTGGCCACTTACCATTGAACCTGCAGAATATTCAGGCTGATTTTTACACAGGCACTTTACATAAATGGTTGCTTAGCCCGAAAGGATGTACGTTTTTATATGTGAATAAAAATTTTCAAAATCAACTTGAGCCGCTAATAATAAGCTGGGGCTATGAAGCAGCAAAGCCAACCAAAACAAAATTTCTGGAAGAAAATGAAATTCAAGGAACGAGAGATATCTCAGCATATCTGACTGCACCTGCGATCATGAAATTTTTTGACGAGAATAATATGCCGGCGAGACAAACAGCATGCAGACAAGTAATTTTAGAACAGTATCCGGTTTTTTGTGATTTGATCGGTACCAAACCTTTATGCAAGTTGTCAGATGAATTTCTGGGACAGATGTGCAGCATTCCTATCAGCACATGCGATCCTTTGCAACTGAAGGAAAAAATATACAAAGAGCATAAGATTGAAATACCGATTATGCAACGTGGCAACGATATCTATTTGCGTATTTCATATCAGGTGTATAATAGCATGGATGATCTGGAATGTTTGAAAGAAGCAATAAAAAAATTAGAAATTATGCCGGCTGCTGCACCTGTTTTAGGATAGGCGTTTACATTAAGTAAAAATAATTGCAGTTAGGCTAGGATTTTATTTTGAAAGAAAATTCCCTGACAGGCGCATCCCGCGTTCATCTGCCAACACTTTTTTCATTACTTTTTTCAATCCTTCGGGAAGAATCTTTTTTTCTTCTTCAGTGAAAGGCTTAACGATCTCAAAAAACTCATCATCGTCATCATAATAGCCGAAATGCAATTCGTAGACATCATTTGCATGAAGCCTTATGGATATTTCTTTATCTTCTTCGTAAACATGCATGGTGATGATCGACCATTGGTCTTCATCTTCATAATTGAAAAGCACTTCCACCGGGTTTTTGCTCACTACTTCTGTCACTAATTTTTCAATCATTTCTCCCGAATGATTTTTTACTAGTTCTTCGTATGTCATATCCTGTTATTAATGGGCGGTGAAGATAAATAACTTTCTTAGTTTGATATCTGCAATTTTAAGTTGTTGTTGTAGGCCTAATTTGTTTTTGTTAATAGAAATAACAGGAAACTAAAATAATCTAACTTTAGTAAAACTGCTTTATGCCAAAACAACTACTGCTTGTCATTGCATTATTTGCATGCACATCATTTCCATTTCATGTTCAAAGCCAATCAGATTATAATGCCGAAATAAAACAGTCGGCAGTTTCATTTGTCAACTCGCTTGATAAAATGCAACAACGCTCGGCGCTGCTTGCCTTTAATGATACTGCAAGGATTAAATGGAATAATCTTCCCGTTGGTTTGCGAGCAAGAGCCGGCATTAATGTTGGTAGGATGACAGATTCGCAAAGGCATTTGTTTCATCGCATACTTTCTGCATCGCTGAGTTCACAGGGTTATCTTAAAGCCACCAGCATTATGCATCTTGATCATTTGCTGAACCTTTTGTACGACAGCTTATATAATCTGGGAGAATTGAATGACGAAAATTTAAAAGGTATAAAATCACTGAAATGGACGCCAAGTAATTTCTTTCTCGCTTTTTTTGGTAAGCCTGTGGATAGTGTTTGGGGCTTTAAAATAGAAGGGCATCATCTTTCTATCAATTTTACTTTTGTAAATGACAAGCTTTCTGTTACTCCTTTTTTTGTTGGTACTGATCCTGCCGAATATCCATTCACAGAATACGCAGGCTGGCGAGTGCTTGGAGAAGAAGAAGACCTTGGCATTAAGCTGATTCATTTATTATCCCCTGCACAGCAAAAGACAGCAACGATGAGCGTAGATGTTCCCAGAGATATCATCACTGCTGCAGAAAGCGGCAAGCGGCTGATTGATAACTGGGGAATCCGCGGATCTCAAATGAGCAAACAACAACAAGTAATATTGCAATACATCATTCGCGAATTTGTTTTTAATCTGGAATATGAAAAAGCAGTTGCAGAATATGACAAAATTGTGAAGGCAGGTATTGATAATATTTATTTTGGCTGGATCGGTTTTTATGAAGAATCAAAACCACATTACTATGTTCTTAACGGGCCAACCTTTTTAATTGAATTCGACAATTGCGGAGGTAACGGAAAAGGCAATCATATTCATGCCATCTGGAGAGAGAAAGGAAATGAATATGGTGAGGACGTGCTCAAGAAACATTATCTATCGGAGCATCACTGATTGCACAACAAAAATGATTTCCTTCATTAGCGAGTTTGCAACAAAACAAGAAAGAGCTTAGCGCATATTCAAGCTTTGCCTGAAAAGATTCAAAAATATCAGTCGGGAAATTTTCTATTTTCGTTCGATATTTTTTAATGATTATGTCAAAATTTACAATAGTTATTCATGGTGGTGCTGGCACTATCTTAAAAGAAGATATGACGCCCGATTTGGAAAGGGCTTATACTGACGGCTTGAAAACTGCACTGGACGCAGGTTATGCAGTACTTGAAGAAGAAGGTTCTGCAGTGAATGCAATAAAAGCTGCGCTGGTAATATTAGAAGATAATGTGCTCTTTAATGCAGGCCGAGGATCTGTGTTCACAAAAAAAGGAGTGCAGGAAATGGACGCTGCGATTATGGATGGCAGCACACTCGATGCCGGATCAGTAGCAGGTGTGCGCAATGTGCGCAACCCGATTGAGCTTGCTGCAGAAGTGATGCGCAATAGCAACCATGTTTTTTTGAGCGGAAAAGGAGCTAATGATTTTGCTATCAAACAAGGAGTGAAACTTGAGCCTGATGAATATTTTTTCTCGCAGTTCAGGTATGATCAATGGAAATCAATCCGCGACTCGGACAATTATTCCCTCGACCATACACATCAGCGACTGGAAGAATTAATGAAGGATAAAAAATTTGGAACAGTTGGGGCTGTTGCCTGCGACATGAAAGGAAATATTGCAGCAGCAACGAGCACTGGTGGCATGACGAATAAAAAATATGGCCGCATAGGTGACAGCCCGCTGATTGGCTGCGGCACTTATGCGAATAATAAAACCTGCGGCATTTCGTGTACTGGTCACGGTGAAATGTTCATTCGTGCAGTGGCAGCTTATGATGTGAGCTGTCTGATGGAATACAAAGGCTGTACATTGCAGGAAGCAATGGATATTGTGGTAAACGAAAAACTAATGAAGATTCACGGTGAAGGTGGGATGATTGGTGTTGATGCGGAAGGCAATGCTGCTATGATTTTCAACAGCGCAGGCATGTATCGTGCCATGCGCAGCAGTGATAAGAGCGAAGAAGTTGCTTTGTATAGATAAGTTTGTGGTTTGAAGTTTATAGTTTGTAATTGAGAGCAATTGAAAATCTCAATTAGTTCAATCAGATAAATAAGAATAAAATCGTTGTGAAAAAATTTGCAGTCATTGTTGCAGCAGGTTCAGGAACGCGCATGGGAAAAGGAGTGCCGAAGCAGTTTTTATTCCTGAATGAAAAACCTGTTTTGCTTCATACGCTTGACACATTTCTGAAAGCATTTGACGACATTGAAATTATATTGGTGGTAGCTGATGAGCATATTGAAACAGCTGAAGCTATTGCCAAATCTGCATCTGATAAAAAGAGAATAAAAATCACAACGGGTGGCGATACGCGTTTTCATTCAGTAAAAAAAGGGCTCGTACATGTTGAAGATGACTCGGTTGTTTTTGTGCATGATGGCGTTCGCTGTCTTATTACTGAAAAATTAATTGTAAGATGTTATGAAGAAGCGCTTGCAAATGGAAATGCAATTCCTGCGGTGAAACCAGTTGATTCGATGAGGGTGGAGACGCATCATGGGAATGTTATTATTGACAGAGAAAAAGTTCACATCATACAAACTCCACAAACTTTCAGGAGCAATATTATCAAAGCCGCATTTGAACAGGATTATGATGAATCTTTCACTGACGAAGCAACTGTTGCGGAAATGATGGGCGAAAAAATAAATTTAATAGAAGGCGAATCAAGCAACATCAAAATTACAAAGCCGATTGATCTGGTGATTGCTGAACGGATTTTGGAAGAAAGGAGTTGATAGTTCAAAGTTCTGAGTTCAGAGTCGGGAGATGCTTCATCAGGAATCGGCTCAGAACTATTAACTCTCAACTTCAAGCTAATTCTTCACCCACTTCACCCAGGCAGGAAGATTATTAATTTTTAAGAAAGGATAAATTTCCAACTCTGCACCGAAGCTGCTATAAAAAAAAGCAAGGTTGCGGATATCGGAACCTTCAAAATCTAAAATCAGGTTTTGGTTTGAATAATCTTTGATAAAAGAGTCAATCAGAAAATGAGAGGCACCCATCGTTTTTCCATTGGGATGATTGCCGACCAGAATATAATATGCTCTGTTATGAGAGAAGAAATAAACACATGAAGCAACCAATTCTTTGTTCGGTGAATACACTCCGTATGTGATGGCTTTGTTTTGTTGGTGAAGCAAATGATACAACTTTTCGAAATTTGAATAATCCTCTTCTTTCACATTCGTGAGCAGTTGCATGGCAGGTCTTGACAAAGCAATCACATCTTTCACTGAAATATCTTTTTCTATTGTGCATCCAAGCTGATGCGCTTTTTTAATATTTCTCCGGATGTTTTCTTTGTAGGCTGATTGCAGCTCAGAATAATCTTTGTTCAGTGGAAGAATGTAATTGTTTCGAATCTGCGAAAAACCTGAAGGAGCGCTGAAGATATTTCCTTCATTCAATGCGATCTCAATCAGCTTGAATTTTTTGGGGATAGCTTGAACGAAATCCTGAATCAATCTTTCTGTAAGATTATTTCCAAAAACTCCAAGAGAAGCAGTGAATGCAGGTTGATACAGATAATGAATATTGTATTTTTTATTCCATGTGAGAGGCATCACTGCTTCATAATCGTTCAGCACAAGTGCATCCCAGTTTTTTGCCATCGTATCCAGATAAAATGAATTTGCATAGATTAGGCCGTTGTTTGCACCAGCAATGCATTCATCCCATTTTAGTTTATTGATTTCGTTTTGTCTGCGATACTGTATGTCGTAATCAACACTCATTTAGAAAGGAATATTTCTGTTAATCCTTCTCAAATTTATGTTTTGGAGATCGATGCTGAAAGAAATCTTTTTGGCGAATGTGTTTTCGCTGCTTAATGTTTTTAACTGACTGCGGAAATCGCCGCTATAGAATATCGGAGCATAAATGTTAATGATGTTTTTGATCAGCGACAATTGTAATCCACCCACAAATAAAAATTTGCTGGTAAGAGGATTGCTGCTCCATGCTTCTGAATAAGTGCCAATATCAAAAAAAACTTTTAGCGGAATTTGTTTCGGGATTATGCTTGCAGGCAATGTGGTATTGAAATTCAAAGCTGCAACCCAGTTATCAGATCTTCCCTGTAAATTCTGGAACATATCAGTACGCAATTTCAATCCTCCGTCTTTCATCATGATTTGCTGACTGGCAAAACCATCAAATTCATTTCTTCCAATAAAATAGTTGCTGTAAGTGTAATCATCGCTGCCGATAGATGCGGTGAGTTTTGGCTGATAAGAATAAGTCGCAAAATTTTTGGCAGAAGTTTTCTCTCCAAAATATCCAAATTTAGCAGCGAATAATCTCACGCTCATTCCGCCACCTTTGGAATAATTGAAAAAATAATTAGTTGTGAAATTGAGCCGATACCATTGGTCTGCCTGTTGAACCTGAAATTGTGCATTGTAAGGATAAAGTACACGATAATCTTCTACATTAAATGTTAGCTGATTAAGATAGCGTGTTGAATACTTTTGTGTGGATGGATAATAATTTGAATCACTTATCTTCAAATGATAATCAAATCCTTTTTCGCCGATAATAAATGCCTTGAAATCGATCCACTTCTCAAATGTGCTTCTTGCATTGTTATTTTTAAAAATGAATCGAATTGAAGGGACGATTTTATAAAATCCTCCAAAAATATTATTGCTGTTGCTGTCAGTGCCCGATAGTGTAGAAAACCTTGCAGCAGTCAAACCAATTTTTATTTTTTGAAATTTATTATCAGAATACCACGAATAGCTGATGTTTCCAATGCCGTTCAATTGTTTGCTGGTCGCAGCGTATAACGGCGCAATCACAAATTGAAATTTATTTGGAGGGAAATTATAATTGTGAACAATAGCGCCAATCATGAACTTGTCATACATGTTATATCCGATAGCTGGAGCGAGCGAAATGTAGTTGTATTTATCAGTTTCTTTAGCATTAAATACAAAAGCAAGTTTTGTTTTTCTTTTTGTTTCTTCTTTTTCAGGCATCCCTTTTTTATTGAGCAATGCGAAAGCTGCATCAACATTTTTCCCGCTTACGTCTTCAATAACTTTTTTGAAATCTTCCGGATAAGGATGCTTGAATTGCCAGCGTTTATAATATTCGTGCATGCAATTAGCAAAAACATCTGCACCTAAATAATTTTCCAGATGCTTCATCCATTCGGCAGTTTTTCTATAAGCAATCAAGCCATAATTAAATTCAGAAAAATTTTCCGAGCTGGTTTCGATCGGTTGATCATTATTAATATCAACCATTGTTTGTAATGCGGTGTGTGCAACATCATCTGGCATTCTTTGCTGAACGAATTTTTCTTTTACTTCTATTAATTGAACCTTCGCATGATACTTTTGCCAACTAAATTTATTATCATAAAAGGTATTCATGCCTTCATCCATCCACGGGTGTTCTCTTTCATTATTTGCCAGCACAGCATAAAACCAGTTGTGCCCGATTTCATGTTCAATAGTTGCTTCTAATTTTCTTTCTGATAATGAAGGAGGGATGGAAGTAATCGTTGGATATTCCATTCCCCCTGTAATTCCTGTTTTTGCTTCAACTGCGCTTATTGTAGTAAATGGATATTCTGCGATCAGAGATGAACGAAAGCGAATTGCTTCTTTTATATACTGAATACTTTTTTTCCATGGAGAATTTTCTTCCGGCAAATAAAAAGAATAAGCGTCGATGGTTTTTCCTGATATTAATTGCACAGTATCGTGATTAACAATAAAATTCTTATCAGCGAACCATGCAAAATCATGAATGTTGTTTTGTTTGTATTGAAGAGTTTTTGTTTCCTTGTCCGAAAAAATTTGTTTGTAGTTTGTGGTTTGTAGTTTGTGGTTTGTAGTTTGTGGTTTCTTGTTTCTTGATACTTGTTCCTTGGTTCTTATTTCTTGACCCTTGCTCAACAACCATTCTTTTTCATCTTCGTTCTGTAATTCACCTGTAGCAGCAACAACATAATTTTTAGGAACTGTAATCCGCACATCAAAACTTCCGAACTCGTTATAAAATTCTCCTTGTTGCAGATAAGGCATTTCATGCCAGCCCTTGCTGTCATAAACTGCCGGTTTAGGAAACCATTGTGTTATCTGGTAAGATTGCCCAACATGGCCGCCTCTTGAAAAATTATAAGGCAGCTTCACGTGAAAAGGGGTGGTGATTTCAACTTGCTGATTAGGCAATAAAATGTTTGGTAGAATAAGTTTTATGACATCAATGAACAAAGGATGATCTTCCATTTTTGCTGCTTCACCGTTCACGCGAAAATCCAATCGGTTGATATACCCTTTTTGTTCTTTGTCTGAAAAATAAAAATCAGTTTTTCCGTTCTGCAGCATTTGCTCACTGAAAGCAGTTCTGTCGGTTTTGAATGCGTTTGGCCACAAATGAAACCAAATGAAACGAAGCGTGTCGGGAGAATGGTTTGTGTATTGGATTTTTATAAAGCCATCTAATGTATGTTCAATATCGTTTAATGAAACATCGATGGTGTTGTTCACTTCCTGCTGCCAATAATGTTGCTGTGCTGATAATGTTAACGGTAACCAGTAAGCGAAGATTAGCAGGAATTTTTTCACTCGTCATTAGTTTATCGCCCTTTGCCTTTAAAAATGATCCTTAGTGTGTGGAACATTATTTTAAAGTCGAGCGCCAGCGAAACGTTTTCAATATAGATGAGGTCATATTTCATCCTTTCGATCATCTCTTCAACGTTTTCTGCATAACCATATTGCACCATGCCCCAGGAAGTTAGGCCGGGTTTCACTTTTAAAAGGTATCGGAAATAAGGAGCCTGCGGAAGGATCTGGTTGATATAATATTGCCTTTCAGGCCTTGGGCCAACCAGGCTCATTTCTCCTTTCAATATGTTCCAAAGCTGAGGCAGTTCATCAATCCTCCATTTGCGCATCACTTTGCCCCATTTTGTGATGCGCTCATCTTCCATCGATGACAAGGCCGGTCCATTTTTTTCCGCATCATCAATCATAGATCGGAATTTGTAAATAATAAATTTCTTGCCCTTGTAACCAACACGCTCCTGAGAGTAGATGATATTGCCCGGTGATGTGAACTTGACTCTTAATGCTGAGTATATAATGAGGGGCGATAAAAGTATCAATGCCAGTACTGAAACGAAAACATCAACAAGGCGTTTGATGTTTTGTTGCCATGCGGGTATCAGGCTGGTTTGGATATCAGTTAAAACTGCGCCGAACACATTGCTTGTTTTTACAGAACCGGATAATATGTCAAGTATATTAGGGACAATCTTTATTTCAACATCTTTTTCGCTTAGCCTTTCGATTATTTTTTCAACCTGTTGTTTTTCCGATTTCTCCATGGCAACAACCACAAGCTCGATATTATTTTTGTCAATTTCTTTTTCCATTGCCTCAATTGAACCAAGTTGTTTAAGATGTTTTACAAGCCCGTTATTATTTTCATTGCTCAGGAACCCTACATAAGTATAGCCGCTGGATTTTAGCCCTTCATTGGTGTCTTTAAATGTTTTTGATGCAATGGGATAGCTGCCTACAAGCAGGGTATTAAATTTTACTTTTCCTGTTTCAAGCTGTCTTTTAGTGATCCTTAGTAATATCCACCTCCCGATAATGGTCAGAAAAAAGCCTGCGAATAGAAAAGTGAAATAAGCTTTGTAATAGTATCTGTAATCAGTCTGCGGGTCGTTGATTACTATTGAAAAGAAAATGACTGTGCAACCAATGAGCGTGCAAACAAAAGTGATGTTGAGCTCATTGAGCCTTGATTTTTTATAGAGCGAATTATAAGAGCCTACTGTTGCATAAAAAATAAGCCAGCAAACAGGAATGAGGCTGACACCAAGCCAGAAGCGGTTGTTCAGATAAATTTCATGGTTAATGATAACCGGCTCGCCTAGCAGCAAGCGCCTGGTAAAATATAATATTATCCAGGTAATGATTGCTGCTATATAATCGCTCAGCATATACCATGCAATATGGATCTTCCGCGATGTCGGCATCAGTGCAAATCAGTTAGTGATATTGTTATGTTTTATTTTTTGAAGGATCTGGTGAGCAACGTCCATTGCCCTGAAACCATCGACTTCAGAAACTATAGGGTTCGTATTATTATTGATACAATCACGAAATTTTTCAAGCTCCATTTTAATGGCGTTGATTTCAGGAATCTGTGGGTTCGAAATAGCAATTGCTTTCTTCCCGTTCACTGTGTCAATATCAAAAGAAAAAGAATCAACATCCTCAGGTGTTTTTAGCTTGATGATTTCAGTTTTCTTATTCAAAAAATCCATTCCTATATACGCATCTTTCTGAAACAGCCGCATCTTGCGCATTTTTTTCATAGATATACGGCTGGAAGTAAGATTGGCAACGCAACCATTATCAAATTCGATGCGCACGCTTGCTATATCGGGTGTTTCGGTCATGACGGCAACACCGTTTGCAGAAATAGCTTTCACTTCGCTTTTCACCAGGCTCAGGATGATGTCAATATCATGTATCATTAAGTCCAGTATCACGCTCACTTCCGTTCCTCTTGGGTTAAACTGTGCAAGGCGATGCACTTCAATGAACATAGGGGAAATATGAAATCCCTGAGTAGCAAGGTAGGCTGGATTAAAACGCTCCACATGCCCAACCTGTAATTTGATATTGGATTCCTTGACAAGGTTCACCAGTTCTTTAGCTTCCGCCATTGTGTTTGCCAAAGGCTTTTCAACAAATACATGCTTGCCTTTTCTGATTGCTTTTTGGCATAAGTCAAAATGAAAGTTTGTGGGAGCAATGATATCTACAGCATCGCAGCTATCTATTAATTCTTCTTCTGTTGTGAAGCGTCTTAAATTGTATTTTTCGGATACGTCTTTTGCAATGCTATCGTCAGGATCATAAAATCCTGTTAGCTCAACATCCTTTATTTCCTTCCAATTGTTCAAATGAAACTTCCCCAAATGCCCAACGCCTAAAACGCCCACTTTAAGCATATTGTAAAAAAATTTATACGCCAAATATAGCTATTATTAAAAAGAGGATAGGAAGTAAATGGCTACCCGAAAGATCATGGCAGATCGTGTTATAAACGAATCAGTTAGCTGTTTCCAGGCTCTGATTTATATATTGATTTGAATTGACCGGAGATGATCTCTGATTTGATATAACAGCTTGTTTTTTCTTAATGATTTTCCTGATTGTCAGGAAAGCTATCGGCACAAAAAAGAACAAAGCAACGTAAAAATAGAAGTCATACATTCTTAAAAAATGAACTCGCAAAGAAATGGTGTCTGCTTTTTGTTTACCTAAAACCAGGTCAAGCATTTTTTTGATGGCAGGCAATATGATTGGAACCTTCTCCCAGTTTGAATATCGCACATCCTCATAACGGTATGCTGTATCATAACCTTGCGGCAGTTGCTTGCTGTAATACGCCCAGTTAGATCTGACATCATCAAAACTTGCCAGCCCTACGCCACCGGGTTTTATAAAACAAAGATCATACAAAGGATCCAGCACGATCCATTTGCCGCTCACGTTCACTTCGATAATGTTATGTGAAGCATATTTCCCATTCGCTTTCATCTGATCTATCCTTATTGGGAAATGATAATTTTGCATGACCCTGGCTAGCACTAATGAATAGCTGCCACAAGCACCATTGGCTGTCATCAGGTCAACTGTAGCCGGATGAAAAAAATCTGTTTTAAAACCTTCGAGATCTTTTGTGCTACCTGCAAATATAGAAGCGCGATTACCGAGCATATTACTGCAGGTTTGCATCACTTTCATTAAAACTGAATCTTTCGTATCGTTGGGGTCGATTTTTTTGTCGATGCTTTTCTGTATAACTGAGAACAAATTGTTTTCATAGTTGCTTTCTATTTTTAAATAGAAAAGAGAGGCAAGAAGAAAGCCATTGAGAAAAACAAGCACATATAGATTGCCAAAAAAACGCCTGAGAGTTTTAATAAAGGATTTTATCATAGCACCAGTTAGATTCCAAAAAATAAACCTCGCCAAAGTTACTATCAATCGCTGAGAAAGTAAGCTTTGGAATGCAATTGTTTTACAACTTTCATAAAAAGGCAGTCCTCATCAAACACATGCCCATATTGAGTAATGTGAACTTTTGGTTGACAGTGAACGTGAAAAAAAATAATGATCCGATTTAATTTATTCGCCTGAAATTATTGCTAATTCACCGATGAGTTTATGTAAATTTAATCGACTTATAAAACGATTGTGCTTATCAGTTTAGTATATTCAGGCTACCGCAGATAATGGCAACACATTCTTTGATTTGTTCAGCATTAATTGTGAGCGGTGGTGCAAACCTGATTTTATCGCCGTGTGTCGGCTTTGCCAACAGTCCATTCTCTTTTAATTGGATGCAAAAATCCCACGCTGCTTCTTTGTTTTTATGATTGATCACAATGGCGTTCAGCAATCCTTTGCCACGAACAAGCGAGATATAGGGAGAATCTATCTTCTTCAATTCTTCTCTAAGCAAACTTCCCATTATTTCTGCGTTCTCCATCATTTTTTCTTCTCTTAAAACTTCAAGCGAAGTAATAGCGACTTTGCATGCAAGCGGATTGCCTCCGTATGTAGAGCCATGTTCGCCGGCTTTAATAGTGAGCATTATTTCATCGTCAGCTAAAACGGCTGAAATCGGTAATGTTCCGCCACTTAATGCTTTGCCAAGAATTAAAATATCCGGGCGAACATTTTCATGATCACATGCAAGCATTTTTCCTGTGCGGCACAGGCCTGTTTGAATTTCATCGCCAATGAAAAGGACATTTGCATCTTCGCAATATTGTTTTGCTTTGCGTAAGTATCCTTCATCTGGAACAACAACTCCTGCTTCACCTTGTATCGGTTCAACTAAAAAGCCGGCTACGTTTTTATCTTGCAAAGCAGTAGACAATGCATTCAAATCATTGTAAGGTATGATCTCAAAGCCAGGCATGAAGGGCCCGAAATTTTTGTAAGAAGAAGGATCGCTGCTGAAAGAAATCACCGTGCTTGTTCTTCCATGAAAATTATTGGCGCAAACAATAATCTTTGCTTTGTTCTCAGGAATTCCTTTTACGGCATAGCTCCATCTACGGCAAAGTTTGATGGCTGTCTCCACTGCTTCAACACCTGTGTTCATCGGAAGCACTTTATCATAGCCAAAATAATTGGTAATAAACTGAGCATACTCACCAAGCAAATCACTATGAAATGCACGTGAGGTGAGCGTTAGTTTTTGTGCCTGTTCTATAAGCGATGCAATGATCTTTGGATGGCAGTGACCTTGATTGACTGCTGAGTAGCCGCTCAAAAAATCGTAGTAGCGTTTGCCATCCACATCCCACACAAATACGCCTTTGCCTTTGCTCAGCACAACAGGAAGCGGATGATAATTGTGTGCACCATATTTTTCTTCCAGATCAAAATAATATTTTGTTTTATCAGTAATAGCTGAAATAGATTGCATGATTGAAATTTTAAAAGTAAAAATGAAAATGCAGAAATTGGATGCAACAGATGGTTGCTCTTAGAAGAAATTGTCAGCAATTACTGGTGATCAAGAAAATCAAGGTTCTTGTCAAGAAAGCTTAGTATGATAGTGTTGAGTAAAATAGAAATCAGATTTAAGCAAAGATAAGCATTTATGTTTATTTATTTTGAAAAGCTACATTTGCTTGCCTGATCATCTAAAATATCATCTGAAAATAAAGAGCACTGAACAAATGAAAGACAAAATCAAGATTGGTATACAAAATTTGCATCTTGACGAGGTGAGTTGTTTAAAAGCATTGTTGGCTCGCCCCGGTGTGGAATTCTATGTGTGGCATAAACACGATTTTGATCTGGAAGAATTGAAATCGTGTAATGTGCTGATTTTATTTGCAAGGAGACATTGGCGTTACATAAAATATGGCAAACCTTATTTATTGATTTTGGCAGATTATGTGTCGAATCAAAAAGCAATTAACCTTAGCAAGAAACGCAGGTTTGGTTTAGTAGGTTATCATTATTATCCCAACGACCTATTCAAAGGTTTTTTGTGCGGATCTATTGAACTTTTTCAAACTGTTAGCTCTGTAAAAATCCCAAGCGTATTTTATACAAAAAAATATCCGTTCTCTGAATTGTTTGAAACTTTACAGAAAACAAAATCATTAGAAGAACCCAAAGAAATTGTAACGCTTATCAACGATTATGCAAGGACTGCCGGAAAGCCAAAATGGAGCAAGCCCGAGAATAGCTATAAGGTATTTAAAACCATTACTGAAAAGGCAAAGGCATTTCATTTTACGCATTACGGATCGCCATACAACCAAAAGAGTTTTGAAGAAAGCAATATGATCCAGTTTAATGCCCGGTACACAATCCATATTAAGTATTGGGGACATGTTTGTAATGCGGTAGTCAAGTCTTTAGCATTAGGTACTCCTGTTATCATGGATGAAGAAACGTTTAAGAAAGGCCGCTACAAATCATATATCAGAGATGGTGAAAACGGATTGGTGTTTAAAAACAAAGAAGAAATAATTAATTATTTAAACGGACAAGAAGAATCAGCGAGATGGAAAAAATTAAAGGCAAATTGTATCAATGAAGCTGTGCTGTGGCATTTCCCTTATTCATTGGAACAAAAAAATGCTGTTGCTGAAATGTTGGATTTTTTAAAATAACATTGGGTTATTTGTTGTTTTTTTATGCAATACATGGGTTTCAGGCAACGAAAGTTTTGAAATTATTTGAGAGGCTGATAGCCGGCACGTTATTTTTTTTGAAAATGCCATAAAAAGCCGAACCGCTTCCTGTCATAGAAACATAGAGTGCTCCTGCTTCATACAACTTTTCTTTTATTGAATTTAGTTCAGCATATTTTTTAAGAACAGGTTCTTCAAAATCATTTTTTAATTCCTGTTTCCACAATTCGGTTGGAAGTTGAATGATTTCCTTCAAATTTTTTGTTGATGAATGAGGCTTTATCTGAGAGAAAGCCCAATTTGTGCTGATATGAATTCCGGGATAAATAAGTACGAAGGAATAATCAGATAAATCCAAATTTATCAGCTCTAAAATTTCTCCGCGACCGGTAGCGAAACTTGGTTTGTTTAGGATGAAGAAAGGACAATCACTTCCTAACTGTGATGCATAACCGATAAGTTGATTGCTTGATAGGTTGAGATGAAATCTGTCGTTGATTAATTTCAAAGTAAAAGCGCCGTCTGCGGAACCGCCGCCCAGACCAGCGCCCATCGGAATGTGTTTGTGAAGCCAGATTTTGATATCAGGTAATGAAGGAAAATCTTTTTTTAAAAGATGATAAGCTTTCGAACATAAATTGTCGCTTTCGTTTCCGTCGACTTTTAGTCCTGAGATATTAAATTCAAATTTTTTTGAATGGATTATTTCGATGACATCTTTCAGGTTGATTGGATAAAATATGGTTTCGAGATTGTGATATCCGTCAGCTCGTTTTTCAGTGATATGAAGCCCGAGATTTATTTTGCAATTGGGAAAAGAAACCATTTGCTAATGTAGAAGAAAACTTTTATAAAAAACGGCCTGAGTTTTATTTGGGAAATGAGCGTGCGAACTAAAGATGAATATTCAAAATAATTTCGAGTTTCCGGTTTTCAGTTGCCAGTTCTTTAGGTGATAGTTTCTGTGTAAAATTTATCATCGTTGATGCCTTCGCAGAACCGGAAACTCCAGACTCGAAACTCAAAACTCTCTGTAAAGCTGTTGATTATTTCTGCTTTCTCTTATTGATTTCATCGCGGATGGCGATTGCCCTGATATAATCTTCCTGTTCGAGCACTTCGTTCAATAATGTGTTTAGCTCTTCGAGAGACAGACCGCGCAAATCTTCGCGTGGCGTGGTTTCTGTAGTTGGTGTTGTTGCAACTGCAGCTTTTTTCTTTTTAGTAGAAGTGTCTTCCATCAAAATGCCGGCACTTTCGAGGATATGTTCGTATGTATAAACCGGGCAGCCGAAACGTACGGCAAGCGCCAATGCATCGGAAGTGCGTGAATCAATCTCAACCGTGTCATGCTCGCTGAAGCAAACAAGCTTTGAATAAAAAATGCCTTCCTGTAAATCGCAGATAATAATTTCCTGAAGGTCGATATTGAAAGCGTTCATAAAGTTCTTCATCAGGTCGTGCGTGAGCGGGCGGCTCGGGTGCATTTTTTCCAGCGCAACAGCAATAGCCTGCGCCTCAAAACCGCCAATCACAATCGGCAAACGCCGAAGCCCGTTCACTTCGCCCATCACGACAGCGTAGGAATGCGTTTGCGTGATGCTGTGCGAAAGTGCCACTATTTCCAGTTCTATTTTTTTCATAAACCCGAAGCCTTCTTGCTTTAATGTTTTATAAAAGCAAATATAAAAATTAAAGCCTTCCAAAAATTTGAAAGGCTTTACAAATATACTTTTATTAGCGTCAATTAGCTATAATTAGTGCGAATTAGCGTCAAGCTTTAAGCTGCTTCACTGCTTCAATCACTTTCGGCACTATTTCAAACGCGTCGCCGACAATCCCATAATCAGCCGCTTTGAAAAAAGGAGCTTCGGGGTCTTTGTTAATCACCACAATTGTTTTGCTCCTGTTCACTCCGGCAAGATGTTGGATAGCTCCGGAAATGCCAATAGCAATATATAAATTCGGCGCAATGGCAATCCCTGTCTGACCGACATGCTCATTATGCGGGCGCCAGTGTGCATCAGCAACCGGGCGGCTGCATGCAGTGGCAGCACCAAGCAGTTTCGCAAGCTCTTCCACCATTCCCCAATTTTCAGGACCTTTTAATCCGCGACCGCCGCTCACTACAATTTCCGCTTCGGTCAAAGGAACATCACCTGAAGCTTTTGCGGTTGAAACAGTTTTTATTTTCGGGCTCTCAACATTAATATTTAATGCAGCGACTTCAGCAGTTCCTCCAACTTCTGAAACATGATATGAATTCGGATTAAGCGCAATTATTTTTATGTCAGTATCAATTGAAACATTCGCGAATGCTTTTCCGGAGAAAACGGTTTTCTTCACTACAAAACCTTTGCTTGTGTCTGGCAATGCAATTGCTCCTGAAACCAACCCAGCTTTCAATCTCGCTGAAAGCCTTGGTGCAACTGCCTTTCCGGTGATGTTGTTAGAGAACACAATCACCTTGGCGCCGGTTTGGTTCACTGCTTCAGCAAGCACATTCGTAATAAGCTGCGAGTCCAAATGGTTCAGTGATTCATTACTGACCTGGTTCACTTTTTTGATTCCGTATTTTCCCAATGAAGCAAGGTCGTCAGAAACAGTGCCGAGCAAAATTCCTTCTGCCGTAGTGCCGGTTGCTTCAGCAATTTTAGCGCCATAGCTCAATGCTTCAAGGGAAGATTTTTTAATGTGCTCATCGGCGTGGTCAATGAAAATTAAAACAGACATATAATGGATAATTTATTAGTTGATAATGGATGACCTTAAATCAATTTAGCTTCTTCGTGTAACAGCCTTACAAGTTCAGCCGGATTATCAGCAGGAATTAATTTCACACCGGCTTTTGCAGGTGGCAATTCAAATGAAACCACTAAAGTTAATGGGCTCACAGTTGAAGGTTCAACAACTTTCAATGGTTTTGTCCTTGCGCCCATAATGCCTTTCATGTTTGGGATGCGCTGTTCTGCGACACCTTTTTGACAACTTACAACAAGCGGTAATGTAACTTCATCTGTTTCTTCACCACCTTCAATTTCGCGGCTAACCGTTGCCGTTGTTCCGCTCAATTCAAACTTTGTGGCGAGAGAAATATAAGGCATACTTAATAATTCAGCTACCATTCCACCGATTGAAGAACCGTTGTAATCAATTGTTTCTTTGCCAGTAAAAATTAAATCATATCCACCTTGTTTGGCAACTTCGGCAATTTGAGAAGCAATAAAATAACTGTCATGGCTATCTGCATTTATCCTGATAGCTTCATCGCCACCAAGTGCTAATGCTTTGCGGATAATCGGGTCAGCATCTGCTGCTGCGACAGTCACAAGATGTAGCGTTGTTGATGCATCTTTCTCTTTGAGTTCGATGGCGCGGACAAGCGCATACCATTCATCGTAAGGATTCAGAATCCACTGCACGCCATCTGTTGCGAATTTCGTATTGTTATCTTTGAAAGCTATTTTTGCCGTAGTGTCGGGCGTTTTGCTGATGCACACTAATATTTTCATTGGCTCGAAGTTTTTTAAAAGAAGAAAATAAGGTTGTTTATGCAACTAACGCAAAGATAAGCGTTGGATTTTATAATTGATAATTAATAACTGATAATTTTTTGGAACGGATTGAAAAGCTGAAATCATTTTTGGAAGCCAGCCCGAATGACAGTTTTGTTCAGCATGCGCTTGCATTGGAATACATTAAAAATGGCAATCTTTCTGAAGCAAGGAAATTATTTGAAGATATACTAAACCGTGAGCCTTCATATATCGGTTCTTATTATCACCTTGGAAAATTATTAGAAAACATGGGCGAAAGAAATTTGGCAATCGACTGGTATGAAAAAGGAATGGCTGCATCAAAAAAAGCAGGAGATAATCATGCATATAATGAATTGCAGGCAGCGCATGAGGATTTAATTGATTAATAATTTTAGCTCCATATTTGAACGTTAATGATCCTTCTCAAGCAATTTCAGAATTTTGTTTCAACACAAAATCTTTTCTCACCAAAAGATAAGCTGCTTCTTGCTGTGAGTGGAGGAATGGATTCAGTTGTGCTGTGCGAATTGTGTTATCAATCAGGATTTGATTTTGTTATTGCTCATTGCAATTTTCAATTGCGTGGAGAAGAAAGCAACCGCGACGAATCATTTGTGAATCAGTTAGCGCAGAAATACAATAAAGAAATTTTTATAAAAAGATTTGAGACCGAAAAATATGCTGCCGATAATAAAGTCTCTATTCAGGTTGCAGCCAGAGAGCTGAGGTATGAATGGTTTGAAGAAATAGTCAGGAGTTCAGAGTTCAGAGTCGAAGCTCGCGACCCTGAACTCCTGACTCCGAACTACATCCTTACTGCCCACCACCGCGATGACAATATCGAAACTGTGCTAATGAATTTTTTCAAAGGAACCGGCATTGCAGGTTTGCACGGGATTTTGTCAAAGCAGGAAAAAGTCATTCGACCATTATTGTTTGCTACAAAAGAAGAATTGAAACAATTCGCAACAGAAAATAATTTGCAATGGGTGGAAGACAGTTCGAATGAATCTGATAAGTATTCGCGGAATTATTTTCGCCATCAAATCATTCCATTGATTGAAAAAATTTATCCCGGAGCGATTCATAATCTTTCGGCAAATATTTTCAGGTTTAGCGAGATTGAAATTTTATACCGGCAATCAATCGATCTGCATAAGAAAAAATTGCTGGAGCAAAAGCAAAATGAAATTCATATCCCTGTTTTGAAATTGAAGAAATCCGAGCCGTTGAAAACAATTGTTTATGAAATTATTAAAGGCTATCATTTCTCTTCAAATCAGTTGGATGAAGTAGTCGATTTATTAGATAGCGAATCCGGAAAATATATTCAATCGTCTTCTCACAGGATTATTAAAAACAGGAACTGGCTTATTATTTCACCGAACAATTTTGAAGAAGCGAGGAATATTATTATTGATGAAGTTGGCAATTGGCAATTATCAAATGGCAAATTGCATCTCGAAATTCTTTCAGCAACAAACTACAAGCTACAAACTACAAACAGCATAGCTCAACTCGATGCTGACAAAATCAAATTCCCACTTCTTATTCGCAAATGGAAGCAAGGAGATTATTTCTATCCGTTAGGAATGAAAAAGAAAAAAAAGCTCTCCCGTTTTTTTATTGACAATAAATTATCGCAAACAGAAAAGGAAAAAGTTTTTGTAATTGAAATGAACAAAAAAATTATCTGGGTTGCAGGGATGCGCATTGATGAACGATTCAAAATCACGCCTCACACAAAAGAAGTTTTAAAGATCAGCTTTAATAAGTCGTGAAGATTCTCTTTAAATCAAAATGTTTTACGGAATCCAAAAAACTTGAGAAGACCGGATAATCAGAAAATAACTGACTTGTTATAATAATAAAAGCAATCCCAAACAAAGCGCCCCAGATATGCGCTGAATGATTGATGCCGCCACCGCCTCTTCTCGCGAGTAAATAAGAGAAGAACAAATACAGACCTCCAAATAAAAAACCAGGAATAAAGACAGGTATAAATATCAAGCCAACACCTTGCATCGGGTTCAACATAATATAAGCAAACACTACAGCCGATACAGCTCCTGAAGCACCAAGGCTTTTATAATAATAATTGTCTTTATTCTTGTTATAAGTAGGCAATAAGCAAACAGGCAATGCAAGCAGATACATTAACAGATATAACAGTTTTGCTTTTTCATGAAAAATAGACGAGAAAATTGGTTCAACGCCGGGCAGCAAATGAGATTCCTGTCCTTGCCCGAAGAGATACAAAGCATACATGTTAAACCCGAGATGCATAATATCTTTATGAATGAAACCACAGGTGAAAAAACGCCACCATTGTTTTTGTTTTGAAATAGCCGGCGGATAAAATATCAGCTTATCAATAACATTGCTATTGCTGAATCCGGAAAAAGAAATAATGCATGTTGCGATTATAATAAATAGTGTGACGCTCAATTCCATTTTATATTTTTAGGAGTGATGATATTTTTCGTTCCGTAAAATGCTGCATGCGCGATACAATTGCTCTGCTAATATAAGCCTCACCAATTGGTGTGGGAAAGTTAGTTGAGATAAAGACCATTTATATGATGCCCTCTTTAAGACAATTTCATCAATTCCATAAGCGCCACCAATGAGGAATACGAGGTTCTTTACACTTTCATTGGCTCTCGCCTGAATAAATTGCGCGAGGCTTTCTGATGAAAACTGTTTGCCTCTTTCGTCCAACGCAACTAAATAATCATCTTTGCCGATTTGTTGCAAAATCATTTCTCCTTCTTTCTTTTTTAGTTCTTTTTCAGGCAATGTCGCTGTGTTTTTTAATGAGGGGATGATCATCCATTCCACGGGGAAATATTTTGATATCCTTTTGGTGAAATCAGTTATGCCATCTTCAACATAATGCTCGTGATTTTTTCCGACTGACATCAATATAATTTTCATCTGATAAAAGTAAGCAATGTGTTCATGCTGCAATCATCAAAATAATTGTAAATTTCAATTTTATAATTAACTGTTATGAGAAAGATTTATTTTCTTATTGTTTGTTTATTGCTGAATATTTATTCTTTTTCACAAATCCCCAAAGCGCCTGAGCGCAAAGAAGGCGATGGCCCCTGGTCTCAATTGATCATTCGAGGAGTTATATTAGTGAATGGAACGGGAGCGCCTCCGATAGGGCCTGTTGATGTTATTGTTGAAAAAAACAGGATCGTAAATATTGTTGCTCTTGGCAGCCCGGGAAAAAAGGTTGATGAAAAAAATCGCCCAAAATTAAAAGAAGGTGGAAAGGAGTTGAATTGTGAAGGCATGTATTTGTTGCCCGGTTTAATTGATATGCATGGACATATCGGAGGCGATGCGCAAGGTGTGAATGCGGAATATGTTTTCAAATTATGGATGGCGCACGGCATCACAACTATTCGTGACCCGGGATGTTTCAACGGTCTTGATTGGGTGCTTGATGAAAAACAAAAAAGCCTGCAAAACTCAATTACTGCTCCAAGAATTTTTGCTTACACTGCTTTTGGTCAGGGCTCCAAACAGCCCATCGCCACACCTGAGCAAGCTGTTGAATGGGTTCGTGACAATGTTAAAAAAGGAGCTGATGGCATTAAATTTTTTGGAGCGCCGCCCGCAATTATGGATGCGGCCATCAGAGAAAATAAAAAGCTTGGCTTGCGTTCATGCTGTCATCATGCACAGATGGATGTGGCAAGATGGAATATTTTAAATTCAGCCCGCGCAGGAATGACATCTATGGAGCATTGGTATGGCTTGCCAGAAGCTTTGTTCACGGACAAGACTATCCAAAATTATCCGCTCGATTATAATTATTCAGACGAGCAGGACCGTTTTGAGGAAGCTGGAAAACTTTGGAAACAAGCGGCAGCTCCATATTCGGAGCATTGGAACAAAGTGATGAATGAATTGATATCGCTCGACTTCACCATTGATCCGACATTTAATATTTATGAAGCCAACCGCGATCTGCAACGTGCACGCCGTGCTGAATGGCATGAGCTTTACACGATGCCTTCATTATGGAAATTTTATGAACCAAGCCGACAATCGCACGGTTCTTATTGGCACAACTGGGGCACTGAACAGGAAGTTGCATGGAAAGAAAACTATCGCTTGTGGATGACTTTCGTGAATGAATATAAAAATCGCGGAGGCCGCGTTATTGCGGGCTCTGATAATGGATTTATTTATCAGACTTATGGTTTCGGTTACATAAGAGAGTTAGAGTTATTGCGCGAATCCGGGTTTCATCCGCTTGAAGTGATCCGCTCTGCTACATTATATGCAGCACAGGCTTTGGGAATGGATAAAGAAATCGGCTCTGTTGAAATCGGCAAGCTTGCAGATATGATGATTGTCGATGAAAATCCTTTGCAAAACCTACAGGTGCTTTATGGAACCGGTGCTATCAAGCTAACAGATGATAATAAGGTGGTAAGAGTGGGTGGAGTTAAATATACCATTAAAGATGGCATTGTTTACGATGCAAAAAAATTATTATCAGACGTGAAGAAAATGGTGGACGATGAAAAACAAAAAACAGGCTGGCAATTGAAACAGCCGGGCATGCAATAAGCGTAATTAATATGAGAATGTAAATAGTTTTTCTATTTTGTGCCCGGCAAAGAAAATTTAATGGCAAAGAAATTATTTGGTAAGGATATTCTGATCATACTCATCGTGTTTCTGATTTCAAGAGTCATCGTCAGGGCGTTTGGTATTCATTTCGGTTATCTGGCACTTTACCAATACTGGCAATATCTTGACGTGGAAACGCTGAAGCATAATTTACTTATCGGAGTTTGGTATGATCATGCGCAGCCGCCGGGTTTCAATTTATTTTTAGGGGTTGTGTTGAAATTATTCGGTTCACATGCACCGTTTGCTTTCAATATCATTCTCAAAGCCATTACGCTTATTAATGTTTTTTTGTTGCTGAATATTTTAAAGCAACTCATCCCACACAAAAATCTTCCATTAATTATTTGCCTCTTGTATCTTCTCAGTCCGGCAACAATGATTTTGGAGACAGAACTTTTTTACACCATATTTATTTCCTTTTTGCTTCTGCTGAGTATTTATTTTTTGTTGCGCTTTCAGCAAACGCAAAACTTGACAAATAGTTTTTTTATTTTCCTGCCTTTAGCTCTTTTGTGCCTTACAAGAAGCATGTATCATTTGGCGTGGCTGATTGTGATTTCAATCGCAGTTGTTGCTTTTTTCAGGAATAGAAATGGGTTTAATAAATTAATTGCAAGTGCTTGTGTTTGTCTGTTGCTGGTAACTGGCTGGTATGCAAAAAATTATTTTGTATTTGGAAGTTTCTCAACATCAACCTGGATCGGGATGAATTTCTCAAGAAATGTTTTTCATGATAATGAGATACAGGATTCTTCCAGGATTGAAGCTTACGAAGCGTTCTCAAAAATTTCTTTTTACAAAAAATTTATTTCAGGCGATCTTGAAAAAAAATTTTCGGGTATTAATGACCGTGATTTATTGAATGAATTTAAGAACGATACTTTTATTAATGAAAACCACATCAGCTATATCGAAGTGTCGAAAAAATACATGGATGCAAGCAAGGAATATATAAAAACTCATCCCACTGCCTATTTGAAAAACGTTTTGCAGTCAACCATTATTTTTTTTACGCCTGCAACGCGATATCCGCTGGCTGAAGAGAAAGCAGGCAAAATAAAATATTATGATGCAGTGTATTCTTTCAACCTTTCTCAATTTGCAGAGGGCAAGCAGCAGCGAAGGATTGCACTCACTATTTCTTCTCTGCCAAAATTCATCATATACTTTGCAGTTTTTTTTATGATTATCAGGTCAGCAATCAGAAATAAGAAAATCAATTCGCTCAATTTGTTTATTATGCTCACCATCGCTTTTGTATTTTTTGTAAGCTCTTTATTTGAGCATTATGAGAACATGCGTTTTCGATATGAAATTGAGCCATTGTTTTTGATATTGCTTGCTCAGGCTATCGCTGTTTTTCTAATGAAAGAAAAGCAGGAAACACAGAATCGAATTTGATGATTTGCTTTGAACAATTTATTTGTATAAATGTTATTTGATAACAATAAAAGTAGCATGAGCAAATTATTCACCCCACTGACCATCAGAGGTATCACTTTTAAGAACAGGATTGCTGTATCGCCCATGTGCGAATATTCTTCAAGGGATGGTTTTGCGAATGACTGGCATCTCGTGCATCTTGGCAGCCGTGCAGTTGGCGGTGCAGGCTTGGTTATTCAGGAAGCTACTGCGGTGTCTCCGGAAGGCAGGATTACCTATGGCGATTTGGGCATCTGGAAAGATGAACATATTGAAAAGCTGCAACAAATCACTTCGTTCATTCATGCGAATGGAGCAATTGCAGGAATACAACTGGCGCATGCAGGAAGAAAAGCAAGCCACGACCTGCCATGGAAAGGCGGCAAATTTATTTCCTTGGGGAATGGTGGGTGGCAAACAGTTTCATCAAGTGCTATAGCATTCGTTGAAAGCGATGAATTACCGGAAGCGCTATCTATTGATGGCATTGAGAAAGTTGTAAACGATTTTGCTGATGCCACAGAACGCAGCATTCGTGCAGGATATAAGCTTATTGAAATTCATGCAGCTCATGGTTATCTGATCAACCAGTTTTTATCTCCGCTGATTAACAAGCGAAACGATGAGTATGGCGGATCGTTTGAAAACCGCATTCGCTTATTATTGCGCATAACCGACACCGTTAGAAAAACTCTTCCTGCAGAATATCCTTTGTTTGTAAGAATATCTTCGACTGATTGGGCGGAAGGTGGGTGGGATATTGAGTCTTCTGTGAAGCTTGCAGGAATTTTAAAAACCAGAGGTGTTGATCTTATTGATTGTTCATCCGGAGGAGCTGTAAGGCACCAGAAAATTTCTTTGAAGCCAGGTTATCAGGTTGAATTTGCAAAACGAATCAAAGAAGAAGCAGGAATATTAACGGGTGCTGTTGGTCTTATTACCGAAGCAAAACAGGCTGAAGAAATTTTAACTAACGGTGATGCAGATATCATTTTGCTGGCAAGGCAATTATTGCGTGACCCATATTTCCCTTTGAATGCTGCTTATGATCTAAAAGAAGATATTCATTGGCCTGTGCAATATGAAAGAGCGAAGATTGCGATTAGATGAAAAGAAATATGCTTTGGAAAACACGTTGTTGATCTGCGACCGATAATAGAAATGAAGTCTACAAATGAGTTTTGATAAAATTCCAGAAGCTTATTTTTTTTCTTGTTGTAAAACCTAATTTCTCATATAAGTTTACTGCGCCGGTATTTTTTTCAGCGACGTGCAGATAAGGAGTTTTGTTTTCTTCAAAAATTTTATTTACTACATGCGACACTAATTGTTTTGCATAGCCTTTGCCTGTGTGCAGCGGATGTGTAACGACTGCGCTCACTTCTGAATAATCATTCATTTTCATGCGTTCTCCGGTAACAGCCACCAGTTCATAGTTTACAAACACACCATAATAATTTCCCATCATTGAAGTTTTCTTTTTGAAATAGCCGGGCTGTACGAAATCGACTAATTTGAATAATTCATCTTCATGAGCATTATTAAGCATGATAATATTTTCTCTGATTTCAATATCGATTTTATTTTCAATAATCATTTGCAGACAGACCAATTCATTTTTTAAAATCAGCTTGTTTGAAAATTGAGGTTTGTTGCCGACAATAAAAAAATTGCTGATCAACCCTGAATATTCATCAAGCTGGTGAGAAATATTATCATTGCTTTCAAAGCCGCCGAAAGGGCAATAATCGGGATGATAAAATTTTACATTCTCATAATTCAGAGAAAAATCTTTATGAGCCTCTGATAAAGAATGCCAGACAGGATTATCGAGTTTTATCATAAAAATATCAATCTCTGTAATTCAATGCGGGCTTGCGGTCGCCAAGCAAAGCTTTGTATTGGAAATCGGGGGCTTTTGCTTTATTGAATTCCTCGGTTGCCTTTTGGATGATAGCATTATCGCTGAACAAATCAATGCCTGTGAGCGCAATGGTTTTTGCAGCAACCATCAAACCTTTAATGCCAATATCTGTTCCGCCACATGCAGTTGCCTGCCAGCTGTGCGCAGGAGTTCCGGGCACCCATGTCGCGGCATTCAGCCCAACAGTAGGAACAGTCCAGCTGACATCAGCAACATCAGTTGATCCGCCTCCATCATCTTTTTCTTCTGTGAGTGGCTTCACTGTTTTTGCAGTTTCAATAGCAGGGACTTTGTAATTAAATGTAGCCTGAATTTTTTTCGCAAATTCCATTTCTTTGTCTGTGTAAGGAATTCCCCCAACTGTTTCCAGATTTTTTTGCATTACTTCAGCGAGCGTTTTGTTAGGCAATAAATCATACACGCCACCGGTGATTTCATATTCCATCGTCGTTCCTGTTCCCATGGCAGCGCCTTTGCCGGCATTCACCACACGATCAAAAACATCTTTCACAATATTTCTGTCCTGATTGCGCACATAATAATACGACTCAGCAAAATCCGGAACAACATTCGGCGCTTTGCCACCATCTGTAATTACATAATGAATGCGCGTGCTTGAAGGAATATGTTCACGCATCATGTTCACCATCATGTCCATTCCTTCCACTGCATCAAGTGCTGATCGCCCTTTGTCGGGAGCGGCTGCTGCATGCGCAGATAATCCATGAAAGCGGAATTTAGCACTTATGTTTGCCATTGATCTTCTTAGCTCCACCTGATTTTCAGAACCGGGATGCCAGTGCAGCACCACATCGACACCGTTGAACAATCCCGAACGAACCATGTACACTTTTCCTGAGCCGCCTTCTTCTGCCGGGCAGCCGTATACTTTTATAGTGCCTTTCAATTTTCCTGATTCAATTAATTTTTTCAATTCGATGCCTGCAGCAGTGGATGCAACACCAAATAAATGATGGCCGCAGCCATGACCTGATTTCATTCCTGCAATTGGAGATTTTTCCGCAATTGAATCCTGCGATAATCCCGGCAAAGCATCAAACTCAGCAAGGATGCCAATGACAGGCTTTCCGCTTCCGTAAGTGGCGACAAATGCCGTTGGTATTTCAGCAACACCTGCTTCAACTGTGAAGCCATTCTCTTTTAATGTTTGCTGCAGCAGTGCAGAGCTTTTATATTCTTTATAACCAACTTCAGCATAACTCCAGATCTGCAAAGCTTTTGATTTGTATGCATCATATTGCGACTGGATATCATTTGCAGCTTGTGTTTTTAAAGATGCAGCAGCATTATTTTTTTTCTGTGCTGTTGCATTCAAAATAAACAGGGCTGAGGATATGCAAAAAATGAACTTCTTCATGATAATATTTTATTTTTTGTCACGATAATCGAGAGCAGGTTTTCTATCTCCAAGCAATGCCTTGTATTCAAAGCCTTCACCTCTGTCTTTCATAAATTCTTCCGTTGCCTGTGTGATCAGTTCTTTTTTAAAGAGCAGATCAATTCCCATGAGCGTCATTGTTTTTGCAGCGACCATCATTCCTTTCATGCCAATATCTGTTCCTCCACAAGCAACTGCCTGCCAGCTATGCGGCGGCGTTCCCGGGATCCATGTTGCAGCGCCAAGCCCGACTGTCGGAACATTCCAGCTAACATCACCCACATCAGAAGATGCAGAGCCTTTAGTCATCGTTTCTGATAATGGTGCAATTTTAGACACAGATTCTATCGGAGGTGCTTTGTAATTAAATGTCGCCTGAATCTTTTTTCCGAATTCTATTTCCTGCGGAGTGTAAGTGATTCCACCAACCATTTCCAGGTCTTTTTGCATGGCAACAGATAAAACTTTATTCGGAAGAATATCAAAATCACCATCAATGATTTCGTAATCCATTTTGGTACCTGTCCCCAAAGCCGCGCCCTCACCGGCTTTCACTACGCGATCGAAAATTTGTTTTGCCACATCGCGATCATAATGGCGAACGAAATAATATGATTCAGCAAAATCAGGAACTACGTTTGGTGCTTTGCCGCCATCAGTGATTACATAATGCACGCGTGCATCAGAAGGAATGTGCTCGCGCATCATGTTCACCATATAATCCATTCCTTCAACAGCATCAAGTGCAGAACGGCCTTTATCAGGCGCAGCAGCAGCATGTGCAGACAAACCATGGAAACGGAACTTGGCGGAAATGACCGCAAGCGAATTTGCATAAGCAACAGCACTTTGATCAGCAGGATGCCAGTGGACAACAACATCTACACCATTAAACAATCCTGCACGAACCATATACACTTTTCCTGCACCACCTTCTTCAGCAGGTGTTCCGAATAATTTGATCGTTCCGCTTAAATGATTTTGCTCCATTATTTTTTTCAGCTCAATAGCAGCAGCTACTGACGCAGTGCCAAACAAATGATGGCCGCATGCATGACCCGCAATTTTTCCAAGTGATCTTTTTTCAGGAACAGAATCTTGCGATAACCCAGGAAGCGCATCAAATTCTGCAAGAATGCCGATGACAGGCTTGCCACTTCCGTAAGTTGCCACAAATGCGGTAGGCATTTCTGCAACGCCGGCTTGCACGGCAAAACCATTATCAGATAATGTTTTTTGATGAAGCGCAGAGCTCTTGGATTCTTTATAACCAACCTCTGCATAATCCCAAATCTGCAAAGCGATTTTTTTATAATCATCATACTTAGATTGCAAATCACTGAGCGCTTCAGTTTTTAATTTTTCAGAGGGATCGGCGCTCTTTTTTTTCTGAGCGAACATGTTTCCTGCAAAAAAAGAACAAACGATAACGGTAATGAATAAGCGAAACTCCTTCTTCATGCTGATATAGTTTTGGTAATAAGAAAATATTGAACCTGGCGAGCAATTGAAATTCAAGTTAAAAATTAAAATTGAATTTTAGAGTGAAGTACTTATAAGATAAAATAATTCAAAAGCGGTTGTGATAATTTATGGGGAGCCATCATTGATAATACTAAAGCTACTGGTTTTAATCAGTACCTAATACATCCTGAAATACATGCTCCATCTTTTTCAGATGCATCTCTATTGTATATTTCTGCAAGTAATCCAATCTTCCGTTTTCGCCAAATTCTTTACGCTTAAGAGGGGATTCTATCAGCTCTGATAAACAATTGGCTAACTCAGCTTCATCGTTTGGCGTGCAAAGCAAGCCATTTTTTTCATGAGTAATAATATCAGGAATGCTGCGCCACTTGGTACTGACCACCGGCAGTGAAAACATCATCGCTTCCAGAATAGACACTGGCATCGCCTCTGTTGCGGTTGTAGGGAGGCAAAAAATATCTGCTTGTTGAAATTGTTCCCACTTTTCATTTCCGTCAAGAACACCGAGCAGCTCTACATTTTCTTCAAGATGATTTTTTTGTACATATTTTAAATATATATATTTTTCAGCATCGCTGTGAAAATCTCCCATAAACTTGATCAGAAAATTCGAGTGTTTTTGTTTTAGCAAAGAAGCAGCTTTTAACAGAACAAATATTCCTTTTTCCGATCTTATGTTGCCAACAAACAAAATGGTGATTTGGTTTGAAGCATCTTTATCCGTCTTTTTATAGTGCATGCATGCATCCTGAATGCCATTTGGCACAGTATATAGTTGTTTTGGATTGCTCCATGAGACTTCATTTTTCAGCCAATCAGAAAGAACAATAGCCCCATCTGCATTAGAGAACACTTTTTTTATCAGAGCAGATTCTAATTTTGTGGCCTTTTCAAATATCTGATCAATGCCGCCCGCATGAAAATGAAACAAAATTTTCTTAGATCGCTTTCTCAAAAAATAAATCAATATAAGATCTCGATAGATTGGGATTCTGTTCGGGCCGGCCGGCGGATAATATATTAAATCAAAATCCGGTTGTGCTCTTTTTTTCACGCTCCTTATCAAACGAAAAAGCTCGCGGATTTTGTTGATCTTAAAAATTCCAACGGATGGGATGTCTTTTGAAAACTGCATTGGCTCAAGTTCCTTGTCGCACCATTCCCAATTCACATCGGCAAGATATTTTTGCATGATCGATTGCCCGTGATACGGTGGTGGCAATTGTGCTAAAATCAGAATTCTTGGTTTAGTCAAGTTCAATGGTCTTTATTTTCTCATTAAAGTAACCAGTTCAGTATTGGTGCAGCATATCATTTTTCCTGATTCATTAATTTCTTTGAAAAATATTTCAAGATCTTTCCATAAATTATATTTCTCAATTTCCCAACTATGCCCCCACAAATGAAAATAGCTAGTGCCATTTGTGTTATCGGTAAATAACAATCTCTTTATGTGATTTCTTGCCATTTGTAGCCAATCTTTATCATATATCTTCATAAGATCTCTGATCAGGCTTATATTGAATCGCTTAAGAATGTTTTTAAGATACGAGATATATGTATGATTATATGCCTGAACACTTGTAGGAATTATTGTTAGCTCCGGGCTTTTATTTTTGCTGATTTTTTTTGTCTGCATCATTTCAACAGTGCGCACTAGTTTATAGCCGCTGTTTTGAATCATTCTAAGATGAGCTTCGTTGAACCTGCCGGTTGGCGGGCAAAATGCCTTGATGTTTTTTCCTGTGACGTCTTCCAGCCATTTTTTGCAGTCTCTAATTTCTTTGCTCGCATGATCATTGTTGATAGAAGTAAGAATTGAATGAGTGATCGTGTGGCCCCCGACTTCAATGAAATCAGGCAGCTCGTTAATTTGTTCATCGCTTAAGCTTTTATTCACCAGATCACATTTTTGGGGAATGTAGAATGTGCCCCTGATACTGTGCTTCCCCATCAGATCAGCAAGGCGCAGATCGGCAACATCTCCGTCATCAAATGAACATGTGAAATAAATCTGAGAAGGTGCAGGCATTCGTTTTAGAAATTGGTCAATTAGGTTTGATGGGTTTTGTTCTATAAGCTATGCATAAAAATTTTCCTTCAAACGACAGAATTTCTGGAGTCATGCAAAAGAAAAGTTTCACGCTTATTTTTTGGGATAACAGAAGTTTTAAAAGCAGCTCTTAAAATTTGATAGCGGGGTGAAATTACAAAAGATAACAATAACGTAAAGTTGAAGTTTTTTTTGCGATGATATTAGAAATAATAATCAGATAATGCAATGCATTTTTTAAAAACTAAAATACTTCTCCCAGGTTTACAGCAATACCTCTTGATCCGCCGGTGCCCCATCCATAATCGATGCAAAGATTGGCGCGGGAAAATTTGTTGAGCTTGATGCGAAGGCCAACACCATAGCCTGGCTGAACAGGATCGAAAGTTTTGAAAGATGCATTGCCGGCTAACGTTGATGCACGACTGGAAAATGTCTCTGCATTCGCAAAAATCACTCCGCCGAACAACCCGTTTGATGTGATGTTGAAACGATATTCTGTTTCGAGATAGAGCATGTCAGTTCCTCTGTAACGGCTTTGAATAAAGCCTCTGCCCGTATTCACATAAGCATCCCAGCCTGTGCTTGGCAAAAGCAAATAAGGCGTTTTGCCGCCAAACGTAAACCAGTTGTAACTCCATAAGGCAAGAATATTGTCAGAGCTTGCGGGGAATTTTACATAGCCTTTGTATTCGATTAATAACGACTGCCAGTTTGCATCACTGCCCATAAATTTGAATTTTGGGCGGTATGACACATTGAGATAGGAACCGTTTTCAGGGTTGATAGAATTTCTTCTGGAATCATAGAGCAGATTGAACGTTGGCCCTACAGCAGTTTCATTTTTAGTGAGGCCATAATTTTCAAAGTCCGTTTTCATGTTTGCCGTATCAGGGTCAGTTTCGCTGATGTTCCAATAATAATCTAAATCTAGCCCGATGCCAGCAAATAAATTTTTTGAGATTTTGCGAGAGATGTTTTGATGCAATCGCAAATAAGAATAATCAATCATGTAGCCATCTTCCAATGTAGTATTAGTTCCAAGTCCATACGTGTAAGAAGGATATTTCAGAAAGCGCCAGTCTGATTGAAAATTATATTTCCCGTTTTTCGACCAGATATTTGTTTGTAGGGGAACAATAAATTGTTTGTATTGAGAATAAGTGAGGCTTGTGAGGATAGTAGAAATATTTTCACCTTCTTTTGCGCCGTTGTAGAATGCGATGTCGCCACTGAGTATGGCAGCGAAACCGGTTTGTAAAGTATAACCGGCAGCAGGTATTACAGAAACATGCGCATGAGATGTTTTTAAAGCACCGGTATCAATTCTCGGTTGCGTGCTTTTGCCGAGAATTTTTCTCGCGACATCAGGAATGTCAACCTGGTTCAATGAGTCGTAATAGAAGAAGCCATGTTTTTTTTTAGCCGATGAGTTGTTCTGCGCATTTGCAGCGAAGGCAAATAGAACGATGGATAATATCAAAGATATTTTAGCGATGAGCTTCAAGTTAGGGTTCTCTTTTTTCTTTGATGTTATTGAATTGTTAAGTGGAAAAATGCTTCTCAAAAAGCAAGCGGCTGCAAGTGGTGTTTGACAAAATCAGCAGATACAAAGTTTAATCCCATGTGGAATTAATGTTTGCGAAAATAGCAACATTAGTAATAAGAATTTACGATTTTAGATTTGGGATTGACGATTTCTTTAATTCAACCTTCCTTTCTAATTCACTATTTCTAATTTCTTATTTATCACTATCTGTAAATGTTGCGAATCTTACAACGTAAAAAATAATAATAAAGTTGCTTGAGGAGTGGTTATCTTTTGTGTAGCAAATTATTTCATCAACCCTTTTATCTCTTCCAATTTTAGCAAAGCTTCTACTGGAGTGAGCCTGTTGATGTCAATATTATCGAGCAGCTTTCTCACTTCTTTAAAAGTTTCGGAATGTGCATCGAAAATGGATAGCTGCATTTGCGGGGCAGTAATTTTTTTTATCTGCTGATTGATATCTGTTTTTCCGTTTTGCTGTTCTTCGCGGCTTTCTTCCAGTTGTTTCAGAATTTCATTGGCGCGATTTAATAATGCAGGAGGCATGCCTGCCATTTTCGCCACATGAATGCCGAAGCTATGTGTGCTGCCGCCGGGAGCCAACTTGCGCAAAAAAATAATTTTATTGCCAACCTCTTTATTAGTGATGTGATAATTTTTTATCCTTGGCAATTTGTTTTCCAGTTCATTCAATTCATGATAATGCGTCGCAAATAATGTTTTCGGTGTGAACTGAGAATTGTGCAGATATTCTGCAATGCTCCAAGCAATGGAAATGCCATCGTAAGTAGAAGTGCCGCGACCAATTTCATCCAGTAAAATCAAACTTCGAGACGTGATATTGTTAATGATGCTTGCTGTTTCATTCATCTCCACCATGAATGTGGACTCGCCGCCGCTCAGATTATCTGATGCGCCAACACGAGTGAAAATTTTATCAGTCAAAGGAATTCTTGCATCGCTTGCCGGAACAAAACTTCCGGCATGTGCCATCAGCGTCATTAATGCAGTCTGGCGAAGCAAGGCGCTCTTACCGCTCATGTTCGGTCCGGTGAGGATAATAATTTGTTGTGATGTTGGGTCAAGCAAAATATCATTCGAAATATAAGGTTCTCCAACGGGCAGATTTCTTTCAATCACAGGATGGCGGCTTTCTTTTACATCCAGTTCATTCCCTTCGTGCAGTTGAGGTTTTTTATAATTATAATGAAGTGCATTGTTCGCAAAACAAATGATACAATCCAAAATAGCAAGCACATTTCCATTCACCTGCATTGGCGCTATGTAATCCTGCAGTTCCAATAATAATTTTTCATACAAGCTCATTTCGATACTAGAAATTTTCTCTTCGGCACCGGTTATCTTTTCTTCATATTCTTTTAATTCTGGAGTAATATATCGTTCTGCATTTGCAAGTGTTTGTTTTCTCATCCATGAAGCAGGCACTTTGTTCTTGTGCAGGTTAGTCACTTCAAGATAATATCCGAATACATTATTAAAAGCAATTTTTAAAGATGAGATTCCTGTTGCTTCAGCTTCTTTTTGCTGCAATGAAATCAGGTATTCCTTGCCGTTAGTGGCGATGTTTCGCAATTCGTCAAGCTCATTGCTAATCCCGAATTTGATAAAGTCACCTTTTGCAGCAACGGCTGGAGGGTTTTCAGAAATCTCTCTGGTTATTTTTTCAAAAATATAATGGCATGGATTCAGCGCATCTGCTAATCTTTTTAAATAGCTATTTTCTGCATGCTCACAAAGCTGTTTGATTTCGAGGATATGATGCAAGCCTCTTGCCACCTGCATCACTTCGCGAGGGTTAATTTTTTTGATAGGGATTTTGCTCACTAATCTTTCAATATCACCACAATGTTTTATATGCTGCGAAATTTTATTCCTGATATCGACTTCTTTGATAAAAAATTCCACCAAATCAAGTCGTTCATTTATTTTACGCATATCCTTCAACGGTAGTAATATCCATCGTTTCAGCATGCGTGCACCCATTGGGGAAACAGTATTGTCAAGCACTTTTAATAATGTGTTCCCGTTTTCAACACCGCTTCCTGACAATTCAAGATTCCTGATAGTAAATTTATCCATCCACAGATAATCATCACGCTCAATCCTTTGAACCGAGGTGATGTGCTGTAGGTTCGGGTGTTCCGTGTCTTTTAAATAATGAAGCACAGCGCCGGCGGCAATAATGCCTTCATGCATTTCTTCAATGCCAAAACCTTTCAGCGAATGTGTTTGAAAATGTTTGAGCAGGCTTTCCGTCGCATAGCTCTCATCAAAAATCCAGCTCTCTAAAGTGTAGGTATAAAATTTCGCTCCGAAAATTTCTTTGAAGTGTTTCTGGCTGCTGCGCTGAAAAACAACTTCAGCGGGTTTTAATGTCTGTAATAATTTATCAGCATATTCTTCATTGCCTTCCGCCACAAAAAATTCTCCTGTGGAAATATCCAAAAATGCAATCCCGATATTTTTTTCACCGAAATGTAATCCTGCTAAAAAATTATTGCTGTTATGTTCGAGCAGTTTTTCATTAGTAGCAATTCCCGGAGTCACCATTTCTGTAACGCCGCGCTTCACAATTCCTTTCACTGCTTTTGGGTCTTCAAGCTGGTCACAAATTGCGACACGATAACCGGCTTTTACCAGCTTATGCAAATAAGTATCAAGCGCATGATACGGAAAACCTGCGAGATCGGATGAGGCTGCATTGCTGTTATTTCTTTTTGTCAATGTAATGCCCAATACCTTTGAAGCAACGATCGCGTCTTCACCAAAAGTTTCATAAAAATCGCCCACACGAAAAAGCAAAATGGCATCCGGATATTTTTGTTTGATAGCCTTATGCTGCTGCATCATCGGCGTGTCTGCACTACTTTTTGCCATAGCAGACAAAAATAAAGGCTTTACCTGCATCTTTAAAATGGATTGTACACAATGTGGATTATTTTTGCATCATGCAAAAACTCAGCATGGATGAACTGAACCGCAAATCGGTGGAAGAATTCAGGCAATCCAAAAAAATCCCGATTGTGGTTGTGCTGGATAATATCCGCAGCATGCACAATGTGGGAAGTGTGTTCCGCACGGCTGATGCGTTTTTGTTGCAATCCATTTATTTGTGCGGATTCACACCGCAACCGCCTCACCGCGATATTCATAAAACCGCATTGGGCGCAACAGAAACCGTTGAGTGGAAATATTTTGAAAATGTTGCTGAAGGGTTGAAAGAGTTACGAGATACGGGATACGGGATATATGCTGTTGAGCAAGCTACAAAAAGCATTTCTTTGCAGCAATTTATTTTTGAACAAGATGGTAAGCTTGCTGTTATATTTGGCAATGAATTGAGCGGAGTGGGAGATGAGGTTTTGAAACTTTGTGATGGATGTATTGAAATACCGCAATTGGGAATGAAACATTCGTTAAATATTTCTGTTGCTGCCGGTATCGTTCTTTGGGAATTAGTCAGGACAAGGATTTAAAAGATTGTAAAATTTATTTTGATTAATGAGCACTGTAAAAAATTATTTATCGCTTATCAAATTTTCTCACACCATTTTTGCAATGCCTTTTGCAATGATTGGATTTTTTTTGGGAGCATATTGGAATCCTATTAATGAGATGAAAAAACAGGCAACTGAACACCATTTTACATGGAGTATTTATGTTACTTTTTCTTGGCAAATATTTTTAAAAATTATTCTCTGCATGATTTTCGCTCGCAGCGCAGCTATGGCATTCAATCGTTATCTCGACAGGAATTTTGATGCAAAAAATCCCCGCACTGCTATTCGCGAAATACCCAAAGGAATTATTTCTGCAAAGAGCGCATTAATATTCACACTCGTCTCTTGTGCCTTGTTCCTTGCAACTTGTTTCTTTATCAATAAGATTTGTTTTTATCTCTCGCCTGTCGCTTTGTTCGTTGTGTTATTTTATAGTTATACAAAAAGATTTACTCCTCTTTGTCATTTGGTTTTGGGTGTCGGTTTATCGCTTGCTCCGATTGGCGCATATCTTGCAGTCACAGGTGCATTTGCATTATTGCCAATATTATTTTCCCTCACTGTTGTTTTTTGGGTGAGCGGTTTTGATATTATTTATGCGTTGCAGGATGAGGAATTTGACAAATCAAATCAATTATATTCGATGCCCTCATCGCTGGGGAAAGTAAAAGCATTGCGGGTTTCAGAAATTTTGCATTTGTTGAGTTTTATTTGCGTTGTTAGTGCAGGTGTGCTCGGGCAGTTTGGTTTGTGGTATTGGATAGGCGTTACCGTTTTTGCAGGAATGCTCATCTATCAACATTCAATCGTGAAGCCAAATGATTTGAGCAAAGTGAACCTCGCATTCATGACAGCAAACGGAATTGCAAGCGTTGTGTTTGCTGTGTTTGTGATTATGGATTTGTTCTTGCATTGAAAGTCTGAACTGGGATTTTAATGGATTAATGAGATTGAGTTTAAAAAAATATTTCTTACTGTGAAAGTATTTATTAAAGAAAATGCATTTGTAGCAAAGCTTGCAGCCAAAAAATTATGCACAGAAAGAGTTGCGATGGTGATTGGCAAAAAAATTTTTCTCTGGAATGTTTCTGCTGATATTTTTTTGAAAGACAAAGAATGGCTTTGCCATGAAGCAGCACATGTAAAACAATTTCAGCAATATGGTTTCCTGAAATTTCTTTTTTTATATCTGAAAGAAAGTTTTAAGAATGGTTATGAAAATAACCGGTTTGAAATTGAAGCAAGACAAATGGAGAATAATGAAACTGTTTTACAAGAGTTGGAATTTTTTATCAATAAGAAACATATAACCGATAATGAATTTTCAAGACTCTGAACTGTCAGCTCTGAACTATTAACTTTTTTTAATGTCTCGCATTCTCGCAATAGATTATGGCTTAAAACGTACAGGCATCGCCGTTACTGACCCATTGCAAATAATTGCTACCGGACTAACAACAATCGAATCATACAAGCTGATTCAATTTCTCAAAGATTATTTTAAAAAAGAAACCGTTGAACTGATATTAATCGGTGAGCCAAAAAATTTAGATGATAGCGACACGCATGCAACACATCTTGTTAAACAAATCAGAGAAAAAATCAACAAAGAATTTACTTCAATCCCTATAAAAATGGTGGATGAAAGGTTCACTTCCAAAATGGCTTCACGTGCAATGATTGAGATGGGCATGAAAAAAAAGCAGCGACAGAATAAAGCGTTGATTGATGAAATCGCAGCGACTATTATGTTGCAGGATTATCTCGCAAACCGTTGACTGGCGACCGATGTCCGTCGACTGAAATTTTCTACTAAATTTGCAGCAATTTTCTAACTATGCTTTTACCCATTGTTGCTTATGGTGACCCGATTTTGAGGACGGTCTGCAAAGATATTAATGCTGATTATCCAAATCTTGCCCAACTGGTTGAAGATATGTGGGAAACCATGTATTATAGCAGTGGCGTGGGTTTGGCTGCTCCGCAAGTGAATTATGATATCCGTTTATTTGTGGTTGATTCCACTCAGATTTTCAATAATCTTGATGAAGATGAAAAAGACAAATATCCTGATGGCCCTGGTATTAAGCAAGTATTCATCAATGCGCATATTAAAGAACTGCATGGCGAAGAATGGTCTTATAACGAAGGATGTTTAAGCATCCCGAAAATCAGAGAAGATATCACAAGGTATGAAAAGGTGACACTTGAATATGTAGATGAAAATTTTCAGCCTTTCACTAAAACTTTTTTTGGAGTGACTGCAAGAGTGATTCTGCATGAATACGACCACATCGAAGGGAAATTATTTATTGATTATCTCAAGCCGCTGAAAAGAAAATTGCTGAAAGGAAAATTGGATGATATTTCCAGAGGTAAAATTAATGTCGATTACAAAATGGCTTTTCCTAAATAATGGAAAAGAGTTTAGGGATTAAAAAGTCGTAAGTGATTAGCAATAAGTGTTTATATTCGCCATTCACAATTGACCATTCACCACTCATTACTTCACTTTCTTCAGCAACAAAACATACCCGCACAACTTTTTCTTTTCCTTGTTCACCTGAACAGGCTTTATCATGTGGTATTCTGAAAACTGAGGACTATATGCATAGCTGATGATGTTACCATCAACATCCCCCCACATATTTTTCTTATACACTACTTGCTTTTCATTGTAGTCATACATGCGCACTTCATACAATCTTGAAGTACGATCACCGATGAAAACGAATTGATATAAGCTGCCCTGATTCATAGGAACCACAATCGGCATCTCATATTCGCTTTGCATCGTCATCGATGCTTCTCTTAGAACAATATAGCCTTGGGAACTGAAAACATTTTTGAGGCTGTCAATCTCACTGCGGAACGGGGCGGTGTCGCAGCTTTCTTGTCTTATTACTTCCTGGGCTTTACTTGAATGCGCCATTACAATGCATAATAAGACCAAGACAATTTTTTTAGGGTACGTGAACATGTCTATGGTTTTAACGGATTTCGGACATTCAAATATAATCAGTGGTTTTGACATTTAAAAGCCTTGTAAGCAATTTTTATACCGTTCGATGGCTAAACTATGAATAATCAATTCTTTTATAAACCTTTATGAAGATAAAAAGAATTTGCCTGCGATAAACAGGTTAATGTGAGGTCGTTAATACAAACATGATCTGGAAGGGTAGCACAATAGTAAATCACATCGGCTACATCCTCTGCGCTGAGCGGTTTGTAGCCGTCATAAATTTTTGCAGCCTGCTGCTCATTGCCTTTGAAGCGGACTTTAGAAAATTCAGTTTCAGCCGCGCCGGGATTGATAGAAGTAACTTTTATTTTATGCTTCAGCAAATCAATGCGCATTGCCTGTGAAATCGCATCTACAGCAAATTTGGAAGCACAATACACATTTCCTTTTTCATACACTTCTTTCCCTGCAGTTGAGCCGAGATTGATAATATGCCCTTTCTTTTGTTTGATTAAATAAGGAAGTGCAGCCTTCGAAACATACAACAAGCCGCTCACGTTGGTATTGATCATCGTTTCCCAATCGCTTAAATCCGCTTCATCAAAATAATCTCTTCCCAAAGCAAGACCGGCATTATTAATAAGTATGTCAATTTTTTTCCATTCTTCAGGAATATTTTCAATAGCGTTAAAAACAGCTTGCTTATTTTGAACATCAAATTCAAGAGATAATACTTTCACGTTATATTTCGAAGAAAGCTCTTCGCTGATTTCATCAAGCCTTTCTTTTCTTCGTCCTGTGATGATGACATTATAATTGTGAGATGCGAATTTTTCTGCCGATGCTTTTCCAAAACCAGAGGTTGCCCCAGTGATCAAAACGATGTTATTCATATAAAATATTTATGCAGGATTGCAATCTATTGCAAACTGAAGAGAGAAAAAAATTTGTCGGAGAGACACATCACTGTTATCGCTGAAATAGTTTGGCTTGTAAAGACAATTATTAGAGAGAAGAATTATTACCTTATGAGAACCATCGTTCCTTTTCTGGCAATTGTTTTACCAAGATAATCGATGCCTTGTGCCATCCAAACGTATGTGCCGATGTCCTGAGGTTTGCCATTGAATATGCCATTCCAGCCAACGCCTGTTTGTGAGGTTGCATATACCAATTGCCCCCATCTGTTATAAACTTTGAAATATTGGAATTTGGCAATGCCTACTGGAATTGGCCTGAAGATATTATTAGTAGTTGCACCCGGAGTAAATGCATTTGGCACAAAAATATCAGGCGGCGTTTTGAAGATTTTTACTTTCACTTTTGCTTCCCCATAACATCCTGCATAATCTGTTGCACGCACTATGTAGGTGATGGAATCTACACCGCTATTATAAATGCCGATTGGTCCTGCAATGTTGGGATTATTAAGATAGGAAGCAGGCGACCATAAAAATATATCTTCTACTGAATCGCTGGAGGTTGCATTGAATTGAAGCGGCTCATTAATAACAACAGAAGTATCATGCACACCACTCACGATAATAGGAGGGATCACATGAATATGGAATGTATCGGATAATGTATTCGGACAACCTGTATTTTGAATATTCAAAACATAGTCTGCAGTTACTGACGGCGCTGCCACAGCGCTTACAAGGGAAGGTATTGAAGAGATATTTCCATTGCCGCCTCCACTGCTTAATGAATCATTATTTATCCATGAATAATTTGTTCCGATTGTAACAAGGGCATTCAACGGAGCTGATGCGCCATAACAAATAGTTGTATCAGCAGGGCTGATCTGTGCTTGCGGAAAAGGCGTGTTATAAAATTTAATTGACGCTACGGCGCTCGTATCCTGTGGGCACACGCCATCTTTCACGATCACACGATAATAAGTTGTTGAAGCAATAGAAGTGACATTATATGATGTGTCAGTTTTTAATGGGCTTAAAAATGCCCAGGTTGTACTGTCCTGAGATATCTGCCAGTCAACAACATCGCCAACCTTTCCATTTAAAATTAAAACTGAATTAATATCCTGACCGGCGCAATAGTTCATACTGGAGGGATCTAAACTTCCCCCAACACTTTTTGGGTCAACAGTGATAGTTACAGCATTGCTGCTGTCTATTGCACAGGACGATCCATTCTGAACAACAGCTTTAAAAAATGTTGTTGTACTCAGGTTTTGTGCAGTATATGATTGAGATTGACCGGAGGTGCTATTCCAGATAAGCCCATCTGTTGATGAAATCCATCCCAGTATATTTCCATTATTGCCACTCAAGGTTAATGGAGTTGAATTGATGCCTTCACAAACAGTTGCATCTGCAGTTGCATTACCGGGAATTGTTGGAGTTCTGGTAGTAACTGCAATGGTATCTTTCAGGTCGGCGCAGCTATTCAATTCTCTTACCGTAATAGAACCAATTTGCTGACCAACTTTTACGTTGATGATGTTTGTGTTGGATCCTGAGGTGACAACCCAATCACTCGGCACAGTCCATTCGTAAGTTGCCCCCGCAAGAGCAGGAACAGAATAAATAGAATTGCCATTGATACATGCAATCGAATCTCCACTGATTTCTAATCCTGCACATGTATTCCTTAGCGCAACGTAAGCATAAGCAAAATGTCCACCAGGTACGCAATTGTCTGCTTCAAAAGTGAGCGTCACTTGCTGCCCTCTGTAAGGCGAAAGATCAAAGGTCACTTCTGTCCACCCTTTATACCATACATCCTGCAAGTGCGGAGCATTCGGGTCATTTGAATTTGGATTTGGATGAGGTGAAAGCTGACTACTTACTTTGAACCCATTAGCAATAGCGGCTGCTGAATCAAGTAGTGCACCACCCCCTTGGCCATTTGCTCCGGATGCAGGCAGGTAATACGCAGGTGAAGCGCAGGTGATAATGCTATCATTGGTTTTCAAAGAAGCAGAAAATAATGGCTGTTGATCTGAATTATGGGCTCCGTTTTCCAGAACCATAGCATAGGTATAAGTCATTGTGTAAGGCTCGGAAGAAGGGCCTGCAGGAACATTTATTTTATAGCTAACACCTCTGATATAGCCACCGCTTGGGCCAGAATTAGAGCTTCTCGGGGAAATAGATGTTGATCCCAGCTTTATGGAATAGCCATATTGATATCCGTTAATTGTTGGGACTGTTGGAAATCCTCCAAAAAAATCACTTCCCACATTTGTCAGAACCTGAATGCCTGTAACACTTGGAAGGGTATACTCAGGAATTGCACTTGCACCATTAGTGCCTGAAGATGGGGAGCTTAAGGAGTCATAAACAATTTGAATTGCAGAAGGGCCATTGCCATTTTTATTATTACCGGTGTAAGCTTCCCAATGAGTAAGGTAGCCTGATGAGAAATTGATATTTACGGGGCATGTTTGTAATTGAGAGAATGAATCATGGGAAGCCAATAAGCAAAAAATGCCAATCCATATTTTCATTAGTTTACGAATCATGCTGAGACCTGATTTAGAAAAGTCAGCAGGAAATTGTTCGCTTCATCTGTTGCTTCCCACATTCCCATATGACCTGTGCTTTCGGGAATATGAATATATGAAATTTCTGGCAAATAGCATTGCCTGAGGCTTTGTTCCAGAGGCACTGCATTGTCGCCCTCGCCAATAATAAACTGGATGGGCTTTTTAAAATTCCGTAATACGTTAGTTCTGTCCGGTCTTTGCATCATAGCTTCATAATAAGATACGAGCACTTCAGCCTGAAAGTTGTCATACTTGCGTATTAATTCATCAATCAGCTTAGGGTTATTTCGTTTTGTGTGCTCAGAAAACAGGTTTGGACAGGTTTGTTTGATGAATTCCGAAGCTCCGTGTTTTTTGATGAACTCAATGCTTTTTCGCCTCGCTGCTTTCTTTTCTTCGCTGTCAGTAAATGCCGTTGAATGAAAAAGCGAAAAGCCATTCAGTTTTTCAGGATATTTTTCTGCAAAAGCAAGTGTGATATATCCGCCCATGCTATGTCCAATCATTGCGCATATTGAAACTTTTTCATTTTCGAGAATTTGGTTTACAATGTCTGCATAATCTTCAATAGCCAACTGCCGACTGCTAACTGCCGACCGATGACTTTTCCCGCTGCCCGGCAAATCAGGTACTATTATTTGAAAATATTTTTTTAGGAAACTGGTTTGCTTATCCCAAATAGTTCCATCTTCTGCAAAGCCATGGATGAGCACAATGGTAGAGCCTTTGCCTGTTTTTTTGTAATATATTTTCTCCTGATTATTATCAAGCCAGTTTTCTTCAGGCATATACTATTTTTTTGTGCTGATGAAAAAGCCGCGAACAATTATAATAATCAACAACGGAGCAAAAGCATTGTTGAACTCCTGAGGCCACCAAAACCATCCACCTAAAAGGATAAGAGAAAATATGGAGCTGGCGCGAAAATAATCGACGGCTAATCTTGATTTCTTTTTTGTAAAAAATGCCATAACAATATGAGTTGGCCAAGCCCATAAAATATTCATGTTATTCCTACAGACTTCATCAACCCGGCCAAGCCATTCGAATGTAATGCAAATGCCAATTAATCCAACTAACGAAAAGAAAAGCACATCAAGCACATTCAATATTTTTTTTGCAGAGGAAGAACTG
>Ga0070734_10000699_pt1 | contig 62990 bp, 49 predicted proteins | sample Coa_R1_8_FD_66444 | JGI IMG/M metagenome (GOLD analysis project Ga0070734, IMG submission 66444) | Surface soil microbial communities from Centralia Pennsylvania, which are recovering from an underground coalmine fire - Coalmine... | ecosystem: Environmental > Terrestrial > Soil > Unclassified ...
AACAAAGACCGACTCCAGCGATACTTCGTCAAACGGTTACAGAAACTCGGTCTTACCGTGACAGTGACGCCTGCGGCCTGATTTGAATTTTCGAAGGAGCCCACCATGGGTTCGGAGCCGCTTAGGCGACGAATCCTAATGGTGGGAATCATACCAATAGAAATAAAAGTCCCGTTAGGGACGAAACTCCAGAGCAGGGATTGATCCCTGCGTTGACGGGCACCGCCAAAGGCCGCGCTTTAGCGCTGGGTGGTACACGTCGCGTAGTGTTCGACCGCATACACCATCGTCGTACCGATTCGGGCGCATGTCGGAATGCTTCAATAAGGAACGCAGAAAGGAAGGGATCGAATATCTTCTAGATAAATGCTAGATCGGGAATGAAGCTGAGAGGGGGATCGTCGGGGGAGGGACGAAAAATCGTCCTAACGATCAATAGGGGTTAGAGAATGAAGTCGTACTTTACTTCCTGCAGGGTCTCGCGGTCGGCCGGTTCAAACTTCCACTTCTTCACGGCTTTCACGAGCGCATCGAGCAGCACAGGGTTGCCGCCCAACTCCTTTACATCGGTGACCGAACCGCCCGGCGCAATTTTTAGCTGCACACGCGCCACTCCCTTGATGTTTAGTCTGCGCGCCAGCTCCGGTGTTTCGGGATCAACGCTCTTCTTGATCTTGCGAGTGCTGTCCTGCGCATGCGCCGCAAGATTCCATGTCGACGGTGACGCGGCAAAGAGAATGAGTCCGAACACCAATGCAAAGTTCAACAGCCGGTGTACTGAACCTGATTGAGGGTGTCTTGTCAACTTTCCTTACTCCGGGGATCCTTGCTGATCCCGCGAACTTGCTTCGTTGAAAAAATCGACGGCTTTAAAAAAAACATTACAGGCCGTGCTCACAATTCATGCGAATACATAGTACGTGCGGGTAAATCGGTTTTAAATGTACGAAAGTGCATGGTCAAGTAACAAACCAGGTGCCTGAAGCTCGTTTTTGTTGCAAAGCCTGAAGTCCAGTCAATATTAAATTGAGCTAATAAATCTTGAACATCAGGCTTCCGGTTCCTTTAGATTAATCATTCCTAATGATTTTGCGGTTATTGTCCAGCTAGGTTGCCTCCTAGAAGGAAAACCGCAGCGCAAGCTGAATGTTTCTCGGCCCGCCGCCTGCCAGGAATGGATCGCCCACGCCCACGTCCGGTGTGGCGGTAATAGGCAGGAACCCAACTCCGCGGCCGTTCGCTAGGCCGTTCTGTGTAAAGTCGATTGCAAAATTGGGCCACAGTGGATTGGCAAGATTAGGATGGTTCAGCATGTTGAACGCATCGAGCCGGATCTGCATCTTCACATGCTCCGACAGGTTGTTGTTTTTGACCAGGCTGAAATCTAGGTTGTGATAGCTTGGCCCCTCAAACGCGTTGCGGCTCAGATTGCCGAAATGCTGTGTTCCTGCCACGCAATTGCCGCCTGCATTAATGGTGCAAGGCGCCTGAAATGCGGTGAGGTTCAGGAACTGGCTGGGCGCATGTGTTCCCGCAAAAGGATCTCCAACCAGGTCGGGGCGTCCAAAGCCTTCGCCGCTTCCATTGAAATTGCCGAAGAAATTCACATTGAACGGCTGTCCTGCGCTCAGGGTGGTCACAGTGTTGATACCCCACCCGGAGGTCAGCCACGGCAAGGTCTTGGAGCCGGGCAACTGATAGGAAAGCATCCAGACAAAGTGCTGGCGTACGTCGAAGTTGGAGTTGGCCTTCTCGGCTCCCGGGTTAAAGCTATTGTCCGGTTGCGTTGCATTGGGAACGAAGTCCTGTCCGTCGCTCGCATTGTCGATTGAGTGGCTCCAGGAGTAGTTCAGGATGGAAGCCAATCCGTGCCAGTTGCGTAGACGCAACGACGCTTGCAGCGCGTTGTAGTTGCTGGAAGCTGTCGATTCAAATTGGTTGACAAAGCCGAATGCGGGGAAGGCCACGGTTCCGGTCGCGGGATTGATCTGATTGATGTCGCGGAAGCGATATAGTTTTCTTCCAGCGGAGCCGACATAGCCTACTTCCAAAGCGAGATTCTTGGCCAGCGCGCGCTCGATATTGAGGTTATAGACCTGAACGTAGGGCGTGCGCAGCTTCTGGTTGACGGTGAACACGTCCGTTGCGCCGAAGGTACCGGGAGCAAACACAGGCGCTCCGTTTTGGATGACTGCGGCGGGCGAGAAGCTGAACGTGATCGGGTTTGGGCCGACTCCGTTGTAGGCCGGTCCGGCATTGAAGGTATTAAAAGGAATCTGTCCAACGAAGAAGTCCTGGGAGAAGCCATCGTAATAGACGCCCCAGCCGCTGCGGAGCACCGTCTTCGCATCTCCAAAGATGTCCCATGCGAAGCTGGCGCGCGGGGCGAAATTGTTGAGATCGCGAGGATAAAGCTGATGTACGAGGTTCAGATTGCCTGCGGCATCCAGGGTGCTGAATCGGTCCTTGGCTTCGCCTAAGACGCCAAAGTATTCCCAGCGTATGCCATAGTTGAAGGTGAAATTTGAGAAGAGGCTGAAATTGTCCTGCAGGTAGAGCGAATGGCTATTCTGAAAAGTTTGGCGTGACGAATTACCCTGCGCCTGCCGGCCGCTGGTGGGGGTTCCGGCAATGAAATCGTCCAGCGTGTTGAAGCCCAGCTTGCCTCGATAGCCGCTATCGAAAAATCCATCGACGAAGGTCCGGTGAAATTCGTATCCAAACTTCCAGTTATGGCGGCCGCTGGAATAGGTAAAGTTGTCAAATAACTGGTAGTTTGTGTCGACGCGGCCGCGGGGAACCGAGGTGTTCGCTCCCAGTGCGGCGAAGTTTGCGACCGAGATGGAAGGCAGTCCAAAATCCTGCTGTGCGGTGCCTACGTTTAGGCCAAGCGTTGAAGGATTAAACGTGTGGTCTTGCGGAAAAAAGTCTTCGCTAAAACGGTTGTAGCCCCCGCGAATCTCGGTCAGCAGATGTAGTCCGAAGATGTGCGTATAGGAAACAGAGGCGATATTGACGTTGGTGGGCGTAGTGGTATTGAATCCCGGCAGGATGCCGCCGCCTACAATGGCCAGTGGAAAACTCTGGTCGCTGTTTCCGTAAAAGTATCGGCCGGTAAGAAAATCGGTTCCCCCAAAGCGTTGATCGACCTTGGCGATGAGGCTATCGACTCGATTGGATGCGGCTGTGGAAGCGAGCAGGTTGTTGCCTTGGGCGTCCGGCGTGCGGTTGGGCGACGGCCATGCTCCGTGCGAAAGAAGATTTGCAATGACCGGGTTGACGACTCCGCCGTTGTCCGCAATCGCCTGGTTGATATCGGCAGTCGTGGGAACGTGCGCCAGTGCGGGAATTCCTACTCCCTCCCGCTGCCCTTCGTAAGCCACAAACCAGAACGTCCTGTCTTTCACTAGTGGGCCGCCCAAAGAAAATCCAAACTGGTTATTGTGGAACTGGTTTTGCGGTTGGTCCGTGGTGTTGAAGAAGTTACGGGCGTCCAGGGCGCTGTTGCGGAAGTATTCGTAAACCGAGCCGTGAAGATTGTTGCTCCCGGATTTAGTGACGATATCGACGGTCGCGCCCGAACTCCGCCCGAATTCCGCTTCGGCGTTGTTGATGACGGATATTTCCTGGAGAGCGTCGATCGGCAGGATCGTGGCCGGAGTGCTGAAGACTCCACCCTGGTTGACCGAGGGAAGATTGCGATAGCCGTCGTTCATGTCGGTGCCGTCGATCAGATAGTTATTGGAGCGGCCCCGGTTGCCGTTGATGTTAAACAGTCCAAAAGAGCCGGGGGCGTCTACTTCGTTGGAAGGGTCGCCGCCGGCGCCGGGGATCATGACCAAGAGCTTGGTGAAGTCGCGGCCGTTCAGCGGTAGTTCCTGAAACTGGCTCGCTTCCAGTGTAGCTCCACGATTGTCTTGGGTGGCATTGATGAGCGGAGTATGGCCGCTCATCTCCACGACTTCCGTCTTTGTCTGCTCTTGCTGCGCGGGGCTAAGCTGGAAATCGACCCGGTGGGTGGCCGATACGGCTACTTTAATTCCCTTGATGGTCTGCTGGCGGAAGCTGGATTTTTCTACAGTGATGTCGTAGCTTCCGATCGGCAATTCGGAGATAAAGTAAGTGCCGGTCGCACTGGTCTTGGCGGTGCGAGTCAGGCCCGTTTCCTGGCTGGTAACGGTAATGGTTACATCGGCCGCGGCGCTGCCGCTGCTGTCCGTGACCGTACCCTGTATGCCGCCACGGAATGTTTGGGCATGCAACATCGCGGCGCAGGAGAAGATAAAGACGATGCGAAGCAGTGCTTTCATGGGTGGCTTTCCTTCCAAATCGAAATCGGGGGTGTTGGGGCTGAAAAAAGTATAATCGTCCGAACTGCGATTCTTACTGGCCTGGGGAGTATTCAAGTAATTACCAAAGTACCCGAAGAACCTCTGAGTACAACATCGAAGTCTGTAACTATCTAAACTATGAAAAAAAGAAGATTCGCACCTGGACACGACTTCTGCGAGCTGTATGCGGCAATAAATTAAGAAACTCTCCTGCAGAGGGAGATGCCTTGCACTGCAGCAGATGACGCAGGCTCTCAATTAGAGTGTTTTAATGTGATATTGAAGAGCTTTAAACCACGGAATAGAGGGTAGAAGAAGATGTGTTCCGGTTCTGCGTCTTTGCCGACGTCAGCAGGAGCTTCCTCCGGCTCTTGCTGGCGCTTCGGAACACAATTTTGTCGTCAGGCTGCGAACGTCGGGCAGCGATCTGAGATCCCGCAGCGTAGCAAGAACGGCATCGAGGGAATCTTGGGAGAGGACTCGCAGCGCACAAGACGAAAATTTGCGTTCTAGCTCATCCAGTCCTGCTGGATGCTGCGGATAGCCGCGAGCGCCATTGGCCTTTCTTTGTAAGACTTGTCCGTCGCGCATTCGGATCGTGACGATGGCCTGCGTCAAGGCGGGGGCATCCTTCCCCAACGCAGGATTCTCGCGCATCGTGACGTGAGGCAAGAACGTCTGGATGCTCGGTTCTTGAATGACCGATGCCTCAAAAGTCTCCAGGCCCACATGCCCATTCACGAGCGCTGCCGAGATGCAGAACGGCATGCTGAACTTGCCCTGTAATCCGGTTTGCGGCCGATCATGGATAAGAAGGGTAGGAGTAATGGAATCCACCTCGATTTCGACCGAGGCGACCTGATCGGGCTCTATCCGGCATTCTTTGCGGAGGTCGAGGGCCACATCCAGAGCTGGATGGGTTGCGGCGCAAGAAGGGTAGAGCTTCACGGTGATGCCGGTCGCTAGAATCTCCCAACGTCGGCCTAGCTCGTGCAGCGCGGATTCCATATTTGCATGCTCGCTCCCCATGGCCACCAGGAATCCTTGGGGCCCTTCAAGGGCTCGATCTGCCGCCGTAAAACCTCCGCGAGCAAGCAGCGCGGCGAGCACGCCATTGCGCGCTGCCAGGCCCGCATGAAGGGGCTTGGTCATTGCTCCAAAGTTTTCTTTCAATCCGGATGCTTCTGAAGCGGCAATCGCCAGGCAGTGTGCCGTAGAGGCGGCATCCAGCCGCATCAAGCGGGCCGCCGCCGCCGCTGCTCCCAGAGTGCCCAACGTCGAGGTGCAGTGCCAGCCCTGCTGATAGTGCCTGGGATTCATGGTTCGTCCCAGCACCGCTTCCAATTCAAAGCCGATCGTATAGGCCTCCAGGATTGCACGTCCCGAGATTGTGCGACCCAAGGCGGCTTCCTTTTCACTGACAGCCCAGATTGCCGGAACTAAGGGCGCGCTGGGATGGGCCAGCGAGACGAAGCACATATCGTCGAAGTCGAGCGCATGCGCCGCCGTGCCGTTCGCCAGGGCCGCCCCGCTGGCACTGGAGGTCAGCTTGGTGCCGAAGATGGTGCATGGGCCGGAACCTTCCTCAGCGGCAACCGCGTTTTGGACGATCCTCGCGGAGTCTTCGACCGCGCCCGCCAGCGTCACTCCCAACGTATCGAAAAAAGCTCCGTGGGCGATCGGCAGCGCATCTTCTGGAACGGCGGTGGTAGCTACAAATGTTGCAAGCTCTGCAAGTGCGGACATGGGCAGCTATCTTAAATGGAGAGCACGCTGAGGTAAGGGGTCGGAAATTGGGCTGTGTGCGTATGTTCTCAGGAATGAGAAGAGAAGAAAGAAAGTCGAGCGAATCGACGGTGAAACTCATTGATAAAAAACATTTCACAAGTTTAGTTGATTCTTTGGATGTTTTAAAAGTGCCCTGAAAAATCAACGCGAAATGAATGAGAAATGATCCTGAAAGCAAGAGAAAGTAGCGGTCAGCGCCGGAAGATGTAGTCTCATCGGCAGGCGCGGCCTAGCCGCGATGCCCAGGTGTCAAAATCGTCGCGCGGCTTTCCTCAGTTAGGTGAAAGAAAAATAGATGAAAGAAAAGAAGAAGACAGAAAGCCGCACGCAAAATAAATACAACAGAACACGACTGGTTCTACGAACGCTTCAGCAGCCCCAAGTCTTTCCCTCGTCCGTACTCTCCTGCTGTGCGCGCTTTGGAAAAGCTTGATAGGTGCACTTGAAATTGACGTCGTCGCAGCGGGAGATATTTCCCTGTGAGTCGCGAAGAAGCCAATCGCCCGCTTTCAGATGCAAGACACCTCCAGGCGTCGGTATGTCTGCGGATTCGTCCATCTGGACGGCATCGACTAAAAGTGGCTTGATGGATCGGTAAACCATAAAGATTCTGTTTCCTCCTGGGGCTTTGTTTCCTGCCCCACTCAAAGCATTAGATCGGGCAGGGCATAAGGAATGAATAAAGAAGGCATCAATTGTTCATAAAGGTTGCGCCTTAGGATCAATACCCGAGCGGTCGATGAAGGGTGCAACTCTCTGAAACGGTTTACAATATGGAAGGATCCAGTCTGTGGAAAATCAAGAAATCATCTTTGTCGTCGAGGAGTCGCCCGAGGGCGGATATGAAGCGCGAGCCTTGGGGTACTCGATCTTTACTGAGGGTGAAAATCTTGTAGAACTCAGGAAAATGGTCCGTGATGCGGTGGCATGTCACTTCGCTGAGTCTGATCAAAAGCCGTTGCTGATCCGCCTGCACCTCGTCAAAGACGAGGTCATTCCTGCTTGAAGCTGCCGCGCGATAGCAAAAGAGTTATTCGGTGGCTAAGACTACGCTACGCAATATCCGCGATTTTCTGCCTGTTACCGCTCTCTATTCAAACGGATGCGCCTGCACCGTTTACAATCGGATTTGGGTAATCATCATCGGTTTTCATGATTGATGCTCTTGATGGTTTTCAATGATGGGTGTTCATGATTAAGACACTGGAATGGACGTCCGACGGCGTCCGCTTTATCGATCAGACCCGGCTTCCCGCCGAAGAAGTCTATGTTCTTTGCCGCAACTATCAAGATGTGGCCACGGCGATTCGCGACATGATTGTGCGTGGCGCTCCGGCCATCGGTGTTGCTGCCGCAATGGGTGTCGCGTTGGGTGTGAACCAATCGCGCGACACGGATTTGGCGTCGCTGCGCAGATCGTTTGAGGATATCTGTAACGTAATTGGCGCAACCCGTCCGACGGCGGTGAACCTCTTTTGGGCCATCCAGAGAATCAAGGATACCTTCGATTCGGCGGAGCGCGGCTTTGAAAAGCAGAATGAGGCAAAGCAGGGCCCAGATAAAACGATCCAGCACATCAAAGACGCCCTGGTGCGCGAAGCGCAACTGATGTACGACGAGGATATTGCTGCCAACGAAAGCATGGGACTCCACGGCGCAGCCCTCATGCCCGCAGCAGGAGGCGTCCTCACGCATTGCAACGCTGGAGCGCTGGCTACCTGTGGCTACGGAACGGCCTTAGGGGTAATTCGCGCCGCTATCGGAGCCGGAAAAAAGATTCATGTATTTGCCGATGAAACCCGGCCCTTCCTGCAAGGGGCGCGGCTTACCGCCTGGGAACTGATCAACGACGGCATCGATACCACGCTGATCGCCGACAATATGGCCGGAGCGATGATGAAGCAAGGCAAGATCCATGCCGTGGTGGTGGGTGCCGACCGTATTGCTTCCAATGGCGATGTCGCCAATAAGATTGGTACCTACACGGTAGCTATCTTGGCGAAAGAGCACGGTATTCCGTTTTACGTGGCCGCACCCTGGTCCACGGTTGATATGAACACCGCTACCGGCGACAAGATTCCCATCGAACAGCGGTCGCCAAGAGAGGTAACCCATCACGGCGGCAAGCAAATGGCTCCGGATGGCGTCCATGTGGAAAATCCCGCCTTCGATGTAACGCCTAACAAGTACGTAACCGCGATCATTACGGAGCGCGGCGTTGCCCGGCCTGATTACGCGGAGTCGTTGCGGGAGTTGGCTTCGAAGGCAGCTACCTCGGCCCGGTCGACACTTAGTTAGCTCATCCTCGCATTGGGTACTTGCTCTCTGCGGCGGATGGATTCCGCATTTGGAGCTGTGCTCCTTTTACCAGGGTTTCGAGATGCAGACAGAGACAGGACGCATTGAGGCGTTTTCCGATGGCGTATTTGCCATTGCCATCACGCTTTTGGTGCTTGACCTCAAGGTGCCCTACGCCGTTGAGAAAGGGCTGGCCGCTGCCCTATTGAAGCAGTGGCCAGCCTATCTTGCGTATGTGATGAGCTATATGTACATAGGCGTGATGTGGATCAATCATCATCGCCTGTTTACCCATATCCGGCGGTCGGATGACACGCTGTTGGTCCTGAATCTTCTTCTTCTTCTGGGTATTACTTCCGTGCCTTTTCCCACGTCTGTTCTGTCGTCGCATCTGGGAGGGCCACAACAGCGGACTGCCGCCATTGTCTACGATGGGGTATATCTGGTGATTGCGGTGTTGTTCAATCTCTTGTGGCGGCACGCCGTTGCCCGGGAATTATTGGACAAGAATTATCTGCAGAGCGCAGCCATGATTACCAAGCAGTATGCTTTTGGGCCGGTGATCTACCTGGTATGCCTTTTGACTGCGTGGATCAGCGTGCCGATTAGCCTGATTTTGAACGGAGTGCTTGCTGTCTTCTTTCTGATACCGCCTCACAAGTTGGCTGCGCGCAAAGCTTGAGACCGAATTTGCTGAAATCGTAGCCCTCGCAGCGCCGTGAATGGTTTGCTATGAATGATGCGCTATGAACGATGTGCTATGAGCGACGCGCCATGAACGATGAAAGAAACTGTGAACGTGGGCCTAGAATTCCATTACCTTCAGATTGGGGCTCACGATTAGCTTGGCCTCGGTAGCCTTCTGCACATCTTCCGCATTCAAGCCTGGAGCAACCTCTTCCAATACCAGACCCTTGGGCGTCACTTTGATATAAGCCATCTCAGTCACGATGGTTTCCACCACTTTCATGCCGGTAAGGGGCAGTGTGCATTTCGGCAAAATTTTTGACTGGCCTTCTTTTGTTGTGTGCTCCATCGCAATGACCACCCGTCTCGCGCCGGCGACTAGGTCCATCGCGCCACCCATGCCTTTGACCATCTTGCCCGGAATCATCCAATTGGCCAGGTTTCCTTCTGCGTCTACTTCCATCGCTCCCAGCACGCTCAGATCGACGTGTCCACCCCGGATCATGGCAAACGATTCCGCACTGGAAAAATAGGCTGTGCCCGGAATCTCCGTAACGGTTTCCTTGCCCGCGTTGATGAGGTCCGGGTCTTCATCGCCCTCGAAGGGAAAAGGGCCTACTCCCAGCATGCCGTTTTCGCTCTGCAGGACGACCTCCATCCCGGCGGGAACATGGTTCGCGACCAGAGTCGGCATCCCGATTCCGAGGTTTACGTAGAAGCCATCGCGTAACTCTTTGGCAATGCGCTTTACGATGCGTTCGCGCTTCTCAACGTCTTTCTGCTTGTCGTTCGCCCGATTGGTGGTTGGTGTGGTTGCCATAGTGGTTCCTATACCTGGGCCCTTTTTCGCACGGTTCGGCGCTCAATTGGTTTTTCTGGGTACTGGGTCAGGACGATTCTCTTAACGTAGATGCTTGGGACGTGTACGGAGTCGGGCTCGATTTCTCCCGGCTCGACAATCTGCTCTACCTCGGCGATAGTCACCTTAGCAGCGGCTGCCATCGTGGGGTTGAAATTGCGGGCCGTCTTGCGGAAGAGCAGATTGCCCCACCGGTCCGCCTTCCATGCTTTGACGAACGCAAAATCGGCTTTCAAAGCTCGTTCCATCACAAAAGGCCGCCCGTCAAACTCGCGTATCTCTTTGCCCTGGGCCACGAGTGTTCCCACCCCGGTCGGTGTAAAAAATGCTGGAATGCCGGCGCCGCCGGCGCGAATCCGCTCCGCCAGCGTGCCTTGGGGATTGAGTTCCAATTCCACCGTGCCCGACAGCACCATCTGCTCGAACATTTTATTTTCGCCCACGTAAGAGCCAATATGTTTCTTGATCTGGCCGGTTGCCAATAACTTGCCGAGGCCCGACTTGTCAACGCCGGCGTTGTTAGAAACGGTGGTCAGATTTCTCACGCCCTTCCTCACCAGACCATCAATAAGGCTTTCGGGAACCCCGCAAAGCCCGAATCCTCCAACCATAACGGTGGCGCCATCCTTCACATCGAAGATGGCTTCGTCCACGCTGGCTACGACTTTGTTCATAGGTAAGTGATTCTAAATTTCCCGCAGACCACGCGCAAATTCGTCGAATTGTAGGGCCATTCCAGGCCGTATCCAGTACCGGCGACAAAGAATCCGGCGACAAAGAATAGCGGCATCGGTTTGGGAGAAACGGTTTGGAAGAAAACGCGTATTGAATTCGCTCGACCGATTTGCCATTCTTCCACCTCGTATCGGCTGTATTGCGACTAGATCGCGGCGAAGCGTGATGTTGCGATGCCGAACATTGTCGCAATTCTTGACTTTGGGGATGAAGACTCTGGGTCACTCACACCCAAGGTGACCCAGCGCGGGAGGGGGTTTGTTATTTCGTTAAACGAATAAGGAATAAACATGTGCAGCCTCGGATAGGGGATCTTAAGGCGTGCGCGTTCCGATCCGAAGGTGGTACACGCTGCTTCCTATCAGGGTGGATAGCCGTAAGCGTGGATAAGTCGTAAGCATGGAGAATGGAGAAATGTTGTCTCTCGGTATGGTGTAGGTAATCCTTGATAGGAGTTGTTCCTGCCTACCTGACGCCAAGCAGTTCAACATCGAAAATCAAAGACGCATTGGGTGGGATAACTCCACCGGCGCCACGCGATCCGTAGCCTAGCTCCGCAGGGATGTGCAGTTGCCGTTTGCCCCCGACCTTCATCCCGGCCACTCCTTCGTCCCAGCCTTTGATGACTTGGCCGCGGCCTAGAAGGAATTCAAAGGGCCTGCCTCGATCTACGGAACTGTCAAACTTTTTTCCGCTTTCGAGCCAGCCCGTGTAGTGCACCTTGACGGTCTGTCCATCGGTAGCGGTATCTCCTGTGCCGGTAACGATGTCCCAGTACTTCAGGCCGGAAGAGGTGGTTGTGGGCTTGCCGGTTACCTTGATCGGTCCGGAATTTTGCGCGAGCGACAAGGCAGTCATCGCAAATAGCGCTAGAAATATCGTTGTTTTTAGGTGCATGCTCTCCTCTTTTTCGGGTGCAAAATATACTCAGCTAGTCAATGGTCCATGGCGTGTTCGCCTGGCCGTAATCATAACAAAGTGCGGTGGATAGGAACTCCGACGGGCTCTCATACTCGAAAAAGGGCACATGCTCGAAAAGGGCTCACGCTTGAAAAAGCCGCCGGATGGCGAAGGTCAAATCCAGCTGAATCTCAATACGGATCATTGAGGGATTTTCTGCCAAAAGGCGCGACAGGCCTTCCGTCGCACTTCGGTTGCCCCTGCGGTCAGGCTCAAATTCCAACGGGTTGAGCGAAACCGCCCACAAGGTGGTCGCACGTCGAGCGCGCTTAGATCGGAGAGAGCATCTTAGGGAAGGGAAAGGCCTTCAATCGAAGGGTACTGTCACTGAGATAGCGTGCAATGTCTTACTAAACTTTACAAAATGATAAATAGAACAACTAACTTCTATCCGGCACTTGAATGTGTAGAGTAAATAGAAGCTCTGCATCCGATTCAGGAGAAAACAATAGGAGCCATCTCATAAAATCTACGCAATAAGATGATGATACAAGCAAGCTGAACATGCCCAGCAAGTGTGCGAGGCCATAGAATGTGATTGCGCTTCACTGCCCCGGCGAGTACGACAGCAAGGCCGATTGGACATCGTGGACGCAGACAGTTTGGGCAGCCCTCCGCTGATTAAGCAGCCGAATGCGAATGCCCGAGTGCGCCACTGGATCGAAGATTCCCGGACGGGAGAGATGTTTTTATGATGAAGGTTCTGGTAAGAAACTGGTGGCTGCTCGCTTTGCGCAGCGTCTTTGCCATGCTATTCGCGCTCCTGGCTTTTTCGATGAGAAGCTTTGCCGGAACCTACTTATTGAGCGCCTTTGTCGCGGCCAATCAAGTCATCGTTTTCGGTCTGCTGGTTTTTGCCGCCGGCATATCCACGATGGCGGCCGCTTCGTGGAATTCCGAGAAAGAGACCTCATGGCTTCTATTTCTCGATGGGTTAGGGATTGCGCTTGCCGGAGCCGTCACCATAGCGGTCCCAGGATTTACGTTTGCTCGGTTCGTCAACGCCATGGCGCTCGGGAGCGTCGTTCTAGGGGGCCTGGAAATTGCTCTTGCCTTTCGAATAAGACGCCACCTTCCCGATGAGTGGTTTCTGCTCATTGCCGGGGCCGCTACCATTGGATTTGGTGTACGCCTTCTTGTGGTGCCCGCGGCGGACATGTCGGCTGTGCTTACATGGCTGGGTGTCTATGCCGCCTTCAGTGCGATCTGCATGATGGCATTGGCGCTACGCCTCAGGAAGCTTCGTAGCGAGGCGCACCAACTCTCCGTCACCATGTGATCTTTCCCCTGCTCACGGGTGGTCGCGTTGATGAGGCTGCAAATCAGTCATTTACCAGACGCATCCCTACTGTGGCTTTTTGAACCAAACGATTCTATTGCCGACGTTGGTCATGGGCTGTCCCTCGCCGGCGTCTTCCACGGTGTGAAGGCCCGATTTTTCGGTCATTGGTACCCAGCCTAGGATTTTTCCGGTGTTGCGGTCCAGCTTGACCAGCCAGCCGGGAGAGCCAGTCGGTTGATTGAGCGGTTGCATTGCGGCCCATAGAGTCCCGTTCGCGCCCAACTTGAGCGAGTAGGTCCTGCCCAAGTTGGGAATCTCGCCTAGAAACTTGCCGTCGAGGGTGAATTTCTCAATCCGTCCGTTCTCACGGTCAGCAACATAGAGGACGTTGTTCTCATCCACCACGATGGAGTGTGGCAAATGAAACTGCCCTGGTCCCGTGCCTGCACTGCCCCACTCGCGAACCTTCTTGCCATCGGCCGCGTACTCAAGGATCCGGGCGTTAGCGTATCCATCGCTGATGAAAATCCGGCCTTTCGGAGTAAACGTGATGTCCGTGGTTCCACGGAAGGCGTTGCTAAGCCCATCTGGCTGGCCATCCACGTCAATCTGAAGCAGCTTTTCGCCCTTCGGACTGAACTTGATGACCATTGAACTGGCCGCATCGACCGTCCACACATTGCCCTGGGGGTCCAGGCGGATCGCGTGCGGAATCTTGTATAGTCCTTTGCCAAATGAGTGTAAGACGCGACCTTCCGCGTCGACCGCGATGACTGGATCGGTCTTGTCGCCGCGTTGAATGAGCCACGTTACGCCGGTCTTCGGATCGCGTGCCAGCCACGAGACCATGCCCAGTTCTTGACCCTCGGGTAGCTTTACCAACAGCTCCCTCTGTTCGAGCGGAAGTTGTGGCGCTGCCTCAATCATGGTCTTCAGTCTGCCGGCGTCCTCGGATGTTCTTTCGATTTCGGTCGAGCGTAAGGTCGAGCCGCTCTGAGCGAAAAGAGGCAAGCAAATCAGTCCGATCAATATTTCTCGAATATGCATGGCCCCCAATGATATCGAATGATATCGAGACATCGAAGCCTCTCTTTCCGCAAGATGAATGGTTCGTTGATGACTTCCCAGGGATATGAGTGATGTTAGGGGATTCGCTTGTGTTGATCCTTACGTCGGCCAAACATGCATCTTCCTGGAAGTCTCGCAAGGGAAGGTTAGCCGAAAAGGAGAAGAGGCGAAGAGGGAAGAGGCAGGATACGAAGACTCGGAGATGCAGGGATACCAAAGAAACCGAAGATACGAAGATAACAACCTGGCTAGGATTCGGGTTCATCCTACGTGCATCTAGGAAAGGAACCCTGGAAAACCGATTGAGATTGGAGAAGCTCCCAAGGTGGTAGCCACAGCCCACCTTGGGATTGAGTCAAGTGAACTTTCCGATCTTCTCTATCCCCATCTAGCTCCGCAAAGCGGCAAAGGCGGATGGGAGCTTCAATCGATCCATCCTTTAGTCGGCAGATTTCGGGAACTGGGGCAACTTGCTAATGTCCTCGGGATCGTGCTGGATGATCGTGATGGCCTTGGTGTTCCGGGCAATTTGTTTGAAGCGATCGAGGGATGCGAGTGTTTTTGTTCGATCGTCGTTAAATGAGGGAACACCATCGTGGTCGTAGTTTTCGCGGAAATGTGCAAGATCGCCCGATAGCAGCACGTAGCCGGTGGTGCCAAGTTTCACCAGGAGTCCATGATGACCCGGAGTGTGCCCGGGCAGGTCGAGCATGACCACGCTGCCGTCGCCAAAAATGTCTTTGTCGCCGGTGACCTCGTCCAGCGTGCCGCCTCCGGTCAGCCAATGCTCCAGCGGCTTGGCGCGGTCGTTTCCGCCCTTCCGCATGGCTTCGACGTCCCCCTTGCCCAGAAGCAATTTTGCTTGCGGGAAGCTTGCAGCCTGTCCAGTGTGATCCCAGTGGAAGTGGCTGATGCCGATGATCGAGATGGAAGCTGGTGAAACACTGATTTCTGACAATTGATCTTTAATATTGCGTGACAAACTAGGCGCCATGTCCCCTGGCGCTTGCAGCGAAGCTCCTAGGCTTGTCTCGGGCAATCCTGTGTCCCATAGCATATAAGCGTCGTCGTGCTTGATGAGGTAGCAGCTCGCGGTTAAGCGCTTCGAGCGCCCCACGTAAGCATATGTATCGGAGAATACGTTGAGGTTGTTGACCTGAACCGTGCCGCAATCCAGTCTCCACAAGCGCAACGATGGCGCGGGCGCAGCCGTGGTACCGAGGGAAAGCCACAGTACTAAGAAAAAAATTGGTTTGAGCATAGGCGGCCATTATATAGAGCCGTGCGCGCTCTACGACTCGGTGTACATTTGTGCAAGCGGTCGATCTGTGCTGAGGAGTCAAAACAGAAAGCGTTGAGTATCCTTTGCCCACCACACTTAAATTCCTTTTTCCTGGAATGGCATTGGGCCAAAGAGGCCTCTTGCAATCAGTGTGAAGAGATTACCTATCGAATGTAACCATTAAGCTTGGCAATTGTTTTGGAGTTAAGCGCAGCGCGAGAGTATGCGGAATTCAGATTTCGTCAATAATGATTGGGAAGGTGGGACCCCGCTTGCACACTGCGTCTAATTTCAGAAGCGGATTTATGAATTGTTGGAATGGGATAGGGAACTTATGGTGGAGGCGGCGGGAGTCGAACCCGCGTCCGAAAACGATACTGGTCAAGAGCCTACATACTTAGTCGAGTTCACGCGACGGGAATTACCCCGCCACATTCGCGCCTTTCGCTCAGAACCGACAAGAAACGCAAGACGCTAGCCCGTTTGTCTCGTCCTCATGTCCAGGCCCAACGATGAAGACCAGCCTACTGTGTGACGCCCTTTCGCAGCCCGCAGACAAAGCCACGGAGGGCGGCTACTTATTTAATTAAGCAGCGTATGCTAGCTGATTAGTGTTAGCAATTATTGTTTTTGCACCACTTACGGGGGAATGCGCCCCGGTATGCCTCTTGGCCGCAAACATTTCCGTCGAAGCCGTGACGCCCCCAAACCGGAAAGGGTTTTTGGCCCTCTGTTTTCAAAGATCAAATGACGATGAGCCAGTATAGCTCATCTGACAATTGGATGCTCCAAAGCACTGTGCGATTCACCAATTAACCTCCGTTTCATCGGGGGATCCTCGAATGCGCGCCATCGTGAATTAGAATTTGAAGTTGGGTCGAATTTGCCTTGCAAGGAAGGGGTGAGAAATATTGAATCCCGAGAAGGCTCTTGGCGTCCAATCGACTTTAAATCGCTGTATTGAGAGCAGACCAGTGCATCCTGACTGTCTTCCATTCACGAGCCTCCCTCATCAGACCCAGCTATTTCTGGATTTTTTGCATCACTTTGGGAAGGTCGAGAGGTTTTATGCTCCCTCTCCTTTTAGCGGCCCTCCTGCGGCACATTTGCAATCCCACCCGTTACCGGCTGAGCGGCGCGAGTCCGTCGCCGCGATTTTGGAGCGGCAGAATCGCAGCCTGGGGGCGGGGACCAAGGCCCTCGAAAATATCCAGCGATTGAGAGAAGGCGCTTCGGCAGTGGTAACGGGTCAACAGGTCGGCCTTCTTGGCGGCCCCATGTATGCGCTGCTCAAAGCGGTCACCGCCACCGTGCTTGCGGAAAAGAGCGGAGCCGTTCCCATTTTTTGGCTGGCGACTGAAGATCATGATCTGGCGGAAGTCAGTTCCGTGCATCTGCCGGCAACCGACCATTTGGAAACCTTTTCGGTCGCTCCTCCTCACAAAGAAGGCGCTCCCGTGGGCGCCATCGCTTTCGATGAGCAGATTGCGGCGCTCTTCGCGGGCCTTAAGGAAACGTTCGGCGATTCGGATTCGTTCGAGCTGCTGAAGCGCTGTTATGCGCCGGGCTCAACTTTTGGAGCCGCATTTGGCAGGCTGATCGCCGAGCTGTTTCGCGAAACTGGCCTCGTTTTGATCGATCCGTCGGACGTTGAGTTGCATCGGATTGCCCGGCCTGTTTTTGATGCGGCGCTGCGGCAGTGGAGGGAAATTGACGATTCGGTGATGGCGCGCAACCAGGAGCTTGAAGAGAGCGGATATCACGCTCAGGTAAAGGTCACCCCGTCACACACGCTTTGTTTCTACGTCGATGAGGGAGTGCGGTATCCGTTGCGGCACGACGGTAGTGCCTTCGTTGCCGACGATTTAAAGTTCAATCAGGAAGAACTGCTTCGCGCCGTCGAAAACGCTCCGGAAAAATTCAGTGCCAATGTTTTGCTGCGTCCAATCATGCAGGACTATCTGTTGCCCACCTTGTGCTACATCGGAGGTCCAGCGGAGATTGCTTACTTCGCCCAGGTTGAACCGGTTTACCGGAAGCTGCTTGGGCGTGTTACCCCGGTCGTGTCGCGCTTCTCTGCGACCCTGATCGAGCCTCGCCAGGCAAAATTGCTGGAGCGCTACCAGATGCGGCTTGCTGATGTCTTCTGCGCCCCGGAAAAACTTCGGGAGCACATTGCCGCCAAGGTTTTGCCCGACAGCATTATGAAGAGTTTCGATGCGGCCGATGACCATGTGGAACTTGCCTTGAAGCTCATCCAAGGGCCGCTCGATGCGCTCGATCCCACGTTGCTGGCGGCGGCGGAAAATGCAGGTTCGAAAATGCGCCACCAGTTGCAGAGCCTGCGCGATAAAGCTGCCAGAGCGGAGCTTCGTAAGAACAGCGATATGCAGCGTCAGGCCGATGAACTCTCCACGATGCTGTACCCAAACAAGAATTTGCAGGAGCGCGAAATCGGCGCAGCCTATTTTCTGTTGAAGCATGGGACTGGAATTGTTTCCAGACTGCAAGAATTGTTGCGGCCCGGCTGCCACGATCATCAAGTGATCTTTTTGTAATTGTTGTACAAAAATGGTACCGATGAACGAGCGAGGGCCTGCATAGCGGTTCGGATTGAAAAAAGAAAAAGCCGCCGGATGCGGCGGCCCTTTCGATTCTCGTCCGGAATTTACAGAGTTGATTCGATCTCAAATCCCCAAGCTTCGAGCAAAGGTTCCGGGATATATTTAGAGTTCTTGTTGCGTCGCGCCCATTCACGCAGGCGAGTAGAGCGAACATACTGGTCAGGGGTCAGCTTAAATTCTTTAACTGCCTGCTCAAACGACGTAACAACGGGGATGACCGGACCGATAGGCTCTGGTTTACCCCAATTTGGATTACCGCGTCTTTTTGCCATAATTAAGTTCGTCCTGCCTTTGGTTGGATGAAAAGTGCCGTAAAAAATAGCCGTACCACTTCGATTCAATCGATTCGTCTTTGGATTCAGCCCTTTGATCTTGAAATTTCACCTAGTACTCGGATGCGCGGTGTTAATGAACTTGCCTGGGCCAATACTCCCAAAAACGCACTATTATATGGTTATTTGTAGTTGATTGGCAAGAGGCTATGAGAAATAATTTTCAAATTGATGAGCAAGAGCACAGATCTCAACAAAAGATAAGGTTAATATCTTAGCTCTTGAGAAGGGCACGGCCTTGGTTGTAACCCCACCGCTAAGGCGCGATTGCAGATACTATAGAGATATCTCTATGAGTTTACTAAAGGTCCTCTTGGGCCGGCGGCCTTGTTGTTTTGATATCGAATAAGTCCTGTCTGGTCAGTAAAGTAGTGCTTAACACCACCATCGTCCGAAGTAGGGTCCCCGCGCAGTGTAAATCCGCCGATCCCGTTCATGGGCTGGCCGTCGATTCTTTGATAGGTGTAGCGGTAGACGCCGCTGGTTCCGGCGCTTAACTTTGAGTTGATCAGGCTGGCAGCATCGGCGGACGGGCTTCCGGCAGCGGGTCCAAGGGCCTGAAGCGAGGGCGGATATCCGTTGTATTGCGTCTTGTAGGTCTCAATCGCAATACTGAGCGTTCGCATTTCGGTGGCGGCTTTCTCTTCGTTGGCCGAAATGCGCATTCGTGAGAAGCTGGGCAGCAGTACTGCAACCGCGATGACCAACGGCAATGCGGTGGCTCCGAGATAACCCAACGTTAGCCCTGCGAGCGCCATTCCGCCGCCCTTCACCCGGCCCGGGTGTCTCCTTATGTTTGTCCTTGCGGTGTGTCCCAAAATAATGGCCGGGATGCCTGTGAATACGAGGCATATGAGGGAGAGAATCCCCAGTGCAAGGCTCCAGATTGCCGTGGGGTCCGTCTTCTGGGAAAGGGATGGCTCGACCGTCGTTGTTGCAGCTGTTGAAACTGTCTCCTGCGCGGAATTGCGAGCAGTCAAGGTGGCGCCCCGAGCGTTAGCGGCTATGGCGGCGCCGCACTGCAGGCAGAAATGGGAATTTTCGGGCACATCCATCCCGCATTGTTGGCAGAACATGACGAAGAGGCTCCTGATTGCACCGGATCAAGCATGGATGCGGCCGGACAGACTGCAAACACCGGATAGGCTGCAAACATTAGATACGTTAGTAAAACGTTATTTCATCGGTGCTGAATCAGGCAAATCTGAAAGGCCAAGGGCCGATTACTTGCGTCATTGATGTGACTGTTTGGAACGAGTTTTGGGCTAAATCAAAGGCAAGAAGGTAGGAAGCATCAAAAGGCCAGAATGACTACAACGCGGGCATGATCTCTTGGCGTGGTGGCGGCAAACGGCGAACGCCGTCTTGCCATGGTCTTCTCGTTTGGCCTCGAGCTGATTGACTGCCTTGATTGTTGACGGGCGACGGATCCGTAGCGTTTCCATCGTTCTCTACTTTTCTACATTGCGTTCCAGTGATGGACCCGCCCTCAGAGCTTGAGTGCTGGCAATCTGAATGCTTCGCTCTGTGACCTCTAGTTTTTCCTCTGTGTCCTCAGTGGTGAAGATTTTGGTTTTGCATTTAATTTTGCCATCGCCGTTGTTGTTCTACCGCGAAAAACTCCTGTTTCGTTCCAGACGCGCGGACATGCGGCTCTCGGGGCACAAGGAGCACCAGACGTGTACGATCCGTCCAATCACCGTTGCCTCTCGTGGCACCTTGAATAGCAGGATGGGGCGCGCCGAACCTGGCCAGGGCATGATCAGGAGTTCGTTTCGAACGATCTGGCACCAGCCGCAGCTATACCCTTGTTCATGCCAGACTAGATAAATCGGTCTGTCCCGAAGGTTGTTCCATCCCGTGTGGTCGATCTGCGTTTGCTCTCTATCGATTTCAACCAGGGACCCGGGCGGGATAATATCGCTCATGCTTTCATCTTTGAGCCCGATCAGTGCATAAAGAAAACGAGTCGGCTCCAGGCGCGTGACCAGATCCTGAGGTAGAAATCTCCAGTCTTGTGGCTCTCCCTGCAGCAGATTGGTCTCTTCCCGGTCAACTCGCACATCGAAGTTCATGCGAAACTCAAAATTTGGTTTCGTCAGAATGGAAGTCTCCGGCGCTGGTTTGTCTGGAACGAGCGCAAGCGCCTGGGGTTCGGCTTCCCCTGTGTCTACTCCAAAAAGCAGGAGCATCCGGCTATAGGAGACACCGCAGCAAACGGCAAGGGTATAGAGCTTATAGATGCTCGGCGTCGATCCCGCCTCAATATCCGCGAGAGTAGCGTGAGAAACAAAAAACTCCTGATTGCCTTTCTCATCGCAGATGGTGCGGCTTCTACGTTCAATGTCCCTCGGCCTCAAACCCTTGGCCGAGAGCATGTCTCTGATCAAATGACCTCGTTCCTTCACAACTCTCTCCCCAAACTTCTCCATGCATTAGCCCAACATGCATTAGCCCAACATGCATTGGCCGAACACGCTCTAGCCGAGCATGGATGAGTCAATTAGGTCGGCCAAATTGCTTGGCCGAGATACGCTGCTCCAAAGGGGTGACGATGCCGGGCGCCTAGAAGAGCTTCTATCCGGTCTTGATGTTTCCTCACAACATCCTCGGCGTTGGATGCGATGGCCGGATTTGTCTCTTAGAGATTGAAGCTCAACACAGTGCTGGAAGGATAAGCCAGCTTTCAAGAATTCCGTTAGGAATATTTTGTTGTCGGTGGAGCGACAACATTAGTTATTTTTAATTGAACTAGGCGAGCTTCCGATATAGCGAGATAAGGATTCCCTTCCAGCTATTTGGAGGTAAATTCTCTTGAGCGATTCTAATCTATCTTATTGGAAGTTAAGTAGCTTTGCGGCTTGGGCAGTGCATATGGAGTGGCGGAAATCCGTCAAGGTACGTCAAGCCGGCGTAACGGCAGGAAGAGATTTATCGAAAACGGGCGTAGGGTCACCTGAAGCGCGCGCAATAAATTTCATGCTCAAGGCGCCTCACTTGGAGGTTTTCTACCCCAGCTTAGATTTTTTATTACAGGCTTGAATCATTGCAGATTTCTAAACGGCCATCCCATCCTTGGCCTTGCCTCGCCTCTGCTCCAGAGCCTGTTTCAAGGATTGACCGGCGTATTGAATGTGGCCGACTAGCAGCTTGCAAGCGGATGAGACGTCGCGCTGCTTGCACAGCTTCAACAACTCGCGGTGCTCCTTGTTGGCTCGCGACATGCCATGGGTTAAATAGAGCTGGAGCCGCGCGTAACGTTCGCCGTTATTGTTCACGTTGTTCACGATCGACGTGATGTGTGGCCGGTCTGCGCGCGAATAAAGGGTGGCGTGGAACTCCCAGTTCAGCCGCCCCCAGGTGGAAATGTGATCCTCGCGGCGAAGCTCATCGGCATACTTCTGCAGGGTCGCCTCCGCACGGCGGAAGTCCTCTTCCGTCAGGTGCGGAATGGAGGCTTTCAGCAACTCCGGTTCGAGCAAAGCGCGAATCGTAAACAGCTCTTCAATATCCCCGGGAGAGAGCGCGGGAACGATAGCGCCGCGGTGCGGCAGGATGCGGATGAGCCCCTCGGCATCGAGTTGGCGCAGGGCCTCCCGCACCGGGATGCGGCTCACCTTGAACTGTCCCGCAATCGCATCCTGGCGCAATTGCGCGCCTTCGGGAATCGTTCCGTTGATGATTTGATCGCGCAGCTTGTCGGCCACCGCGGAAGTCAGCGACCGGCGCGGGATGGCTAGATCCATTGCAGGGACAGAAGAAGGGTCCATTCAAATAGTGGCTTGGGATCCATGAAATTGGACTCGTGGATCAAAAGCGAGGTCAATCCGGCTCCTAGCGGGACCAGCATAGCACATTGAGTCGCGCTGCCACTTTAAAGGTCCAACGCTTGCTCTACTGCTTTGGCGCAATTTACCGGGCGCGGGAGAAAGGCGCGACAGCGTTCGCGCGGGTCTTTGCATGGTGGTTCAAGATAGGCAAAGACCAAAGCCCCCAAAGCCTCAAAGATCCAAAGACTGTCTTGACGATTGGATATTGTATCCATTATGCTTCCCTGCAAGCTGCAAAGAAAGCTGGCAGTTCGCAATCGATCCTTGCCGATACAGGTAAATCCAAAACAGGGTGAATCCAGAGATGAGTCTCGCTGAAATCACCGACACAGCCGTCGCGCGAGAGAAAAGCGTTCGGAGAATTCGCATCATCGACTCGCATACCGGCGGCGAGCCGACGCGGCTCATCGTCGCCGGCGGCCCCGATTTGGGGACACCGTCGCTGCAGGAAAGGCGAGAGCTGTTTCGCAGGCGTTATGACCATATCCGCTCGGCGGTGGTGAACGAGCCGCGGGGATCGGACGTGATTGTTGGCGCGCTTCTGTGCGAGCCGGTCGATAAGAGTTGTGTCGCGGGTGTCATCTTCTTCAATAACGTTGGCTACCTTGGGATGTGCGGCCATGGAACCATCGGCTTGATGGTCACGCTGTCCCATATGGGACGCATCAGCCCCGGAGAGCATCGGATTGAAACCCCGGTAGGCGTCGTAACCGCTGTGCTTCATGAAAATGGTGGCGTTACGGTGACCAACGTTCCCAGTTATCGCTTTAAGGCAAGCGTGACGGTGGATGTATCCGGTTATGGCCTTGTGCGTGGCGACATTGCCTGGGGAGGGAATTGGTTCTTTTTGGTTCACCAGCAGGGGCTCGGCCTGGAGTTACAAAATGTCCCGGACCTGCTGCAGTTTTCATGGGCGATTCGCCAGGCTCTTGGCGAGCAGGGAATTACCGGAGCCAACGGAGAAGAAATCGACCATATCGAGCTGTGCGCCGACTCGCCTATTGCCGGAATCGACAGCCGAAATTTTGTGCTTTGCCCAGGCAAAGTCTACGATCGCTCTCCCTGTGGCACCGGAACCAGCGCCAGGCTCGCTTGCCTCTATGCTGAAGGAAGTCTTCGTGAAGGAGAGGTGTGGAGGCAGGAAAGTATTGTCGGCAGCGTTTTTGAAGGGCGCATCCATGTGCGGGACGGCCGGATTTATCCAAGCATTACTGGCTCTGCTTTTGTGAGTGGGGAAGGCGATCTTCTTCTAAATTCCCTGGACCCATTCTGCATGGGGATTCGCGCATGACTGCCCCTGCCTACGACGTTGCCATTATCGGCGCAGGCATCGTAGGAGCAGCGTGCGCGCGAGAATTCGCCCGCAGCGGCATGAGCGTTGTAGTTCTCGAAAGAGACTGCATCGGCGGGGGCGCGACCGCTGCCGGCATGGGACACATCGTGGCGATGGACGACTCCGAGGCCCAGTTTGCGCTGACTCGATACTCCCGGCAGCTTTGGCAGGAGCTGCGCCCCGAACTTCCAGGAGACGTGGAGTATGAGCAGCGTGGAACGATCTGGGTGGCGGCAGATGAAGAAGAAATGGCCGAGGTAGAGCGCAAGCACGCCTGGTATAGCGCACGAGGGGTTGCCACCCGCATTCTCAATTCGGTTGAGCTGAAACGCGAAGAACCCAATCTTCGCCCTGTACGCAAAGATATAGCGGGCGGGCTGCTCGTGCCAGAGGACGCCGTGATCTTTCCGCCGTGTGCCGCTCGTTTTTTGATTGACGAAGCCCGCACGCATGGAGCTGAAGTCATCCTCGGCTGCGCCGTAACGGCGGCTGGTAATGGACGAGTCCAGACCAATCGAAAGGGAGAAATTGCCGCGCGCGCGATCGTCAACGCCGCGGGCGCTGATTCTCCTTTTCTAACGCCGGGGCTGTCGGTCAAAAAGCGCAAGGGACACCTCGTCATCACCGACCGCTACCCTGTATTTGTTCGTCACCAGCTCGTAGAGTTGGGTTACCTGAAGAGCGCGCATTCTTCAACGACCGATTCGGTTGCATTCAATGTGCAGCCCCGGTGTACTGGGCAGGTGCTCATTGGCTCCTCGCGTCAATATGAAGCGGAACACAACGAAGTGGATCGCATTGTGCTCGCGCGCATGATACAGCGGGCGCAGGAATATATGCCTGCAATCGCGGATTTGGCCGCCCTTAGAACCTGGATGGGATTTCGCGCCGCCACTCCGGACAAGCTTCCACTGATCGGGCCACATCAGATTGGGTCGCCTCATGAAGACAAGACCATGTTTCTCGCTACCGGGCACGAGGGGCTTGGAATTACGACTTCGCTCGGAACCGCCCGTCTGCTGGCCGATCAGCTCTTGAATAGGAAATCGGAGATCCCTATCGAACCATATCTGCCCGCCAGGCAAAGCGAGCCCGCCTATGCCTGAAAGCATCACGTTGACAGTGGATGACGTGTCTGTCTCGGTTTCATCAGGCACCACAGTGGCCGTCGCGGTGGTGATGCTGGGAAAGGCGTGTCGGAAATCGGCCAGCGGAGAGCCGCGAGCGCCGCTCTGTGGAATGGGCGTTTGCTATGAGTGCCGCGTCACGATTGATGGGGTTCCACACTGCCGAAGCTGCCAGATCCTGTGCTCGTCTGGAATGGAAGTGAGGACCGAAGCCCAGTGATCAAGGATGACGGACGCAACGGGTTTGGCCGGTTTGATGTCGTAGTCGTCGGCGCGGGTCCCGCGGGCATAGCTGCCTCCGTGCGCGCGGCCGAGAGCGGGGCACGTGTCGCTCTCGTCGACGACAACCCGTCGCCCGGTGGGCAAATCTGGCGCAAAGAATCCCGGCTTGACGAAACCCGCCGCAGTGAATCCCCCCGCGGTGAGTCCAAAGGACGCGCCAACTCAGAAGCAAGATCCTGGTTCGAGCGTTTGCAGGCTTCCAAAGTATTGGTCATGTCGCAGACGCGAATCTTCGATCAACCGCGCTCTGGAGCGCTGAGCGCCGAATGCGGTAAACAGGCGTTTGAGCTTGAATACTCCCGGCTGGTGCTGGCCACCGGTGCGCGCGAGCTTTTCCTTCCGTTTCCCGGCTGGACCTTGCCCGGTGTGATGGGTGCGGGCGGGCTGCAGGCCCAGGTGAAATCGGGTTTGCCGGTGCGCGGAAAAAAAGTAATCGTCGCCGGAACCGGCCCGCTGTTGCTCGCCGTTGCCGCATTCCTGAAAGAGCACGGTGCGGAAGTCCCGATGATCCTTGAGCAAACAACCTGGTCGCGGATGTTCAGGTTTGCAGCCGTTCTTTTGCCCCACCCGGAAAAACTCCTCCAGGCATTTCAACTCCGGCGGCAGCTTTCAGGCGTTCGTATGGTGACGAATGGCTGGGTTATTGAAGTGCATGGACAAGCTCACGGCGAAGGTCACAGAGATGCCAAACTGCAAGCCGTCACATTTTCGGCAGGTGGGAGCGAAGGGAACCAAGCCAAGAACAACGAAACCAGGAAAGAAACTCTGCCCTGCGACTATCTGGCGTGTAGTTACCATCTCGTGCCCAATATAGAGTTGGCTGCTCTGCTAGGCTGCCGGATCAAACAAGGTTTCGTCGAGGTGGATGATTTCCAAAGAACATCGATCGAGTCGGTTTTCTGCGCGGGCGAGCCAACCGGCATTGGAGGCGTAGAGCTTGCGCTGGTTGAAGGAGAAATCGCAGGCCTCGCTGCTGCGGAACAAATTACTTTGAACCAAATTGCTTTGGATCAAACTAAAGATGTGCGAGGGCTGCTGCGTCGATCCGCACGTCTACGTCGATTGTCCGGCGCAATGGATTGGGCGTTCCAGCTTCAGCCGGGGCTAAGACACTTGCCTCAGCCGGAAACGATTATCTGTCGTTGTGAAGACGTTACGTGGTCGCAGCTCAATCGGCATCAAGGATGGCGGTCCGCCAAGCTGCAAACACGATGCGGCATGGGACCATGCCAGGGAAGGATCTGCGGGGCCGCAGTGCGCTTCTTGCTCGATTGGGAACCGCAGTCGGTTCGTCCGCCGGTATTTCCAGTGCGCTTGGGCGCACTCGCGGGCGGTGGCCACGGTGCGACATGAACTCTTGAATGGAAGAACTCTTGAATGGCAGCACTTGGAATGGACGCACGTTGAATTGAAAGAATCATTTGAGGAGGGCGGCGATGAATTGGAAAGGCGTGATGCCTGCAATCACAACCTGTTTTCACGAGGACTACAGCATCGATCACGGATTTATGGCGGAGCACTGCCGATTCTTATTGGATCAGGGCTGCTCGGGGATCGTGGCGCTGGGTTCGCTCGGAGAGGGCGCAACCCTGACCTTTGCGGAAAAGATGGAAATCTTGCGCAATTGTGTGCAGGCCGTTGCCGGGCGGTCGCCGGTCGTGGCGTCCATTTCGGCGCTCACCACCCGCGAGGCGATTGAATTGGCGCGGGCGGCGGAGGAGGCGGGCTGCGATGGGTTGATGGTGCTTCCCCCGTATCTTTATCGTGGCGATTGGCGGGAAATGAAGGTCTATGTGAGCGCCGTGCTGAAGGCGACGCCCCTCTCCTGCATGCTGTATAACAATCCGATTGCTTACGGCACCGACTTTCTCCCGGAGCAGATCTTGGAGCTTTGCGGCGATCATCGAAATCTCGATGCGGTAAAGGAGTCCAGCGCCGATGCGCGGCGTGTTGCCGCCATTCGCGCCCTTGTGGGAGACCGCCTCGAGGTTTTTATGGGTGTGGACGATGCCATCCTGGAGGGCATCGCGGTTGGCGCCACTGGATGGATTGCCGGACTTGCCAATGCTCTCCCGAGGGAATCGGTCGATCTGTTCCAGTATGGAATGGACGGAGAGAAGGAACGCGCTTTTGAGTTGTATCATTGGTTCCTGCCTCTGCTGCGCATGGACACCGTGCCGCATTTTGTTCAACTCATCAAGCTGGTGCAGGAGGAGTTGGACATAGGGAATGCCCGCGTGCGTGCTCCCCGGCTTCCGCTGGCAGGGATCGAACTGGAGCAGGCGCGAGCCGTGATTCACACGGCGTTGGGAAGCCGGTCGCGCGTGGGAGCGAATCTCATTGGAATGAGCCAGATTGAATGAATCGGATTGAAATGAACCAGATTGAAACGAACCGGATTGAAATGAAGAAAGCAGGAATGCATCTATGAACCTTTTAGGGCGATCCATTGTAGGAGCGAGCGATGCCCCTTTGAATGGAACGGTCTTTCATGCTTTCAATCCCGTCGATGGGGCGCGGCTCGAACCGGCATTTTCTGCGGCAACTCCTCAGGAGAGCGATTCTGCCGTGAGGCTGGCGGCGGATGCTTTCTCCGCATTCAGTCGGATTCCAGGGCGCGAACGGGCGGTTCTTCTGCGAAGCATTGCGGCCGGCTTGGAGCGGAATGCCGAGAACCTGGTCAGCCGAGCGATGCTGGAGACCGCTCTTCCGAAAGCTCGCTTAGAGGGAGAGGTCCTTCGAACCAGTAACCAGCTCAAGTTGTTTGCGGAAGTTCTCGAAGAAGGCTCGTGGGTTGGAGCGAGGATTGACCGTGCCGATCCCAATCGAAAGCCCGCTCCCAAGCCGGACATTCGTTCGATGCTGCGTCCGCTGGGGCCGGTCGTGGTATTTGGCGCCAGCAATTTTCCGCTGGCGTTTTCCGTTGCCGGTGGAGACACCGCTTCCGCTCTGGCTGCGGGTAATCCGGTGATTGTGAAGGCGCATCCGGCGCATCCAGGTGTGAGCGAGCTCGCCGCGCGCGTGATCCAACAGAGCGTTCGTGAATGTGGCCTGCCCGAAGGCGTTTTCTCGCTGTTGTTCGACAACGGCACTCAGGCGGGAGTCGCCCTGGTGAGGCACTCTTTGGTGAAGGCGGTCGGTTTCACAGGCTCTCATGCAGCCGGGCGAGCGCTCATGGATATTGCAGCCTCCCGGCCCGATCCCATTCCTTTCTTCGGCGAGCTGGGCAGCACCAATCCAGTGTTTATTCTGCCGGGAGCTTTGCGCGAGCGCTGGGAGGCCCTGGCATCCGGGCTGCACGGTTCCTTCACACTTGGGGCCGGTCAATTCTGTACCAAGCCAGGCATGGTGTTTGTGCCGGAAGCGCCGCAGGCGGGTAGCTTTGCCGCCGAGTTGCGGCGGCTCACCTCGGCCTCGCCCCAGTTCCATCTGCTCACTGCGGGAATCAGAAAGGCTTATTCCTCCGCCACCGCTCAACGAGCGGCGCATCAGGGCATTCAGTCAAAAGCGGAATATACCGTGGCACATCCTAAAGAGACACAAGAGCGGCAGAATGGGGATGGCCATGACCGTGGTAATGACGAACAGGGCTTCTCCGTCCAGGCGATGTTTTTTGAAACGGATATCGAAACCTTCCTGAAGAATTCCGACTTTGCCGCAGAGGTTTTTGGCCCCGCCACGCTGCTTGTCCATCGAGCGTCGGGCAAAGCTGCGCTGGAGATTGCGGAAAAGTTGGAAGGTCACCTCACAGCCACGATTCATGGCACTGAGGAAGACCTCAAGGAAAACGCGGCTCTGGTCGCCGCACTCGAAGCCAAAGCCGGACGATTGATCTTCAATGGGTTTCCGACAGGCGTCGAGGTCTGCCATGCGATGGTGCACGGCGGACCGTATCCCGCTACCACCGATGGACGCTCGACATCTGTAGGCAGCCAGGCCATCTTCCGCTTTACGCGCCCTGTCTGCTATCAGGGCTTTCCCGAGCAGTCCCTTCCGCCTGAATTGCAAGATACCAATCCGCTTTCGATCCTGCGAATGATCGATGGAAAGACGACTCGCGAAGCAATCAAGTAGCAAAGATGAAGGTTGTTCTAACGCGAAGAAGTTTGTCCTAGCGTGGAAGAACGGCTCCGTTGAGGCTTTAATAATTAGTCTTCAGCCCTGGTGCCCAGCGAAGATCTTGCAACTCGCATCGGATGCGCGCTCTTTGAACAATCGTTAGATTCCCCACGAGAACGTTCCTTTCCATCACAATCCACTCGATCCGAAAACTCTCTCCGGCCAAACCCAACCTTCGTTGCCGTTCAAACCGAAGCGGCGCGTTTTAATATTGGATAAAATATATTTAACTTTGGATACAATATACATATAATCCAGCCCTGAAATCCTCGAATGGAATTGAAACCTGCTCTGCGAGTCCGGGATCGTGGGCTGGAGTCCGTCTGCGCAGCTTTCCCCTTCAGGATCGACTCAAACGCGAGGAGACATTCATGGAAAGAAGATTCATCGCGGGAATTGCCGCTCTTTTAATGGCCCTTTGCCTGGCGCCTGCGCCGGCCGGCGCTCAAGGTGCCGAGGGTTCTGTAGTGGGAACCGTCACCGATGTCACGGGCGCGGTGATACCCGGCGCATCCATCGACATTGTGAATAAGAATACGGGCATCCATTACAAGTCGGTTAGTGGACAGAACGGCGCGTACACGATTCCGCGCCTGCCCGTTGGCCCCTACTCCATCACCGTGAGTTCTTCCGGTTTTGGAACAATGACCGTTCCAGAGGTTCAGGTTTCGGTGGCCTTTACCAGCACGATCAACTTAAAGCTCAAGCCTGCGGGAGCCGTTCAGGAGATCACGGTGACCGCCTCTAATTCGGAAACCGCGGTCGATACGTCCACTCCTGTGCTTTCGACTCTCATCTCCAGCCAGAAAATGCTCGATCTTCCGCTGCTGGATCGTGATCCGAACGGTCTTATCTTGCTTGCTCCGGGCGTTGCCCAGACGCAAAGCGGGAATGGCGGCTTTGTGGTCAACGGCTCGCGCGAGCGTAACAACAATTTCCTCGTGGATGGCGCCGACAACAACGACACATTTGTGCCGGGTATTCCGGGTGGGTTGTCCACACCGAACATCGACGCGACCGAGGAGTTCCGAGTGCTGACCGGAAGCTATAGCGCCGAATACGGTCGCAACACCGGTGGCATCGTAACCGTGGCCACCAAAGCGGGGACGAATAAGTTTCACGGTTCCGCTTATGGCTACTACCGGTCGAACGCCTGGGCTGCGCGCGACTTCTTCAACAACAACGGGCCAATTGCCCCTCTGCAGCGCCGCACCTTTGGCGGGGCGGTGGGCGGCCCCATCCTGCACAATCGCACCTTCTTTTTCATCAACTATGAAGCCCAGCGAAATATCGATGGCTTCCAGTCTCTGCAGATTGTTCCATCGGCGATTGCGCGCACCGGCATTCTTCCCAACACGCCGTTCGGCACGCTGAACATTGCGGCGGGCGGGGCCAACAATCTGAGCGGAATGGCATTCAACCCTGCCATCCAGCAAATTCTGAATCTCTATCCTCTTCCGAACGATACGGCGGACTCGCCCGTTCCCGGCATTTTCGATGGGTTCCGCTACTCCAACTTCACCAAGTTTCACTCCAATAACGTAAATACCCGCGTGGACCATCGGTTCTCCGACAGCCAGAGCCTTTGGGGTAGCTACAGCATTTCCGACAGCGCCAGCAAGACGGACGCCGCCACCTTCCCGCAGTTTCACGACGGGCTCAGCGAGCCCTTCCGGAACCAGGTTGTGTCGTTGAACCTGGTTTCCACGTTCTCATCCAGGGCCATCAACGAAGCTCATTTCGGCTACAACCGCTCGCGTGTCTTCTTTAATTCGGCTGGCAGCGGAGATGCGCCGGACACCCTATCTACCGACATCCTCAGTGCGTTTCAAGCCTCTGGAATTCCCACGCAGCAGGCGGTTTCTCTGGGAGCCAACGGCGATGGCATTAAGCTGAGCACCGGTGCCATGTCTTCCTTGACCCAGGGTGATTCCGATTTCAGGATTACCGGCACCACCTCGGTGAGAGATACGTTCACGCGGATTTTCGGTGCGCATACGTTGAAGTTTGGCGGAGAGATGGATTGGGTTTACGAGAACAGCGCCAACAACTTCAACCGTTCGGAATTTCTTTCTTTTGACGTTCCCACCACTTTCGGAACATCGCTGGTGTCGGACAGTTCCGGAAATCCCATCAACCCCTTCGCGAGCGATGCCGCCGCCAGAATCAACAACTACGCCAGTTTCTTGTATGGCTTGGTGGCCCAGCAATTTCAGGCTCAATTCTTCAATTCGCAACAGCAGCGCGTCGCCCAGGACTATCGTGGGTTTCGTGGAAGAACTCTTTCTCTCTTCGCCGAAGATAGCTGGAAGGTCCGGCGCAATCTAACACTGACTCTTGGCCTGCGCTGGCAATACAATACCGTGCCCTATGAGGTGAACGGACTGCTCACGACCTTGGGCCAGGATGCTAGCCAGCCGACTCCTGCCGGAGGATTTGTCTTCGAGCCAGCCGGAAAAAACTCAGGTGGCAAGACCAATCTCTACAACGACGATTACAAGGATTTTGGCCCACGTCTTGGTTTTGCCTGGGATCCGTTCAATAACGGGAAAACCTCCGTCCGAGGAGGCTACGGAATCTACTACGACCGCATTTATGGAAATCTCTTCGGCAACGCCCGCGCCAATCCGCCTTTCGAGCAGGATTTGAATCAGTTCTTCAACTTTGGCACGCTCGACACCACCATACAAAATCTCTCACGGCCTGCTTCCATAACCACGAGCAACGTTGTCACCGACGGCGCGAATTTCACGCCGATCTATTTCCCGCTTCCCGGCAACAATCCGTTCACTTCGAGCATGCCCATGCCCCGTGAGCAAAAATGGAGTTTCGGCATTGAGTGGGAACTGGCTTCCAAACTGGTGTTGGAAGCGGATTATGTCGGAGCGAAGGGCGACCACGAAGTTACGCTCTATGATGGACAGCTCACCAGCGTGCCTCGTGTGAATGCTCTTACTGGCTCACAGATTCCCATCAGCCAGAGCGGAACCACGAACCTGTTCAATGGACGGCTCAACTCGGCGTTCCAGAATGCCGATCTTCAACTCGATGCCGGACACTCCAGCTACAACTCGCTGCAGGTTAAGGTAACGAAGACGCTCGATAGTGCGACGTTCGGCAAGGGATTTATCCAAGGCGCTTACACTTGGGCTCACTCGATCGACGATAGCGTGGACCCAATCGTCGGCGACCCGGGAGAGCGCATTTTTCCGCGTGATACCTCGGGCTTTGCGGGTGGACCGGCAAGCGAGCACGGAAGCTCCGGCTTCGATGTGCGCCATCGCTTCATCATGAGCTTTGTCTACCAGTTCCCATTTCGCTTCCAGAACCCTTGGATGAAACGTTTGCTCGGCGGCTTCTCCGTTTCCGGAATTGCTTCGGAGCAGACAGGGCTTCCGTTTAGCGTCTTCTCTGGAGTCGACAGCGCCGGAAGCGGCTTCTCGCAGCGCGCCGACTTTGCTCATAACGGCATTGCGGAGCCTGCGGCACAGATCACGAATCCATTGACTGTGACCGGTCCTCCGCGGCAGTTATTCACCAGCCCCTGCCCGGCGGACGACGTGGCCACCGGACCGGCAAGCTGCTCCGGGCCAAGTCTGATCGGCAGGCAAGGCAATGTGGGTCGCAACCTCCTTACAGGCCCCCATTTTGAGGACATGGACCTTGCGGTCATCAAGCGGATTCCGGTCGATGAACACCGGGAACTCCGGCTGCAGGCGGACATGTTCAATCTGCTGAATCATCCCAACCTGGGTCTTCCGGTGAATACCATTGGCAGCGTAAACTTCGGCCAATCGACCTTCACCGTCAGCAATCCCCGATTGTTGCAGGTGAGTGCAAGGTTTACGTTCTAACTGGATCGCTCTTCGAATCGATTGGTTCGAATCGACTGATCGAATGAATTGGCCGAATCGGAGAGCGCACCCACGTACCCGGCCCTTTTGCATCGCAGCATCGGCAAGAGGGTCGTTCTAAAAGAGCGAGTAAGTGGGTAGAGAAACGAGCAAAGATAAGTCAGAAAAGACAAGCCAGAAAGGATCATCTCTCGATATGAGCAGGAACACCCGATTTCTGATTGCCGTCATGATCTGTGCAAATGTCTGTTCCTGCTTTGCCCAGGGTACGCTCACCGATTATCAAAGGGCCGAGAGGTTTCTTCCGTGGAATGTGCGGAAGCTGGTAGCGGAGGGCCGCGTGTTTCCGCGCTGGATCGGCGATTCGCATCGCTTTTGGTACCTCAAGGAGGGCCATGGCAGCCCGAGCAAGCAATTCATTCTTGTGGATGCCGAACGCGGTACACAGGAACCTGCCTTCGATAGCGCACGAATCGCGGCTGAGTTATCGAAGCAAATCGGGAAGCCGGTCCAGCCCGAAAGCCTGCCCTTTGACGACGTCCAGTTTACCGAGCCCAACGCAATAGAGTTCAAGGCCGCCGATCTGTCGTGGAAATGTGACCTGAAGGAATACCGGTGTGCATCGAGGCCTGTGGCCGAAGATCCCAGCGTGGGCGTGCCCTCACCCGATAAGCATTGGGTTGCGTTTGTCCGCGATTACAACTTGTGGCTGCGATCCACAAGTACGGGTCAGGAAGTCCAACTTACCCGCGATGGAGAGAAGGGCTACGACTACGCCACCCCTTTGCCGTCCTTGGGATTAATGGTGAAAGAGGGAACGGATCGGGCGAAAGAGAGTCCGGCTGTCTTCTGGTCTCCCGACTCAAGCCGTTTGGTTACCTATCGCCTGGACAGCCGCAACGTAGGACGGCTCACCGCGGTTCAATTCGTTCCTCCTAGCCAGATGCGGCCAAAAGCTTTTAACTATGGATATCCTCTTCCCGGAGAAGATCTGCCGAGGGCGCAACCGGTAATTTTCAGCATCGCCGACGGTAAGCGAACCGATGTAGACGGGCCTCAGCTCGATCTGGCTTATTACGGCGGCCCGGATTTTTCCTGGTTCAAGGACAGTAAGAGATTCTACTTCCAGGTAGATGGCCGCGCAGAACGCTTCATCGAAATCCGCGAGGCGGACGTGGAAACAGGTAAGACGCGCGTCCTCGTAAGGGAAGAGTCGGACAAATACGTCGATCCGATTCTCACCGTCTTCGAGCCGATAGACGACGGGAAGCAGTTCCTCTGGACCTCGGAGCGCGATGGATGGAACCATCTGTATTTATACGACGGCAAGACCGGGCGGTTGGTGAACCAGGTCACCAAGGGCGATTGGGTCATGCGCCGTCTGGTGCAGGTCGATGAAAAAAGCCGGCAGGTATATTTCCTCGGCGCCGGCCGCGAGGCGGGTGAAGATCCGTATCAGGTCCATTTGTATAGGGTCAATCTTGATGGCTCTGGTTTAAAGCTCCTGACGCCGGAGAACGCCTATCATTCGGTGAGCCTCTCTCCCGACAGCGCATTTTTCGTCGATAACTTCTCGCGTCCCGATTCGCCGCCGATGGCTGTTCTGCGCCGCTCTTCCGATGGCCGGCAGATACGCGAACTTGAGAAGGCCGATATCTCGGATCTTCTGAAGACCGGTTGGAAATTTCCCGAACCATTTCGCGGCAAAGGGCGAGACGGCGCAACGGAGGGCGCAAAGGAGATAGATGGGCTCATCTGGCGGCCCTCCAATTTCGATCCATCGCGCAAATATCCTGTGATTGAGGAGATTTATACCGGCCCGCACGGCTTCTTTGTGCCCAAGACATTTTCCGCGTATCGGGAAATGGAGCAGTCTTTGGCCGAACTCGGATTTATTGTGGTGAAGATTGACGGCCAGGGAACCGAGGGCCGTTCGCGCGCCTTCCATCTGTTCTCGTACAAAAACCTAGGCGATGGAGGGATCGACGACCACATCGCGCTGATGCGGCAGATGGCCGAACGCTATCCCTATATGGACCTCACGCGCGTGGGTATCTACGGTGGTTCCGCAGGAGGCTACGATACCGTTCATGCCATGCTGACGCATCCCGGCTTTTATAAGGTTGGGGTTTCGATCTCGGGAAATCACGACCATCGTCTCGACAAAACCTGGTGGAACGAGCTGTGGATGGGGTATCCCGTTGGCGCGAACTACGACCAGCAGTCGAACATTACGATGGCGGATCGCCTTCAGGGGCATCTCTTGCTCGTGCACGGTGACATCGACGAAAACGTTCCTTTGTTCGATACCATGCGTCTGGCCGACGCGCTCATGAAAGCCAACAAAGACTTCGACATGCTGATCGTGCCTAACCAGGGACATCTGGAGAACGGGAACCCCTATCTGATGAGGCGGCGCTGGGATTACTTCGTGATGCACCTGCTGGGCGTGACGCCTCCATCTGGCTTCGAGATCCATGGCCGAGGGCCGAAAGATGCTAGCGGATACTATCCTGGATTTCCGTCATTTCCAGATGCGGAATGAAAATGAAAAATTGACGTTTGAAAGCGGCGGCGTTTCAAGTGGAAAAATGCGTGGAACCACTGTAAACAGCGGCTATTTGAGACAGTGGGAACGCGCGAGGTGCACGAGGGGAGTCGTCATTTATGGTGTGAGTGCACAGTGAAGGCCGTTTATGGTGTAACTCGTTGATTGCAAAGGCCGTTTGATTACACTTCACTATTTTGCACATTTCAGACACCCCTTGGATGTAACTAATTTTACTAAGTGGTAACGGGATGAGTTATAGGATAGTAACTAGTGGAAAATCGCCCGCCCCCATCGGCCCGAGCCGGATAGATCCCACTGAAATTCTGACGCGGGAAGCTTGAAGGCTGAAACTTGAGGGCTTGAAGCTTGAAAGCTTGAAAAAAGATACGACCCGAGACTGCGCGCCTCCTATGCGCGCCTCCTAAATGATGGCATCAACGGAAAGTTGTTTCATGTAGTCCTCATCGAAGAGGTAATCCAGTGAGAGCGTAAAGTCAGCTCGGTTAACGTACTCACGATAAGGCCTCTCGTACCGCTCTTAACGCTTCATTGAGAATCTTGAGCCGCCCATTCCATCGCTGTCAATTGTGAATAGCGGCAAAAACCCCCTTGCACAGCCAGGGACTGCCCCTTACATTCAAGGGCGTTTCTGTCGTAAACTCAAGCGCAACAGATCTTTGCCTCTTGGAAAAATAATGCCCATCCGATCTATGACTGGATATGCGCAGGTGAAGTCACAGACGAGCGACGGTAGTTCGTTCACGCTGGCGCTGAAATCTGTGAACCATCGGTTTCTCGATCCCCAGTTGCGTTTCCCGCCGGAGATGGATGAGTTGGAAATCAAGGTCCGCCGCATCCTCAAAGAGCGGATTGCGCGCGGCCATGTCGAGGTCACGTTGAGCATCGAGCGTCGCGAGGGCGAGGGCTTTCAGGTCAACCGGGAGTTGATCGCGGGATTTGTGGGAGCCTTCAGGAAGGCAGCCGAAGAGTTCGGCACAACCGGAGAACCGGATTTGAACGTAATCCTGCGAATCCCGGGAGCCTTGGGCGCCGCCGCGCCAATGAACGGCTGCTTTGGCGATGCCGTCCTGGTGGCGCTTTCTCAGGCTATCGAAAAGCTCAACGCCACGCGGGAAGAGGAAGGCCGCGCGATGGAGCGCGAGCTTCGTCGAGGGTTAAAGTCATTAAGTGCGGCCACGCAGGAGGTTTCCGGATTGCGGAGTGCCGTCAGCCGTGCCTATATGGAAAAAGTCCGGACGCGCCTGTCGGAACTGGTTGCCAACGCCGATGAGGACCGCGTGCTGCAGGAGGCGGCGATCCTGGCGGAGCGCAGCGATATTCAGGAAGAGCTGGTGCGCTTGCAGACGCACATCGATCATTTTCTTGCGCTGCTGGAGCAGGGCGGGGAAGTCGGCAAGAAGCTCGATTTCCTGATGCAGGAGTTCAATCGCGAGGCGAACACGCTGCTCTCAAAGACCTCGGGTATTGCCGGTGAGGCATTGCGTATTACGGAACTGGGTTTATTGATGAAGTCTGAGATCGAAAAGTGCCGAGAGCAGGTGCAGAATATCGAATGAGCGGAATTCTTTACATCATCTCGGCCCCCTCCGGCTCCGGGAAGTCCACGCTGGTCAATAAGCTGCTCGAATTTGTCCCAAACCTGGAATTTTCCATCTCTTATACCACGCGTCCGCCGCGCGGCAGCGAGCAGGATGGCCGCCAATATCACTTCATTACCAGAGAACAATTTAGGCAGATGATTGGCCGCGAGGAGTTTCTCGAGTACGCGGAGGTCTTTAGCAACTACTACGGCACCGCCAAGTGTGTTCTGGAGCAGGCCGCCGAGCGGGGCAAGGATCTCGTACTCGATATCGATGTGCAGGGCGAACGCCAGGTCAAGGAGCGCGCGCCCGAGGCGGTGAGTATTTTCGTGCTGCCGCCCAGCAGCAAAGAACTGGAATCGCGCTTAAGGAAGCGGAGCGCCAGCGAAAATGTGCACTTGGAAGAGGTTATTCAGCGCCGGCTGAACGCCGCAAGAAAAGAGATTGAGAACTATCCCTTTTACGACTATATTCTGGTAAACGATCAACTGGAACAGTCCATTGACCGGCTCCAGGCCATCGTGTTGGGCGAGCGCATCAAACGCTCTGGGAGGGTACCCGAAGGGAAAGATCAGGAGCAGCTGCAAGTCGCGGAGAGCTGCCTGAAGCCCAACATGGAAGGAACGATCAGAAGTATTCTCGCATCATTCAATTCATCCCCCAACGGCAATTGAAGCTCCGAGGTAACGAGGTTATGAAGCTCATGAACGGATTCGACAGCAATTACCGATACGTACTGGTGGCTGCGCGCCGTGCTCGACAACTCAGCGGTGGGGCGCCTCCTCTAGTCGATACCAATGCTCGCAAAGTCTGCCGCATTGCCCAGGAAGAAATCGCCGCGGGCAAGATCCAATTCACAATCACAGCTTCCAAGGCGAAATTAGAAACCGGGCCGGAGCCGGAAAAGAGCGAAACATAGCCCTGAAGCCGGTTGAGTTACCGCCGATTTTGGCTGCTGCGACGAGCGGATTACAATCTTCCTTATGAAGATTGCTCTGGGTGTCTCCGGGGGCATCGCCGCGTATAAAGCAGCGGAACTCGTGCGCCTCTTTCACGACCGAGGGGTTCGTGTGCAGGTGGTCATGACCCGGTCTGCCCAGGAGTTTGTGCATCCGCTGACGTTTGCCGCCCTCAGCGGCGAGAAAGTGATTACCGGGCTTTTCGGCCACGAAGCAGAAGAGCCGAATATCGAGTCGGCCGTAGAGCACATTGCCGTGGCTCAGGCGATTGATGCGCTGGTCGTGGCCCCGGCAACTGCGGATATCCTCGCTAAGTTTGCCCATGGCCAGGCGGACGACTTCCTCACCACACTATTCCTTGCCACCACCGCGCCGGTCGTAGTTGCGCCCGCCATGAATGTGAACATGTGGGAGAACCCAGCTACCCGCGACAATATCCAGAAGCTGAAAGGTCGGGGCATTCGCGTGGTTGAACCGGACAGCGGCTATCTTGCCTGCGGTATGGTTGGTGCGGGAAGGCTTGCAGCCAACGAAACCATTCTTCGCACGGCAATGGAAGTTTTGAGCGCGCATCAGTCTTCGAAAGATCTGGCGGGAGAAACCATCCTCATTACTGCTGGTCCTACGCGCGAGCCCATCGATCCCGTGCGTTATATCGGAAATCGTTCCAGCGGCAGAATGGGCTATGCCTTGGCCGAAGCGGCTCATAGGCGTGGTGCAAAGGTCATCTTGATTACCGGCCCCACATCAATTGCACCGCCTGCCGGAGTAGAGGTTGTGCCGGTGGTAACAGCCAGAGAGATGCTCGAAGCCATCATGGCGCGTTTGGAGCGGGCGACGGTTGTGGTCAAGGCTGCGGCGGTGGCCGATTTTGCCGTCCGCAATCCATCCGGAGAGAAGATCAAGCGCACCGGCGTTCTGACGCTGGAACTGGAGCCTACGCCCGATCTCCTCAAGGAGATTGCGGCACATAAAGGCAATCGTGTGATCGTGGGTTTTGCAGCCGAGACGCATAACGGGCTTGAAAATGCCCGCAAGAAGCTACATGCAAAATCGCTGGATGCCATTGTGTTCAACGATGTTTCGAAGCCGGGTATAGGCTTTGACTCCGAGCGCAACGCCGTTACAATTCTCACGCACACCGAATCAATAGATGTGCCTGAAACCACCAAGCTGGAGGTAGCGCATCGTGTGCTCGACACGGTGGTGTCCCTCAAGCGCGGCGCCGGAATGGATTCCACGAATCCGAAGGGTATGAAGATATTGAGCGAGCCAGGCGAAGCGCGGCCGGTCTCGGGCAAGCTATGACCATCAAACTCGATGCTGAAAAGAAAAAGCAGCTTGCCGCGCGGGTAAACTATTATCGCGATCTGGGAATCTATGACTTCTATCGCCGTCCAACGCAAGAATCACCTGAAATACAGATCCCTGAAATACAGATCCCTGAAATACAGGTCGAAGCCCCAGAAGTTGAGGTTGCCGCAACTTCCATACCGGTGGACGACATGCCGCGCGTGAGCCGAAGTCGCAAAGAAACAAAAGACACAGCGGTTCCTTTGCTTGAAATCGAGCCGCAGTTACCAATCGAACCCGAGGCCTTGCCGGTGGTTGCCGATAAGCCAGCGGCGTTGCGCGTGATTCGCGACGATATTGGAGATTGCACACGGTGCAAATTGCACAAAGGCCGCACGAAACTGGTGTTTGGTGTAGGCAACGTAAATGCCGACCTCATGTTCGTGGGTGAAGGGCCGGGCGCGGACGAAGACGCGCAGGGAGAGCCCTTTGTGGGACGCGCCGGGCAGCTTCTCAACAACATGATCGCCAGCATGGGGTTGAAGCGCGAGGAAGTCTACATCGCCAATGTCGTGAAGTGTCGTCCCCCTGGAAACCGGGCTCCGGAAACCGAAGAGGCCGATACCTGCATGCCCTTTCTCATGCGCCAGATCGAGGTAGTGCGGCCCTAGGTGATTGTTGCCCTTGGCGCAACTGCGGCGAAGAACCTGTTGGCCGTTCACGACAGCATGGGCAAACTGCGTGGCCGTTGGTATGACTTCAAGGGCTCACGGCTCGCGGTAACGTATCACCCTGCGTACCTGCTGCGCGATCCCAGCCAGAAAAAAGAGACATGGAAAGACCTGCAGATGGTGATGAAGTTTTTGGGTCTTGAGCGTCCCGTCAGAGCTCCAGAGTAATTGCGAGAGCCTAACCTCGTAAAGGTTCTGTACCCTCACCGACTATGTTGAAATAGCGTGAGTATGTGAAGATTCGGTCTCGCCGCCTTCCCGTGATCTCTTCGATAATTCCAATTTGTGCAAGGCGATTGAGGGCCGTCGTAACTGTAGGAATCGAGAGTTTTAGCGCTTTAGCGGTGGCGGCGATGTTAGCAATCGGCTTGTTTTGCATGTATTCGTGTACTCGTAGCGCCGAAGTAGCGGAGCGGCCGAGCTTTTGTATCTTTTGCCGATCTTTAGAGAACAAACCAAGTATCTTGGTTGTGGTCACGGCCGCCTCTTGGGCCGTGATGGTGACACCTTCTAGAAAGAATTTTAACCATTCTTCCCAATTTCCCTCTGTACGTACCCGTTGCAGACAATCATAGTATTGGCTGCGATTTTTCTTGAAATAGAGACTCAGGTAAAGCAGTGGATGCTTGAGAGCGCCTTTCGCACATAGCAGGAGAGTAATGAGCAGACGTCCAAGCCTGCCGTTTCCATCAAGAAAGGGATGGATGGATTCGAACTGAACGTGCACAAGCCCCGCCTCTACGAGCAGCGGCAGGCCATGGCCGTTTTCGTGCAAAAAGCGCTCGAAGCGATCCAGGCATTCCCTCATCTCCAGCGGCGGTGGCGGGACGAAGGATGCATTTCCAGGGCGGCTGCCGCCAATCCAATTTTGAGAACGGCGAAATTCGCCGGGGGTTTTATTCGCGCCGCGTCCGCCCTTGAGAAGGATTCTATGAATCTCCCGGATAAGCCGCAACGATAGCGGAAAGCCGTCTTGAAGACGGCGTAGTCCATGTTGCATGGCGGCAACGTAGTTCGATACTTCCTCGACATCCTCCTTAGAGACTGCCGTTGGAATCTTATTCTCAAACAAGAGCACATCGACAAACGACGACTGCGTCCCTTCAATTTGTGAGGATAGCAGGGCCTCTTTACGGACATACAAATAAAGCAGAAATCGCACATCGGGCAGCAGAATCGTTAGGCCATCGAGGCGGCCAAGCGCCTGGTTTGCACCATCAAGGTATTGGTGAAGGCTGCTCAGGTCCAGGGCCGAGGGTGGTAGGGGAGGCGGGAGAAAGGCTTTGACTGGCTCTCCCGCGACAGTGGTAGTGACATATCGCCCGAGCCTGGAGGTCTCATTTACGATGCCATTCACTATTGCAACTCCCTTTAATAACGGGAAACGTTATTTAAAGATATGGCATTATCCTTTAATAAGCAATCCCGCGCTACGCCGAACTTCAATCCTTGAATTTCACTGGTTTTTCGTCTGCACCCCTCCAGGCACGCTGCCTGCGAATCCTCGTACAATCGTTGATTACATCTCATGGCTTCTTTTTGCGACGTTGCCCTCCCCGTTCCTCTGGATATGGTGTTTACCTATCGGCTTGGAGACCAGGTTCCGCCTATTGGGGCGCGGGTCCTCGTTCCTTTCCGGAATGAGCGCCTTTCGGGAGTCGTAACTGCCGTTCACGAGCGCGAGCCGGAAATGGCCACCAAGACGGTGCTGCAGGTGCTCGACGCGGAGCCGGTGCTGGACTCCAGCTTGATGCAGCTAGGGCAGTGGATCGCGCAATATTATCTTGCCCCCATCGGTGAAGTTCTTCGTACCATGCTCCCGTTGGCGGCTGAAATCAAGAAGGCCAAGATCTATTGGATCACCGAAACCGGGCGAGCCATTCTCTACCAGTCCGCCACTTCCGGCTCATCGAGGCGATCTAGGCAGGAGATGGATACTCAGATGCTCGAGTACGCCGTGCTCGACTATCTGGCAATCTCAGAAGAGAGCCTGGAAGGAACCATCCGGTCGGCGACCGGGGCCAACCGCCAGGTGCTCAACAACATGCTGCACAAGAAATGGATTGCGCGGCAGGATGCCTCCAGCGTCCGTGACGCTCAACGAACCGTGCAGGTCGCCGTTCTCAAGGAAGCAATCGGCAAGCTCAACGAGAATCAGCAGAGAATTGTTGAGCTGCTGCGGCAATCGGAGGGGCGCGCTCTCGTGGAGCAGATTCGCAATCTAGCGGTTCCGCGAAGTACTCTGCAAACGCTCGTGAAGCGTGGCCTCGTTGAATTGGAAGAGCATCCTGCCGAATTCCAGATGGGCGGATTGAAACGGCGTGGTCCCTCGCACCTGGATTTCATCTTCAGTCCTAAGCAGAAAGCCGCATTGGAGTCCATTCAGACCGCCGTGAATCACAAGGCGTTTTCCGTGCTTTTGCTCCACGGCGTAACCGGATCGGGTAAGACCGCCGTCTATCTGGCTGCGATGCAGGCGGTGCTTGAATCGGGTCGATCGGCTGTGTTGCTGGTTCCCGAAATCGGACTCACACCGGCGGCGGCCGCCAACCTCCATCAGGTTTTCGGAGATCAGGTCGCTATCTTGCATTCCGCGCTCACAGGAGACGAGCGGGCCGAGCAGTGGCACCGGATTCGCCGGGGAGAGGCGAAAATCGTGGTCGGGACACGCTCCGCCGTTTTCGCTCCGGTCTCCAATCTTGCGCTGTTGGTGGTAGATGAGGAGCACGACCAGTCTTACAAACAGGAAGAAGTGCCGCGTTATCACGGGCGCGATGTTGCTGTGATGCGCGCCAAGCTTAGCGGCGCCGCGGTCGTATTGGCCTCCGCCACTCCCTCCATTGAGTCCTACCACAATGCCCAATCCGGCAAGTACTCGTTGATCGAGTTGAGGGAGCGGGTTGAGAGGCGTCCTCTGCCGGAAGTCGAAGTGGTAGATATGAAATCGGAGTTTGATCAGATGGGTGAGGCGCAGCTTTTTTCCCGCCGGCTCACCGAAGAGGTAAAAGAGCGGCTGGAAAGAGGCGAGCAGGTCATGATCCTGCTCAACCGTCGCGGTTATTCGTCGGTAGTCTTGTGCCGCTCCTGCGGCGAGACGGTGCAGTGCGTGAACTGCGCTATCTCCATGACGTTTCATAAGAGCGGTTACCGCCTCGAATGCCATTACTGCGGCTATCGGCGGGCCGTTCCCAAAACCTGCCCCAAGTGCGCGAGCGAGCACATCTACTTTCTTGGAGCGGGCTCCGAGAAGGTGGAAGAGCAGTTGCACGCCGCCTTTCCGCAAGCGCGCATCGGGAGGCTCGACCGCGATACCGTAAAAAACCGGCACGACTTTGAGCGGGTCTTAAACCAGTTTCATGCCGGAGAAATCAACCTGCTGGTAGGCACGCAAATGATTGCCAAGGGGCATGATGTTCATGGAGTCACGCTCGTGGGCGTGGTAGGCGCGGACTATGCGCTTGGCTTTCCTGACTTCCGCGCTGCCGAGCGCACCTTTCAGCTCTTGACCCAGGTTGCCGGACGCTCCGGACGCGGAGAAACGCCCGGACGGGTCATCCTGCAGACTTTTCACTCCGACCACTACGCAATCCAGTTTGCGCGGCGGCATGACTACCAGGGGTTTTATGAAAAAGAGGTGCTCTACCGGCGCTTCATGCGCTATCCGCCTTTTAGCGCATTAGCCAATGTCTTGGTCCGCAACGACAATCTTGAGCATGTGATGAAGTGGACCGGGCAGTTAGGGAAGTGGTTTGAGACCAAGCGGCATGAAGGAGTGCGCGTGCTGGGGCCGTCGGTCGCACCGATCCTGCGCCTGAAGCGCGACTATCGGTATCACTTCATCCTGAAGGGAGCAGGCCGCGAAAAACTGAATGCAACGCTTCGCAACATGCTGGCGTTTGCGGAGCAGGAAAAAATTCCGAAGACCAGCCTGATCGTCGATGTCGATGCTCTTTCTCTGCTGTAGCGCCGTTCAGGAAATCAAGCGGTTACTCCGGCATATAAGGCCCGCCGGGAACTCCCCAACTCCAGGCGGGCATAGGCACCGATGGATCGACGGGGGTATTCGGGTCGAGGTTCGAATTGATAACCGCCAGCCGCGAGCCCCACTCCAGATAAGCGACCAGCGCCGACCGGAATTCAGGATCGTCCGGAACCTTTAGCTCATCCGCGCAATCAAGCAGCAGAGCCACCCATCGGCGGCGCTGCTCCTCGGTAATCGTCTTCCCGAGATGGTGGGAAAGCATAGTTGCATGGCCGCCTCGCTCGCCCGAGTATGTCTTGGGTCCTCCGAACACCTCGGCCAGGAATTGTGCAACCCGCTTCGGATGCTCGGGAGACATTCCCGCAAATAGCCCGCACAGCAGTGGATCCTGTGGTACTCGCTCGTAGAATTTTGCGGTGAGCGCTTCCAGTGTCGGCAGCCCGCCCATCCATTCATATAATGTCGGTACACGGTTGTTTTTCATACGACCGTCCTTTTTCCGTTGTTTTACGAGCGAGAGGACCGCTTCAGTGCTTCCAACCACTGATTAGTTTGAGCAGTCCAGAATCGGGGAGCGGATTGTAGGCGAAGGTTAAAGCTAACATTAGCAGGCCGAAGAGCGCTACCAGCTTGCGTCTCCCATCCAGCTCTGGCCATGTGGGCACCTGCGGATGTCGTCCAGTCAGCCGAAGCACCACTGCCCAAAGGAGCCATCCTGCCCAGTAATACAGTCCAAGGGGAATAAGGACCACCATGGCGAGTAGCGAACTGCGCCGATGGAACGACGGCGCCAGAGCATAGACGATATGTCCCCCATCAAGCTGGCCGCCAGGCAGCAGATTCAGCGAGGTGGCGAACATTCCTACCCAGGCGGCAACAGCGGTCGGGTGCAGATAAAGCTGGCTGGCGTCTAATCTTGCCGCTGCCGAAGTGCTGCCTAAGCCTGCCAGCATCCAGTGGACGAGTTTGAAAACCAGTGGGAACCCAAGTTGCGGCCATGAGTTCACAACTGGCGTGGTCAATTGTTTGGAGAGAAGCAGGGAGCAGATGAGAACGGGGAGGGCCACCAGGAAGCCTGCAATTGGGCCTCCAATGCCGATATCGAAAAGATCAACGCGGTTGGCAATGGGAGACTGGATTCTGATAAACGCGCCCATCGTTCCTATGAGAGTCGGGGCTGGAATGAAAAATGGTAATGTGGCGGCAACGCGCCGGCGTACGCAAATCAGATAGTGTCCCAATTCGTGGGCCGTGAGGATTCCGAGCAGGCAGGCGGAAAAAGGTATGCCAAGGAACAACCTGCTTGGGTTTGCCAGGCCCCAGCCCCAAAGCAGGGCATATTCGTCGGTGGAGTAGGGCCAGATATTGTGGTTGAAATCGTATTGAAGCCGCGCTCCGATGCACAGGGTGCTTAGCACCGTGGCCAGGAACAGCAATAGATGAAGCCAATACCGCTTGCGCGGCGGGTGCACGACGACGACCCTGATTTCCCGATTCTCAGGGTCGAAAACTTCGTAGGTAACCGGAGGCGTTGGGTTCTCTGGCATGGAACAAGGCAGCCCTAAGAGTCTGGGATCTCCCCTAAGATCTTCGTTTGAAAGATCTTCGCTTGAAATAAGATCTTGGATGATGGAAGCACGGTCTTGGATTTGAGATTCTAGACTCAACACAAGACCCCAGATATAAGACCCACGGCCCGAAATCTGAAGACCTGAAATCTGAAATCCTAAGATCTTGTTGAGATCTGGGCTCGGATCTAGTCGATCGACTGAAGCTCCTTGCCCGGTTTGAAACGGACGGCCTTTCCGGGCGGGATATTCACCTCCGCGCCGGTCCGAGGATTGCGGCCGATGCCGGTCTTGCGCGGACGCACGTTGAACACTCCAAACCCACGCAATTCAATGCGTTCACCTTTGGTCAAGGCCTTCTTCATGCTTTCGAATACGGTCTCTACCGCCAGTTCGGCCTTGGTTTTGGTAATCCCGGTTTTGTTCACCACTTCTGTAATGATGTCGAGCTTAATCACGGGCGGCAACTCCCCTGCACTGAGCGAAAGCAAGTGTAACTTGCAGATTTTATTGGGCTTGTACCCGTGTTGTCAATGGAGCAATCCAGCCTTTAAGATGACCCTTCGTCCGCCAGTGCTAGCACGCGTTGTGCCTGGTTCGGAGGGGCGGTCGACGAAAGCCGTTTTCAGCGTTGTTTAAGGGCCTTTGGCCCACGAAGATTGAATAAAAACAAGAATGGGCTTGTTGTGAAATTCTTGGCAAAGTTGCACCTCTTGAGCGACCGTGGAAGAGCGGCCCTTCAGGGCCGCGTCAATGCATTTGTAGACAAACTGGCTATATAGATTGTGTGAGAACGGAGTTCACACATCTCCATAGCCTTCTGACAACCTACCGCGGAGACGTCGTTAGCCCGGATTTTCAAGCCAGGATATTGCACGTCGAAAGCCAGGACATTGCACGTCGAAAAAAGATAGAGACTCCCGCAAAGTGAAGGAATTCTTTCTGAATGGCAATTAAGAGTGATCGCTGGATTCGCAGAATGGCCCAGGAACATGGAATGATTAACCCCTTTAACGACCGTCAAGTACGCGACGGCGTGATTTCCTATGGGGTTTCTTCTTACGGATACGACCTGCGCGTCGCCGACGAATTCAAGATTTTTACCAACGTCAATTCGGCCATCGTCGATCCCAAGAATTTTGACGAGCGGTCTTTCATTAACGTGCAAGGTGCTTTTGTCCTGATTCCGCCCAACTCTTTTGCTCTGGCGCGCTCGGTGGAATATTTCAAGATTCCTCGGGACGTCCTGACGATCTGCGTCGGCAAATCAACCTATGCCCGTTGCGGCATTATCGTCAATGTGACTCCCTTTGAGCCGGAGTGGGAAGGATTTGTCACCCTCGAAATCTCCAATACCACGCCGTTGCCGGCGAAGGTGTACTCCAATGAGGGGCTGTGCCAGATCCTGTTTTTCCAATCAGATGAGCCCTGTGAAATCAGCTATAAGGACAAATCTGGAAAGTACCAGAAGCAGACGGGCATTGTGTTGCCGAAGCTCTGAGGAGTCCCGAAGCATTGAGGAATCCCCGGCTCTGAGTTTCCCCAAATGCTTTGGAATCGATGAATCCCAAAGCTTTGCGGAACTCCAATCCGCGCTTTTTGGGGGAACTTATCGGCCTGGAACGGCGTACTTACGATCAGCTGAGTGGACGATCAAGTGAGTGAAGCAAGACCCAGGAGCGTATTGAAATGGTTGGATTCCTGCTGTGGTGCATTCTCTTTATTCTCTGCTGGCCGCTGGCCTTGGCGGCCCTCGTCCTATATCCGATTGTGTGGCTGCTGCTCTTGCCGTTTCGCATTGTCGGAATAGCGGTCGGCGGCGCACTCTCTCTGGTGTGGTCCATCGTAACCTTGCCGTTGACTCTTCTGCGCCGGCTAGCATGAGTAGCCTGTGATCCCAGCATCAAATCTTTGAATCACTTGGTACATGATTCAACACGACTTGCTGCCAAGGCATCGGCTAAATCGCAAAGTCGGCACGGCCCGTTATTCGTTGCACTTGCTCCAGTGATGGAAGAGTCGCATCCAATGCCTGTAGGGCCGCCCGCACTGTTTATTGTTATAGCCAAATGCATTTGCTTTGGGACATGGTTGGAATGCGTGTGAATGAATACTTCCTGCATGAAAATATGGCCAAAAATTTGGCGGCTCCAATCAAAGTCTTATTGACTTGAGACTGGCTGTAAGTCGTTCATAGAAGCTCATCTAAATCTGCCGTCCAACGACGTTTGGCAGGTTGAGCGAATGCGATTCCGCACTACTCACCTGTTTCGTCGCGTTATACAATCCCTCGCGGTACGTGATCGTATGGCGCACGACGTCTTCCTAAGTCATTCATCCAAAGACAAACCGATAGCGGACGCGATGTGCGCAAGCTTGGAATCGGCCGGCGTGCGATGCTGGATTGCGCCGAGAGACATCCTGCCAAGCACGCCCTACGCCGAGGCCATTCTTGAGGGAATCAAGGGCAGCCGTGTTCTGGTGCTGATCCTCTCGTCGCAGTCGAATGCCTCCCCGCAAGTCATGAGGGAGGTGGAGCGGGCGGTCCACTTCCAGATACCGATTCTTCCTTTCAGGACGGAAGAGGTGGCTCCCTCGGCGGATCTTGAATATTTCGTCTCGGCCACTCACTGGCTCGATGCAATGACTCCTCCGTTGGACAAACACCTGCAATATCTTGTGCAGACGGTTCAAATCCTGCTGGCGCGTACACCTGCTCATTCTCAAAGCGCACCTGTCACAACTGCCGCCGGAGACTCGCTCACGATCGAGCCCGATCCTCTCCTGAGCACCCTGGAGCACGAAAATGCCGTGATGGCGCTGGCGTTCAGCCCCGATGGCCGTTATCTGGCAGCAGCGAGCGGAGATGTTGTTTTGTGGAACGTGGCGAGCGGGGAGATGGAAGACACACTTCAAGGGCACGAGGCTTCCGTCCGGAGTGTGGCCTTCAGCCCCGACGGAAGATACATGGCTTCCGGGGGTGAAGACCACGCGATTGCTTTGTGGGATTTCGCCACACGGAAGATAGTGCGAAAGATGGAACGGCAGGAAGATGTCCTTACCGTTGCCTTCAGTTCCGACAGCCGGTTACTTGCCACAGGTGGAAGGGAAAACAACATTACGCTCTGGGACGTTTCGACCGGCGCCCTGGCAATGACTCTTGAGGGCCATGCCAACTGGATATTTTCCCTCGCTTTTGGCGCGAATGGCCGATCTTTAATTTCAGGCAGTGCCGACAGCACCGCGATGATATGGGAACTCGCGAGCGGCAAGCCGCTATGGACCTTCAAGGCTGATGACCGGAAGTTGAAAGCGTGGGTGACCACAGTGGCCTTGAGCAAAGATGGCCGCTTCGCGGCTACCGGCGGCAATCGCCAGACCAGCAAACTCTGGGACACAGCTACGGGCAAACTTGCTCGCTCGCTTCGCGCCGAACCGGGAGCCTTGGATCTGGTGGAAGCCGTGGCTTTTAGCATCGACGGCCGGGTTCTTGCCGTGAGCGGCGAATATCTTTTCGATGCGCGGGTTGATCATGCGGTCAAGCTTTATGAGGTCGCCGGCGGCAAAGTCGTACGATCTCTGGCGGGACACAAGGACAAGGTGTACTGTCTGGCGTTTTCTCCGGATGGGAAGTTACTCGCTTCAGGAAGCGAGGATTCGAAAGCGAAGCTCTGGCGGTGGGAAGGGGCCGCCGGTGCGCAGGTCCTGTCCGCGGGCCAAGGCTAAAGCATTTCCAGCCTGAGTGTTATCGGGAGAATTGGAAACGCGGTCATGGTATTTCACCCGGGCAAAACGGGTGCCGGAAAGTGGGCATAAAGTGTTCAAGGGGTTTGCTGTGGATTCGGATACACTGTCCCAGGTACTCTCGGAAATTCGCGGGTAGTTTTGGAGCATCTCGCGTTCACGCGAGGAACATCTATCAGGGCAAGGATCTTCCTGCGATGCCCAACTGCCGCTGCATCGCAGTCGAATGTGGATGAGGGGTAACGTCCATGCGTAGGTTTCTCTCGTTGTATGCCGCAAGCATTTTCATCCTGGCCATTGCAGGCGGGGCCTGGGCCCAAACTCGCAATCAAGAGCAAGCCGAGGGCCAGGACCGGGCGCAAGGGCAAGATCGAGCCCAGGAACAGGGTCAAGGCTGCACCACGTATGTCATGCTGAGCGTATACGACCGCACCACCGGCACCGACATCGACGATCTGAAAGCGGATGATTTTGAGGCGCGCGCGGGAAAACAATTGCTCTCCGTCGTCAGTGCCGAGCAGCACTTTGGCGGAAGGCTATTGGTTTTGCTGGAAAGCGACAATGGTGACGACGCCAACAAGTCCGGCGACGTTGTGAACATTATCACCCGCATGGCCCGCCAGGCGCCCGAAGGAAAGCCCATGGCATTTGGTATGTATGCGGGTCAGGCGGCATTCACGAAAGGGTTTCTCACTGATTCGCGCAAGCGGACGGCGGAAATCAACGAAGTGGCCGAGCAAGGCGACTCACTCGGGCAGAGAGTGGCGCTTTTCGATGCCCTTCATCAGGGATTGAAGATGTTTGGTCCCCACCAGCCGGGCGATACCATTTTGCTGATCGGCAGTCCCTACGACGACAAGAGCAAGCATTCCGTCGATAGCATCAGGAAAGAGATTCTGCGTAGTGGAACCCGCGTGATGATCATGCTCCGCGAGCCTCTAAGCCATGTGGGCCGCGATTTTGGATGGAAGAACCATGACTCGGAAAAAGAGTTCTTCCGTCAGCTAACCGCGAAGTCCGGAGGCGGATATTCGGACTTCGATGCACACTTTTTTAAATCTGCCTGGAATGCCTATTTATTGGGCGTGAAAATGCCTTCCACCGTGCGTCGTCCGCAGTCCTGGAAAGTCCGCTTCCGGGGATCGAATTTCCGCAACACGAAACTTTTCTATCCGGAGAAATTATCTCCCTGTGGCGATGAGGAGGCTGAGCCCCAAGCCGCAACTGACAGCCGTCAGCAGGGTAGCCTCCCTGCAGTGCCTTGGTAAAAACGTTCTTGCCGCAGTTTCATGCGATTGCCCCTGATTCGGACTTGCGGCCCGGACTCCAGCGAAGATTTCCGCTAGATCGAATGCGCTCATCATGGAAAATCGTTTAGCTCCCGCCGGCAACGGACACTATCTGATAGGACGATGCTGACGGGCTATCTGGGTCTCCGAGGGCGGATGTCACCAGCTCGGTGTCGAAATATTCCGTCATCTCTTTCAGCTTGCCCCCTTCGAGGCGGAAGACGTAGCAGTAAGTATTGTTATAAGCTGCGCCGGTCTTGGTCCTGTTGTTGCCCTGTGCCTCCACCACTACAAATTCGCCATCCGCAATGAATCGGCGAGCAGTCGTCCGGATTCTTCCTTCGAGCTTGGCGCGAAGAGGTCCGATCAACTTGTCAATTACAGCTTGTTTTCCCGAGTATGTTTTTGACCACTTGGTTGTGCCGGTGAGCGTCCAGCAAAAATCGTCGGCCATGCTTTCAAAAAAAAGCTGGGAGTTTCCCTCCGATAAGCCGGAGAAAATGCGTTGCATCAGATTCTTATTTTCCGATGGATTCATAGTTAGGGTAAGACCGCCTTTTCTATGCAGATCCTTGCGTGGGATCGGCTTTTTCGCCGCCATTGCCTGCGTGGAACGATTATCGCGAATGCGGCCTCTCTCCGGCGATTGAAGGATCGAATAGCATATCTGCAGGGAACGAATATTCGGTCGCAACTTCGGGGCTGGGGTGGAGAGTGACTCTGCAGCACCTCCGGCGACTGGCGAAGCCGTAGATTCATCCCCAACCGGGACGTGAAGCTTTAGACAACGAAGGCGATTGCCGCGCAGGAGAGGTATAGCTTTGAGCCTTGGCTAGGAGAGCATCGGAAAGCGCTGAGACGGAATGAAAAGCATGACTCGTAAGCACTATTTCGGAATTGCGTCGGTTATCGTAGTGCTTGACCGGATCACCAAGGTTGCGATCTCGTCGGCGATTCCTGTACATCGCAGCATCGACGTGATTCCAGGCTTCTTCCGCATTGCTCACGAGTTGAACGAGGGAGCCGCGTTCAGTTTATTAGCGGGGTGGTCCTCCCGCTACCGGTCCGTCTTGTTGATTGGCGTTGCCTTGGTGGCGGTATCGGTCATCTCTGTGCTGCTTTGGACGCTAAGCCCTGGCGTTCGTCCGGACCGGTTTTCTGAAGCGGGGCTTTTCAGAAATGGCAAGGCATTAGCTCTGTCGCTGATCCTCGGTGGGTCCATTGGAAACTTATGGGACAGGGCTTTAACAGGCCATGTCGTCGATTTTCTGGAGTTTCAATTTGGACATTACATTTGGCCGGATTTCAACGTCGCGGATATCTCGATTGTTACAGGAGTCTGTCTGCTGCTGGCTGGGTCTCTCTTTGCTGGAAACTCTTCGCAGGCTGGTCCCGAAAGTTCCTCTGAATAAAAAGAACCTTCTGCTAATCTGCTGAGTCAGGTTTTTGTTGGAGGAAGCTGCATTGCCAAAGTCCACACCGAAAGCCTTTTCTGCCACGCAAGCCTTGCTCAATGCGTTCGCGATCAACGACCGCATCAACCAATATCTGCTGGATCATCTTCCTGCCGAAGCCTGGCGGGCGGAGCCGCATTCGGGCAAGGGGAGGGACATCGCTTCCATTGCGGCTCATATTCACAACGTTCGTGTGATGTGGCTCAAGGCTGCGGCGAAGGGAAGCGCGATTCCCGAGCAGCTTGAGCGGCAAAAGGTCACAGTTGAAGAAGCGAAGGATGCTTTGAAGATCAGCGGCGAAGCGTTGAGCAGACTGCTGGAAGCAGCGCTGGAGAGCGATGGCCGCATCAAGGGATTCAAGCCCGATGTGGCCGCGTTCTTTAGCTACCTGATCGCGCACGATGCCCATCATCGCGGGCAGATTGCCATGTTGGCCCGGCAGCTTGGACACCCTTTGCCCCAAAAGGCGATGTTCGGCATGTGGGAGTGGGGAAGCCGCTAAAGCGTTTTCAGCCAAATGTAAGTGGGAATCATGATCACAGCGCGGCTTTTCCGCCGAAGAAAAGCCGTACGGATACGATCTAAACAGGATACATCCTGAAAACGCTATAAGGCTATGGCGAGGACAAGCTTGCTTTTAGGGCAAATTCGGACAGGTCGGATGGTAAGTCTGGTCGGGCAGATATTGTTTCCATTCCTCACGGGACAGGTTCCTGGCAAGCCGCCCGCATGCGCTCTTCTCTAAATCGTCCGTTACCAGCGGATGATGTTCCACCGCGAGTACATTCGACTCCTGTAATTCGATTGGTTCGGAAGAGGCTAGTTGCAGGAATGAGTCGTCCTCGCCAAAGTACATCGCCTTCGTAAACTTTCCATTCAGGCGTGCCACCCATGCGTTGCCGACAGCCTGGAACACCTGCACCGTCTGGTCGTCGCTACTTGCAGCCAGAAGATGCCCATCGGGGCTGAACAATAGGCCATGCACCGGCCCATCAAAGATCGCTCGTCCGGACTCCTGGCCCGTGTGTACGTCGAAAACCCGCGCAAGGCCCTTCATCGAACCATCGCTGGAAGGCTCCGCGCTGCCTGTCGCCATAAAACGTCCATCCGGGCTAAATCCGACTGTCAAAACCTGTCCGTTGTGCGGAAGGCGAAAAACCTCTTGTCCGGTCGCAGCATCGAAAAGGCCCGCGGTATTGTCATAACTTCCACTGGCAACCAATCGGCCATCGGGGCTGAAAGCCACGGAGCGCACCATCGACGAGTGCGCAAGATGGGCAATTTCCTTTCCGGATGCGGCCTCAAAGACTCTCGCCATATAGTCGTCGCCGCCGGTGGCTACCAACCGGCTATCAGGACTGAAAGCAACGGCATGCACCTGGCCTTGCTGCTCCAGATGGGAGATTTCCTTCCCGCTATTGACTTCAAAAACTCGGGCGGTGCCGTCGATGCTGCCCATGGCGACCAGGCGATTGTCCGGGCTGAATGCAACTGTGATCGCGGGCAGTTGGTGGTCGATCCTGGCTAGCTCCTTACCTGTGGATGCTTCAAAGACTCGCGCTGTACCATCTTCGCTGCCGGTGGCTACCATGTGCCCATCCGGGCTGAAGACCACTGCATCCACCGCTCCCTGGTGCCGCACGAGCGTGATTTGCTTGCCGGATGCTGCCTCGAAGACCCGTGCAGTGTTATCCGCGCTTCCCGTCGCCAGTAGTTTTCCATCGGGGCTGAACGCCGCCGTCAGCACCTTATCCTTGTGCGTGAGGCGGGCAAGTTCGTTGCCGTCGCCTGCCTCGAAGACCCTCGCCATGTGGTCGTTGCTCCCGGTCGCGACCCGCCGGCCATCCGCGCTGAAAGCCACGGTGAAAACCTTGTCCTCGTGGATCATACGGGCGATTTCCTTGCCGCCGCTTGCTTCGAAGATTCTGCCGGTTTTATCGGCGCTGGCGGTTGCTACCCACCGTCCGTCGGGACTGAAGACTGCCGCGTAAACAGGGCCGCCGTGCAGTAAACGAGAGAGTTCATTGCCGCTGCCGATGTCGAATACCCTGGCGGTGCCATCCGCGCTGCCGGTGGCAAGTCTGCGGCCGTCGGGACTGAAAGAAACCGCATAGACGAGGCCCCGGTGGATCATGCGGCCGATTTCCCGGCCTTGTTCCATCGAGAAGACTCGCGCCGCTCCGAACTGGCCGCCATCCCCCTGCTTCACAAGGCTGCCGGTTGCAATGAAGTGCCCGTCAGGGCTGAAAGCAACGGAGTAAACGGGACCATCGTGCTTCAGTAAGGTTAGCTGCGATCCCGTGTCGGTTTCGAAGACACGCGCGGTCAGATCGCCGCCTCCGCTCACAATGCGGCGCCCATCGGTGCTGAAACTCAAGGCATAGACAGGGCCATCGTGTCGTAGCAGAGAAATCTGTCTTCCTTTAGTGGGATCGACGAGACGGATGGTTCCATCTCCGCTGGCGCTGGCAATGAGGCGCCCGTCGGGGCTGAAGGCTACTGCATAGACAGGCCCATCGTGTTTCACCGCCGCTATTTCCTTACCGCTGGCTGCATCGAAAACGCGCGCAGCGTGATCGTAGCTTCCGGTCGCAATCCTTCGTCCGTCGGGGCTGAACGCCACAGTATCGACCCAGCCCAGGCCGCTAAGATGAACTGTCTCTTTCCCGGTTGTGGTTTCAAAAATGCGCGCCGTACCATCATCGCTGGCGGTCGCCAGAAGCGCGCCGTCGGGGCTGAACGCCAGTGAATAAACGCCCCGGTTGTGCACCAACATAGAAACTGGCTTAGGAAGAAGATTCAGCGATTGCCGCAGCGCAAAGTCGTTGTCGAACAGCGCTTTGCTCTTTAGGGACTCAATCGCCAGCAGTGTGCTGACTTCTAGTGAGGGGCCGTCCATGGTTTGCAGCCGTTGCGCGTGCGCCAGCAACTCGCGCGCCCTGACCTCTCTTCTTTGGAGCCATGTGGCCGAAGAGAGCACGAGCGCGACCGCCGCGAACAGGCACAGGGACGCAATCGCGCCGCTTCTTCGAAGGCGCTGCGCGCGCGTCTTTCTCCGGCTCCGGTCGAGGAACTGGATGGCTAGTTCGAAAGCCGGGTTATACCGTTCTGCCCAGGCGCGATTAGGCTCAGTTTGCCGCCGCCAGGCCAGCGCCTCCCGCAGATCCTGATCGTGGTACTCCGCGCGGCTCTCCACCGCCGATTCGGCCATTCTTCGATAGAGCTTGGCGCTCTCGGCTTCTTCCGAGACCCACACCCGTAGCGTGTCCCACAGGCGTATTAGGCTTTCGTGAGTGATATCGATGACCGATCCGGCGCGCAGTTCGGCTTCGTCGGGAGAGGTCAGAAATGTCCGGCCCGGCTCGCGAAACTTGTTCACTACCCGAACGATCCGCTGCTGCTCAACTCCGGCCACCGCCGCAAGCTCACTGACTTTCGTTGGGCGGCGTGTCTCACGGTCGCCTTTGCCTCGCTCCGTGAGGCGCTGAAAGATCTTTTTGGCGATAGGCTTGTCGTCTTTAAGTTCCTGATAGGCGCTCTCCAGGTGCCAGTTCAAAGCCTGAGAAATGCCGCCAACGGCTTCGTAGTGCGTGAGATCGACAGGTTCGCCGCGCTCTCGGCTCGCCAGCGACTCCACCCATATGCGGAGGAGCAGGTGCTGCAAGATCGGCAGTTGATCGGGATTGTCGCCTACATCGTTCAAAAGCCGCTGTACGAGCATCGGCGCAAATTCCGCTCCCGCGACGGCTGCCGGGCCTTCGATGACCTCTTTCTTTTGCGCGCGCGTAAGCCGGGGCACCAGGTACTGTCCGCCATTCAAGGCTTCAGGCAGTCCCCGAAACTGGGCGCAATCCCCAAGAAAATCGGAACGCATCGTGAGGACCACGTAGATGGGAGCTTCTTCTTCCTGCGCGGCCCGCAGAAGCAGCTTGACGAATGCGGTAGCCGAATCGCCGCTATCGCGGAGCTGCGTTTCTCTCTTGAAGCGGAAGATCTCTTCAAACTGGTCGGCAACCACCAGCAGGTTTTTCTTGCCGGGCAGTAGCTCAAAGGCCGCATGCTCTAGCCCCATACTGCTGTGCTCCAGGATCGCCTGAATGTCTGGAACGGTAAGCGTGGAAGGCGCGGGCCTGGCTGAGTGGTGCAGCGCCCGCGCCAGATTTCCGATGGGATCGTCGCCCGGGCGGAAGAGGGCGACCTGCCAGTTCGTTCCCGCATCCGCCATATAGCCGCGTTGCAGCGCGGGGATGAGTCCCGCGCGAACGAGCGAAGATTTGCCGCTGCCCGAATCTCCGACGACTGCCAGGAACCGCGATGTCTGGAGGCGGCTCAGCAACTCGTCGGTCTGCTCATCGCGGCCAAAGAAGAGGGCCGAATTCTCCGGCTCGAATGGCCGCAGCCCTGGAAACGGCTCGATGATCCAGGTTGAGGAAGAAGCAGAGGCGGAGCTCAAGCGTTCTGCTCCTTTGCCTGGCCGGGGCGTATTTTGCGGAGCGGGGCGAGAAAGCTTTCGAGGCTGGTGCTGGAGAAAGGCTGGAATTGCTGGATCAGGGTGGCCTCCCGGGTTCTGTAGCCGTCCTTCACCGAATTGGAGGGTGCCGTAGCGTAAATAGCCTTGGCTGCAAACCGGGATCGCCGCCATCCGACGGCTTGCGTTAGCTCGCGTAGTTTTTCGTCGACCCACACCTCCGAGGCGTTGCCCCAATAGAGCAACACCCCGTCGCACTCCATCAGCTTCTCCCGGTTGTCTTTCCTTACCTCGGGTGCGGAGGTTTGCGAAGTGGCCGGAAGCTTGACTTCAAAGCCCTCATTGTCGAAAAGGTAGTCGCGCAATAGCCGCGCATTGTTCGGCTCAGCCTGCAGCAGGGGGTGGTCGCCGCGGTCGCACACGAGATAAATACGAACCAGGCCGTCTTCTGCGTCAGATGCGGCGTCTTTGGCCGGCTTCGCCCGAAGCTTGTCGAGCACAATGTCTTTCAACTCTTCCAGCGAACGGTTTTCCAGGAATTCCAGGTTGCTTTGCGTTTCCGCCATCACCGCCTGTAAAAGACGCGATTGGTTGTCCTTGGCCGATTGCGCATCGCTGGAGAGCCACACCACGCGCCCAACGTTCCGCTCTTTCGCTGCTTCGTACTGCAGCTTCACCGCGGTCTTGTATTTCGGCCCGAGCAAATGAATGGAGAGCTTCGCCTGCTCCATCGCCTCGCGGGCAGCTGCTTCGCAGTCTTCATCGTCGTCAGGCAGCTCCTCTCTGGGCAGCACGCAATATCCTTGGCTTTCCAGTTCTGCCACGATTTTTTCTCTTTGCTGGCGCAGGTCGCTGGATGTCTCCGCCACGTAGACCGTTGCTTTTGCCCGCTCCTCTTTTTTTGTGTGGCTGCGCATGGCTCGCAAAATGCGGCATATCTCCTGGGCGAGACTGTCGATCCGGTCCTGGAAAGCAGGTGTTTCAGGATGGAACTCGCGGAAATCTTGGGAGTCGGGCGTACGCTCGTAAAATTCAAAACCCAACGATTCACCCAGGAATTGCCGGTGCTCGTCGTTATCCATGGGCGTCTTCACGGCCTTCAGGATGCGGAGCTTGTTGCCGACTCGCAGGCCGCCCTTCTTGTCGGCCAAAGCCTGAAAAGCCTGGAACTCTTTCTGGCACCATTCCGATAGCACATAGCCTGGGCTCAGGATGGGAATGAAAAGCGCTGAGCCGTTCAACTGCTGCATGATCTCGTCGGAGAAATCGTCGGCGCCGCCGAGTTTCTTGTCGCGCCAAACGGATGCTTCCTGGCCGAGAAGTTCGGTCAGGCGCAACTGCAGGCGGCGATCGAAATCGCTGATCCAGTTGCTTCGATTGTCGCTGTGCTTGTAGCTTATGAAAATATCCGCTTGAAACCCTGAAACAAACGCCATACGAAAAATGTTCCTCGGGATTGGGTTCTACCCAGCCGGGCATCTGCGGAATCGTGACTGGCTTGCTCTCCGCCTTGCCACTAAAACGAAGTATCTTAACGTTTTCCCTTCCTTCGCGCTCGTTGAAAATGCGAAGAAACCGGAGAAATGCGAAATTTCCGTTCCCACAGGGCCCGTTGAATTCGCGGCCTCCAATCCAACGCGGTACTGCTCCAGCCGGCCCAGGAATTTTGTAGAATCGTGTGCGCAAAATTTAGGAGACATTGATCCATGAACATGAGTCGCGCCGCATTGGCGGCAGCCGTTATGTTGCTTGCTTCACTTGCAGGCTGGGCGCAAAGCGATCCGCAGCAGACCGCTCGTCCTCGAACCCCGTCCGACACGGTTCCGGATTCGCAGCAGCAACAACGCCAGCGAGACCGCACCAGAATGCCATCGGAAGCGCCGCAGGAAAATGCGCAAAGCCAGCCCCGCCGCATTCCTCCGGCGGAAGAGAAAAGCTCTGTCACCCATCACAGTGCGCGAATAGCCGGGCAGCAGATCAACTACACAGCCACCGCCGCGACATATGTGATCAAAGCGGACGATGGCACGCCCAAAGCCACGATGTTTTATGTGGCTTACACCAAGGACGGTGCTGGGGACATTGCCCGGCGCCCGATTTCCTTCGTCTACAACGGCGGGCCCGGCTCCGCCTCGCTATTTACCCACATGGGACTGGGGCCGAGGCGCGTGAATCTTACCTCGGACGGACATGGCATGCCCGCGCCCTACACGGTGGTGGACAATGAAGATTCATTCCTCGATGCCACCGACATGGTTTTCATCGACGCTATTTCCACCGGCTACAGCCGTCCGGCCCCCGGAGAGCCGACCGCGCAGTTTCACGGCATCATTCAGGATGCGAACTGGTTTGCGGATTTCATTTACCAGTACATTACCCGCAATGAGCGGTGGGCGTCGCCCAAGTTCCTGATCGGCGAGAGCTATGGCACCACCCGTTCCGCCGAACTTTCAGGTGTGCTCCAGCAGCGCCATCAGATTTATTTGAACGGAATTGTCTTGCTCTCCTCCGTGGCTTTCTCGAATTGGGGCGGAGACGACAGATCCATCTTCTTCCTGCCAACGTATATCGCCACCGCCTGGTATCACCATCTTCTATCGGCGGATCTGCAAAAACTGAGCGTTGAGCAGGTGGCCGATCAGGCGCGGGAATTTGCTCATGGCGAATATGCGGCCGCGCTGGAGAAAGGCGACCGGCTCTCTCCCGACGAATACAAGAAGGTAGTTCAGGATCTGTCCCGCTTCACCGGCCTTTCCCCAAAGTACATCGAGCAGACGAACCTGCGTATCAGCCCGTTTCGCTGGTTCAAAGAACTGGAGCGGGATAAGCGCCGGACAATAGGTCGCCTTGACTCGCGCTTTGAGGGCATCGATGTGGATGCCGCCGGAGAGCGTTTTGAATACGATCCGAGCGAAGCGTCGTATGAAGGGGCCTACGTCGCCATGTTTCAGGACTACGTGCGCCGCGACTTGAAGTGGGAGAGCGATATGTACTACACGGTGAGCGCCAACGTGCGTCCGTGGGACCAGACCGGCGATACCCAGGTCGCGGAAGTGCTGCGTGGAGCAATGACCCAGCAAACATACTTAAAGGTTCTGGTTCTTTGCGGATACTACGACGTCGCTACGCCTTTCAATGGTATTGAACACACGGTCTCGCACATGAACCTGGAGCCCCCGATTCGAAAGAACATCGGCTTTGCCTACTACGAGGCCGGGCACATGATGTATATCGACGACAAGGAGCGCCATAAACTCCACAAGGATGTGGATTCATTCATTGAGTCGAACTCCGGGCATTAACCACGTGCGTTAGTTGAAGGCGGCAGGCGGCATTCAACTGGTAAGGCTCCCCGGTGAGGAGCCTTACTTTTCTTTCTGGAAGGAGTCTTGGGTGGCAAGATGGCGTCGTCTTAGAAACCACGCGGCACGACCTCCTGGGGCGTTCAAAAAATTCAGAACGCTAAAAAACTCGCGCCGTTCAGCCCTCTATTCCTAGCTGTGTGAGGATGAACGCAAAGTCGAACGCCTTTTCTTTCAGAAAATCGTAGCGTCCCGACGCACCTCCATGCCCTGCATCCATATTGGTTTTGAGCACGAGCGCATTGCTGTCCGTCTTGAGCGTTCGCAACCGGGCGACGTATTTCGCCGGCTCCCAGTACATCACCTGGCTGTCGTTGAAGGAAGTCTTCACCAGCATGGTGGGATACGCCGCTTGTTTCAGGTTGTCGTAGGGAGAATACTGCCGCATATAGCGATAGGCGGGTTCATCGTTCGGATTGCCCCACTCTTCATATTCGCCCACCGTTAGCGGCAGCGACGCATCGAGCATGGTGTTCATCACGTCGACGAACGGAACCTGTGAAAGGACGATCCTGAACAGCTCCGGGCGCAGGTTGGCAACCACGCCCATCAGCAGCCCGCCTGCCGATCCGCCTTCGATCACTGTTTGTTGAGCGGAGCCGTAGTGATGGCTCGTCAGATACTCGGCGCACGCGATGAAGTCCGTGAACGTATTCATCTTGTTCATCATGCGCCCCGCGTCGTGCCATGATTTGCCCAGTTCTCCACCGCCTCGAATGTGCGCAAAGGCCATCACGATGCCGCGATCCAGTAAACTGAGCCGCGAAGAATTGAAGTTGCACACGAGGGAGTACCCATACGAGCCATAGGCGCTAAGGAAAAGCGGATTGGCTCCATCGCCGTTCTTTAGGTCTCGCCTGTAAAGAACGGAAACCGGCACCTTGACGCCATCCTTGGCGGTCGCCCAAACTCGTTCGGAGGTGTACTTGGACTGGTCGTAGCCGCCCGGCACCTCAACCTGTTTGAGTAGCGTGGATGTGCCGTTTTCCACGTCATAGTCGAACACGGAAGCCGGCGTTACCAGCGACTGATAGGAATATCGAAACAGCTTGGTATTGAATTCGCGATTGATCTGGGGAAAAGCGGCATAGACAGGCTCCGGAAACGCGACTCGCTGCTTTTTGCCAGACGCTAGGCTGGCAATCGTAAGCTGCGGCAACCCGTTCTCGCGCTCCACCATTACGTAGAAATCCTGAAACGAGTCAAACCCGGCGAGCATAACGTCTTCGCGTACCGGCACAACCTCGGTCCAATTGGCCTTTCCCGGACTCGCGATGGGGGCTTTCACCAGCCTGAAATTGCGGCCGGTATCATTGGTTCGAAAATAAAATTGGCCGTCGAGATGGTCCGCATAGTACTCAATATCTTGCCGGCGGGGCTCGATCAGCTTCCACTCTTCCTTAGGCGCCGAGGCATCGAGAAAGCGCTCTTCAGAAGTTGTATGGCTCTCGGAAGTCAGGAAGATGTATTCTCCGCTGCGCGCCTTGCTCACCCCGATGTTGAACCGTTCATCTACCTCCTCATAGACGAGCGCATCGTCTTTGACTTCCGTTCCGAGCGTGTGGCGGTAGAGGCGGTACTGCCGCTTGGTGTGATCCTCGACTGTATAAAAGATCGTGCGGTTGTCGTTTACCCATGCGAACGATCCCGTTTTTTCCGCGCTTTCAGGCAGGTCCTTTCCGGTCTCCATGTCGCGGACGTGTAGCCGGTACTGTCGGAATCCTGTGTTGTCCGTAGAATAGGCAAGCATGCGCCCATCGCGGCTTACGCTGATAGCGCCCAGCGCCATGAACTTCTCTTCTTTCGCAAGCTCATTTACGTCGAGAATGATCTGCTCAGGCGTGTTCAGGTCGCCTTTTTTCCTGCAGAGAATTGGGTACTGTTTCCCAGCCTCCCAACGGCTATAGTAGAAAAACTCTCCCATCCTGTACGGCACATCCACATCGGTTTCCATGATGTGGCTCACCATCTCGTCATAGAGCTTTTTCTGCAGGGTCCCAGTCCCGCTCATGATCGCATCGGCATAGGCATTCTCTGCGTGCAGATAGGCCGCAACTTCAGGATTGGATTTGTCTCGCAACCACTGATAGTCGTCGATCAGGGTGCTTCCGTGGATATGTTTTTCGGTGTGGATTCTCCTCGCGGAGGGAGGCGTGACGATTTGTTCTGAACTGGAAACGGTGGTTTCGGCGGTGTCGTGGGTCGGCATGATGAACAAAAATAAGGACCCATCTATTGTAAAGTCCGAACAGGGGATACAGAATTTAGGGGGCGGGAATTCGCAGATTCATAAAAATTGGGCCGAAATCCGAAAATTTGGAAATTCTTAAATTTGGAAACTCTTTAATATTTGGAAGCTCTCTAATAAAGACCGGCGCCCTTGCACGTCCGGGGACAACTGAAACCGGTCCGTCGTGATTTCCCCAAAATACTATTTCCCAAATACCTTCTGGCGAATATCCGGCCAGTATTCCTTCAGGATGTTGAAAAAGGCATCAAGGCCGATCTGCTGGCCGAATTTCTGTGCGTTGTTCGATACGGTACGATTCTCCGCCGGATAATAGGCGTTGGAGATCGCTGTGGCCACGGCGTTGCCGACAAGTTCTGAGTAATTGATGGCACTCTGCCCTGAGTCATTGCGGGTGATCCATTCGCGGCTGATCGAATAACCGGTGCGCTTCCAGAAACTGCCCCTTCCTCTGGGGAAGTAGCGAGGATCTTGGTGAAGCATTACAGGAAACACCGATTCCGACATCATATTGCCGATGGTCTGATCCGCAAAAGCGGTGCCATAGTACTTCCCAAACCCTGCCGCGCCTTGTCCAAAAGAGGGCGTTTGTTTTTGCCACATTGCCAAGCCCGCAAAAATTCCTGCAGCCGGATATGCGTACGGATCAAATGAGTCTTCCAATCCCAGCTTGAACTTTTCTCCCACGGACATTTTGGAAATCTGCTCGCGGCCGCCCTCTACGGTGCGGTAATTAGGAATCACACCAAAAATACGGTCGTTTTTTTTGGGTGTTTCCGTCGGCCGGGCCGACGGCTCTTTGGCTCCTTGCGGCTGGTCCTGGCTTGCTTGGCTCTGGTCCGCTTGGCCTTGGTGCACCGAACGATCCTCCGGCGGCTGGTTCTGGGCCTGGGCAAAGGCGCCGGAAGGGAAAGCGGTAAAGAGGCAACAGCACACTACGGCGAGCGAA
>Ga0070734_10000702_pt1 | contig 62540 bp, 45 predicted proteins | sample Coa_R1_8_FD_66444 | JGI IMG/M metagenome (GOLD analysis project Ga0070734, IMG submission 66444) | Surface soil microbial communities from Centralia Pennsylvania, which are recovering from an underground coalmine fire - Coalmine... | ecosystem: Environmental > Terrestrial > Soil > Unclassified ...
AAACGCCGCAATCGCATCGTTCAGTTGTCCTGCCCGCGCGTAAACCGCACCGAGATTCGCAATCGCAGGAGCATAGTCGCGGCGCGCGCCAATTGACTGCTGGAACCACTGACGCGCGTCGCCATCGCGCTGCCGCTTCACGAAGAGTTCGCCCATCTGATTGGCCGCGGCGGCATCCTGCGGATCGATTTCCAGAGCCCGCCGGAAAAGCTTCTCCGCCTCCTCGGAGCGGCCTAAAGCGAGGTGTGCCTGTCCCGCGTTGACGAGCGCCGAAGTCATATCGGGACGAAACTGTAGAGCTTTCTCGAAGTGTTCGAGTGCGGCCGCGATTTGGCCTTCGCTCACGTCTACGGCGCCCAGGCTGTTCCATCCGTCAGCGGAGTCGGGCGCGAGCGCGAGTCCGCGCTCCAGATATAGGCGCGCAGGCTTCCAGCGCCCCTCTTCCAGGTGGATCTTGCCGATAGCGAAGAGGATCTTGTCGTTGTCCTGTGGAGAGAGTTCCAGGTAACGAAGCGCCAGGCTGGGAGATCCGCCCGCGTAGAACGCCGCTCCCAGCGCGGAGTAGTTGCGTTGAGGCAGGGTGTAATACTTGCCCGCGAACGGCAGCGCGGTGCGGACGCGATCGCTATCGTGCATTCGTTGCAAATCGGTGGCATCGGGAGCGGCGAAGTAAATCTTGTGGGCCCGATTCTCACCGTCCACCAGGAACCAGACCGGCAGCTTCAAGTCCGCGCGCAGATCGAAGAGATACCGGGCGAAGATCGCGTAAGGGGCGGCACGATCCGGGGCGATAGTCGGCGGGAGATGGAGGAATCCGGGGCCGGCGAACGGCTCCGGCAGCGGCACAGGCTCCAGCAGCCAGGTATCGGCGAAGGCTGATTGCGGTTCGGTCGGAATCGAACCAGCCGCCAGCTCGCCACGGCCGCGAAACGGAGCGCTTTCGAGATGCGAGGAACCCTCCTCGACCTGGTAGACGAAACCAGCGGCAAGATCGCGAAACTCCTGCTGCGAGCCGGAAGGCCAGATGATTCGAACCGCGGCCGCGGAGACCCCATCTCCCAGCCCAAAGTGAAGCTGTTTGGTGTGTTGCGAAAGATATCCCGAGCCCGCATTCACGAACTGCACCTTGCCATCGACTTCCACCCGCGCTCCGATCGCATCGCGATTCGACTTCACGCCGCGCAAACGCAAGGCGAGCGACTTCCGCGCCACGCCGCATTGGTTCTGGAACACGCGGACCTGCGGCCCCAGCCGGCTCTTCAGCAGCAGGTCGAGGTTGCCGTCGCCATCCAGATCGGTCACCGCAAAGGCGCGGCTGTCATCCGCATAGTCGAGGCCGCTGACACCTGAGAAGTCGTAGTATCGGCCACCTCTGCGCACGTAGAAAACGTTTGCCTGGCGGCCGGCTTCGCTGTATTGCTCGTGGGCTGCCTGGCTGAGCGCGTTCCAACCGTTCTCGTAGGTCGGATCGCTTTTTTCGGACGATGGCGAGACCGCTGCTACCTTGCGCCAGAAGAAACTCTCGAGATCGGTCTCGGACTGGTTGGTGAGCATCCCGGTGGTGACGAAAATCTCCGGCATGCCGTCGTTATCGAAGTCAATACCATCCGCGGACCACGCCCAGCGGCCCATTTCCACGCCTTCCGCCGCCCCGGTATCTTCGAAAGTCCCGTCGCCGCGATTGCGGTACAGCGAGTTTCCCTTGGCATGGCGTCGCCACGCCTCCGCAGGCTGGAGATTCTTTTGTGCCACGACACGCTGACCGGCGTCGCTCCACATGTTCGACACGTAGAGATCGGGGCGGCCATCGCCATCATAGTCGAACCAGGCAGCGCTCATGCCGTCGCCAATGTCTTCGACCCCTGCCTCGGCGGCGACGTCGCGGAACTTGCCGCCTTCGTTCCGGTAAAGATTCTTGCGGCCGAAATCGTTGGCCACGATCAGGTCTGGCCAGCCATCGCCGTTGTAGTCGCACCATGCGGGAGCGAAGCTGAAACGGGTGTTGTTCTGGTTCATCCCCACCGCTTCCGTGACGTCGGCGAACATGCCGCTGCCATCGGGCGCGAGTTCGTTGTGAAAGAGGAAATTGGGCGGCCCGTTGCGGGCGTCGTAATAGGGCACCGGATACCGGTAGCGGCCGCCGTCACGGAAGAATGAGTACGTGCAAAGGTATAGATCGACGCGGCCGTCGCGATCGTAATCGGCCGCGGCCATCCCGGTGAAACTGCCTTGGGGCACGGTGCGGAAGCGAAACGCCCCCGGCTGGAATCGAAAGCGCCCGCCGCCCTGATTCACGAAAAGCAGAGGCCCGTCGGGACGAAGCACGACCAGATCCTGCAAGCCGGAATTCCGAAAGTCCACGAACAATGCCGACGAGGTCGCGTCCAGTACTCCGACTCGCGCAGCTTCCGTGATGTCTTCGAATGTTCCATCGCCGCGATTGCGATACAGACGATTCGGCAAGCCCCCCGGCTGGCAGATGTAGATTTCGTCCCGCCCATCGTTGTCGATGTCGCCCACGGCGATGCCATTGTGGCCATGCACGTCGATTCCGCAAGCCGCGTCGAGGCGGGCGCGCCAATACGGGATGCCGTGCGACAGTTGCGCGTCGAACGACTCCACTCCGCGAAAAGCAGTCCCGGTGATGTCTCGAAAGAGCGGCGCCGGAGCGGTAACTACCACCTCTTCAATCGGCGCAAAATGTGCGAGCAGGCCCTTCGCCCAAGTGTTTTTCCACATTCCGACCCGGTACTGATTCCGGCCCGCGATCTCAAAGCGCAGTATGTCGTTGGGCAGAACGAAAAACCGCGCCGATCGAATCTCGCCGAGCGAATCGAGCCACTTAACAAGACCCGCGGCGAATGTTTCCCCGTCGGACTGAAATTCCGCGCGCGAGACTCCCTCCGCAATTGGCGTATACCGCACCGGAAGCGGAGAGGCGCCGGTGAAGTCTGGAGCCAGCGGGAGCGTGCGACTCCGCGTGAGCGCACGAAAATGTGCGGCGATTTCAGCAGCCTGCTTTTCGACTGGAAAGTCGTCGTGGCCGGGCTCGATATCGCGCAGTAGAGCTTCGTACGGGCTCCGCGGGCGCACGATCTCGATCTCCGCCGCAGCGGTACGGATTTCCGTACAGGACGGGGCCAGGCTGGCCGCTGCGAGACTCGCGATGAAATGACGCCGCTTCACGATCGACGTCCCTACACTACACGAATCGAAAAAATCCTGTCAAAGCTCAATCACCGGTAAATCGCGACCGCACGAGCGGGCATCGCCACATCGACGCTGTGATTGCGAACTTGTACTTTGGGAGCGTCGCCGTAACGGTCCTCCAGCATGGTGCCGTCGGAGATGCCCACGCCGCCGACCGGAATGTGCAAGGTGGCAGGCTGATCACCATTGTTGAGCACTACCACTACGCGCTCGCGCGTCGTCACCCGCGCAAAGGCATAGGCGTGCTCGTCAACCAGCAGGTCGGCCATCTGGCCCCGTCGCAGCGCTTCGGACCCAGCACGCAAGCGAGTCAGACGCTGCAGTTGGGAGAGGAGTTTCTGCTGCTCCGCACTTCGTCCCGCCGCGTCGAAGGCATTGCGAGCGTCCTCCTTCCAGCCGCCGGGGAAGTCGCGCCGATTGTCGGGATCGTTACCTCCCTGCATGCCGATCTCGTCGCCATAGTAGATCATCGGAATGCCGCGAGCGGTGAGCAAGAAACTGAAGACGCGCTCCAGACCGTTGGTGGTCGCCTTAGGTGCGCTCATGAATCGCGGGAGGTCATGCAGGTCCACGAAGGTCACCAGGCGGTTGGCATCCACATACAGGGAGTCGTGAGCCAGGACCTGCGCCAGTTCACGGGTAGGCGCCGCGCCTGTGAAGACCTTGGCAATGGCCGATTGCAGGGGAAAATCGAAAAGCGCATCCACGCCGCTATCGACTCCGTCAAAGCGCGCGCGGCCGCCCTGGAAAAAGGAAACCAAGCCGGGATCGGCATCGAAAACTTCACCTACCACCTGGAACGCCGGGTAGCGCTGGTGAATCGCCGCGGTCCACTCCCGCCAAAAACGCCGCGCTACGTAGGGCAGAGTATCTTCGCGAATCCCATCGATCCCAGTCCGCCCGATCCACCATAGCGTGTTCTGAATCAGATAGCGAGCCACTTCAGGATCGCTCTGATTAAGGTCGGGCAGGATGTTGACGAACCATCCCTCCAGCGTGCTCTTCTGCATGTCGGGAGTCGCGTGCGGGTCGATCAACGTCCACGTCTGCCAGGTATTGGAGAGGTGTTCGGCTTCGCTCCCGTTCAACCACGTTGGCGTTGGCGGATCCTGCACCCACGGGTGGTAGGGCCCGGTGTGATTGGCCACTTGGTCCTGGACGATCTTGAGTCCTTGCGCATGCGCCTGATCGACCAATTGGCGAAACTGATCGAGCGTGCCGAAATGTTCGTCCACGGCGTAGAGGTCCACTGCGCCGTAGCCGTGATAATCGGTGATGGCCTGATTGTCGTAGCGTTCGCGCTCGTTCAGGTGGTTGGCGTTGTCGTAGATGGGGGTGAGCCAGAGCGCGGTGACGCCGAGGTCCTTGAGATAGGGCAGGTGCTGCTGGATGCCGGCGAAATCGCCGCCGTGGTAATAGCGACTCTTGGTGCGATCGTAAAGGCCGCGGCTCACCGGCGGGTCGTCATTTGATGGATCTCCGTTGGCGAAGCGGTCCGGCATGATGAGATAAATCACGTCGTCGCTGGAGAAGCCTTGAAAGCGTCCGCCCGGAGCGAGCGGAGCGACCAGCGAAAAGGGCGCCTCCGCTTTGCCATCAGGCGTGACTATCTCCAGCGGATACTTTCCTGCCGCAGCGGTCTTCGGGACAGTGAGATCGACGAAGAGATGGGTTCCGCTCTGGCTGACCTTCATGGCGCCGGTCCTAAAGGTCGAATGCACGGAGGCTCCCGACAGATTTCGCCCGGTAAGCAGCATGCGCAATGTGATTCCTTGCGCCTCCAAGGGCCAGTCCGGCGGCTCGACCTTGGTGATCTCAGGCTTCGCGGCAAAGGCAAGCGGCAAGCAGAGGATGGAAAGTAAGAGGAGACGTTTCATGGGCAGATTCCGATTCACCGCGACACGGAGGCGCAGAGAAATACGCGGAGAGCTTCCCTTGCGTGCTCTCCGCGCTTCTCTCCGCGTCTTCGCGCCCCCGCGGTGAATTCGTCCGTAACCTCCGGCGTAAGCTAGAAGAACAACCTTAGCGCAAATTGCATCTGGCGTTCGGAGGATTGCAGCGTGCTGCTGATTGTGCCAAAGCCGGTATGCGGATCGCGATTGTTCAGATCGGTGTTCGGCTGCCCGTATTCGGGATGATTGGCGATATTGAACGACTCGGCGCGAAACTCCATCTTGAACCGTTCCGTCAGACGGAAATCCTTGAACAGCGAGAGATCCACGCTATTGATGCCGGGGCCGGAGAACACGTTGCGTCCCAGGTTGCCCGGCCGGATCATCACGCCGCTGGAGTTCAACGGCACTCCGGCGAAAGCGTTGATGTTGAGGTATGCCTGGGTGTCGCCAGGCGAGATCATCGGATTGCCGACCAGATCGGCGCGGCCGCCGGGAGAGCCGCCAGGGCTGCCGACACCGAAGGGCAATCCGCTTTGCACAGTCCAGATGCCGTTTAACTGCCAGCCGCCCAGAACGGCATCCTCCGCGCGATTCAGATGCGCACCCATCTTGCGGCCTTTGCCGAACGGCAATTCATAGACTCCGCTCAGAACGAAGCGGCTGCGGACATCCTGGTCGGCCCGAGCCCGCTCGAGCGCGAGATTCAGGAAGTCTTGCGGGCCCGCCGCCCCGAAAGCGCCACCGCCATCATCGATAGTCCTCGAAAATGTGTACGAAGCGGTAAATTGCAGGCCCTTCGAGAAGCGGCGCGTGAGTTCCGTCTGCAAGCCGTGATAGATGGAGTTGCCGCGAGCCGCCTCCACCGTAACGCTGCCCAGGTTGGGGAACAGCCGCGTTCCGTTGGGAGTGTTGAACAACTGATTGTTCTCGTTCCAGTAGTCCACCAGGTGATGGCCTGCCGCGCCCACATAGGCGATGCTGAAGACGGTATTGTTGACCACTTCACGCTGCACCTGAAGGTTCCATTGCTCCATCATCGAGTTCTTGTTGTTCATCAGGTCTGCCAGCACATTGACGTTTTGCGGATTTGCCAGGTTCAAGTTATTGAAGTTGCCGAGAGGCAGCGGCGCGGTAGCGGCCAGCCAGTTTGTGCTATTCAGCGGCGCCTGACCGGAGAGCGTGATGCGATACCCGTCGCTATAGTTGTATTGCGAGTTGCCGCTGAAGGGCGGATTCTGCGCGAGCTGATTGCTGATGCCGCCGCGATCCAGGAAGTAGAAGATCCCGTACCCGCCGCGTAGCACTGTCTTTCCATTGCCCGCGAAATCGTAAGCGAAGCCTGCGCGCGGCCCGAAATTGTGATAGTTGTTGCCCACCAGCGGATCGCCGCCGCCCGAGGCCACCTGCAGTGCACCTGTCGCCAGGTTGAAGTTCGCCTGGCGGCCATTTGCTTCCACCGGGAACGACAGGTAATCCCAGCGCAGTCCCAGATTGACAGTCAGCCGGCGAGAGGCGCGCCAGTCGTCCTGCACGAAGAGAGCGTTTTCCCAGGTGCGTGTGCCCACCATCCCGAACGGAGGCCCGATCTGATAGTTGTTGACGAAACCCGCCAGAATGTCCGCCACTTCGTATCCCGTGGAACCCGGGCCGATGCCATTGCCATTCAGGTTGAAGAAGCCTTTGCCGGCGATCGGGCGGAACAGGTTCACCTGGCGGCGAATGATGTTCGCCCCGAACTTCACGGTGTGATTACCCTTTACCCAACTGGCGGTCTCGGCTGCCTGATAGGTGTTTTGCGGCACCAGGTACGGTCCGTAATCGCCGGTGTACTCGAGTTGGCTGTTGAAGCCGCCGATGAGCGCGCCGCCGCCCAGCAGCGGGCTCGTATTGGCATTGGGAATTCCCAGATTCGCCGAGAGGGGCACGTTGTCGTAAGGCGGCGTGTAGCCGAAGAAGGTGCGCTGGAAGCCAATGCGGAAATCGCTGAGCAGCGAAGGCGTGAAGGTATGCGTGAAGCCGGCCGCAGCGCCGCGATCGTGATTCAACTGCGTACCCGATCCGAACCCGGCGGGCAATCCCGGCAACCGGGTCGAGGTCACTTCATTGGCCTCCGAGTAGCTTACGCGGCCGAAGACACGGTCGCGGTCGCTCGGGCTCCAGTCGATACGCGTATCGAAGTTGTCGAAATTCTGCACCTGCTGGCGCTCGATCTCCCAGTTCTGTTGCAGCTTACCGGTGAGATTTGGGAGCGGGTAAGCGTTGAGGTACTTTAGACCCACCGGATTCTGCAGATTGCTGGGAATGATGTTGCCTGGAAATGGCGCGCCGGTCTGCAGATTGATGATCGGAATGGGCGCCGAAAGATGCGAGATCGAGGTGTCGAGCAATTCTGAGAAATTGCCCTGGCGCATGAGCGGCGTCGGTACCGAGGCAAAATCTACGCCCACCGGAGTGGCCTGGCGGAATCCTTCATAGTCCCCAAACACGAACAATTTGTTCTTCACGATCGGAGCGCCGATGGTTCCGCCAAATTGGTTGCGGCGGAAGGGCGGCTTGGACGATGCGAAATCGGGCGTAGCGTCGAGCTGCGAATTGCGCAGGAACTCGAACGCGCTTCCGTGAATCTCGTTGGTGCCCGATTTGAGTGCGGTGTTCACTACGGCACCGCCGGCGCGTCCGAATTCCGCGGGAGCGATGCTGGTCTGAACTTTGAATTCCTGAATCGCCTCGGCAGGCGGGAAAAAGACAATCGTATTCACCAGTGATTCGTTGTTGTCCACGCCATCGAGCATGAAGTTGTTGGCCTGTGGACGAGCGCCGTTGACCACCAGCGATGCGCCGCCGCTCGAGCCGTTGCGGAACGTCTCCGCGTTGTTGCCCTGCCCGGTCGCGATATTGCCCGGCACGCCGCGAGTGACGCCCGGGACGAGCGTGGCGAGTTGAGTAAAATTGCGGCCGTTCAAAGGCAGATCGACGATCTGCTTCGACTCGACGGTGAGTCCCATATCAGAACTCGCACTGTCTACGAGCGCGCCCTGTTCCGTGACAACTACTTCTTCGGTGACTGCCCCGGTTTCAAGTGTGAAGTTCATGTTGGCGACCTGTGCCACTTCCAGCCTCACATTCTGCTTCACTGCTTTAAATCCGGTTTGTGTGATTTCCACGACATATTCGCCTGGACGCAGCGTGGGAAATGAGAATGCTCCCGTCCCAGCGCCAGTAGTCGCTTCGAGCACCCGCCCGGTTGCGACCTCGGTGACTTTCACCTTTGCGCCCGGCACCACCGCACCGGATTGATCGGAAACTACCCCTTGCAACCGGGCGGCATCGGATTGCGCACGCACCGGCAAAGCGCTGAATGCCAAGACCAACGCGCAGAGCACGCCGGTCAGACGCACACCTGTCTTGACGTTTTTCATAACCTCTCTTTCTCTTCCTGGAGACCCCATTGACTCACGGGCGACTTTGCAGTGGACTGCCCCCTGGCCCGCGTTCAGCTAAAGTTTCCTGCGATCCGTCCAGGCCGCCAAGTCTGTTACTGCGTATGATGCGGTTACATCGGTTAACTTCAATCCTTTCTGCTAAGTATCATTGATGTTAAAATTGGTGTTACCTCACCCGGCGAGTGAGAAAAGGCACTCAGTCATGCACCCGGTACCCAATGCGGGCCGGCTGCTTTCCAGCAGCCGGCGGCTCGAACAGATTGACCGCATTGTGAGCAGCCCGGTGCTCCAAAACTCCCAGGCACTCTGCAATCTTCTGAAGTTTTTGGCGCGGCAATCCGTGGAAGCTCCCGATACACCGGTGAAGGAGCACCAGATCGCCACCGAGGTCTTTGGCCGTCCTACCAACTTCGACCCGCGCCTCGATTCGACCGTGCGCGTCCAGACGGGACGATTGCGAACCAAACTAGCCGAATATTACGGCGGACCGGGGCGAGACGAGCCGATCGTCGTAGAGATCCCCAAAGGGAGTCACACCGTTACTTTTCGGGAGAGGGACGTGGCCGCGCCGGTTCCGGCGGCTCCTCTGAAAGTGGCGCCCGTCGCGGAGCCGATACCGATTCCTCGCCCGCGTCCCCACTGGTGGAAATGGACTGTGGTCGGATTCGTCGTGATGGCCGCACTGGCCGCTGGGTTCCTGGCGATTCGCCCCGCGGCGCACGCCATTTCGACACCCGCGGCCGCGAACGAGCCCCTGCTGATTTTCTGGCGGAGCCTGTTGCAGAGCGCCGGGGAACCACTGGTGGTCTTCAGCAATGCGGAGTTTGTCGGCCGTCCCGAAACCGGGTTGCGCTACTTTCGTCCAGGCCGTGATACGGCGGAATCGGTCTTCGACCACTACACCGGGGTCGGCGAAGTGATCTCCATCCATGAGTTGGATCAGGTCTTCGCACGTCTCGGCCGGCCCATCCAGTTGAAGCGCGGCCGTCTGCTGAACTGGGACGACACAAAGAATCGCGACTTGGTCTTCCTCGGTTCGCCATCTGAAAACCTGACGCTGCGCGAGTTGTCTCTGGGACGCGAGTTCCGGTTCGAGACTATGCAGGATGGCCCCCGGAAAGGCGACTTGGGAATCGTGAACCTGCATCCTAACTCCGGCGAAGTGCCGGTGTTCTTCGGATCGCGAGATTTGCCGATTACCGAAGACTACGCTCTCGTGGAGTTAGCCCCCGGTCCGAATAACGGGCAGTCGATCCTGATGCTGGCGGGCACTACGACCTTCGGCACTCAAGGCGCGGTGGAGTTCGTATGCGATCCCGATCGCATTCGCGGTCTTCTGCCGCAGGTGCGCGACGCAAACGGGCGAGTGGCCCCATTTTGCGCTGTATTACACATCAAAGTGAATCGCGGAGTGCCCGTTGAAGGCGACCTGGTATCGTTGCGGCGCCGGTGACCGCCGGGGCCTATTCTCCTAAGTACTTCGCAACCCAGTCCAGGTGCCGGTGCATGATGTCGAGCACGAACTTCGGCTCCTGCGGACCGTGGGGGGTGCGCGGGTAGACCACCATCTCCACCGGCGTGCCCAGCCGCTTCAACGCGTTGTACATCTCATATCCCTGCGAGGTCGGCACCCGAATGTCCGCCTCGCCGTGCAGGATGAGCATCGGCGTCTTGGCATTCTGAATATGCGCCAGGGGCGACATCTTGATATACCGGTCCGGCTGCTCGTACCAGGTACCTTCGAAGTAATCGTCCAGTGTGGTGGGGATGTCGTTGGTGCCCCACATCGAAATCAGGTCGGAGAGCCCCGCACCCGTAGCCGCGCACTTGAAGCGGTTCGTCTGCGTCACCACCCAGTTGGTCATGTACCCGCCGTAGCTCCAGCCCATCACCGCCAGGCGATTTGGATCGGCAACCCCCATCGCGATCGCGGCGTCCACTCCGCTCATCAGATCCGCGAAATCGCCGCCGCCCCAATCGTTGACATTCGACGATCGGAACGGTAGGCCGTAGCTGGTGGACCCTCGCGGATTGGCCCGCAACACCGCCCATCCGCGTGACGCAAAGGATGCGATGGGGTAAAGACCAGATGCGCCGATGAATGTCTCGCTGAAAGCGCCTGCCGGACCGCCGTGAATATTGAGGATGAGCGGCACCTTCTTGCCGGCCTGATAGTTCGGCGGCAGCGTCAACAGACCTTCGATCTCCTTGCCGTCTTTCGATTTCCACTTGATGACCTTGGTCTCGCCGACCGGCTCCTTCGGCAGGTCGACATTGGCAGCGCTCACCCGCACCGGTTTGACGGTTGCCACTTCCGTAACATAGGCCTCCACCGGCTGGTCGGTGGCCTGCATCGCGAGACCCGCATGGGTTCCCGCGCGATTTAAAATGAAGCCCGCGAACGTGCCGCGCGTGGGCTGGTAGAGCGCGGCAGGCGGCCCATCGAGCGGCATCCCGTACAGCACGCTATGCGTTCCCAGGCCTTCCGTGAACAGTATGCGATTTCCTGCCCACCCTGAAATCGCAGGCGATTCGTCGTGCGATGCCGGCAGTTCGCGCACCTTCATCCCCGCAAGCGTGAGCAACACGATGCGGCTGCCGTCGATTCGCTTGGTGGACTCGGTGCCGCGCAGATACGCGAGGTAGCGCCCATCCGGCGAGTATTTCGGCTGGCTCTCGCTTGCCGTCGTGTTGGCGATCGGGCGCGTGACACCGGTCTCCACATCCACTTCGTAGATGTCGGATTTGCGCGAGTCGTCGGCATCGGGCGTAGGACGCGTCTCAAACGCGATGCGGCGCGAATCCGGCGACCAATCGAAGACGCCGGTATTGTACGGTCCGCTGGCGATTTTCTTGAACGGCCGCTTGCCCGACGCGTCGAGTTCTACCGGGATCAGCCACAGCGACTGGTTGTGCGGGTTCTCGTCGATCACGCGGAAATCCAGCTTTTCGCGCTTGGCGCGGTCCTCGCCGGTATCCGGCTCGCGTGCCGAGAAGGCGATCCACTTACCATTCGGCGATAATGCATAGGCGCCCAGCGTTCCAGCCCAATTCACAATCTGCTCGGCCTCGCCGCCATCCACTGGAATCCGATAGATGCCGCGCTTGCCGCTGCGGTCGGAAGCGAAGAAGACCCATGCCGAATCTGCGGAAAAGGAGGGCGCGTTGGCCGACTTTTCGCCGCGCGTCAACTGCATCCGGCCGGTGCCGTCGGCGTGCGCCAGAAAGACATGAGTCAGCGATTCGCTCTTGTCGGCGTCCATCACCGGGTGCGTCTCCGTCCACACCGCCAGGCGCCCATCGGGAGAGGGAACCGCCGCGGTGACGGTCTTGACCTTCATCGAAAGTTCCGGCGTCCACTGCGCCAGAAGCGCTGCGGGAAGCAGACAGACCAGTAGTCTACCGAACATATTTGTCCACCCAATCCAGATGTCGCTGCATGATATCGAGAATGAACTTCGGCTCCTGCGGCCCATGCGGCTGCCGCGGGTACACCACCATCTTGGCCGTCACGCCTTGGCGCTTGAGGGCGTGATAATATTCATACCCCTGCGAAGTCGGCACTCGCACATCCGCCTCTCCGTGCAGCACCAGCGTGGGAGTCGTGACGTTCTTGACGTACGTGATGGGCGAGTGCTTCTGAAACGATTCGAACTGCGTCCACGGCTCGCCGCCGAAGTAATCGGGCAGGAAGCCGGGAATATCGGCGGTGCCCGTGAAACTCCACAAATCGGTCACACCCGCGCCGATCACCGCAGCCTTGAATCGGTGCGTCTGCGTGATGGTCCACGACGTCATGAAGCCACCGTAACTCCAGCCCATCACCGCAAGACGCTCGGGATCGGCCACGCCCATCGAGATGACGTGGTCCACTCCGGCCTGATCGTCCTCGAAATCTTTGCCGCCCCAGTCGTTGTAATTCGCAAAGCGGAACGTGCGGCCATACCCGCTCGATCCGCGCGGATTCGGCCGCAACACCGCGTATCCTCGCGCCGCGAAGACCGCGATCGGATATAGTCCGCTGCGGCCGGTGAAGGTCTCGCTGAAGACGCCCGTCGGACCGCCATGAATGTTCAGGATCAACGGGTATCGTTTGCCGGGCTGGTAATCTGACGGGTACGTGAGCAGCCCCTCCACTTCGAGGCCGTCCTTCGACTTCCATTTGATGGGCTCGGTCTTCCCCAAAGGAAGCTTGGGCAGATCGGTGTTAGCTCGGCTAAGGCGCACCGGCGAGCCTCCCGCCAGTTTCATGACGTAAGCCTCGGGCGCCTCCTCGGTGCTCTCCATGGGCATCCCGAGATAGGTGCCACTGGCGTTCAGGCGTGCGCCGGCCGAATTGATGGTGCCCTTGGCGCTCTCGAAGATCGTCTGCGGTGGGCCGTCCACTGGCATTGCGTAGATGGCGGCGCGTGTATGGCGAGCTTCAACGAAGATCAGCCGCGAGGAGTCTCCGGTGAAGCCGAGCAGTTGCGGCTGTTCATCGTAGGACGCAGGCAACGTCCGCGAATCGCCGCCGGCGCGATTCACCAGCACGATGCGGTCTTCAGTAGCCCACCGCGGCGGCTCGGACGATTTGGCAAACGCCAGATACTTGCCATCAGGCGAGTAGATCGGGTCGTGCTCCGCGGCATTGGTGGCTGCGATCGGCTTCACCGTGCCGGATGCGACATCCACTTCTGACAGATCGCTCCTGGTCCAATCGTCCGCGCCGGGGGTCGGCTGGTGGGCGAAGGCAATCGCGCGCGAATCGGGAGACCAGACGAACGAATCCACGTGACGTTTCCCGTCGGTGAGCTTACGTTGCACGCGCTTGCCGTCCTGGCTGGCTTCGGCGGGAATCAGATACAGCGCCATATTGGCGGGGTTGGCATCCACCACGCGCCAGTCGCGCTTCTCTTTCTTATTCTTCTCTTCGTCCGGCGGAGCTTCGTACCCGGTGAACGCCACCGTCTTACTGTCGGGAGACAACTTGTAGTTACCGAGATTTCCCTTGAAGTCGGTAAGCATCTCGGCCTCGCCACCCGCCACCGCGATGCGATAGACGTTCATCTTGCCGGATCGCGGCGATTGGAAGTAGACGAACTTGCCGTCGGCGGAGAACGAAGGTGCGCTGCAGCTCTTATCGCCTCGGGTCAACTGCATGCGGTGCGATCCATCGGCATTCGACAGGAAGATGTGGGTCAGCATCTCGCTGTGCTCCGGATCCATCACCGATTCAGTCTGCGTCCACGCCACGCGAGATCCGTCCGGCGACGGAATCACGTTGCCCACGGTCTTGAATTGCAGGGAAAACTCGGGAGTCCAGGCGACAGGTGCCTGCGCCCAAGCGGCCGCCAGAAGGGCCGCGCACAACCATACTCCGCGCATATGGGCTTTACTATGTCACAGCAGGTATGGGAATTCAAGAGCGCCGCAGACCGGCGCCAGACGAACAGGAACGTTCCCCCGCGCGTTGTATTCTTGGAGTATTCCAAAGCCTCGACCGTGGAGACCCGATGAAAATCTACCTTCTGCTTGCCGCGATATTACTGGCGTGCTGTCCCGCCAGAACACTCGCTCAAAGCGCGCCGACCGATCAGGATGTGCAGGCGCTTGCCGCCGAAATTCGGGAGTTGAAAAGCCGGCTCGCCGCCGTGGAAGCGAAGCTCTCCGCTTATCAGGCCGCGCCGGCTGCAACTGCGGCCGTCGCGCCGCCTCTCCAACCGGCGATTGGCGCTCCGCCCGCCGCCCCTCCTTCCCCGGTGGCTGCCGCCGCGCCCACCGAAGTTCCAGCCGGTAAGGCTGTGCCCTTCGCTTTCGGCGATTTCACCTGGATGAACGGACAGAGCCGGCAAAAGTCCCAGCCGCTCTCGAACTCATTCGCTACCGTGAATCTGTATCTCGACACTTACTACAACTACTCATTCAATCAGCCTCGCGACGACACCATTATCGGCAGCGGCGCCGTCGGCCGCAATACCGAATGGCAGATCAACAACGCGACCATCGGCGTCGATACGAACTACAAGAACGTGCTCGGCAAGATCACACTTCAGGCAGGGAATCAGCTTGCCGTCACGCAGGACCAGGACGGCACGGTGAATCGAGGTCGCAACCTCACCGTGGCAAATAACAAGTACATCGGCGAGGCGATCGGCGGCTACCATTTCGACACCTTGAACGGCGTCAACGTGGAGGCAGGCTATTTCTACTCGTACATCGGTCTCGAGAGTTATCTGCTCGGTGAGAATTGGAACTACAACCGGTCGTTTCTATCCGATATGACGCCGTTCTATTTCTCCGGAGCGCGCGTCCAGATTTTTCCGACCGACAAAATCAAGATCGAACCCTGGTTCATGAATGGCTATCAGACGTATGGGAAGTGGAGCAAGAACAATTCGGTCGGGCTCTCGAACATGTGGCGCCCCTCGGAATCCCTTGGATTCGTTGCGAACTTCTACTACGGGACCGATACCAAGGACGATCCGCACCGCAAGCGATTCCACCACGATGACAGCGTGCTGTTGCGTTACTTCAATCACCCCGATGCTTCCGGAATTTCCAAGATGGCTCTTAGCCTGAACACGCATTTCGGCAATCAATGGGATGGTGTCAATCCGTTTCCGGGCCGCAAAGAGTACATTCTCGGATCGTCATTCGCCAACCGCATCTGGTTCAGTCACGATCACGTCGCCTGGTCTTTCCGTGCCGAGGGAGTCACCAATCCCGGCCGCTACCTCGCGCTGCTCCCCACTCCGGATGGTTTCCCACCCGGACCCGACAACTACAGCCTGAAACTGTGGGACTTGACCTCGACATTTGACGTGATGCCGACGGACTCGCTCGCATTCCGCTTCGAATTCATCAGCCGGCATTCCAACACCCCATACTTCGCCGGACGCGGCGGTACCACCTCGATCGACGGCTTCCAGGGAACGCCGGGGCCGTTCGTTCCCGACATCGCCAAGCATGAGAATCGGCTAACCTTCGCCATCAATTGGCGGATGTGAGGGTTCGTTGCGATTACTGGAGACTCGCGCCGCTATTCATCGGCAGCGGCGCGTTCGGCGGAGTTCCGCAGCGGCCGAGGTATTCCATCAGGAGGATCATCTTCAATTCGCGGTCCTCCTCGTGGCGGCCTGCTCCCCTGGATGCCGGCTGATCGGCCACCTGGCAGGTGCACCCTGGTCCGTGACTCATGTTGGCAGATTCCAGGATGCACGCCCCCAGGAAGGTTGCGATGAATTCCAGCTCATCGCACGACAATCCCCGAAGGAATCGCCGGAGTTGCGCTCTTAGGGAATTCTCAGCGCGCGCTACCAGGGCGGTTACCAAAGCGCTTCGCACGGCAGATCTCCTGACGGTGAAGAAACATACGAATCTTTGAGTCTTGCCGTATTATGTCGAAATCTGTCGCACCGTGCAAGGGCCTGTACGCGCCCCTCAAATACGTCCCGAAAGCATCAGGATGAGCACGATGAGAACAACCAAACCTAAACCCCCGCTGGGGTAATATCCCCACCCACGGCTGTAGGGCCAGGCGGGAGCAGCCGCAAACAGGAGCACGATCAACAGAACCAATAGAATCAGCATAGAAGACTTCCTCCTGACCCTTCTTAAGGCAACTGCCCAGCCCTTGTACTGCCCCTCACGCGGGTGTGCAATTCGTCAGTAATTGAACGCCGGAGCGTCACTCGCTGGGAACGACTCTTCCGAAGCCTCCTGCACCCGATCCTTGGTGCGATGAGGGCGGGTCAAAGTGCCGTTCTCGAATACCTCCTTCAATCGCGCGAGATCTTCCTCTACCTGCCGGGCTGGCTGCTTTCCCAGAAGGCTGGCGAACAGCACGCCCACGGATCCGGCCGGCGGATTGTACTGCAATTCCACCTTCACCTCCGTACCGCGCCCGTGCGGCGCGTCCTTAAACCACACCGACCCTGCGCTGTCGACCTCCGAACCGGGCAGCGATCGCCACGCGATCAGCTCCTCATCGATCTCGTTGTGGATCACCGCGTCCCATTCGAACGTGCGTCCTCCCGGCCCTTTCACGACCCAATGCGAGCGCCCCCCGCCCAAGTCCGTCACCGACTCCAGATTCTTCATGAAGCGAGGCAGATTGGAAAAGTCGTGCCAAAAGCGGTAAACCTCGTCGCGCGGATGTGCGATCGTGATCGCGCGGTCGATGCGGATGCCGGACTGGTAAGGAATACTCGTGGTCTCGGCGCCCTGTCCTTTGGGAGCGGTGCGCAGTCCCAATGCCGAATACGCGTAGGAGTGCCCCGTGATTCCGCGGCGCAGCAGGTCGCCGCCCACCAGTGCGAGAGCGACGCCCCCCGGCGTTCGCCTCAGGATTCCCGCAGATGCCAGAATCCCGCCTCCGATTGCGGAGACGATTCGTTCCGCCTGGGAAATATTTACTACGCTCTTGCGTTGCCCAATACTCTTCATCTAAATGCCTCCCTTATGATTCCGAACGGAATGATGCGAAGTACTTGAATCCGAAACTTTGGAAGGTGCAATTGCGTGGCCATGAGGAAACGCGTGCCACGGGCGGTGAAACCGCACACTCAGGACGCCAGCTTGGCTTGTGGTGATTTTTCCGCCTCAGTCTTTTGGTGTGCCTCCCGCTTTCGCTCGGCGCGAGCTTCGGCACGCGAGCCGTGGCGCTCCGCAAAGATATGCGTAAATTGCGCGCCCAGGAAGAAAATCTGCGCCGAGTAATACACCCACACCAGGAAAACCACCAAGGATCCTGCCGCCCCATACGCCGAGCCCACGCTGGCCTTACCGATATACAGTCCAATCAAAAACTTACCTATCGAAAACAAAAGCGATGTGACCGCCGCGCCTATCCAGACGTCGCGCCATTCGATGTGTACATCCGGCACCACCTTGTACAGCAAGGCAAACAGCACCGTCACCGCAGCGAACGTTAGTATCAAACTGCCCACATGCAGCACCGCCTCGGGCGCTGGAAGGAATTGCTCGAAGAACTTGCCGACCGCCGCAATCGCTGCACTCACTAACAGCGAGACAATCAGCAGAAACCCGATTCCCACTACCATTGCAAACGAAAAGAAGCGATAACGCAGCATGCCGCGAAAGCCGCCGTCCTGCGTCTTCGCACCCCAAACCAGATTCAATGAATCGCGCAGCTCGCCGAATACTCCGGAGGCCCCCAACAGCAGCATGAAGACGCCCACGATCGCCCAAACAATCCCCGAAGATTTATTGGTGGAGCTGAGGAGCAGACTTTGCAGCACTCCGGCGCCTTGCGGGCCTACCAGGCTTCCGACCTGCGCCACAATCCGCCCCTGAGCCGCGTCGCGGCCGAATATCAAGCCCGCAATTCCGATGCTGAAAACCAGTAGCGGAGCCATGGACAACATCGTGTAAAATGCCAGTGACGCTCCGAGGCGCGGCGCATTGATGGAACTCCAACTCGATACGGTCTGTGTGACAAGAGTCCGGGCCGCCTTGTAGTCCATGATTTGGAGCCTCGCTCCCCGGACGTGCAATCTCCGGGCCAGTCGCCTGGGCTGTACGAATCCCAACGCCTTAATCGCAGCGCAACGCCAGAAGCGGGTCGATCCGGACCGCGCGCCGCGACGGCGCCAGTGCTGCCACGACTGAGGCAGCGAGCACCACCAGGACCGCGCCTCCATAAGCCAGCGGGTCGCGAGGCTTTACTGCGTCGATCTGATTCGCCATCAACGGCGCGATCGCCAGAGCCACGCCGGCGCCCGCCGCCAGGCCGATGAGCGCCAAACGAGCAGACTGCTGCACCACCATCCTCACCACGTCGGCCGACGCGGCTCCCAGGGCCAGGCGGATGCCGATCTCCTTGACTCTCTGGCTCACCAGGTACGACATTACTCCATAGATGCCCGCGACAGTCATTACCAAGGCGAGCCCGCCAAGGGATGCTGTAACCCAGAACACCACCTGGAACGGATAGATCTGCATCGCCAAGACGTCGTCCATGGAATTGATCATGTCGTAGAGGCTGGGAGCGATTCCGTCTAACGTCGCGGCGATCTGCTGCCGCGAGTTGCGCGTTCCACTCATTCGCACCAGGATCGAGTCATTGTTGGATGCCCCCCGGTGCGTGGGGAAGTAGACCATGTTCTTGCCACGGGGAGCGGCATCGCTAAGATAGCCGGTTATTGCATCACGCGCCACTCCGATTACGGCCGCCTGATTGAACTTGGGTACGCGATCGAAGTAAGGGTCCCGGTGAGGGGAGGCTGGTATCACGAGAGTCTGTCCGATGGGATCGCGCCCCGGCCACAGGTGGCGGGCGGCGCTCTCGCTGATCACTGCGACAGGCACGTCGGATTCCGCTTCGACATCCGTGAAGCCGCGGCCGCGCAGAATGGGAATGCGGAACACAGAGAAATAACCGGCCGAAACCAGATTGTACCCAATGGGCGTAGACCTGCCATCTGGCAGTTTGATTGCCATGGCGCGATCGGTTCCGTACAGGGGCGCGTGCCAAGCCTCTGCTACCACTTCGATGCCGGCGGTTTTGGCCAGACGCTCAGCCGCCGTCGCCTGATCCTTCTCTGGCATCTTGATATCCCAGACTCCCTGGAGGTCCAACCCCACGTCGCGCGCCGTCACCCGGTTCTGGCTACGCAAAACGACCGCGGTAATAATCAGCAAAAGCGAACAGACCGCGACTTGCATGACCAACAGCACGCTCCGTAATCGCGAAGGCCTGTAATCGCTCGAGAAATCGCCGCGATTGGCTTCCACCATGCGGGAGCGCGTGGTTTGGACTGCGGGCACCAAACCGAAAACGAGAGTCGCAGCGATCGCTGCCAAAAGAATGAACCCGAAGACATGCCAATCGGGTGTCAGATCGGCTATCGCCAGGAGACGGCTGAAGGCGGGTGGGACCGTTTCAAAAAGCACTGTCCTTGCACCCCGGATGGTGACCTCGGACAGGGCAAACCCCAGCACCGCCGCAGGCAGGGCCAGCAGCAGGCTCTCGGTCAACAATTGCCGAATCAGGCGCGCGCGTCCTGCGCCCAGCGACACCCGGATGCCGATCTCCCTTTGGCGCGCAATGGCGCGCGCCAGCATCATGTTAGAAACGTTCGCGCATGCCGTGAGCAGCACCAGTCCGAAGACCGTGAATACTGTGATAAACGGCAGCACAGTGTCACGGTTGATGGGAATGGCCGTGGCAGTAGAAAACAAACCCACGGCGGTGGGCCGCTTTTCGTGCGGCATGCGGTCCGCCCATCCTTGCGACCAGGCCAGCAGGTTCGATTCCGCAGCCTTGGTGCTGACTCCGGGCAGCAAACGCCCTGTCAACTTCAGACGCTCCGCGTCAGGCGAACCGAATGTAATACGGCCCTCGTCAACCGCCCCATACATGCTCAAGGGAATCCAAAAGCCGCACGGAAAACTCGCCAGTCCTGCAAAGGGCGATTGAGTGATGCCCACGATCTGGAAAGGGTGGCCGCGGAGATGGACGGTTTTGCCCACCAGGTTCGGGTCCCCGCCGAACCGGCTCATCCACGCGTCGTAACTGAGCACCATCACTGCACCCGAGCCCGACGCATCGAAGTCGCCTGGTAACAGGGGACGGCCTGCGAAGACCCCCGTGCCCAGCGCCGTGAAGTAGTTCGCTGAGACCAGCTCACCGAACAGCGTGCGGCCCTCGACATCGGCCAGCAGTCCTTCCTCAGCAATCACGTCCGAAAACGGGCTCTTGCGAGACGCCGCGTCCTGGAACTGCGCGAAGGTAAAGCGATGTCCCTGGCCATTCTTCCCGAACCACGTGAAGGTGTAGAGTCTCCAGGGGTCGTGTACCGCGAACGGGCGAAGGACGTACGCGTTGAACACCGTGAACATGGTGGTATTCAGGCCGAGCGCCGCGCCGATGGTGCCGGCTACCGCCAGCGCGAATCCGGGCGATTTGCGAAAGCTGCGAAGAGCGTACCGGATGTCCGCCAGCACCGACTCGATCCAGCCGAATCCCCACACCGCGCGGCTGTCTTCGAGCGCGATCGCCACGCTGCCAAAGGCGGCGCCGCCTGCCATCTCGTGGTGGAAGCGGATCTCTTCTTCGAGTCCTGCTTCGAATTCGCGCCGCCTTTTCCACTGTTGGATGCGTTTCCAGATCTTCATGGCATCTCCATCACGCGCGCGATTCCCGCCAGCAAGAATTGGAAGCTACGCTTCTCCTCTTCGAGTTTCTTCCGTCCGGCCGCGGTGATCCGGTAATATCGGGCGCGCCGGTTGTTCTCCGTCACGGCCCACTCGGCGGTGACGTAATCGTTGAGCAGCAATTTCTGCAGGGCCGGATAGAGCGAACCCTCGCCGACTTTGAGCGAATCTTCGGAGACCTGCTGGATATGCTGGGCGATCCCCCATCCGTGATTGGGACCGCGGCTCAGCGTCTTCAGAACCAGCATTTCTAAAGTTCCCGGAAGGAAATCCGGGCCGGAATTGTTTTTTGCCATTCCCCTCGACCGTCGTTACTATCGACTACCGAGAGAAGTATCGGACACGCACCGACGCCCTGTCAAGCCCAATTGCGACCGCGGCTCGACAACGAGTACCAGCCTCTTATAATGCATGCATGAGGACTGCACTCGTCTGTCTGGTGGCGCTCGCCGCGCCCCTGTTCGCCGCCGACACCATTCCATCCGCCCAAGCTAAGGACCATGTGGGAGAGATGGTCACCGTCTGCGGCAAAGTCGCCGATACCCGGTACCTGGAATCCGGCAGACAGCCAACCTTCCTGAATTTCGACAAGCGCTACCCCGGGCACACCTTCACCGGCGTCATTTTCGGCGAGAATCGCTCGAAATTCGGAGCTCCGGAGAAGGAATATCTCGAGAAGGACATCTGCGTTTCGGGAAAGATCGAGCTCTACAATGGCAAGCCGCAGATCGTGATCGCGGATCCGGGGCAGATCAAAGTCGAGTCGAAGTGATCGGGAATGGCCGGGACTTTTCGTTGTGGATGGGCATCGCTATTCTTTGGTCTCGCGACGCTTTCGGGGCAGGCCGCTAGATGCGAGTTGCCATTGACCTGACAGCGCTCTTGCCCACGCCAACGGGGGTCGACGTCTATCTCAGGGAATTGTTACTCCATCTGGGGCGAATCGATGGAACCAACGACTACCTGGTCTTCACGAACTATGAAGACCGCCGGCTCTTCGTAAACGCGCTCCCGCCCAACTTCCGAATCGTCGCCCAGTGTCTGCGCCCGCGCGCCGTGCGCCTGTTGTTCCAACAAGCCTGGCTGCCGGTCGCGGCCCGCAGCTGTGATCTTCTCCACTCGCCGTCGTTCCTGATGCCTGCCTGGCGTGGGCGGCAAAAGCATGTCCTGTCGGTGCACGACATGACGTTCTTCCTGTTGCCCCATGTCCACACGCGCCTGCGTCGCAGCCGCGTCTTCCAGCGGGCGGTTCTTGGAAGCATCGAGCGGACCCACTGCGTTCTGGCGCCGTCCGCCGGGACGAAAGCTGACATCCTCGGGCTGCTTCCCCAGCTCGACCCGGACCGCGTTCGAGTTATTCCGTACGGCGTGGCCGACGACTTTCACCCGAGGCTGCCGCGCGAGATCGAGGAGACTGCCAGGCGTCTGCGCCTGCCATCGAACTACATTCTGCACGTCGGCACCATCGAACCGCGCAAGAACCTCGCGCATCTGCTCGAGGCATACCGGCTCCTGCTGCGGGCCGGACCAGTCGCCGAGGATCTGGTGCTGGCGGGCCGGCTGGGCTGGGACTACCAGCCCCTCCTGCGCATGATGGAAGCTCCCGATCTTCGCGAACGCGTGCATCGGATCGGTTACGTGGATCGCGGCGATTTGCCCAGGCTTTACGCTGGCGCCCGTCTCTTCGTCTGCCCCTCGATGCACGAAGGATTCGGATTTCCGCCCCTGGAGGCGATGGCCTGCGGGGTGCCGGTCATCGCCTCACTGTCTTCGTCGCTTGCTGAGAACCTGCGAGGCGCTGCGGAACTCGTGCCCCTGGCGGACGTTCCCTCCATGGCGGCGGCGATGTCGCGGCTGCTGCGCGACGACGGCCTCCGTAAACGCGCCCGCGAGCTGGGGCTGGCACGTGCGGCTGAGTTTCGTTGGGAACAGACGGCTCGCGCGACCCTCCGCTGCTATGAGGAGTTGGCCTCTGGACGAGCTTAGCGGGCAGTTCCTACCGAACGTATCGCGCGCTGTCGCCAGGGCCTGTGACGAACCCGGCAAAGGCTCCTGCTGCCCGTAAGCACACCAGCAGGGCCAGAAAGGGCGTGCTTGCGACGATCGTGCCCAGCATCCTTCGCTTCGCCAGAACCGTGCCCAGAGCGCGTGCGAAGAGCAGCGGAGGCATGGCCGCGCATGCCACCAGCCGGATCAACAGTTCCGGCCAGCCGATTCGACGACGCCTGAATCCGGCCAGCGTGCGAGACCCGTGAAAGTGAAGCAGACACGTTCCCAGGAAACCGAGGGATTGAACGTGGCTCACGACGATCCGGCCGTCGGCCACCAGCGTCTCTCCCCGCCGCCGAAGTTCTTCATTCATCATCCACTCCATCTCTCCGGAGGGCCGAATCTCCCCGCTGATCGCCCGCCGCTTGTACGAGAGATTGAGTTGGGTGATGAGGCGGCATTTCCCGCGTTGCAGCGGGAGCATGGCCGCTCCGTTCGCGTAGAAGAAACTGGCCCAGTCCATCAGCGATTCAGTTGCCCCATTCTCGACGGCGCCCCCGATGACGCCTGCTTCCGGGTACTCCTGGTGAGCCGCCAGGATTTTCGCGCACCAGTCGGGACTGACCCGGCAATGGTCTTCGGTCAAGGCGATGATCTCGCCGCTCGTCCGGTTCACGCTCATCGCGCGCAACTCATACACGGAGGCGCCTGGCGACGTGATCCAGATCACGCCTGGAAAAGGCGGAGCCGAGGAATCGGGCTGTCCCCGGCCGTGGCCGTCAGCGACGATAATCTCCGCCGGAATCGCGCGCGCCTGATCGTAGAGAGATTCCAGGGCTCCCCGCATTTCCGGCCAAGGCTGAGTTGTGGCGATGACGATCGATAGTGGCGGCACCGGGGAATTATACCTCTCCTCCGCTACCTCGAAATCAATTTGCCATGCCGGAGCGGTCCGCCAACCGAAAGTCTCGACGCAGCAAACCAGGAGTTAGCGCCATATCGCTAGTTGAAGTGGAAGGTCCAGGTGGCCAGCCCTTGATATCCGCTTACTTTTCCGTCGTTGATAACGGCGCCTACGCCGAACTTCAGCGGCTTCAGCGGACCTTGATTGAAGCCGAGACTCAACCCCAGGTTGACCGTCTTGGTATCCAGGGAATCCGTCGCGTTCAGCCCGAAGTTGAGGTCGTTCGTCTTCAGCACGATCGAACCTTGCACCTGCTGCACTGTGGTGGCCGCGGCGATCACGCCCAGGCTGATCGACACCTGCAAGTTCTGCCACTTCTCCGTCGCCACTACACCCGCACCCAGAATCTGCTTGTCGGGCTGAAACGCCAGCAACTGGCCTTGAATCGTGAGCTTGCCGATCTTGAAAACCTGGAACGGCTTCTGCTTGAGGGCCGAGGCTGCGAGGTTGGTAACGGTGCCGCCGGTCTTGGTCGCGTAGAGCACGGCAACTCCGCCGATCGCCAGCACAACGCCGCTTACAAAGACCATCCCGGAATTCTTGTCCACCCAGGCGCCCATCGGTGTGGCCTTGGCCGCGGCATCGAAATCCTGCGCCGCTTTTCCAGCCGCTTGTATTCGGGACTCGCCTTAATCTGTTGCAGGGCCGCATCGCTAAGCTTGCCGCCAGCCGATCCGCCAATCGCGGCAAGCAGATCCTGGGCGTCTTTGGCGGTGAGCGGATTCATTCCGGTGCCAGCGGCCATGCGCTTCAGGATGAAAGAGTCGAGCGCGGATTGGATCGCGTCCTGGACGTTCTTGTCCGACAGGCTCTTTTGCAACAGCGTCGGAAAGCTCGCGAGCTGCTGCCCGAACAGGTCAAACGCCAGCACAACCACCTGGGTGGTCGCATCGCCTAGCGGCTTCGTCGGAAAATTGGATGGTGCGGCTGCCATAAATCTCCTCCAGAGAGATTCCTGTCGTTTTTATATCACGACCGCCCGCGCCTGCAATGCAGCCGGGTACTATGGCGTCGAGCGAAAGCGCACGTACCCCTCGATCGCACCGGAGCCGGGCCAGTATGCCGAAAAGGCCGGGTTCGCTCCCTTACGGTCGCGGCTCGTAAGCTACCCGAATACGTTCGCGCGACAAGTGCTTGCGAGCCGCGCCTGTAAGCAAGCGATGTCCGGATTTTTCACAGCTTCGTACACTTACGGTCGCGGCTCGTAAGCTACCCAATTACGTTCGCGCGACAAGTGCGCTTGCGAGCCGCGCGCGTAAGCAAGCGATGTCCAATCGTATGTCAGGCAGGCGCGCCCCGATTTTTCACAGCTTCGTACACTTACGGTCGCGCCTCGTAATCTACCCAAGTACGTTCGCGCGATCAGTGCGCTTGCGAGCCGCGCGCGTAAGCAAGCGATGTCCAATCGTATGTCGGGCAGGCGCGCCCGATTTTTCACGGCTTCTTACACTTACGGTCGCGCCTCGTAAGCTGCCCAATTACGTTCGCGCGACAAGTGCGCTGCGAGCCGCGCGCGTAAGCAAGCGATGTCCAATCGTATGTCGGGCAGGCGCGCCCCGATTTTTCACAGCTTCTTTACACTTACTGTCGCGGCTCGTAAGCTACCCAATTACGTTCGCGCGATCAGTGCGCTTGCGTGCCGCGCGCGTAAGCAAGCGATGTCCAATCGTATGTCGGGCAGGCGCGCCCCGATTTTTCACAGCTTCTTTACACTTACGGTCGCGACTCGTAAACTACCCAAATACGTTCGCGCGATCAGTGCGCTTGCGAGCCGCGCGCGTAAGCAAGCGATTGTCCGAACTTTTCCCAGCCTCTCACTTCCGGGGCTCGTAAACTCACTGCAAACGCCGCACGACACTTCGCAGCCCGCTGCGCTAGTGAATTTCGGCTAGAGCCTGACGGGTTTCAGACGCCAGCAGCGACCAGTTCTTAGGCTCGAGCTCAGCCAGCAAAGTACGCAGATCCTGGGCCGCCTTGGCCGTGTCGCCGTTGGCCGCCTCCACCCTGCCCGCCACCAGGCGGTACGTCATTCTTGCCAGAAACTCGTGCGTCGCGACGAACGCCTTCCGGCCGCGCTGGATCGCCTGCGCGGCTTGTGCCGGCTTGCGCTGCGCCAGATAGGACTCCGCCAGTACCGTATACGCCGCCGTCTCCCGCGCTGTTGCATCAATCGAGTGATACCCCGCAGCCGAATCCTCAATCTGCTTTTCAGTTCCCGCGGCCGCCCCCGCCGCAATCTTGATCCGCGCGTCAATCAATTCCGACTCCCACAGTTCTGGCTTTTGATTTTGCGAATGGTAGTACTCATTGGCCTCGGCCAGGGTTCGATTGGCCGTCGCGAAGTCTTTCTGCTCGCACGCGATCTGTGCCACCGTCGCCAATCCGTCGGCGACATATTGCCGCGCCTTTAACGTGCGCGACAGAGCCACCGAATCTTCATACGATTTTCGCGCCCCCGCCAAGTCCCCCTGTGCTTCCTTCACATCGCCAATCTGCTGCAACACCACCGCTTTCAGGCGTGCTTCGTTCAGGATGTCCACCATCGTAAGCGCCTCTTTCAAATGATCGGACGCGGAAACCAGATTGCCATCATCAATATCGAGTAGAGCCAGCGTCATGTGCGAGCGCGCGATCTGCGCGCGGTTGTTCAGCTCGATCGCGATCGACAGGGTCTCTTCGTAATGCTGGCGCGCCTCATCCTGCCGGTTCACGCGGCGCAGCAGATTTCCCGAATTGTTCAAGAGGCCCGCTAGTTCCTGTTTCGCCCCTAGCTCGCGCGCGATCTCAATTGCCTGGGAGAAGACTTTGAGCGAACCACTCATGTCGCCCCGTCCGCGGATGGCCAATGCCAGCGTATTCAGCGCTGGCGGAAGGGCGCTGCGGTTGCCAATCTGCTGGAACAATGCCATCGCCCGCTCCGTGTATTCCCGGTTGGTCTGGTAATCTCCCTTCTTCCAAAAAATCAAGCCCTCGCGCAGAATCACGGACGCGCTGCCGAAGGTGTCGCCCATCTCGCGATTGATGGCTTCCGATGCCTGGTACTTGGAAAGCGCCTCATCGAACTTGTTCTGTCCGTACAGAGCATCGCCTTCGTGCCGATACGCCGCAGCCTCCAGAAGGTGGGCATTCTTTGCGGTCGATTCCTCAAGCGCGCGGGCCGCCGCGCTGAACTGTCGGTTAAAATCGGACTGAACGCGGGCAATCGCGGCTTCCAACAAGTCGATGTTCGGTGCCACATCTTTCCCCGACGGCCGGGCGCGTAGCATCTGCAGGGTGCCTAGTGCGTCATCCGGCTTGCCCGCGTCCAATTGCGCCTGAGCCAATCGCAACCCGTAATCGGGATTGTCGTTGAATAGATCCCACAACTGCCGGTAAGTGGAAATCTCCTGCGTGAAGTTATTCGAAGCTCCGTAGTAACGTCCCGCCACGGACAGGCGTTCCTCTCGCGGCAAGGTGGCAGAAAGGTCAAAAGCCGTCTTGGTCTCGGTGCGCGCCATCTGCTCATATCCCAGAGCGCCCAGAGCGGCTCCATAGGCCGAATGCGCCAGGGGATTCTTCGGGTCGGCCTCCACCGCCTGCTTGAACAGATCGCGGGCCCCCAGGGTATCAAAGTGGCGGCTTTTTTCCAGGCCCTCCGCATAGAGCTTGGCCGAGGCCGGATTCGAATAGACTCCCAGTACGCCGGCAGTACGCTTGCGCGCCACGTCGGTCCAGTCCGAATTGCGCATCAGTTCGCCGACCGCCTCGGACACCAGCGTTGCCAATTCGCCAGGCGTTCCGGTTTCACTGGCGCCGGCCAGTATCTGACCCGTCTTGGCGTCCTGCAATCGCACATACAGCCGCAAAGGGCTATCCTGATTGCCCGAGGCGACCAGGTACGATCCAGTCACAAAATAGTCGACGTTGAGATTGGTACCTAAGCGACCCAGAACTTCGCGCACATACTGCTGCGAGTCGGGTACCTTCAAGTCGCTTTTGGCTTGGTCTACTTTTTCGGTGGAGACGACACGGACACGTTCGGAGGCCGCCAGATCGGTGGCCAACATCTCGGCCAGCGCAGTCGAAATCCAGGACGCGTCTGAGCGGCCGGAGAGGTTCTGGAATCCTACCACGGCCAGGGAACGGCGTCCGCTCTTCACCGGAGTCGTACCGAAGCGGCCCCATAACAACGCCACCAAAACCACAAATGCCGTCGCCAGCACGGGCTTCCACGCTTTGCGGAATTGGCGCTTGGCAGCACGAGCCAGGCTGCCGGCCTTGGCCAGTACAGGTTGCTGCTCCAGGTAGCGGCCAATGTCGCTCGAAAGCTCCGCCGCGCTCGCATACCGCTCTGCCGGCGCCTTCCGCATCGACTTCAAAACCACGTGGTCCAGATCGCGTGCCCAGGCGCGCTCGCCCGCCTGTTTGCTGGGTGGGACGGGGTCCTCTTCGCAGATCGCATTAGCCAGCGTATGGACGGCTTCGGCCGAGTTGCGGAAGGGATGCACTCCTGTAAGTAATTCGTAGAGCAGGACTCCCAGCGCGAAAATGTCACTGGCTGGAGTGACCGGGTCTCCGCGCAGTTGTTCCGGGCTGGCGTAGAGCGGGGTGGCCACGCGATTCAAAGTGGCAGTTCGCGGAGTGGTGACGCCCTTCTCCTGCACTTTGGCGATTCCGAAATCCAGCAACTTGGGCTTGCCGTTGGATGTGACCAGGATGTTGGCCGGCTTGAGGTCTCGATGAACCACTCCGCGCTGGTGCGCATACTCCACGGCATCGCAGACTTGGAGGAACAGCTCCAGGCGAGCCCGAATCGGGAGCTTTCCATCGCGGCAGAACACGTCGAGATACTGCCCCTCGACATATTCCATGGTGTAGTACGGCAGATTGTCTGAAGTCGTCCCGCCATCCAGAAGGCGGGCGATGTTGGGGTGGTCGAGATCGGCCAGAATTTGGCGTTCGGCGCGAAAGCGCGAGATGTCGACCTCGCTCAACATCCAGCGCTTGAGGATTTTGATCGCCACCGTCTGCTCGAATAATCCGTCTGCCCGAACGCCCTGGTAAACAACTCCCATACCGCCTTCGCCGAGTTGGCGCTCGATGCGGTAAGGGCCGAGCCGCGTGCCCAGGAACGGCGTGGGAATCTGGTCGATCACCGTCTGGGCATGCGAAGCCAGGGCCGATTCTTCCAGGAAGTCGGAAGACTCGTCGGAGGCCTCCAGCAGCATGCGCACTTCGTGGGCGAGGTCGGCGTCGCCGGTCTCCCGAAGCAGCCGTTCGCGGTCGGCCGCAGGAGCCTGGCGCGCCGTTTCGAACAACTCCTTTACCCTCTGCCACCGCTCCGCCGTCACGTGGTTCGCCTCGTGGTCGAGAGGGTATGGTAAATCCAGGCTTTGGCGAGGATCCAGTCGCGTTTCACGGTGGAAGCCGAAATTCCTAGCACCTCGGCGGTTTCTTCGATGCTCAAGCCGGCGAAAAAGCGCAGTTCCACAATCCGGCTCTGCTGCGGGTCGAAGCGGCTGAGGCTGAACAGGGCGTCGTCCACGGCGATCAGTTCCAGGTCTCGGTCCTGCGGAAAGGCAAGGGCATCGTCGAGCGAGAGTGCCGGCATCGGGCCGCCCCGCTTGGCACTCTGGCGGGCGCGGGCGTGGTCCACCAGAATGTTACGGATCATATTGGCGGCCACCCCGAAGAAGTGGGCGCGGCTCTGCCAGTCGGTGCGAGTCTGGTCCATCAGGCGGAGAAATGCTTCGTGTACCAGTGCCGTGCTCTGCAGGGTGTGACTGGGGCGCTCCCGGCGCAGGAACCGGCCGGCGATCAGTCGTAATTCGTCGTAGACCAGGGGAATGAGACGGTCCAGCGATTCCCGGTCGCCGGCCCGCCACTGTATCAAAAGCTGTGTCACATCCCCGGGTTTCTGCCCCTCCATGCAACTCCCCCAAAAATCTTCACCCGCGGTGAGCCTTTCCGTGCTGAATTCCCGCGTTAACCAGAGAACGTTAATTTACCGCATTCAGATTGATTCTGGGGAGGGAAGCCGTGCAGGATTTAACCTTAGATAGCCGGGTAGACGAGGACGCCGAGTTGGGACGGCGGCTGAAGAGCCGCGATCCCAAGGCCATGGCGGAGCTATACGACCGTTACGGCCGCTTGGCATACTTCCTGATCTATCGAATTGTCGGCGATGAAGGCGCGGCGGAGGACATGGTGCAGGAGTCTTTCCTGCGGGTGTGGAACAGCATTCACAATTTCGAGCCAGGGCGAGGCCCGCTGGGACGATGGGTGCTCTCGGTCGCGCGCAATCGGGCGATCGACTACCTCCGGTCGTGGGAGGGCCGCCAGACGCGAGGCGCATGTCCGATCCATGAGTGGGATCAACCCTCGGCAGACCCTGATGCGGAGAACAATCTGCTGACCGCGGACCTGCAAAATGCACTGCGCAACGCCATGTCGAGACTCAGCGAGCGGCAGCAGGCGATTCTGAACCTGGCCTATGTGGAAGGTCTGACTCAGATGGAGATGGCGGATCGCCTGAAGCGTCCGCTGGGCACCATCAAAACGTGGGTGCGGGGCGCGCTGCAATCGCTACGCAGCGAGATGGCGGTATACAGCGAGCGCACGGTGTAGAGCACTTAGTCGGCGGTTTCAGAAGTCCGCCAACGTATCGCCAGATCGCTTGCCTGAATACTGAGCCGTTTCAACGAAACGAGGTACTTCGTTAGAACTGCCTGGTCGTGGCTCGAGCCACGATCACCCGTCGCAGCCTGATCGCATTCACTCGTCTCGCAGGGCGATCATCGGGTCGACTCTCGTCGCGCGCCGTGCCGGGATGACGGTCGCCGCGAATGCCACAGCCGCCAAGAGCGCGCCCACTACGCCGAAAGTCACGGGGTCGGTAGCCCCAACTCCGAACAGCAGGCTCGACATCACGCGCGTCAGTGCCAGTGCGAGGGCCAGGCCGACGACGATACCAATGGCAGCCAGTTCCATCCCTTGTTTCACCACGAGTCCCACGATGTTGCCCCGGTTTGCCCCCAGCGCTACGCGGACGCCGATATCGTGGGTGCTCTGCGTCACCAGGTACGACATCACGCCGTACACTCCCACCGCCGCCAGCAGCATCGCAAACGCGGCAAAAGCCCCCAGCATCGTGCTGGCGAAACGTTGCCGCGCCAGTGAATCGTAGAGGCGCTCCTGCATCGTGCGGATCGAGTACACGACTACGCTCGGATCTACGGCGTGCACTTCGCGCGTAATCGCCCCGGAGAGCGCGGCGGGGTCGGACGATGTGCGCGCCACCAGGAACATGCCGTTTGAGGTGAGTTGGTTCTGCGGAAAGTAGGTCGCGATCTTTTCGTCGGAGTCGAGACCGTACTGCTTCACCACGCCCACCACGCCGGCGATCGTGAACGGTTTCTTGGGGTCGAACCACAGGTGCTTGCCCACCGGATTGTCGTGCGGCCAGAATCGCTGCGCGAACCTCTCATCGATGATCACCATCGTGGGCGTGTCGGCGGTGTCGTGCTCCGTGAAGTAGCGGCCCTTGATCAGCGGAATCTCCATGGTACGGAAATAGTCTGAACTGGCGATGCGAATGTCCACCTGCAATTCCTGTCCTGGCGGCGGCTGATAGCCTTCCACACTGATGCCGCCCCAACCGACCGAGCCGGTCAGTGGAAGCGTCGAGACGACGCCTTCCGCGTTCACGCCGGGCAGATGCGCAATGCGGCCTTCGACATCCTGAAAGAAGCGGGCGGTCACTTTGTTATCGCGATATTTCGGGCCGGTCGCGGCGATCTGCATCGAGATGATGTGGTCGGTGGCGAAGCCGGGAGGGACGCGCTGCAGCCGATCGAAGCTCCGGATTAACAAACCGGCGCCGATCAGCAGCATCAGGGACAGTGCCAGTTCCGAGACCACCAGCAGCCCTCGCAGGGGACGCTTGGTCAAGCGCAAACCCGTATCGCTTTGCCCGCTGCGGCCGCCGGATTTCAGCGACGTGTTGAGGTCCACTCGAATCGCGCGCCATGCAGGCGCCAGGCCGAACAGGATCCCCGTTACGCACGAGATGCCGAACGTGAAGGCCAGTACCGATCCGCTGATGGCGATATCGTCGAGCCTCGGAATGTTGCCCGGATTCATGGTGCGCACGATGATCAGGCTCCAGCGGGCGATGGCCAGTCCGAGTGCACCTCCGAGCATCGACAGGAGGAGGCTCTCGGTAAGAAGTTGCCGCACCAGCCGTACCCATCCCGCTCCCAGTGCGGTCCGGATCGCGACCTCCTTTTCCCTTCCGGTCGCGCGCGTGAGCAGCAGGTTGGCGACGTTCGCACAGGCGATCAGCAAAACCAGCGCCACGGAGCCGAGAAGCACCAGCAGCGCGCGGCGGACGTCACCCACCACCTGCTCCTGCAGGCCGGTCACGTGCATCCCGAAGGTGCGGTCTCGTTTGTCCTTTTCACGGATACGCGCGGCGATGATGTCGACATCGGCCTGCGCCTGCCGCACGGAAACGCCTGGCTTGAGGCGCACCATGATGTTGTAGTTCTCGTCCCCGCGTGCCTTCACGGCGTCGGCGCCCAGGGGCATTGGCATGAAGACATCGACGTTATCCATCGGCCCTTCAGACGGCATCACCTCGTTGTTCAGGCGGAATTCCTTCCGAAGCACGCCGGCGACGGTGACAGCGTTTCCGTTCAGGGTGATGCTCTTGCCCACGATCGCGGGGTCCGCATTGAACAGGCGCTTCCAGGTTTGCTCGGTCAGGATGACGACTGCCGGTTGGCCCGGTTTGTCCTCTTCCGGAAGCAGCAGGCGGCCAAGCAGCGGCTTCGCGCCGAGCATTTCCAGGAGGCTGGACTGCGTGCGCATGCTGTAGAGCCGCTCAGGCTGTTCGCGGCCGGTGAGGGTGACGGTGCGGCTTTGCGCCAGCGCCATCATCTCGAAGGAGCTGTTTTCGTTTTGCAGATCGATGTATTGCCCGGGAGAAGGCCAGTCCCGCAGGATGCCAAGCGCCGGCGAATGCAGCCACACAGCGGCCAGGCGGCCGGCTTGCGGGTAGGGCAGGGGACGGAGCAGAAGGGCGTCGACGACGCTGAAAATTGCGGAATTGGCGCCGATTCCGACGGCCAGCGACAGTATGATTACGACGCTCAGGGCCGCGTTCTTGCGCAGCATGCGCACAGCGTAACGAATATCCTGCAAAACCAGGTTCATGGAAGCCTCACATACATACTACGTGGCAGAGCCGCTCAGGTTTGCAGCAGGTACGCCGGCTTTTTAGGCTCGACGACACGCACGCTGGTCGTCTGTGCCCTTCGTGAGGACTGGATGTTTCGGACTGCGTGCCCCGCGCGCGTCAGCTCAGTCTTAGGGCATCGTTTCATTGATATGGCCCCGTATTCAGGCAACAACGCACCATGCGGTCATCGCTCGCAACGAGCCGCGCGCGTTAGCAAGCGGTCTGGCGATACGCCGGCGGACTTCTGGAACCACCCACTTAGCAAGCGAGGACTGGATGTTTCGGACTGCGTGCCCTGCGCGCGTCAGCTCAGTCTTAGTGCATCGTTTCATTGATATGGCCCCGTATTCAGGCAAAACAACACACCATGCGATCATCGCCCGCAACGAGCCGCGCGCGTAAGCAAGCGGTCTGGCGATACGTCGGCGGACTTCTGGAACCACCCACTCAGCGAGCGAGGACTGGATGTTTCGGGCTGCGTGCCCCGCGCGTCAGCTCAGTCTTAGTGCATCGTTTCATTGATATGGCCCCGTATTCAGGCAACAACACACCATGCGATCATCGCTCGCAACGAGCCGCGCGCGTAAGCAAGCGGTCTGGCGATACGTTGGCGGACTTCTGGAACCACCCACTCAGCAAAGCCTGGACTGATGTTTCGGGCTGCGAGCCGCGCGCGTAAGCAAGCGATCTGGCAATACGCCGGCGTCCTTGAAACCACGCGATTTCGCTTATCGCTCTCAGAGCTTCAGACCGTCAGCGCGCATTGGCGCTCAATCGCGACTCCCACAAATTCTTCTTCAGGAATGTCTCCATACGCCCGAGCGTGTAGATCCACCTGCTGTGCAGCAACGACTCGTGTACGTCGTCGGGAAACACGATGAGTTCGTAGTACACATCGCGTTGGCGCAGCATCTGCACCAGGCCGGTCATCTGCTGGAAGGCCACGTTGCGATCGTCATCGCCCTGAATCAACAACACCGGCGACTTCCACCCATCGATCGCGCCGATTGTAGACGACTTATACGAGACCGATTCCGGATCGAGCGAACTGCCGAACAGGTGGACGCCCGCAAGGTCCACACCCGCTTTGAAGATATCGGAGTTGCGCGCCAGAGCCTGAGAGGTGAGCAGGCCGCCGTACGACAAGCCCCAGATTCCGACGCGGTTCGGATCGACATCCGGCCGGGACTGCAGATACTTGCCGCCGGCAACCACGTCCTGATATTCGCTGTTGCCGGCGCCGCCGGTATTGGGCGCGGTGCGGAACGACCGGCCGTAACCCACGCCGCTGCGGTAATTGATCGACATCACTACGTAGCCCTGATTGGCCAGCCACTGATTGATGCCGTATGCCCAATGGTAGAACTGCATGTAATGATAGGCCGGCATCATCTGGCGCTGCGGTCCTCCGTGAACGAAGACGATCGCTGGGCGCCGCTCCCCCGGTTTCAGATCCTTGGGCAGGAACAGTTGGTTGTGAATCTCGAGCCCGTCGGCGGCTTTCGTGATCACGATTTCCGGCTTCACGTGAGCATCCATGGGGAATCCCGCCCGCGACGTCGGGAAGACGATTTTTTGTGTGGCCACGGGGCCATCCGTGCCAAGCTTCCACACACCCAACGACTGCGGCAGGTTCCAATCGGCACTCAACGTCGCCATGTACTTTCCGGAAGCAAGCGGAGCCGGGCTGGTTTCGACACCTTCCCCGGTGGTGATCTGCACAGGCGTACCGCCATTGGAGGGTACAGCCCAAATGTGCCGCCGCTCGATGTCCTTGGCGTTCGTGCAGTAGTAGAACGTCTTGCCGTCCGCCGAGAGAGCCACGGACGTCTGATTTTCGATCAGCCCGTCGGTCGGAGTGAGCAACACCGGACGCGCGGATGCGTCCATGACGTTCAGCGCGTAATAGCGATCCCACTCATCGGCCGGAGGCTGCGGCGTGGTGTTGGCGGGCGCCCCTGCAGTGCCGGGCGTGTCGTCGGGAGGGTTGGTTCCGGCCCTGCCGGCGCGTCCGCCGCCATTTCCGCCGCGTCCCCCTCTACCGCCGCGTCCGCCACCCGCGATGAACGGGAAGATGACGAAGTCGCCCGCCAGGCGTGCGTTCGCAATGTTGGCGGCGATGGTGTCGTTCGCCTGGTTGTGCCAGATCTCTTGGGCTTCGCCGTTGGTCACGTCGGCCTTGTAGAAGGCCAGCGTATGCCCGCCTTTAAACGTAGCGCGCATCACGCCCGGAGAGTTGTTGACGACCGCGGGAGCGGCCGGAGTTCCCGCGGTACCCGGAGGAACCGCCGTAGCCGGCGTTTGTGCTGGTTGCGCACCGCGCGCGCCACGTCCCGCGCGTCCACCAGGAGCCGCGGTTGCGGTGGCCGGCGCTTGAAAAGCCGGACCGTTGGGGAGCCCAAGCCCGCCTGCACCCGACTGGGCCTGCTGTCCAAAAGGCAGACCCGGCCGTCGTACGAATATCACGTGCTTGCTGTCGGGGAGCCACATCGGCATCGTGTCGAAATCCACGCTGGGCGACATATACTGCACGGATCGCGTCGCCACGTCATAAACGACGATGAAGCTGTGATCGGTGCGGGTGCTGACGAATGCGATCTTACGGCCGTCGGGCGACCATTTCGGATCGCTCTGTACACCCCACTCGGTAATGAACGCCTTCTCGCCTCGATCGACCTCGCTGGCTGGTTTCACAGGCGTCACTTTGGCGCGGTAGATCTGTCCCGTTTTGACAAACAGGAGGGAACTGCCGTCCGGTGCGAGTTCGGGATTGAGGGCATCGACGACGCGCCATGCACCACCGCCGCTGGTCCGTGCCGCCCAAACCGCATGCTCCGGCCCGTTGGGGTCGGCCGAAGGATTCGGCGACCATCCCTCGCGATTCGGCCCCTCGCCGCGCATAAAGATGACCGTGCTGCCGTCGTCCGAAATCTTGACGCCCGACATCATGATGCCGTCGTCCTTGGGAAAATTCGTGAGCCGCACGGGCGTGAAGGCCGGCGCCGCCGCAGTGTAGGCGTTGCGCTTGCCCTCGGCATAGTCAACCCAGGCGAGCCGGTCCACTTTTCGCGCCGAGACCACCTCCTGGGGCGAGGCAGGGCTGAGAAACCGCTGGTACAAGGGAACTTCGGGCGGAGCCGAGGTCAGTGACCTTCCTAGAAAAACGGCTGCTGAAACCGCAATAACGGCAAAGCGGGTCGAGTTGCGCATAGAAAACCTCTGTGGATATGGACTACGGCACGACAGATGACGGAGTATATCACGGGCCGCGGTCGAGACTTCTCGTGCGCCCACTTCGACTCTTACGTCACGCTTGAGCCGCCGCCTCGATCGCCGCACGCCGCTCAACCGCCGCGGAGCGCAGCATCATGCTTGCCGTATACAGCACAACCCCGACCACCAGCCACCGCACTGCGAACAGCGGCATCGACTTCACCACAAACGCCGCCAGCAATACGCCGGGAATCCCGCCGATCGTCAATCCGAGCGCCGCCTTCAAGTTGTATCGCCCGGTGCGAATGAACGGCAGACTCCCCACCGACATCAGCACCGCACACGAGCCCGTCATGATCGGAAACGCCGAGCGAGGATTCATCCCCAGCAGCGACACCAGAATCATGCACGGAGCATACAGCCCGATGCCCAAGGTCATCAGCGCGCCGAAGATGAAATTGCCCACTACCGCCAGCGCCAAGGCCGGTCCGCTGAGCCCTACGCCCTCACCACCGCCCGGAATCCAATGGAGTTGATTCATCGTCATCAGGGCCGCCGCAACCAGCAGCGCGCTGCCCATCGCGACGCGAATCGCGCGTTTGGGAAGGCGGCTCACGATCCCCGCCCCCAGCCACGCTCCCGCCGCAGACGCCGCGATCATCGGGATCAGTGTCACCAGATCCACCTGCACCACCGCGATGAAGATGTAAGCCTGCAATAGCGAGGGAGGCGTATGTCCCACCATCAGCGTTCCGGGAATCTGGTCGTCCTCTACCAGCCCCAAAATCTTGTACGCGCCGCTCGTGGTGGCGAACGAACCGATGCCCAGCGTATCGAAGATGTTGGTCACGAAACCCACCATCGTCTCGTGCCATCCCGGCAGGTTCCGCACGATCCGGCCGGCAATCGCCGCCAGCCACACCGACAGGAATGCAACCGCGGCAAACGCCAGAGCGACGAAAAGAACGATCTTCATGCGCTCTGGGAATTATATAGGAAGGCGTGCAGCGCCCTCAGTGCCCGTCGGGCGCTGCGCGCTTCTTTTTACTCTTGCTGCGCTTCAGCGGATCTGCAGGCTGGTACTTCAATTCCTCCGAGAGGATGTCCACCAACCGCGCCAGCACTTTGGTCCGCGCCCAGTATTTATCGTTGCCTTCCACCAGGCACCACGGGGCATTGCGCGTGCTGGTCTTCACCAGCATCTCCTCCACCGCCGCTTCGTATGCGTCCCACTTTTGACGATTGCGCCAGTCTTCCTCGGTCAGCTTCCACGACTTGTAGCCGATCGTCTGCCGCTGTTCGAACCGTCGAAGCTGCTCTTCGCGCGAGATGTGAATCCAGAACTTCGCCAGGATCGTCCCGTCGTCCCGCAACTGGCGTTCGAACGAATTGATCTCTTTGAACGCCCTCTGCCATTCCGCTTCCGTGGCGAATTTCTCCACTCGCTCCACCATCACACGCCCGTACCAGGTCCGATCGAAAATCGAGATTTGCCCGCGCTCCGGCAGCCGTCTCCAAAAGCGATAGAGGTAGTGCCTTGTCTTGTCCTCGCCCTGCGGCGCGCTGATCGGATAAACCACGTAACCGCGCGGGTCCAGCTTTTCCGTAATGCGCTTGATGACGCCGCCCTTGCCCGCCGCATCCCAACCTTCAAACGCGATAATCACCGGCCGCTTCTGCAGATACACCTGGTAACCCAGTTCGCGCAGCTGGATCTGACGCCGCGTAATCTCGCGGACATACGACTCGCGGTCCAGCGTCTTCGAAAGGTCGATGGTCTCGAGCATCAGTTTGCTCCCTCGCCCAGGGACTCCATGGCTTCCCGAAGGTCGGCGTCCTTGTGAGTCGCTTCTTCGTAATGCGTGTGCGGCGGCGCATTGGGTCCCAGGCGCTTCTCGATCGCGGCGTTGAGACTTTCGAAGACTTTCACGCGCGCGTACCATTTGGATGTAGCCTCCACGATGATCCACGGCGCAAATTCCGAGTCAGTCAACTCGAGCATCTCTTCGGTCGCGGCCAGGTACTCGTCGTATTTCTTGTGGCGGTTCCAGTCCTCCGGCGTCACCCGCCAGGCTTCGAGCGGATCCTCCTGAATCGCCCGAAATCGCTCTTTCTGCTCCTTCTTGCTGATATGGAGAAAAAACTTCAGGATGGTCGTGCCGTCATCGGCCAGCATCCTTTCAAAGTCGATAATGTCCCGATACGCCTGGCGCCACTGCTTCTCGGGAATCGTCTTCTCCACCCGCTCCTCCAGAACTCGCCCGTACCAACTGTGGTCGAAGATCACCATTTCGCCGCGGTTCGGGACCCGCAGCCAGAAGCGCCATAACCACGGCCGCTGCTGCTCGTAAGTGCGGGGAGCAGTAATCGGATAGAGCTTGAAACCGCGGGCATCCAAGCGCTGGGTGAGGGCGGAAATGGTAGTCCCTTTACCCGCCGCGTCCCACCCCTCGAAGACGATCATGGTCGGGACGTGCTGGTCCCAGCAGGCCTTTTCCAGCTCATTGAGCCGCAACTGCAACGGCGGCAAGAGGCTTTTGGATGCCTCGCGAGACAACTTCTTCTTCAGATTGATGTTCTCGAGCATGATCCGTGGTCCAATTCTACTGTACCGGATATGTTCGAAAGAGTACTAAAATATCTTTTTGTAACGAAACTCGCAGTTCCGACGCCGGGTGAACGGACGTACAAATGAGTTAGCCCCCGACAGGACACCCATGGAACCGGCCCGCGAATGCCTCCGAAAACTCTCCCTGATTCTGGCAGCACTGCTCGCGCTCGTTACGCCCGCATACTCCCAATCCCAGCTACTTGTCAGCTCTACAACCGTCACCTTGACTGACAATCAGGCCCGATCGATCCAGGTAACCACGGCAGGCGTCCCTCCTGTCAGCTACACGGTCTCGGGTGTGCCTTCCTGGTTCCGTGCTACCAGCCTCAATAATTTCACTACTCCCGATACTCTGTTCTTCCAGCTAGCCAATACGAATTGCGGCACCTGCACAGCGACCATCACGCTGATAGATGCCGGTGGCGTCTCTACTCCCGTTACCGTGACAGTAACCTACCGGGCAGGTTCCACTGGGCCGGCTACCTTGACCGCGAGCCCGTCGAGCCTCACGTTTAGCGCGCCTCCAGGGCAGAGTGCCGGTTCGCAGAACGTGACACTTTCGACCGCTGGGCCCGGCGGTGTGGTCATCACCGGGATCGGCAGCGACCAAACCTGGCTTTCCGGGTCGATCACCAGCGGAAGCTTCTCCATCACTCCCACCAACCCCGCCACCCTGACCGTCGCTGCAACCGCAGCCAATTTGAGCAACGCCACCTATGTCGGTCACCTCACCATCACGCCAAGCATCGGCGCCGCCACGACCGTCACCGTAATCCTCAATGTCGGGACCGGCGGAGGCACCGTGATCGTGGCGACTCCGGCGAGCCTGAACTTCACTGCCCCTTCCGGCCAGTTCTCCCCCACGCAGTATGTGAGCCTCACCACTGCCAGCAGTACTCCGGTGCAGATCCTGGGCATCACGCCGGATGTGAGTTGGTTGTCCGTCGTCCTGACTAGTGGAAGTTTTACCATCAGTTCGGCGAATCCCGCGACCTTATCGGTCACCGCCTCAGCGGCCAATCTCCCCAACGGCACCTACATCGGACATATCACGCTGCTTCCCAATGGCGGTCCTTCGACCGTAATCACTGCGACCTTCAACGTGGGCGCCGCCGGCACCACGGGGACGATCACCGCCAGCCAGACGTCTTTCCAATTCAGCTACCCGGGCAATACGTTGCTGGCGCCCATCACCATTGGCACTTCAAACTCGGCGGTTACGTGCTTCAACGTATTCACCAGCAGCCAGTCCAACTGGCTGCTCTTCCAGGGAGTTTCTGGTCCATACAACGGCTTGCCGTTCGGCACCTACACCATCTCCGTGAACACCGCGGTCGCGGCTACGCTCGCGACGGGAACTTATGGCGGCAACGTCACCCTGATCAATCCGCTGAACCTGAATGACATTACCAATATCTCGATCACGTTGACCGTGAACGGTGGATCGGCCCCAGCCCTGACGGTCAATCCATCATCTCTGACATTCACCCTCCCCGTGGGCGCCTCGCCGCAATCACAGACCCTCGTCGTGACTCCCGCAGGCAATGCCACCGTACAGGCCAACATCTCGAGTTTCAACGGATCGTTCTTCAACGTCTCGTCCCCCTCGTGCACAGGAACGCCCAACCCCTCCTTCACGTGCGTCTTCAGTGGCACCCAACCCCTGACCGTCACCGTGAATCCCGGAAACCTCGCCATCGGAACCTACACCGGGTCGCTGGTGTTCCAATCCGGGGGGTCGACGGTCACCGTGCCCCTGACTTTGAACGTCACCGCTCCGGTCACCACGCTCAGTGCCGCGCCGACCTCCCTCACCTTTACCGCGGCCGCCGGCAGCGCTCCCCAGACACAGATGGTGGCGGTGAGCGCACCGGCCAATGCTCCGGTCCAACTGACGCTCAGCACTTTCAACGGCAACTTCTTTTTCGTACTGGCGCCCAATTGTGCCGCCAACCCGCTGAACACTCCGACGTGCACATTCACCGGCAGCCAGACCCTGAACGTCACCGTCAACCCGTCCATCCTTACCGTGCCCGGCAGCTACAACGGTTCAATTCTGCTGCAGTCGGGCGGCGTGTCGGTAGTGATCACGGTCAGTCTGACCCTCACCAGCGGAGGTTCCGGAGGAACGGCGACGCTGGTTGCGCCCCCCGCTCTCTCATTCTCTTACCAGACGGGTTCGGGGGTGCTCGCTCCGCAGCAAACCGTGGCCATCGGTCCGGTGGGGACCTTCTCCGCCACAGCCAATGTCAACGGCAGCACCTCTTCGTGGCTCGCAGTCAGCACCGTGGGCGCTGTGGGACCCGGATTCGCGATTGTCACCGTGACCCCGCAAGGCCTCGCTCCCGGAACCTACAGCGGAACCGTGGTGATCAATTCCTCCATGGGGACCTTCCCAGTCCCGGTGACTCTCAACGTCTATACCGGCAAGGTAGTGGTAGCCAATCCCGGCGATGTGTTCCTCAATTACCAAGCCGGCGGATCGCCTGTTTTTCAGACCATCACCCTCAACTCGAGCGACAGTGCCCCGACTCCGGTTTCCGCGACGACTTCCACGCCCTGGATCACTATACAATCGCAATCCGCAAACACCACTCCGGCCCTTGTCCAGTTGTCTTTAAACCCGGCAGGCCTGTGTAATGGTCTGAATAACGGATCTGTGCAGGTATCGGCGCCCAACGCAGCCAACAGCGCCTTTTCCATTCCCGTAGTGGTTGAGGTGTCCGGCAGCACGACCTGTCCAGGTGGCGCCAGTGGCCCGTTGATGCTCGGGGCGACGCTGCTCAGCTTCACTGCTCAAAGCAACGGACCCGTGCCGCAATCCCAGACCCTCACTGTGGTCGCTCCCTCTTCCTCCACCAGCTACACGGTCACGTACGCGATCAACGGCGCGACGCCGAACTGGTTGACCGTGCAACCTTCAGGCACGCTTTTTGGCAATCAGACCCTGATCGTTTCGGCGAATCCAAACGGACTCGGCGTAGGCACTTACAGCGGCACCATCACGTTCAACACCAACGGCTCCATTCAGACGGTGCAGGTGACGTTCGTCGTCACGCCCTCGATCAGCGGCCTGATCGCCACTCCAGCCTCTCTGACCTTCACCGCGGCATCGGGCCAGAGCGCCGGCTCGCAGAACGTGACCTTGTCCACCTCCAGCGCCACGCCCATTACGATTCTGGGCGTCTCTACCGATTCGCCTAATTTCTTGAGCGCCTCGATTAGCGGCAGCTTCACGGTGACTTCGGCGAATCCCGCCACGCTCACCGTCACGGCGACGGCCGCGCGACTCCCCGTCGGGCCCTTCATCGGGCACGTAACGGTCAATTCTTCCGCGGGCGTGACCACCGTGACCGTCACCATCAACGTTACGTCCGGAAGCGTCACGGGAACCATCGTCGCCTCGCCGGCGACTCTCACCTTCTTCGGTCCTGCCGGACAAGTCACGTCCCCACAGACCGTCACTCTGACGACCGGAACAGCCATCGCGGTCGTCGGGATTACCACCGATGTGAACTGGCTCACGCTGAGCACCAGTTCTCTGACGGTCAGTTCCGTCGTCCCGTCGACATTCACCGTCACCGCCAACGCAGCCACGCTCGCGGGCGGCTTCTATGTCGGGCACATCACCCTCACTCCCACACTTGGCACCAACACGGTGATTGCCGTGACTTTCCTGGTGCAGCCCCCCAGCAGCGGTGGAACCATCACTGCCAATCCGGCTTCGCTTGCATTCGTCTACCCCAGCGGGGGCACATCCGCATTAGTCGCGATCGGGACCAATAACCCCGCTCTCACCACATTCAACGTGGTGGTCACCAGCCAGAACAACTGGATGCTTTTCGGAAACTCACCTACGGGCACCTACACCGGCCTGCAATTCGGATCGTACCTGGTCCGTGTAAATCCGAACATCGTGCCCACTCTCGCGGCTGGAGTGTACAGCGGCACGCTCACGCTGATCAATCCCCTCAATGCCGGCGACATCACCAACGTTCCCTTAAGCCTCACCGTGAACGGCGGGATGAATCTGTCGCAAGGCAAAGTGGCCACCGAGAGCAGCACCTATCCGGGCTCTCCCAGCGCGGGCGCCGCCGTGGATGGCTCGACCGACGGAAACTACTTCGATGGCTCCGTGACCGCCACCAACCTCGAAACCAACCCATGGTGGCAGGTGGACCTGGGCGCCTCGGTCGGTGTCAACTCCATGGTCATCTGGAACCGCACCGATTGCTGCAGTTCGCGCTTGAGTGACTATTGGGTGTTCCTCTCGGACACCCCGTTCCTGCCGAGCGATACCCCCGCTTCCTTGCAGTTCCGCCCAGGCACCTTCAGCATCCATCAGACCAGCGCACCGAGTCCCAATGCCGGCATCCCGCTCGCCGGCCAGGGGCGCTACGTGCGCGTGCAACTCAGCGGAACGGACATTCTGAGTCTGTCTGAAGTGCAGGTGTTCGGCGTCTCGGCACCGCTTCTCTCCGATCTGGCGCTGGGAAAGACCGCGACGCAGAGCAGCAACTTCCCCGGCGCGCCGACTGCCGGGGCCTCATCGGCCAACGACGGCAATACCGACGGCAATTTCTATGACGGCTCCGTCACCGCGACCAACCTGGAGCCGACCCCGTGGTGGCAAGTGGATCTTGGCGCCTCGTCGACCATCGGATCCATCGTGGTCTGGAACCGGACCGACTGCTGCAGTTCGCGCCTCAGCGACTACTGGGTGTTCGTCTCCGACACGCCCTTCCTCCCGACGGATACACCGGCCACCTTACAGTCGCGCGCGGGAACCTTTGCCCGCCACCAGACCGGAGTACCCAGCCCATCGTCACTCATTGCACCGGTAGGTCAAGGCCGTTACGTTCGCGTTCAGTTGAGTGATGCGGGTTATCTCAGCCTTGCCGAAGTGCAGGTATTCGGTGTGCCAGTACCCGCCAACCCGAACCTCGCTTTGGGCAAGTCCGCCACGCAGAGCAGCACATTTCCGGGAGCGCCGACCGCAGTCGCCTCGGCCGCGGTAGATGGCAACACGGACGGAAACTTCTTCGACGGCTCAGTCACCGCGACCGATCTGCAGACCAATCCCTGGTGGCAGGTCGATCTCGGTGCGTCGGCAACCGTCAATTCAGTTGCCGTGTGGAACCGGACCGACTGCTGCTCCACACGTTTGGGTGACTACTGGATCTTCATCTCTGACACGCCCTTCCTGGCGACCGACACGCCAGCGACTCTGCAATTCCGGTCGGGCACATTCGCGGTGCATCAGACCGCAGTGCCCAGTCCGTCCGCGATGATCCCGACGGGAGCCCGCGGACGCTATGTCCGCATACAACTATCCGGCACGGATTATCTGAGTCTCGCGGAGGTGCAAGTCTTCGGGCAATAGAAGTGGCGCAAACACTCTTGAAAGCAGGGGTTAGGGGTTGGGGGTTCGCGCCGTGTCACCATGGCCGAGCCGATCTGCCCGGCGAACGCGCCGCTTTCATCGGAATCCATGGCGGCGAAGCAGCCCAAGAGCACTCTTGTTTGCCGCGTCGATACTCATCTCGACGCTTTTCGGGTGTGCTCCGAAGCAGAATGCCGCGTCGGGCCCAACTCCGCAGGCTGGTGTCGTGACCTTGACGCCGGGCGAGTTTGAGGTCGGCGGAAGGCGTTTGCGGCGCGCCCAGGCCCGCTGGCAGCAGCCCAGCCCCATGCGCGAGGAGTCCCCGCCCGGAAGGGAACAGTGACATCTGAAATTCCGCTTGCCCGCAGTACAGGCTTGTCCAAGCTGTGGTCAAATGCGGTTCACCGTCTCCCGGATGTCGTCCGGCTGCCCTGGCGTTCGCCCGCCTGAGCCGGTGTTTCGCCAGAATTCTGCTGACTTGGATCAAACGGGCGGGGCACCATGGTTGCAAGCGGCATTCGTCCAGGCTGATAATCTTGTCCAAACCCGGATGCCAAGTACAAGGAGGGATGAATGAGCAAGATCACACTGAAAGTGAACGGCGGATCCCACACGGTGGACGTCGAGCCGGCCACGCCGCTGCTGTATGTCCTCCGCAACGACCTTGGCCTGCAAGGGCCCAAGTTTGGATGCGGTCTTGGACAATGCGGCGCATGCACGGTAATCATTAACGGAGCAGCGGTTCGGTCGTGCGTCATGCCCACCTCCTCGGTCAAGGGTGAGGTCACCACACTCGAAGGGCTGGCGTCGAACGGCAAGTTGCATCCGCTGCAGCAGGCCTGGATCGATGAACAGGTCCCACAGTGCGGATTCTGCCAGAACGGACAGATCCTGACGGCGAAGGTGATGCTGGACAAGATTCCGCATCCGACGGACGCGCAGATCCGGGAAACGATGAACGGAACGTTGTGCCGCTGCATGAGTTACTACCGGGTACAGACAGCCGTCAAACGAGCCGCCAAAACGCTGGCGGATGCTTCGTCCGCTTCCCCAAAGGAGGTGGTGGCATGAGCATCTCCGGCAAAATACCCAACCACATCGAGGAACTGCTGGTAACGAATCGCCGCGGCTTTCTCAGGAGCGCGGGACTGCTCGCGGTGAGCTTTGGAACGTTCGGCGCAGCCGGACCTAAGGAGGCGGAGGCGCAGAGCAGCGCCGCGGCCCAAGGACCGGGGCCCTATCCCAATCCCGACTTCCACCAGATCGACTCGTGGATCGTAATTCATCCCGACAACACGGCCACCTTCTATGTCGGCAAAACCGATCCAGGCCAGGGCACCGGCACCGGCTTTCGCCAGTTGATGTCCGATGAACTCGACATTGCCTTCGAGCAGACCACCTGCATTATGGGGAGCACGGACATCACCGTCGACCAGGTCGGGTCGGGCGGGTCCACCGCCATGGAAAGGGATTCGTGGCCCATGCGGCGCGTCGCAGCGGAAGCGCGCCGTGTGCTGCTCGAAATGGGATCGAGCCGTCTGGGGGCGCCGGTCGATCAACTCGCCGTCAGCAACGCGGTGATCACGGTGAAAGCCGATCCTGCGAAGCGCGTCACGTATGGCGAACTGATCGGGGGAAAGAAGTTCAATGTCACGCTGAACGGCAACAACGTCAACGCGGTTACCGGTCAGGCCAAAACGAAGCTGGTGCCGGAACTCAAGTACACAGGCCAGCCACTACATCGTGACGACATTCCGGGCAAAGTGGACGGTTCTTTGAAGTGGGCCGTCGACGTAAAACTGCCGGGCATGGTCCACGCGCGCAATGTAAAACCTCCTTTCGCCTGCGCGAAGCTCACCGGCATCGACGAATCCTCCGTGAAGGGCTTGCCAGGCTTCATCAAAGTGGTCAGCAAGGGAAATTATGTCGCGGTGGTGTGCGAGCGCGAAGAGCAGGCCATCCGCGCGGCACGGCAACTCAAGACCACGTGGGAGAAGCCGCCGGTCGCACCATTCCCGTCATCGGAAGATCTGTTCCAGTACATGCGCACGGCATCACCCGTCGCGCCGGACAGACCCGCTGGAACGGGAGATGCCGAAGCACGCAACCCGGCGGCCGGATCCGGAGGGCCGGCAAGTCCCAATGCGGCAGGTGCAAGCGCGGCGAAGACGATCGAAGCGGAGTACGAGATACCCTTCCAGGGACACACCGCTTTCGCAGGCGCTCATGCCACGGCTGACCCTTCGAACGGCCAGATGACCGTCTACTCGAACGACATGAAGTCCTACGGAATGCGCAGGGGCGTCGCTACGTTTCTCGGCATGCCGCAGGATCGCGTGCGCGTGGTCTGGATGCAGGGCCCACAGGGCTTCGGCCGTACAGCGGCTGAGGACGCGGGCTGCGAGGCGGCCTACATCGCGCGAGAGATCGGCCGTCCTGTCCGCATGCAGTGGATGCGCGACGAGGAGACGGCATGGGATACCAAGAGCCCGGCATTTTTGGTGAAGATGCGCGGGGCTCTGGACGCGCAGGGGCATCTGATCGCCTACGAATACAACGCCCGCTCCTGCGACTACAACCACCTCGGCTACAACGAGCCGGATACGGTGCTGATCGCACAATTGATGGGATCGAGGCGGACCAGGCCCGCGGGCGGGAGTGCCTCAACGCCGTCTGACGTCTACGAGATTCCCAATCGCAAAATGACCGGCGAAGTGGTGGGACTGCCGGTGGTTTGGGAAACCCCGCTGCGCACGGGGAATCTACGCGATCCGAATGGTCCGCAAGCGACCTTTGCAGCGGAGTCATTTATCGACGAAGCCGCTGCCGCCGCGAAAACAGATCCACTGGAATTCCGGATGAAATTGCTGCAAGCCGGCACGACCGATGACGCCGGGTTCCGGCGCGCGCGATCGCTTGCGGTTCTCAAGGCCGCGGCGGAAAAGTACGGATGGGATCCGCGACCATCGCCGAAACCGCCCGGTAACGGAGATATTCTGACGGGACGCGGTATGGCGTACTCGTTCCGGGGGCAGACGGTCGTGGCGCAGATCGCCGAGGTGGAAGTGAATCGAAAGACGGGTCATGTATGGGCGAAGCGGATCGTGTGCGCGCATGACTGCGGGCTGGTGGTGAATCCGGAGAGCCTGCAACGCGCGGTGGAGTGCGGCACGCTGCACGGCCTGAGCCGCGCCATTCACGAGGAAGTCCGGTTCGACACCGAAAAGGTGACCAGCCGGGACTGGGCCTCGCATCCGACTCTCCGGCATGCGGACGTTCCGGAACGGATCGATGTCGTGCTGGTGAACGGCGATCCGAATCCGAACCGCCCCGACCTGCCGCCCTACGGAGCCGGAGAGGCCTCGCTGAAACCGATGTTGGCGGCAATCGCCAACGCGATCTACGACGCTACCGGCGTTCGTATCCGAAGAGTTCCCTTCCGGGACGACCGCGTGCTTGCGGCATTGAAAGCCGCGGGTGTGTAAGTTCATAGGTTGTGCGGCTATTGCGGGAGAGTTGTGGCTATCGCGGCGCGAGTAGCGGGCTGGGCGAGGCGACGGTCCGGGCTTTCCGCGCCGGAGCCTCGTAGGATTGGCCGTTGAGTGGCAACCCGGCGGAGGAGGCGCTGCCGTGGCCGGGTTCGGTGCGGATCGCGACCTCTCCTCCTTAGCGCTTCAACGATGTGACCCGTGAGCGCCAAGCGTAGTCCAGTGCAATGATCCGGTGCGATGCGCCCTCCCGGCTGGCTCGATCCTAATGCCGGTAAGGGCAATGCGGACGTGAAGGCTGTCACTCACGCACGTCCTGGTGTCCGGAAATGGGACTGGGTTCGTTTGGCAAATCCACGTTTTGTGTTTCCTCCACGGCAATGGGAGCGGGGTCTACGGCGCGCAGGAGAAGGATGCCGCGGAGGGCGCGCTGGTAGGCATGATGAAGGCGCGATTCGTACCGGTGCAGGAGCGCGATTTCGGGCGAGGTGGCGAGTTTGCGGAAGGCCTTGGCGGCGCGGCCACGGGGATCGCCATCCGCCAGGGCGTCCAGTTCGGCGGTCATCCACTCATTCTCGATAGCCCAGGCGCGGCGGATGCGCCAGTATGCGGCGCACATTTCTTCGATGATGCCCTCCTCGATTGCGTCGGCAGGGCCGAAGCGTTCCAAGTGCTGATCGATGAGGGCATCGAAGCCCTGCTGTGACTCTCCGGGTAAGACGATACAATCGGCGAGCAGGCCGTGAGTCAGCGCGTTCTGAGAAGAGCGGGCCTTCCCCTGGGTCGTTACCGGACCTCGAGAGCGGCGGCCATTGGCCTGAGAAGAGAGAATACGCCTTTGAGTACTCATATCTAACCTTCACGATATCCGACAGAATCCCGAGGGACGAGCTGGCGGATCGGCAAGTCCTTTCCTTTCAGTGTCATCTTGAACTCCACAAGGTGTGACCGCCGCCAAAATTCAGTCAATCAGGCCCGATTTTTACGGTTTCGATGTTAGTCTGAGCATAGGAGGGGCTTATTCTATTTCTATATGATGACGCCGGCCCCGGACTGACCGGTCGAGAGCATCGGAGTCCAGGGAACAAGGCGCCAAGGGAGGGACGAGGCGCCGGCCCCGTCACCACCTGGGTAAGGGAGAACCTAGGCTTCGAGCCAGACGCGACGCAGGAGCGAATGCTGGAGGCGGCGAGTCCTCGCGGAATCCTCAATTGCACCAGACAGTGGGGCAAGTCGACGATTGCGGCGGCGAAAGCGGTGTATGAGGCACATACCAAGGCGAACAGTCTGACGCTGGTGATCAGCCCGAGCGGGCGGCAGAGCGGCGAGTTTGTGCGCAAAGCTTCAGGATTCACGCAGCGGCTGGGGGTACGGCCGAAGGGAGATGGGGAGAACGAGATGTCGCTGGAGTTTCCGAACGGGGCGCGGATTGTGGGACTGCCAGGGAATGAGGCGACGATCCGGGGCTTCTCGGCGGTGGGACTGTTGCTGGTGGACGAGGCGTCGCGGGTGAGCGACGAGTTGTATCTGGCAGTGAGGCCTATGCTGGCAGTGAGTCACGGAGCGCTGTGGCTGATGAGCACTCCGTTCGGGCAGAGGGGATTCTTCTACGAAGCGTGGGCGCACGGCGGGGCGGAGTGGGAGAGAGTGCGGGTGCCGGCAGACGAGTGCCCGCGGATCCCTCGCGACTTTCTGGAGGAAGAACGGAGGATTATGGGGGAGCGTTGGTTCCGGCAGGAGTATCTGTGTGAGTTTGTAGATTCGGTGAGCGGGATCTTTGATCGGGAGTTAGTGGAAGGGGCGATTACGAGTGAGGTGGAGCCGCTGGTGTTTCGGTAGATTGGGTTAGGGGTTAGGGGTTGGGGGTTGGGGGTTGGGATTGGGGGTGGGATTCGGATGTCGAGGTTTTTGATTGGACTGGATCTGGCGCAGAGTTGCGATTTCACGGCCATAGCGATATTGGAGCGGAAGGAACTGAAGGGTCCCTGGGATGCCGTACAGTTCGATCATCGAAAGATGGCGGGACTGCAACTACGGTATCTGGAAAGAGTACCGAAAGGGACGCCGTATCCGGAAGTGGTGCACCGGGTGAGAACGGTGACACGATCGGGGGAACTGAGTGGAGAGTGCAGTCTGATCGTGGACGCCACGGGGGTGGGACGGGCGGTGGTCGACATGCTGCGGACGGGAGGGTTGGATGCGGCGTGCCGGATTCTGCCGGTGCAGATTACGAGCGGTCATTCGGAGACGCAGGTGAACGGGTATTATCACGTGCCTAAGAAGGACCTGATTGTGGGGCTGCAGGTATTACTGCAACGGGGCGGATTGAAGATCGCGGCGGGAATGACGTTCGCGGGAGCGCTGGTGGAGGAACTGACTCAGATGCGGGTAAAGATCGCCGAGAGCGGGCATGAGCAGTATGGCGCGTGGAGGTCGGGAGAGCACGACGATCTGGTGCTGGCCGTGGCCCTGGGGCATTGGGGTGCGGGTAAGTTGCACTGGCCCGTGACTGGGGACGATGGGTATTGGCGACATCAGTGAGAGGCTCGCTTCGCTCTCGGGGCCAGGGACAAGGGGGCCAGGGGCCGGGGATGTGCTCCGGACGAGTCGGTGGGCGCGGAAAAGTATTCTTAGTCGGAAACTTTGAAAAGTGTGATAAGGTTTACGGGAACGGAATCTGTACGATGGGGCTTCGAGTCAGTCCGCTGCGGTTTCGACTGGAGACGGTGGGGGCGTTTCACGTGCCGGAGTATAAGGGGGCACTGTTTCGGGGCGGGTTCGGACAGTATTTCCGGGAGATGGTGTGCGTCACCCGTGCGCCGGTGTGCACGGGGTGTCCGCATCTGAGTAGTTGCCCGTATTCGATCGTGTTTGAGACTCCGGTGCTGCCGGAGCGGTTTGCGGTGCTGCGGAAGTATCCGAACGCGCCGCATCCGTTTGTGCTGGTGCCGCCGCTGGACGCGCGGACTTCGCTGCCGGCGGGGACGGTTCTGGAACTGAGTGTGACCCTGATCGGGCGAGGGTCGGAGTATCTGCCGCATTTCATTCAAGTGCTGGAAGGGATGGGGCGGGACGGCCGTTATGGCGGGCGGTTCCGGGTGGTGGGCGTGGTGTCGGCGGTGGGTGAGGGGCGACTGGTGTATGACGGGACGACGCGACGGTTCGTGGGGGAGGCTCCGCTGTGGGAAGAAGAAGCGGCGGGGCCGGTGCGGCGGATGACGGTGGAGTTTGTGACTCCGCTGCGGATGCGGACGGAGGGGCGGTACAACAGCAGGCCGGACTTCGTGGAGATTACGCAGGCGCTGCTGCGGCGGATTCATTTGCTGCGGGAGTTGTATGGGGACGAGTCGCCACGGGATACGGGTTGGACGCGTGAGTTGCTGCGGCAGGCGGATCGGGTGGAGACGAAGCGGGCGGAGTTTCGGATGTATGCGTGGGATCGGATGAGCGGGCGGCAGGGGCGGCGGGTGCAGATGGATGGAGTGGTGGGAGTGTTGGAGGCGGAAGGGGAGTTGACGGAATTGGCGCGGTGGTGGCGGTTGGGGGAGTGGGTGAATGTGGGAAGCGGGACGAGTATGGGGCTGGGGAGGTACAGGATGAGGTGCGAGGGATGAAGAAGGGGCAAGAGATGGACGGTACTTTCCTAGCGATTGTCGACGCGGACAGAATTCAGGACTATATTTTCGCACCGCGACAGCTGAAGCTGATTCGAGGTGCAAGCGCGATTCAGCGGGAGGTGAATCTCACCTATTCGTTGGACCTTCTGAACGAGTCCAGCTACGGTCCTGGGAATCTTGAAGGCCAAGAGATTACGGGGACGCGGCTGGATGAAAATCCAGGACAGAGGTGGGAGGTAGTTTACGCGGGCGGAGGAAATCTGTATGTACTTTTTCGGGACGGAAAGGACGCGGACCGTTTTGTGAAGGCAGCGTGCGCGCTGTACCGGAAACACGGCGCGACAGCAACCGCAAGCGGGGCAATCGTACCCTGGACTGGGACTTTCCGCGCGACACTCGAACAAGGCCAAGAAAGGGTGATGGCGCGGAAGACTTCGAATGGGCAACCGGGGCATGCGGTTTCGGGGCCGTATTGGAAGTTCTGCGAAGCTTGCGGACTGCACCCGGCGTCGCATTGGAGCCGCTATCCGGTGACAGGTGAACATATTCTTTGTCAAGCCTGCTATGCCCGGCGGAGACACAGCGAGCGTGCCCCATACCTCGACGAAATCGCGAAGGGGTTGAAGCCACCACAGGACTTCGAGGAGATCGCAGAGGCGGCGCGGCCGGATGGCTACCTTGCGCTTGTTTATCTGGATGTCGATCGGCTGGGGCGATTCTTCGAGGGCATCGATCCGTTACCGCCGGAACTCTACCGATACCACAGCCTTCACATCCGGAAGTCCGTGAGGGAGGCGGTGATCGAAGGCTGTCGCGCAACATGCGCGACAGGCCCTGCCGACGGCACCGCCCGGTTCGAAGTCCTACTGCTCGGAGGGGACGATGCGATTGTGGTGATGGCCTCGCAATACGTATTCGAATTCCTTCGAAGATTTCGAAAAGCGTTTGGATCGAAGCTGCCCAATCTGACGTTCTCTGCCGGTGTAGTCTGGGCCCACCATCACCTGCCGGTGTCCCAATATGTCTATCACGCCAAGAAGCTCTTGCGTTCGGCAAAGGCGGCGGGGGGCAACCGGGTCGATTACCTGGTAGTCAGCGAATCGATGGTGCGAGGGCTGGAGGGACGAAAGCGTGAGCGCACTTTGCGCCCGTATGAGTTCCCTGGATTCGAGGGCTTGGCAGAGACCATTCGTGCCTGGAAAGCGGACGGTTTCCCGTCCAACAAGGTCCACCAGCTCTATGGTATGGCGTTCCACGAAACCAATCAGGCAAGCCTCGATTTTCTTTACTGGATTTCGAGACTGGAAGAGCGACACAAGAATCTAGCATGTAATTTTTTCCGGGAAGGCATTTGGCGCGAAAAGCCGTGGCGAAGCACAGGGGCGGCTGACTTAGCAGAATTGTGGAGCTTTGTGGAGGGCTAATGACAGGGCGGATCCTTACCGTGCGTTTTGAAAGCGCGTTACATCACGGCAGTGGCTTTGGCTTGAGCGGACTGGTGGACCGGGCGGTTTTGCGCGACGGGAAGGACGTGCCATACCTGGCGGGTTCCGCTATCAAGGGCAAGCTTCGTCATGCGACGCTGCGGGTATTGTTGTCGGAAGGGCAATCGGCTTGCCGAACGGGCGACACCGGTGTTTGGTGCGAGGAGCCAAACGTCTGCGGGCTTTGTGAACTGTTCGGTTCACCGCGCCATACGGGCGATTTGTTGTTCACGGACGCTTATCCTGAGGAGGAGACCAAGAGGCTCTTGCAGGAACTGGCGCGTTTACCAAGAATGAACGGCCTGCATCGGGATTCGGCGATCCGCGCGCGCAGCTCGATTGGTCGCAAGGTTGGAACGACAAGAGAGGGATTCTTGTACTCGACCGAGGTACTGCCTGAGCATATTCATTTTGAAAGCCGGATCTGGGGAGATATCGGATCGAGACTGGAGTTGCTGCGCAAGGCGTGCCGCGTGGTCACGCATTTCGGATCGGATTCAGCGCGCGGGTTGGGGCGGTGCACGATGGAGGTTGGCGGCGAGGTGACGAGGTGAGGTATCAGGTCTGGCTGACACTGGAGTCTCCTCTGATCGTTGCCCGGAGCCGGGCCACAGGCAACCAACTCGAAACCATAAAGTGGGTCCCGGGCGCGACGTGGCGCGGGGCGCTTGCTGCTGCTGTGATTGCGAGCCTTCCCAGGGGGGCTAAACCCGAAAATGACAGCAAATTCCAAACGCTGTTTTTGGACAACCGCGTGCGATTCGGATATCTCACGGCGAATGGAGAGCAGCTGTTTCCCCTGTCGGCGCGGATATGCGCGGATGACGACACTCACAGGTTTCACGATCTGCTCTTGCTGCGCGAATTGGGAGCGAAGCTTCCGAGAACCTGTGGACGGCTGGTGGCCGGTGGCCTCAAGTGCACTGCGAAATTGACTCCCCACGACGGGTTGGTGCGGCTTGAGAACGGCAGGCCGACGGAGAAGGATCCCCCTATTCGGGTAGTGGCACATACGGCGATTTCTAACGAGACGCTACGGGTGCGTGAGGAGCAGTTCTACACCGCAACAGCCGTCGAGAGGGGCACGGTATTCAGGGGCGAGGTTTGGGTGAAGGATACCGCGACGGCGGTGGTTTTTGAGCGCACTTGCGCGGCATCTGCATGGCTCACTCTGGGGCGCGGAAGGACGCGGGGGCATGGTCATGGAAAGTTGCAGGTCCAGGGGATTGGCGATGCGCGAACGGATGTTCTCGAGAAGCTCGAAGGATTGAATGTGCCATTTGCGGAGCGGAACCAGGCAGGATTCACCGTGACGCTGGACTCCCCGTGCCTGGTTTTCAACGAGTGGGGGCTTTCCCGGCCTTTTCTCACGCCAGCGGATATCGCGGAAGCCGCGGGGAGACCAGCAAGTGAGTTGACAGATTACGAGTTGGCGGATTGGCACAGCCGGTTCGTAGCGATCGGAGGATGGAACGCCCAAGCGGGGCTGCCGAAGTCCGAGGTGCTTGCTATCGCCCCAGGCTCTGCTTTTCTATTTCGGCGCAACCTAGGATCGGCTTCACGGGCAGAGGAGTACAATCGTCTCGCAGCAATCCTTGGGGATGCGGCCGAGGGGATCGGTGAAAAGTGGGCCGAGGGATACGGACAGGCGCGGTTCTGCGACTCGATCCATTGGAAGGAGCGGGGCCGATGAGTGTGATGGAAGTAGCGCGAAGCGCCGGTCTGCGTCATGACGAGGCGGTTGCGGCCGCTGCGAAAGACTGGCTGACTGGGCCAGGGAGGGCGTTCCTGGGACTGAAGGCCAGCGAGGTCTCGGCCTTGCGGCGTGTCGTTTCCAGCGCGAGTGAGGCTGCCGAAGTAGTCGATTTGATCGAGAAGCATCTCAATGAGGTAGCGAAACGGCGCAAGGGCGCCTCACGGTGGGATCGGCCGGTGGCTGCGGACCTTACGCTTCTCGGAAGCCTGAGGGCAGCCATCGTGAGTGTGGCGGATGTAGCCTGTCCGGCCAAAGAGAAAGACGAGCAGTGGATTCGTGTTCTGAGCCAAGTGGAGCGCAGTTGCTCGAGAGAGCAACAGGAGGACCTGAAGCGGGATAGCCGCTTGAGGGCCAGCATCGAGTTTCTGAACTGGCTGGTGAGGGCGCACCAAGGTCGCAAGTATCTGAAGGAGGGTGGGAATCCATGCCAAAAACGTCAGGCTTTCTGAAGTTGGAAAGCCGTTATGCTATCACGGCCAGGTTAGTGCCGTCATCAGCCTTGCACATCGGCAGCGGCGCGATTAGCGCGAAGACGGACGCGCCCTTCTTTTGTGATGATACGGGGCCTTTGATCCCGGGATCGGGGCTGCGCGGAGCGCTACGGAGCCGACTGGAGAAGATTCTCCAAGCGATTGGAGGGGACAGGGGCTGCGTCTTATTCACCACGGACGCGGATTGCACCCACACGAAATGCTTTACGGTGAACTCTGATCTGCTGAAGTCTTTCCAGAAGCAACACGCGATGAAGCCGACGTTGGAACGTGAACGGCTCCTGGAGGAGAAACTGCTAGAAGGCGACGGGTTGTGTGACATTTGCAGGCTCTTCGGGAGTCCGCTGATGGCCTCTAAGCTGCGTATTTCGGATGCGCGTCCAAAGGACTCGAAGGTGCAGGTGAGGGATGGAGTGGGAATCGATCGCGACACGGAAACAGCGCGGGAGCACATCAAGTACGATTTCGAGGCCTTGTACTCGAGCGGGTTTGAGCTTCGCGTTGAGATCGAGAATGCGACCGATTGGGACCTGGCGTTACTAGCGATCCTGTTTCGCGAGATGAGGGATCCGGGCATCGAACTGGGGGGCAAGAAGTCGCGCGGGTTGGGGCGCTGCAAACTGGAGGGCGAGTTGAAAGTTCAGGGCTTTTCGGGGAGTAAAGAGCTGGGGCGGTTTCTCGGGACGGGAAAACTCGAGGATGTGCCAGGCTTTCAGAGCCGACTTTCGAAATGTCTCGAACGATATTTAGGAGTGAGCACCGATGCTAAGACAGGCACGAAATGAACTCACGATTGAAGTGCGGATCGAAGGAAAGTCTCCGCTGCTGATCAAGGACGGGAGGGAGAGCAAGAACAAGGGCGAGAAGGATCTTCCCTCTGCGGTTTTTCAGTCGAGGCTAGAGCGTGAGGATATCGAGGCGGCTGTTCGCGGCAAGAGGCTGGATCCGATGTTATCAGGATTGGTTGTACCGGGTTCATCGATCCGAGGGGCTGTCCGTTCGCATCTGGAGAAGGCCTTGCGGAGCCTGGACGAGGAGCCGAAGGTATGCGACCCCTTCATCGGAGTCGGTTCCGAAGACGACGATCACGAGCGCGAATCCGTAGAAGAGCAACGGCCCGACGCTTCCTGCTCAAGCCGGCTGTCGAATAAGGAGGCTTCTGCTCCGGTTCACGCATATCGCGATAGCTGCCCGATCTGCCAGTTGTTCGGGAATACTGCCCAGGGCAGCCGCATCGCGTTCGGGGAGGGTAGATTCACAGGCGGTAAGCCGGCCCTAATCGATAACAATGCCATCAGCCGGCAGACCGGCGCTGCGATCTCGCCGTTCAAATCCCTGGTGGTATTGAACGCTGTGGTGATTGCGGAACTCCAGATTCGGAACTTCGAACTTTGGCAGGCGGGCCTTCTGGCGCGTCTCTTTGACGATTTGAAGAATGGCTTTGTGCGATTGGGCTCCGGAAAGAGCAAAGGTTGGGGACGAATCACTGCCAAGGCCACGTCGATGACATTAACCTATTTCGGGCTGGACAACCGGTTGGGCGAAGGAAAATTGCTTGGTGTAGCGGAGATGATTCCTGGCGGCACCGCAGAGGCATATGGAATGACACAGTGTGCGAAGCCACCGGAGTTACCGGCTTTCACACAAGACGCAGCGGCTTCATTCTGGCGCCAGACCGCCACCATCCACAAGCCGGAGGAACTGTGGGACCAGTGCCGACCATTCTTTGACAAGGCAACGTGGGCCAGCGTCAAGACGTTGGCAGCGAGACGCGCCGCGGCTGGGACAGAGAGGGCGTGATGCCAAGCGTTCCAAGGATTGTCAGTTGGGAGGGTGAGAGCCTGCCGGCGGAAGTGCCGTGGGAGAGGCTCACCTGTGCCATTGTGGAGTCCGCATCGAGGACCGCCATGTTGGGGCATCCCAGCAGCGAGGCGGTGCGAGCCGAGGCGTACGAAGCCGGGGTGCTGTTTGGGGGCAATGCTGAGATTCGATGGCGGAAGCTGAGGAACGGCCGCTTGCGCTTCGTGGCGATCGAAGATGTGGAAGGGCGGCTGTGGCCGGACGGGAGCCGGGCCAAGGAGCTGGAACGCCTGGTTGGCAGTGAAGTCGGGCTGCCGGACAAGATCTTACTCTGGGGTGAGCCAAGGCCTGGGAGGGCGAAGGCGGCATGGTACGAGAGCCGGATTCCTCAAGTTCTCACGGATTATCCGGCGGAGTTTGCGGGCAAGCGCGTAGCAGTGGAGGTGGCCCACTACCGCCTGATGGTCGAGGTCCCGGTTCCGCAAGCAGGGAAAGAGGAGCAGGCGGTAACGATTACGAGATACTGCCGGCTCGTGCCCGTCGTGCCAGAACAGGAGGCGTAAAGTGATGATCGTCCGTCATCCATTCATTATCGTGCCGTTTCCGGAGACGCTGAGCCGGGAACCGTGGCCTGAAAGAGGGGCTGGGGGCCACGAGACCTTCCGAAAAGGCGCGTTCAGCGGCGAGTTTGTGTGCACGCTTACGACTGTGACAGCGCTCTGCATCAAGGAGCATTTCCGAATTTTGCATTGGGACCAGAAAGCTCCGTTCATCCCCGGCTCTTCGATTCGGGGGATGCTGCGCAACACGATGCAGGTTTTGGGGTTCGGGTGCGCCGGGCAGCAGTACCAGAATCAGAAGGCGCGAGATCAGGCAGAAGCGGAACTGATTCCCAAACTGGAGCTGGGCCACATGGGTCCATGCACCAGGGAGTCGGCGTGTATGGTGTGCAGGATCTTTGGATACGCCGTGAACGATGGGTCTGAGGAAAAGGCGGCACCTTTTGGGTGGGCGGGAAAGGTTCGGGTGTTGGATAGCGCAGAGGCGCCGCTTTGGCGGCAGGAGATGTGGAAGGGGATCAACGAGGTAGCCTGTTCGGTGGCAGGATACGACCCAGCGCAACCCCAAGATCACGGCCCCAAGAGATTGGCGTTTTACTACAAAGATGGCCGGCCGGCAGGGTGGAAGGTCTACCGTCATGCAAAACAGGTCACCCGAATCCACGACAGCGGGGTGGAAACGCCGAATTACCATAGTCATGATTGTGTTCCGGCTCGGATGAGCTTCGCTTTTCGCCTAGAATTCGAGAATCTGACGCCGAGCGAATATAGCGCTTTGGAATTTGTGCTGACCCTGTCGCACACGTGCCCGACGCACTCGGCTGAGAATGCAATCGAACTGGCACACAAGTTGGGTTATGGCAAAGGGGTGGGGCTTGGCAGTTGCCGAATCACGATTGACCAAAGAATCTTCCAGTCCGCTGCACGATTCTTGGGCGAGACCGGGGGAGGCAATCCGCCCGCGTTCAATCTGGACGAGATGTTTTCGAGTGAGGTTCTCAAGTCCGTGGTAAAGGCTCGCAAAGTGAAGGGAGCGCCTGACCTACTGTTGTTCCCAAAATGGACTTGGTTTGGGCGGGAGCTAAAAGGGACGATTGGAAAGTTCGACCAGGATCTTGGGGCGCAGGAACTGCATGTAGAGTGTCCGCCTCCGCCTGCGCCCGAAGCCCTTCCGGGATCTGTACGATGCGTGATAACCGGCATGAAAGCAATAATCAAAGGCGAGACGGCCGAAGAGTACAACGGTCACAAATACCGGTTTGAGGTTCCAGCACACGCCGGCGTCGGGAAAGTAACAAATGGGGATGCGATCACGGTGTCGGTCGACCCGAAAGGTGTGGACCACGCGGCTCACCGGTTCCGAGGACAGAGGTGGCAGAAATGAAGCCCCGCCGGGTTCTGTTCGTGACAGTAGGAACGACGGTATTGACGGCTTCGAACCTGGGCGCACTCGGCGAAGGGGATCCGGAGCAACTTCGACGCGAAGCGATTGATTTCGATGATGGAGCGATCCCAAAACCGGATCTCTATGAACGCGTCTTGGCCGCCCACGAAGCGTTCTGGAACAGCGGACTTAGCGTATTTGAGAATCGGTACGACACTTCAGCGGAGATGGCCAGTAGTTTTTACGCGCTCCGAGTGCAGGGGAACGAGAAACTTTTCGATCCCAAGAAGGACCGGATTGTCCTGCTTTCGTCGCAGACGGATGCGTGTCTTTTTTGCGCTAACGTGAACGAACAACTAATGCGGAAGCACCTATTTCACCCGCCTTGCGATGGAGAACGCGCCACATACGTCGAGGTGGTTAAAGGGCTTCAGGCGAAGGAGGCTGGCTTCGCGGACAGCATCGTTGCGAGTATTGAGGAGTTCTGGAATTGTCACTATCCGTTGGAGGAGATCATCGTAAACATCACGGGTGGCTTCAAAGGCACGATCCCAGCGCTGACGTGGCGGTGCCTGAAGACAGATACGTCCAAGACAGCGTGTTCGATGTTCTACACGCACGAGACCATGGATCGGGCTGAAACGATTACGTTTTCTTTGGACAGTAAACCACGGTACACGGGCGCGATTATCACGTAGAGGTTGCGGTATCCCTGGAGGAGCAAATCATGGTTACAGGCCACGGCGCATCTCGAAGTCCTCTTATTCGGAAGACGCGATTGGTCCAGGGGCTACAGCCGCCGGTATACACCGCTGAAAGGTTTGAGGGCCTGCGTAAGGCGGCGACCGCGCGTCCTGGGATTCGCGGGGACTGGCATGAGCCGTGCCAATTCTTAATGGATGCCATTCGGGACGGCCATCCGTGGTTTCACATGTACAGGGCACACTCCAAAGATTCCGACCCTCGAGACATTGAAGCTGACCTGGAATTGGGGCTGTGGACAATGGACCATGAAAGCAACGTTCTGCGGTGGCATCATCTGAAGCATGTCCGGCGGTTTTTCTTCAGAAGGTACAGCTTTGGGAAGGCGCTTCGCATTAGTTGGATGTTGCGAAGGGGCCCGCAGGAGACGTTCATTTGGCTTTTCAAAGATCTACTGATTGTTCGAGCAGCTTTGGCCCTGCTGCTCGGCTATGCACTGGTTTTTGGGTCGGGGGACACGAGCAAAGCGATTTATTTGATTGCAGGTCGGCCGGATCTCAGAAGCACTGCTTATATGTCCGGGGCTGGATGCGTGATCTTTCTAGTCTTTCTTGTATACCTCAATGCGAGGAATCAGACCGGGCGTGCGGGTGGCCTTCTCTTCCGGGCCCTCGGTGTCTCATTCGGAATTGCAATCTGGGCTGCGGTGTACTGCTGGATTGCAAGACGTGTGTTTGAGTGGATCGGATGGGGTTTCTTTACGTGGGGAACGGCGCTGTTGATATCCGCCGTCGCCGCTCCCTTAAGCGTCTTAGCGCAGTTTTTCTTCGGCTCAGAACGAAGCTTAACGGATCCGCTCTGAATCAGCGATGGACTCTTACCTATCTGAGGCGAAGCTACGACGTGGCTTTTTGCGCGTGAAGGAGAATCATGGATGCGCCGGGGTCGATGACGTTTCGCTGAGCTGTTTCGAGAGCGAGTTGGTGGGACAGATCGATCTTTTGCGCGCAATGGTGGAGGACGAATCGTATTTCGCGTGGCCGCTGCGGAAGATCGAAGTGGAGAAGGCGCCGGGGTCGGAGGAACGGCGCACGCTGCTGGTGCCGGCGGTGCGCGACCGGGTGCTGCAGACGGCCGTCGCCGCTTACATGGAGCCTTTCCTGGAGGCGGAGTTCGACGAGTGCAGCTTCGCTTACCGGCGGGGGCGATCGGTACGGATGGCGGTGGAGCGGGTGTACCGACTCTATCACCAGGGATATTGCTGGCTCCTCGACGCCGACATCGAGAGCTTCTTCGGGTCGGTGGACCGGGAACTGGCGGTCGGGCGGCTGGCAACGCTGATCCATGACGAGACCGTAGTCCGTTTGGTGCGGCTGTGGCTGGATTCGGCCGTTTGGGACGGTCTGCATCTGACGCGGCCCACGCTGGGCCTTCCCCAGGGCGCGGTGATTTCGCCGATGATCGCAAACCTCTGCCTCGACGTGCTGGACGACCGGCTGTTGGAGGAAGGGCTCGCCATGGTGCGGTACGCAGACGATTTCGTAGTGTTGACGAAAGGGCGGAAAGCGGCTGAGCGCGCACTGGCGCTGACGGAAGAGGTGCTGGCGAGTCTGCGGTTGCGCCTGAACGAAGGGAAGACGCGGATTGTGCGCTTCTCGGAAGGCTTCCGCTTTCTGGGAACGATTTTCCTGAAGGATCTGCTGCTGCAACCGTGGAAACCGGGGAGGAAGCGGCTGAAGGTGCTCTCGGTGGCTCCTCCGCTGCCAGAGAGTTTCTTTCCACAGAACGAGCGGCGGGCATTGCGGCAATATCGGCCGTTTTAGCGGGGACGCGCATGCGGTGAGCGATGGCAGTCATCTACGTGATAGAGCAGGGAGCGGTCGTGCGGAAGCGCGGCGGCCGAATTCTGGTGGAGAAGGATCACGAGACCTTATCGGAGATTCCGCTGCGGCAGACCGACAGTATCGCGGTGTATGGAAATGTGCAGGTGACGACGCAGGCACTTTCGGAACTGCTGGAGCGGGGGATTCCGCTGGCGCTCTACACGCGGCATGGGAGGCTGAAAGGGCACCTGACGCCGGAGGTATCGAAGAATGTGACACTGCGCGTGGCGCAATACCGGTTGGCGCTGGATGAGCCGGCGGCGTTGGGGATGGCCAAGGCGGTGGTGCGGGCGAAGGTGAGGAACGCGTGGCGGCTGCTGGCGGACTATCGAAGCAATTATCCTTCGAGCGTGTTGGCGGCGGCGTGCGAGGCGATGGTACGCGCGGAGGAGAATGCGGAGTCGGCGGAGGGGCATGCGGAACTGCTGGGAATCGAGGGAGCTGCAGCGGCGGCATATTTCGGCGCATTCGGAGAGCTGAACCGGAGCGATCTGCCGTTTGACGGACGACGCAAGCACCCGGCGACGGATCCGATCAACGGATTGCTGAGCCTGGGATACACGTTGGTGATGAACGAGATCCGGGCGGTGGTGGAGGGAGTGGGAATGGAGCCGCACCTGGGCTTCCTGCACAAGGTAGATTATGGAAGGCCATCGCTGGCGTTGGATTTGCTCGAACCATTCCGATCTCCGGCAGTGGACCGGTTGACGCTGCGGTTGGTAAACGAGAGGGTTCTGACGGGGGAGGATTTCGGCAAGCGGGTTTCGGGCGCTGGTGCCGGAAGCGTGGTGCTGGCGCCGGATTCTCTGCGGAAGTACCTGGAGCAATATGAGGCGGGAGTCGCCAACGGGCGGGGAGACGGTACGAAGAGTCTGCGGGAGGAGTGGCGGGCGGATGTAGAGCGGCTGGCAGCGGCGATTCGGGAGAGCGGCGTGTTTGTGCCGTACTGCGAGGGGGAGTGATGTTGTACCTGATCTCGTACGACGTGTCGGACGACCAACAGCGGCGGCGGGTGATGGAGGCGCTGAAGGATTTCGGAAGGCGTGTGCAGTACAGCGTGTTCGAGTGTAATCTGGACGCAGAGGGGTTGGCGGAGTTGTTGGGGCGGCTGGAGTTCGAGATTGACGGGAAGACGGATTCGTGCCGGCTGTACCGGTTGTGCGAGGGGTGTGCCGGGGAGGTGCGGATTCTGGGGAAGGGAGATCGGTACCGGGAGCCTGGTTTTGTGATTATTTGACGGTAAGTGCTTGGAGCGTCAGGGGTTGGCGTACTCACGAAATCTGGGTGC